>Ga0207646_10003597_pt1 | contig 17375 bp, 15 predicted proteins | sample KBSK5502metaG_FD_184343 | JGI IMG/M metagenome (GOLD analysis project Ga0207646, IMG submission 184343) | Corn, switchgrass and miscanthus rhizosphere microbial communities from Kellogg Biological Station, Michigan, USA - KBS K5-50-2 metaG... | ecosystem: Host-associated > Plants > Roots >... | reverse complement strand
GCACGCACGCTTGAGTTGTCGCGTGCCTCGGCCCCTAACACCCCATCCGTTCACCGGCTGTCCCCCAGGATCTCGACCTCTACTGCACTGGAAGGCTCGGCCCGGAGATCGGTTTATCAGCAGATGGCGGCAAACAGATGTGGACCGGCGACGCGATCTATGGGGTGGAGTTCCCGCCTGTTCTCGTGTATCAACCAGCGAAGACTAGCCTAGCCGATGATCAGACCATATCCAGACGACAAAGACACGGCAACTGCCCGGAGCGTTCGGGGTATTTACAATTTGCTCTGATGATACCCTAGATGGGGAGCGGTTTGCCCAGGTACGTTCACGGCCTTTGCTCACATGTGAGGGCAAATGCTCATGTTGGAGGGCCAAACCTGCTCACTTCGTTGGGCATTTACCAGGTAGAGATGTAAATTTTGAGAGTAATCTGGTGGCTTCTTTGTCATTCTGCTGTGGGTGAGCTGTGCCAAAATCGTTGGTTTTTTGTGACGAGAGGATGACGTGAGTGACAGGTACCTCTGTCTCGTCAAGACAGAATCGCCCTTGGCACCTTAGATGATGCACGATGCTGGCAGACTTCGCGCACGCGCTTGCGGGCGCACTTGGGAGAACCTCTCCTGCCTCCTGTTCGCGCCTTCCTCGTCTCGGGTCACACCCACGAGATACCGATGGCTCTTGCCCCACCCCCGGGTGAGAGCGCTCGCTCTCACCCGGGACTGCCCACTTCTGTTCCCGTGTTGAGGAACTCTTGCACCAGATCGGCCAGGAGTTTTCCACTGCGGCTGTTCAAGTGAATGCCGTCGCGATGAAAACGCCAGCCGTTGAGCTGCCCAATTTCATCATGACTCTTGTGCAAGACAAACTGCCTGAACACATCGCGATAGAACGGGAGAAAGTTGAAGCTCGTGAAGGCGCGGCCCGGGGACGCGAGGATGAGCTCGAGCATCCGCTCGTAGAAGGGAAGATAGCTCACCGCTTCCTCGCGCGCGATGTCCTTGAGGATGGTACTGTACTCCTCAATGCGATGGTTGGCTTCGGCCTGGAAGGGGTTCACAGAGCCTGGATCTTCCCCAATGGGAATCAGCGAGCAGAGGGCTATGCGCGCCGTTGTGTCGCGCTTCAGGCAACGCACAATGGCTTGCACATTCTCGCGGTACCACTGCGGTGAGGGCCCGCTTGGAAGGTGCTTCGTGAGGCGATCAAACTGCGCAACTTTCTGTGAAATCAACGCCAGCACATCGTTCTCGCCAAGCAGAATGATCACGTCGTCCGGATGGCAGTTGATGATGTCGGGCAGACGCCCAAGCCCGTTATAGGCGAGGTCGCCCCCCTCTGCGAACCGGTAAAAACGCCAAGACGCGTTGTTGGGCCGCTGCGCCAGGTCTCGTATCCAGTCGTAGCTGCCTGTTGCATCGGTAGCGCTAGCACCCAGACAGGCTACGACGGCTTTTACTGTGCCAGTTGTGGCCCCCGTCACTACCGCTCTGCCGCCTTGTTGGCTGTCTCTCCGAAGGCTCCCCCGGAGCAGACGGAACACCCACCCAAAGATGGTCCCTGCCGCCGTCCCTCTTGTATCTTGTCGATTGTCGTGTGGTTTCTTCATGATTCTCCTCCGTGATGAAAAGATATGACCAGCTAGCCGCGCGTCATCGTCTCGTCCTAGTGGAGATGGCTTTCGCGTGAACGAGATAGCCGTCTCATACACATCTTCTCTCCTATTTCGTCTGCGGGAGATCGACCATCATTCCGGCAACGATGAACCGAACAAGGTGCTCCCGGGCGCGGGAGAGCGCTCGCTCCGAGGAAATCTCCTCGCCCGGGAGCATCACCTGATAGAGAGGAAGAAAGGCCAGGTAGGACTGGCACACCTGAAAGACCAGCGTGAGCTGGATCAGGGCAGAGAAGTCAGAGCGGAGCAACCCGGCCCGCCAGGCGCCTTTGAAGAGGGCCTCGAACTGGTCACTCTCGTCGGGTGGGAATTGCGAGGCGAGGTGTGCGTACGTCTGCCAGCCCTCGGCCATCTCCCAGGTCAGGATGCGCAGCAAGCGCGGGCGTTCGACCAGATAATCAAACACGGCTTGAACTGCTGTTTCGAGGAAGGTCCTGAACCGCTGAGCGTCGGAGGCAATGGTTTCATCCGCAAGCGCAGAGGCGAGGACGCGCGTCTGTAGTTCACTCGTTTGTCTATCAGCACGCTGAAGCACCGCTGCATAGAGGCCCAGTTTGTCCCCAAAGTACTGAAAGAGTAAACTAATGTTGTAGCCTGCAGCCTTCGCAATGGCATCGATGCGTGCCCCATCGAAGCCGTGCTGAGCAAAGGCTGCTTCCGCAGCGTCCAGAATCGTCTCACGTGCTCGTCTTGCATCACGTACTCGTCCGTGTCTACGTTCAGGCTCGGCCATGCTGGTCTCCTCTCCTGGTCTGATCACATCGGTCTCTTTCTATCTAAGTAAGCACTTAGATAATATCCAGACATGCTTTCTCTGTCAAGATGAAATACGTGTATTTCACGCAGAAAAGCACCTCTCTTGGTTGTGACGCTTCTGTGACAACTCACCGCGTGTCTTTCACCAGGATGCAATGAGTAGTCTCCGACACACGGCAGAGGTTGTATGAAGATTGGATCCCCCCGATTTGAGACAACTCACCCACAGCAGAATGACAAAGAAGCCACCAGGTTACTCTCAAAATTTACAGTTAGACACTCAGGGCTTTCCAGATGTCCTGGGCATGGTTCACAAACGTGGAGAGATGGCCCTCATCGGGATAGAAGGTCGCGGTGCAATGCGGCAAGGTCTGCGAAAGGCGCCGTGCCAAGGCCTGCGGCATGATCCGATCCTGCTCTCCTTGCCACAGGAAGAGCTTCTCGAACGTGATCTCTTCGACCTGGAAGCCCCAGGGTCTGCTAGGAGGGTTATGATGCGCTGGCGATCCCGCGCATCAGTGCCTTGCCCGAGCGGATGGTGGCACATCGAGCAAGGGCGGAGCGTCTTTGTCTGCTCGCCGGTAGAACCAGACTTTGACCACATCCAGGACCACGACGTAGGCCAGGGCCAACCCAACGACGATCGCCAGTTCTTGCGCAGGCAGTGCCGCAAACGAGAACAGATGCGCCGTCGGGGGGAGATAGGGTAACGCAAATGAGACGAGACAGGCCAGCGCGACGGCTGCCGCTAAGAGCGGGGAGGGCTTTGCGCCTCTCCAGAAGTAATCGTGGTTTCGTATCGAGACAATGACGACCAGCTGAAGCAAGCTGAGAAAGAGAAACATACTCGTCTGGACGTACATCGGTGCTCGCAACGAGATCAACGCGAAGTAGAGCAGTTCAAACAGCGCCGTACACGAACCAAGCAGCAGCGAAATCAGCAGCAACGACCGCGTCTGGTATTTCTCCGGCTTCATGGTCTCCTTACTGTCGACGGTATCGGAAGCGATGGTGATCAGGGGAACATCGGTAATCAGACTGGTTAACAGCAACTGGACGGGGAGCAATGGCAGGTTGAGCGCGAAGAGGTACAGGATGGCCAGGGCGAAGAAATTGCCAAAATTGCCCACCATGGTGTATTTCAGGTACTTATCAATATTGAGGAAGATGGCGCGTCCTTCCTCAATGCCGTTGATAATCACGCCCAGATCCTGTTTCAGCAGCACGATATCCGCGCACTCCTTCGCGACAGCCGTCGCGGTATCAACCGCTAAGGCCACATCGGAGAGCTTGAGCGCTGGTGCATCGTTGATGCCATCTCCCTGGTAACCAACGACGTGTTCACCCTTGAGGGCTTCGATGATGGCGTACTTCTGCGCGGGGGAAACCCGTGCAAACACGTTGCAGGTTGACACGGCACGTTTCAGTTCTGCGGGGGACAGCTTGGCGAGCTCATCGCCGGTATAGACCTGGCCTCCCAGTCCGATCTGGCTCCCGATGTAGGCTGCGACCTCCCTGCTATCCCCGCTCAAGATTTTGATGGCGACTCCCAGGCTTTCTGCCCGTGCGATGGTCTGTTTGGTGGTTGGCCGCAGCGGGTCCACCAGCGTCGCAAAACCCAAAAAGGTCAGGTGCTGCTCATAGTCCTGGATGGTGATGGGAGCAGTCGAGGGCAGTTCGCGATAGGCCAGGGCGATATCACGCAAGCCCTGCTTGCCGTCGCTTGTCACCTCCGTCGCATACTGCTCCTTTTGCTGGCTCTGGCAATCCGAGAGTTCCAGCAGCGTTTCGACCGCGCCAATGACGACCAGGTAGCAGGTGTTCGTGCGGCTCTCTTCGATAACCATGCGTCTTCTGCGAGACTCTGGATCAAAAGGCCACGCCTGAACTTGTCTGAACACTTTGGCCTGCTGTTGCACCTCGGGAGGGATGTAGGCGAGAAACGCCGCGTCGTAGGAGTTTTGCCGCGTCGCGTCCGCATCGTTTACAGACTCTAAAGTAGCGCAAGCAAAGAGTTGCAAGCGCAGGGGATCGCCCGCAACGATTTTCTGGATGCTCATCTTCCCCTCGGTGAGCGTTCCCGTCTTATCGGTGCAGAGCAGTGTAATGTTGCCGAGATCCTCGAGCGACGAGAGTCGTTTGACGACCACCTGTTTTCTGGCCAGTAGCATGGCCCCCCTGGAAAGCGTGACGGTGGCAATCACGGGCAGCGCTTCCGGCACGACGGCGATGGCCAAGGCGACGATAAACAGCAGGAATTGCGGCAGATGGGAAAGGTCACGGGTCAGTAGCAGCTTGGCAAGAAACGTGACGACGAGCGTCGCGAGCACGACCTTGATGAGTAAGGAGCTGAAAGCCTGCAGTGATTGTTCATATTGGGTCACTTTGCGCGTTTTTGTCGAGAGCGCGGCGATTTTCCCCAGCTCGGTTGCATCGCCTGTGGCGTACACGACGGCGCTCGCTTCCCCTTTTTCGATCACACTGCCGGTAAACAGCAAAGACGCGTCGCCGTCTGCCGCGTGTTGTCCTGCCCCGGCCTGGGCTGCTTTGGTGATGGGAAGCGATTCCCCGGTCAGCTGCGCTTCGTTGACCTGGAGATTCTCCGCGGAGAGCAGTTTGCAATCCGCGGGAATGATGTCTCCTTCTTTCAGGAAGAGAATATCACCTGGGACCAGCAGGCCTTCATCAAGCAAGGCGGTTTTCCCATCGCGCTTCACGGACACCTGCTTGCTGATGAAGGAGGAGAGCTTTTCGACGGCCCGCTCGGAGCGGTATTCTTGCAAAAAGCCAAGCGAGGCATTGATCACCAGGATCACGGCGATGATGCTCCCATCTGACAGATCGCGCAGGACAAAGCTGAAGATGGTGGCAAAGGCCAATAAGTACACCAGCGAGCTTTTCAATTGCCTGCCCAGGATGTCCAGTGCCGTATGCCTGCTTTTCGTAAGCATGTTGAGGCCAAAGGTCGCACGACGTGTCTCTGCTTCGCTCTGGCTCAGCCCTGCGCGAGAGGTATGCAGTTGAGTGAGTGCCTGTTCTCCCGAGAGCACCGAGAGAGCTTGTTTGTCCATACGACTTCCTCTTCGTAATAATAGAAAAGGGAACGCCACCGAAGCGATGGCTACCCGACTGCTGAACCGATGAGTTTTCCTAGGCCAAAAGTGATGCCTGCTGCCAGCAGGCCGAGGAGGATCTGTCGCCCACCCGCTTTCCAGAGAGGAGAGCCAGCGGTCAGGCTCACGCCAGCGCCGATGCCGAACAAGCCAAACACGCTGATGATCAGGCTGATGACGACCGCGGCGAGCCCATTGGTGAAGATGAACGGAAACACCGGGAGAATGGCCCCGATGGCGAACAGGAAAAACGAGGTGATGGCTGCTCCCCAGGCGGACCCGCCGAGGTCTTTTGGATCGATGCCCAGTTCTTCGCGCGCCAGCGTATCCAGGGCGGTACCGCTCTGCTTCATCAGACTGGCCGCCAGGTCTTTGGCTGTGTGTTCGTCGAGACCTTTCGATTGATAGATCAGCGCGAGTTCTTCCTGTTCCTCCTGGGGGGCGTCTTGCAGTTCCTGGCGCTCGATGGCGATCTGGTGCCGGTTGAGTTTACGCGCGCTCTGGACGGAGACCCATTCTCCGATGGACATCGAGAAGGCCCCGGCCAGCAAGCCGGCAAAGCCAGCGATGAGGACAGCATGGCCCGTGAGGGTGGCTCCCGCGACTCCCATGACCAGGCTGAGGTTCGAGGTGAGGCCGTCGCTCGCCCCCAGCACGGCCGCGCGTAACTCATTGCCGCCCGCGCTGCGGTGACGGCCTTCAAACTGGGCGAGCAGGGGGCCTGCGATCCCGCCCTTCGTCGAAGAGAGGAAGTAGCCAAACAGGCGGGTGTGCGAGCGCTCATCCGCGGGGAGCCCAGCATTGACTGCCTCTGGCTGGGTATCGTAATCGGTCATGGCACGCTTTTCCATCGAGGAGATGGTGGAGAGGATGGCGCCTGTCCCAAGGCGCCTGGCAATCCAGAGGAGTGTCCTGATGCGCCAGTTCGGCGCAGAGGTCGGAGGTGTTTCACCTGCACGGGTCAACTGGGCCTTCCAGAGATCCGAGTGGCGTTGTTCAATACCAGCAAGACGCCGGTAGAGTTCTGCCAGATGCGCATCGCTCTCGACCTCGGCGAGCTTGCTATACAGATAGATTCCTTCTTGCTCAGCGAGGTAGTTCGCGCGGTATCGTGCAACGTCGAGGCTGTTCGGTTGATCGCTTGTAGAGTGCTTCTCGGCCATACTCATCTCCCATGGTAGCGTGTAGAAAGATTAAGAGATTTCATCCTCCCCTGTGCCGTACAGTATACGATACGCACTGTTCGACGCCTCCTGTGCCGCTGCAATGGCCTCGCGCGCCACTCTTTGAAACACTTCCTCGTCTACGGATGGCGGGACTTCAACACACGTCCCTTGACCAGTGATTGGCGTCAACTGGACCACATCGCCAAAGGCGGTGTTTACTGCTTCACGTACCCGGCGAAGAGCAATATCACACACGACAACGGCGCGCTCGTGCTCAAACGTACACATAGTGTGCTCCTTTTTTTGGGTGTCCCCTCTCTCACAGGAGGGCACGACAAGATTCTCGCTTATTCGGCTCGCTCCCGAATGCCGATCAGCCGCGCCGAGTTGGCGATGACCGGAAGGGAGGAGAGTTCATGCAGCAGCGCGCCCGTTACCGGCAGGAGGATACCGGGAATAGCAAGCCCCACCGCAATCGCCAGCACCGAGAGCGAGAAGATCAGATTCTGCTTGATCGCCTGCATCGCCTGGCGCGAGAGACTGAGCAGGTGAGGCAGCTTCGTCAGGTCATCGGACAAGAGCGCGATCTCTGCTGTTTCAATCGCCACATCGGTACCACCCAACCCCATCGCTACGCCCACGTTCGCCGTCGCGAGGGCTGGTCCATCATTCACGCCGTCACCCACAAAGGCCACATTCAGCCCCTGGGCCTGCAACTGCTTGACGAGCTCCACTTTCTGCGCGGGCAGCACGTCGGCATGCACCTCGCTGATCCCTAACTCTCCGGCGATCCGCTGGGCCGTCACGGTGTTATCACCAGTGACGAGGACCGTGCGGATACCGAGTTTCTTGAGTCGTGTGATCACCGAACTTGCCTCTGGCCGCAAGGTATCTTCCAGCACAAGCATGCCAATCACCTGGCTGTTGTGTGCGACCAGAATGACGGTGCGTCCCACGGCTGCCAGATTCTTTGCTCGGACCTGCACATGTGGATCGACGGTGATGCCCTGTTCAGAGAGCAGTCGTGGTCGACCAATGATCACCTCCGCTCCTTCGATGCAGGCCCGCACACCTAATCCTGGCAGTACCGTAAACTCCCTTGGATCAGGAACGGTCAACCCACGGGCGATGGCCGCCTGTACCACAGCCCGTCCCAGCGGATGTTCACTTAGCTTCTCCGCAATGGCGGCCTGACGGAGCAACTCGCTCTCGGTCATCTGCCCAAGGGGATCAAGCGTGGTGAGTTTGGGCTGACCAAAGGTGAGCGTTCCTGTCTTATCAAACGCCACGGCGGTGACTTTCGCCATGGCCTCAATGGTGGCGCCTTTCTTCACCAGACTGCCACGCAGTGCGGCATTGCCGATCGAGGCAACCAGTGCTGTTGGCGTGGCCAGCACCATGACACAGGGGCAGAACACAATCAGGATGGTAATGGCGCGCAGGATATCCCCACTCCACCACCAGACCAGTGCCCCCAGCATGAGCGCGGCGGGCGTGTAGAACTTGGCGTAGCGGTTGAGAATGCGCTCAATGGGCGCTTTCTGCGCCTTTGCTTCCTCGACCATGCGGCGGATCTGGCCAAGCGTGGTCTCCTCTCCCACTTTGGTCGTGCGCACTTCGAGCGTTCCCAGTTCGTTGAGTGTTCCCGCAAAGACGGGATCGCCAGGACGCCTCTCAATCGCCAGACTTTCGCCAGTGATAGCGGCTTGATTGATCGAAGCGGTTCCCTGGGCAACCACGCCATCAACCGGAAGACGGTCGCCGGAGCGGATCAGCACCACATCATCGAGCAACACCTCCGAGAGGGCCACCACCTGATCCTCGCCGTTCCGTCTGACGGTCACCCGGTCAGGGAGCAGCTTTGCCAGAGAGTCGAGGGCATTGCCTGCGCGCGCGGAGACAAACTCTTCCAGCATCCCACCCAGCAGCAAGAGCACGGCCACGACCGCTGCAGCTGAATATTGACCGATGATGAGCGCCGCCGCCGTGGCAAACGAGACCGGAATATCAGCCGTAAAGTCGCGCTCGCGGATGCCCCCTATCGCCGACCACCAGATGTAGACCGAGCCAACCAAAGCCGCGAGCAGAAAAAGCCAGGTGTGCGCGTGGGCCGAGTTGATAAGTCCATCGGGGGTCTGAATGGTTGCAGCAATGAGCAGCAGGAGACTTGCCAGCGTGAAGAGCGTGCCTGGAGCAGCGAGAAAATCGTGGTAGCGCGAAACTGCTCGTTGTCCTCCACGCACACAGGTCACACACGCGCTCTGAAAACGCAGAAGACGCGAAGATGATGAAGCCATAGGGCCTCCTTTCGCTGCATGTATGTTCAAGTAGTCACGTAGCTCTCGAAAAAAGAGGTGTGCTGCTTACGCGAGCCATGCAGCACACACAGCACCTGTGAGAAGCTAGGCGCGATAGGGATGATCGGGCAGTCCTTGCCGGACATGATCGACGTGGTAGTCGGCCTCTTTGAAGAGGGTAGCCACATGATGATCATCCACTGCGTAGTAAATAATGTTCCCTTCACGTCGTGGTTTGACCAGGCGGCGATCCCGTAAAACGCGCAGCTGGTGCGAAACTCCCGATTCGGACACCCCAACGAGAATGGCGAGATCGCGGACACACAGGGGGCGCATCGTCAGGGCATAGAGGATACGGGCCCGCGTCAGGTCTGCCAGCGCCTGAAATGTCTCGACAAGCAGAAGCAGGTGCGCTTCGGGAAGAGCCGCCGCCTGAGCTGCCCGTACTCCTTCGGAATCGATCGGGGTGAGGACCTCTCCTTTTGCCATCGCCTCTTCTCCTTCACTCTATGACTATCTGCTCATATAGTAGCACAGAACCAAATGGGAAGCAACGCGCCGTTCTCAGCTTGAAGTTGGACTACTATCCTGAGGAAAATGTGCAGGAAAGCCATTTGCACTATTTCTTGGAGATTCGCCGTCTTCGATCGAGAGGGGCAGCATGGTCGCATCTCTTGGCCTGTCCCATCTCTGCGTCCTCACTTCATCTTCCGCATGCGGGAGAGGAGGTAGATGAGGAGCACGCTGACCAACACCACAGGAAGCAGAAGAGCAAGCCATCCGATGATCTCATTCATTGCGGTTCCTCGCTGTCTGAACGCAAGTGCGGTCCAGGTCCTTGCGGTGCGCCGCTCTTGCTGCTCTCAGCCCCTGGGATGCATGCCAAAGCTACTCAGTCCTTCAATGACCACAGGGCTGCCCGGCCCCCAGGCTGACCAGGATGGTGAGCCCAGAGGCGCTCACGAGAGCAGAAATTTGATCAAAGCCGTTGCTAAGCTCAAGAAGATGCTGATACCCACCACATCCTGGAAGGCCGTTTCAAAGGGACCGGAGGTCAGCGCGGGATCAAAGCCCAAGGACTTGGAGATGAGAGGCACGATCGTGCCTACGATGCCTGCAATGTTGACCGCCATAAACATCCCGACCAAGATGATCAGGCCAAAGGCCAGCTTGCCGTACCAGATGCCCCCAATCACGCCGAGCACCACTCCTGCCGCCGCTCCCAGAATGAGCGTCGTCTTCACTTGCCTGAGCAGGGCAGATCGCCAGCGCGTGAGGCGGACCTGACCGGTGGAAAGCCCACGCACGATAATGGTCGCGGATTGTAAGCCCGTATTGCCGCTGATGGCAGAGATGATCGGCATAAAACTCGCCAACAGAATCACCTGCGTCAGGGTACTATCAAACACGTGGATCACGACTCCCGCCAACAATTCGATCAACATCGTCGCCATGATCCAGGGCAAGCGCAGCAGGGCGATACGTGTCGGCGAGCGGCGCTCGAGCTCTTGGGCGTCCGACCCTGCGGTGCGCAGGACATCTTCGGTGCCTTCGTATTCGATGACATCAATCACGTCGTCGGCGGTAATCACCCCCAGCAACCGGTTGGTGCCTGGTTCGACGACTGGCAGCATCAATAGATCATAGCGCGAGAAGAGGCGCGCCACGTGCTCCTGATCCATGTCGGGCGGCACGTGCAGCACATCGCCGGTCATCATGTCGCCGATGCGTGTCGTGGGGCTCGCGCGTAACAGTTGCCGCAGGTCGAGCACCCCCGTGATCCCACCCTGCTCGTCGAGCGCATAGATGTAGAACTGGTGCTCGGCGTTGGGTGCGTTCACGAAGGCTCGGACGGTTTCGGCTTGCGTGGCGGTTTGGGGGACAGCGACGAAGCCTGAGGTCATGATGCCGCCCGCGCTTTCCTTTGGATAGGCAAGCAAGGTGCGGATGGCCTCGGCCTCTTCGGCGGGCAGGAGTGCCAACACGCGCTCCCGCGTCTGGGCGTCAAAGGTACTGACAATGTCAGTCGCCTCGTCGGGCATCAGTTCGCACAGGATATCCGCCAACCGCTCAGGGGAGGAGCCTCGGACGAGGCGGGCCGTCGTCTCTGCATCGACTTCATCGAGCACCTCAGCCGCTTCTGCCGCCTCAAGCAGATCGAAGACCGTCTTGTCCTCTGCGTCATTCAGAAAAGACAGCGCATCGGCGAGGTCAGCGGGATACTCAGCGTGAAGGAGGGTGCGCAACTGCTCGGTTTGGGCGGTGGCGAGGAGGTGACGAATGTCGTTGGCGAGGTGTTCGACATCAGGGCGCGTGGCAAGCGTCTTGCGCCGCTCCAGGAAGCGGTACTTGGGGTCGAGGCGAGGGTGTGGTGCATCGGTGTGTGTCATGAGCCGCGTCTCCTAGTCTCAAAGATGATGGGTTGATCTTAGCAGCTTTCGAGAGCCTGCGCAACTGATTTGTCAGATGGCATGCCTGCCGCATGGAATACCGACAGGGGACCCCTCGTCGCATGATGCTGGCCCTTCGCCATTTTCGATGATTCAGGAGAGCAAGGGGTGATCAACACATGATCTGTCTGATCGAGATGGTGCTCCGAGCACATCGCTCTTCATTCCTGAGCTTGCTCTGCGCGGGGTTTGGCCTCCCCGACCACGATCGCCTGGAGCAGGTCCGTGAGTTCGTCGAGTCGTGCAAGCAGCAGCCCTGCTTGCATGGGTGTTGGTCCTTCATTCCCGAAGACCATTTCCCAATAGGTTGCTCCAGTGATCAGGAACTGCTGTACATCCGTCTCGAGGTGGACGAGACCGTCCTGCAACAGATGCACCGTGAGCAGGGGCCGCGCATTCAGCAAGAGCCCTGATGCCTGCTGTTCACAGCGCAATGAGGTGCCCTCCACCGTCTTGATCCGCCGACGGCTCCCCCCACGTGCTCTCAGATGCTTTGCCCCCCGATCGGAAACGCCCCACTCCAGCTCGCCTCCACTCTCCTCATGCGACCCCTTCTGGTGCGATGGGCTTCCATCGGTGGGAGGCTTCTGTTCCCACCGGCTGAAAGGAAGCAGCACATTGATAGTGACCACCGGCAGGCCAATCACCGTGAGCATGACGATCCAACCGACGAGGGACGCGTGGAAGGGGTGTGCCAATGGGATCAGCAACACGAAGAAGCTGAGCGAGACGAGGAGCACGATCACGCGATCTCGTCTGGTTGGGGGGTGCGTCTCATCCCGGAGGAGACGCCGCCTTTGCGGTTCCATGATTTCCCTCCTGTTCGGTTTTCCTTTTCAATGGCACCATGCATGGCCCTGTCTCTCCTGTGCTGCTTATCCAAAAAGCTGGATGCCAAAGAACGAGAGGACCTGGGTGAGCAGGTAGAGAACGGCCAGTCCGCTGACCACGATGGCGAGCGTGTAGGACACGACATTGTAGACCAGGCCATTGGTGTAGCGTCCCATCAGCCGTTTCTGGTTCACCAGGTACAGAATAGCAAAGAGGATGATGGGGAGCAAGAGGCCGTTGAGCAGATAGAGGTTGAGCAGGATCTGGATCACTGGCAGATTGGGCAGCATAGCGACCACCACCCCAATCAGAATGAGGACGGTAAACAGCCCCCAGAAGAACGGAGCCTCTCGCCACGTTCTTCCCACGCCCCGTTCAAACCCAAACGCTTCGGAGAGCGAATAACTTGTCGAGAGCGGCAGGACGCCGGATGCCAGGAGGGCCGCTCCCAGTAGGCCAACGGCAAACGCTCGACTAGCAAAGATGCCCAGGAAAGGCGCGAGAGCCTGGGCCGCCTCTGCTGCGGAACCAATGAGGACCCCCTTGCCACCACTGTGGACGAAGAGCGTCGCTGCGGTGGACACAACAATGAAAAAGGCGATGGAGACGGAGAAGATGGATCCCACGTAGACTTCCAGCCGCTCGTACTTGTAGTCACTCATGTGTATGCTGCGCTCAGCAACCGCGCTTTGGATATAGAGCTGCATGTAGGGGCTAATCGTGGTGCCCACGGCGGCAATGAGCGTCAGGATATAGGCCCCCTTGAGTTGGATGGTGGGGATGAGCGTGCCGGAGAGCACCTGACCCCAGTTGGGTTTGCCGAGAAAGGCGGAGAACACATAGGCAAAGAAGACAAAGGTCACCGCCAGGAAGACGTTCTCGACGCGCTTGTAGGAGCCGCGTGCCACCAGCCACCAGATGAGCACACCCCCGCACGGCGCTCCAATCCAGGGAGGAATGCCAAAGAGGCCCAGCGCGGCGGCGATGCCAATGAATTCCGACACAATCACTCCCCCGTTGGCGAGCAGGAAGACGAACATGACAAAGAGGGTCAGACGCAGGGGAAAGTTCTCCCGAATCAGGTCGGAGAGCCCTTTGCCGGTCACGGCACCCATGCGCGCGCACATCTCCTGGACCATCGCGACGCCTACCATCAGGATAGGCATCACCCACAGCATCTGGTAGCCGAACTGCGATCCCATGCTGCTGTAGGTGGCAATGCCGCCGGGGTCGTTGCCCGCGTTGGCGGCAATGAGCCCCGGTCCAAAGATCCCCAGGATGAACAGCAGACGCCGCACGATCCGCCGGTGCAGGCGGCGTGGTGCCTTCGGATGCAACACCAGGCCCTCGTGCTCTTTGGTGTGCTGCTCCATTACGCCTCCTCCTGTGTCTCTGGGGCTTCCAGACGGAAAATGCCACGCTCCTCGACATAGGAGAACAGTTCGGCATAGCGTCCCCAGTCGATGACCGTTTCCAGCTGCGCCCGGGCTTCGTCCTCACTGAAGTGCTCTTGCAACTGGGCGAGGTAGCCGTCTTCCGAGACGGTGTGACCCTCGTCCTGCTCCAGGTCAGCGACGATGTGTCGGAGCATGCCAATGCGCGCGAGCGCCTGCTGGCGGAAGATCTGTTTCTCTTCCAGCACGTCCGCCTCCGCGAAGCGCTTGCCGATCTCGGTCAGCACCAGGTCGCCCTCCTGGGGGTCGGCCAGGTTGAGCAGGTCTGCCGCGTCCACCAGCGGCAGCAGCTCGTCCACCTCCAGCTGCAGGTCGCGCCCCAGTTGATAGAGGTCTTCGCGATCCCCAGATGTATACACCAGTTCGATCAGCCCGGTCACATCGCTAATCGCCACATGCGGCAGGGTCTGGTAGGGCCGCGCCGGCTTGGGAGGGGTGAGTGGACCTTTCGGGGGCCGCGGGTGTGCCTGGGCGAGCAGCGTTTCGATATCGGTCTGTGGGCTGGTCATGATGCGGTAGATGAGATCGACCAGGCGCGTGTACGCCTCGACGCGCGGATCCCGCTGTTGGGACGGCAAGCTCTCTAACTCGACGCGAATGTGGCCGGGATCGGCTCCCAGCACCAGGATACGATCCGCCATACTGACCGCCTCGTCGATGTTGTGGGTGACCAGCACGATGGCGCGGGTGGGCATTTTCTGCTGGCGCCACAGCGAGAGCAGCTCTTTGCGCAGGTTGGCCGCCGTCAGCACATCGAGGGCGCTGAAGGGCTCATCCATAAAGAGCAGCTCCGGTTCGACGACCAGGGCGCGCGCAAACCCCACGCGCTGGCGCATGCCGCCGGAGAGTTCCTTGGGGTAGGCATCCTCAAAGCCGTCCAGTCCAATCGTATCGATGGCAGCCAGCGCGCGCCTGAGCCGCTGGGTGCGGGTCAATTCCTGGGCCTGCAGGCCAAGTTCGACATTCTGCAAGACCGTGAGCCACGGAAAGAGGGCGAACGATTGAAAGACAATCGCCAGGTGTGGATTGGGGCCGTGCTGGGCCACGCCCCGGAAGAGCACCTGCCCCGATGTCGGACGTAGCAGGCCCGCCAGGATGCGCAGCAGGGTGGATTTGCCGGAGCCGGAGGGGCCGAGCAACGCCACAAAGTCCCCGGAGGCGATCTGGAGATCCACCTCGTCCAGCACGAGTGGAGGACGAACCCCGCGTGGCTGCTTGCCCTGCGCTGCGTAGACTTTGCTCACCCGCCGGGCCTCCAGCAGCACTGGTGCCGGGGGTGCTGTGCCGTCTTGTCCAGAGCGATCAACTCTCTGTGTCATAGATACCTTCTTCCTTCCTATGCTAGGGTAAAGCGGCGCTCAGCCAGGGCATAGAGCCGCTTCCAGACGAGACGATTGAGCAGCACGACAAAGACGGCCATCAGCAGCGTGGCGGCCAGCAGCACGGGGAAGTTGGGGGCGGGAGTGGCAGCCGCCGCGGAAGCGATACTGGCTCCCAGGCCAACGGTGCTCGTGACGTGACCATTGAACTGCACGTACTCCGAGACAATGCTGGCATTCCAGGCCCCGCCGCTGGCAGTCAGCAGGCCGGTCACCAGGTAGGGGAAAATGCCGGGCAGAATGAGCGTGCGCCACTTGCGCCAGCCGGACGCGTGATAGACGGTGGTGGCCTCGCGCAGGTCGCTGGGGATGGCCATCGCGCCCGCGATCACATTGAAGAGGATGTACCACTGGGTGCCTAGCAGCATGAGCAGGATCGCGGCCCCTGACAACCCGCCGGGCAGAGCCACCAGCGCCAGCAGCAGCACCGGGAACAGTGCGGTGGCCGGAATGGAGGCCACCACCTGCACCACCGGCTGCAGGCGGCGCGACCACTTGGGCGAGAGGCCAATCGCGACCCCAAGCGGGAGCGTCCAGGCCACGCCAATGAGCAGGGCTGCCAGGGTGCGCAGCCAGGTGGCTAGCGCCGCCACCAGCAGTGTCCCCCAGGTGCTCACGGGAACCTGGACGAGCAGCCGCAGCATGAATGCCAGCCCCAGGAGCACCAGCGCGCAAAGCCCGCCCGCCAGCACCCACCCGGCAAGCCGCCGCAGCGATGGCACACGAGCGGCAGGCGGAGCCTGCGCAGGCGGTGGTGCGGAACCTGGCAGGGGCTGCAGGCGGTCCAACAGGCGCGCCAGCCCCCGCTCCAGCGGGCGAAACACGCGGCGGGTGATGAGCGCCACCAGGGCTGAGCGCCGCAGGGCATCCAGCACGGGCGAGTGCGGGACATCAGCGCCACTGCTCTGTTCGACCTTGAACTTGTCGGCCCAGGCCACCAGGGGACGCCAGAACAGCAGGTCGAGCAGCACGATCAGGGCGATGAGCGTGGCGAGGCCGAGCAGGAGCGCCCCGGTGTTGCCCGCATTGGCCGCCGCCTGCAGGTACGAGCCCAGTCCGGGCAGTTGGAACGAGCGGCTCCCCAGCGTCAGCTGCTCCGAGGCCATCAGGAAGAACCAGCCCCCGGCCCAGGACATCATGCTGTTCCAGATCAGCCCGATCATCGAGGCGGGGACTTCCAGGACGAGGAAGCGCCGCCAGGGGCGCAGCCGGGTGACGGTCGAGACCTCTTGCAGGTCGGCGGGGAGCGTTTTTGCCGCGTGGTAGAAGCTGAAGGTCATGTTCCAGGCCTGGCTGGTAAAAATGAGGACGACGCTGGCGAGTTCGAGGCCGATGTTGGAATGCGGAAAGGCCGCCACCAGCGCGAGGGTCACGGCGGGCAGGAACGAGAGAATGGGAATGCTCTGCAAAATATCCAGGATGGGGAGCATGACCCGCTCCGCGCGGCGATGGGTGGCAGCGATATGCCCGTAGATCAGGGTGAACACCAGCGAGAGCAGGTAGGCCAGCAACATGCGCAGCAGCGAGTAGCCGGCGTAGGCCGGTAACACCGCAGGGGAGAGAGCGATCGCGACGTTGGGCGTGAGCGGCGCGACCCAGCGCGAGGCGGCCAGCACGAGCAGGGTGATCGCGGCCAGCACCGCCAGGAACACGGCCAGGTCGATGACTCCAAAGTGCCGTGGCCGGTGAAGACGGCGCCTTGGCGGCTCCGCACGCGAAATCGTCGTTCCTCCGCCTTCCAGCTGTTCGCGCACGCGGGGATCGTCGGGGACATACACTTGCGCCATAATGGACCTCCATACGTTTTTCATGCTATGAGATGGCACCACCTGGAGTGGCGCTCGCCTGTTGCAGTGATGGTGATGCAGGTGATCGTCGTGGTCACGAGCCACGAGGACTTCCATCACTCGCACTGCGTTCTCCAAACCAGAGCGTCCCTGTCCGTGGTCAAGACCGCTCCGCTCCTTCTTGTCTCTTGATAAGAGAAGCGTATCACAAGGACGCGCATCTCTGCCACGCTGTAAAGGCGCAGCAGTGACATTAGGGAACCACGCCATCGTCACGCCACAAGAGGAAGCCACATGTGCCTCCCTCCTCTGTCGGCTGGCTCGCTTCTCATCCTGCTGCGATACGGCGATCGCTTGCAGCCGTTGCCGGTGCTCCCATCGGACATGGTGGATAATTCGATAGGCCATCTGCAACCGTGAATCGCTGTACCAACCCACTTCGGGCCGGTTTTTTGTTATTTAGACTG
>Ga0207646_10003596_pt1 | contig 17376 bp, 13 predicted proteins | sample KBSK5502metaG_FD_184343 | JGI IMG/M metagenome (GOLD analysis project Ga0207646, IMG submission 184343) | Corn, switchgrass and miscanthus rhizosphere microbial communities from Kellogg Biological Station, Michigan, USA - KBS K5-50-2 metaG... | ecosystem: Host-associated > Plants > Roots >... | reverse complement strand
GCGCCGCCAGCGCGACCTCGAGAATGATGGGCGAGGGCTTGCCGACGATGGCTTCGACTCGCTTGCCCGTCACCGCCTCGACGGCGGCGATCATCCCGGCGCAGTCGGGGATCTCGCCGCCCTCGACGGGGCAGGTGCGGTCCGGATTGGTGGCGATGAGCCGCGCGCCGGCCTTGACCGCCTGCAGCGCCGTGTTGAGCTTGGCGTACGTGAACGTGCGGTCGAAGGCGATCACCACCCACCGCACCCGCTCGTCCTCACGCACCTCGAAGCCGTGGACCCGCATCTCGGCGATCATCGGCGGCTCGCCGATGACGAACACCGGCGCGCCGGGATCGAGGTCGCGCAGGTAACGGGCCAGCACGAGGGAGGAATTGATCACGTCGTCGGGGGTGGCGGGCACACCGAGCCGTGACAGCTTGAGGGCATAGTCCCCACGCGTTTGGAGCGGCTTGTTCGAGAGGAAGGCGACGCGGCGGCCCGCCTCGCGCAGCGCGGCGATCACCTCGGCCGCCCCGGGGACGAGCGCCTCGCCCAGGTAGACGGTGCCGTCCAGATCGAGGAGCCAGCCGCGGTACGGAAAGCGGACGGCCACTATCGAAGCAAGGGCAACACGGCCGACTGGGCCAAATCCAACAGTGGCGCGGGCAGTATCCCGAGCTGGATCACGCCCCACAGCGCCACCACCAGCGCGAGGCCGCCGGAAAACGACGGCGCGAGCATGGTGGGCGCGCCCTCCGGCTCGCGCATGTACATGTACACGATGAGCCGCAGGTAGTAGTAGGCGGCCACGGCCGAGTTGAGCACGCCGAGCACCGCCAGCCAGATGTACCCCGCCCTCACGGCAGCGCCGAAGAGGTAGAATTTGCCGACGAACCCGGCGGTGGGCGGAATGCCGACCAGCGAGAGCAGGAAGACCGACAGCGTCAGCGCGATCAGCGGATGGCGCGAGGCAAGCCCGCCGAAGTCCTCGAGCCGCACCGCCTCGTGGCCGCCGCGTTCGAGCAGGAGGATTGTGCCGAAGGCGCCGGCCGTGGTGAACGTGTAGACCAGCAGGTAGAACAGGACGCTGCCGTTGCCGAGGGCGCCACCAGCCACGACGCCCACCAGCATGTAGCCGACGTGGGCGATCGACGAGTAGGCCAGCATGCGCTTGAGGTTCTGCTGCGCGATGGCCACCACGTTGCCGAGCGTCATGGTGAGCGCTGCCATCACCCAAAGCAGCATGGTCCAGTCGAGCGACGCCCCCCGCACGGCGGACAGCAGCACCCGCAGCAGCGCCGCGAAGGCGGCGGCCTTGGAGCCCGTCGCGATGAAGGCCGTCACCGAGGTGGGCGCGCCCTCGTACACGTCGGCAGCCCACATATGGAATGGCACCGAGGAAATCTTGAAGCCGAAGCCGACCAGCAAGAGCCCGGCGCCGATCACCAGCATCGGGTCGCGGCCGGCGCCGGCCGCCATCGCATTGGCGATGCGGTCCAGGTTCGTCGAGCCCGTGGCGCCGAATATCAGCGCGATCCCGTACAGGAAAAAGGCTGAGGCGAAGGCTCCGAGCAGGAAGTACTTCATCGAGGCCTCACCCGCCTCGGCCCGCGTCCGGAAAAATCCGGCCAGCACGTAGAGCGACAGCGACATGGTCTCGAGCGCCAGGAAGATGATGATGAGGTCGCCGGCCGAGGCCATCAGCATCATCCCGACGGCCGCGAGGAGGACGAGGATGTAGAACTCGCCCGCCTCCATCCCCTCGCGGCGGATGTAGTCCATCGAAAGCAGCAGCACCAGGCCGGTGGCGTAGCCGATGACCAGGTTGAAGAAGAGCGCGTAGCTGTCCAGCACGATCATCCCGCGGAAGGCGCGCGCGTCGCCGCCCCAGAGCCAGAACGTCGCGGCCAGGGACCCCACCACGCCCAGCAGGCCCACGACGCCCAGATGGTCCTTCCGCCCGCGCGGCGGCAGGAGGTCGAGCAGCACCACCACCGCCGCGGCGACCGCCACGATCAGCACCGGCAGGACCGCCCGCAGATCGACGACCGGAAAGACGAGCGCGTCCGCCAGCGGGGCAGCGGCCTGGGGATTCACTTGGCCAGCAGCGCGGCGGTGGCCGCGGCTTTGGACTGGACCTGAGTGATGAGGCTCTGGACGCTGGTCTCGGTCATCCCGGTGAACGTCGCCGGATACACCCCGATCCACACGATGAACAGCAGCACCGGCAGCAGCACGACCCACTCCCGCGGCGTGAGGTCGGGCAGCCGGCGATTCGCTTCGTTGGTAACCGACCCGAAGATCACGCGCTGGTACATCCAGAGCAGGTAGACCGCGGCGAAGATGATCCCGGTCATCGCGAACACGGCGACGGCGCGGTTCACCTGGAAGGCTCCGACGAGGATGAGAAACTCGCCGACGAAGCCGTTCAGCCCCGGCAGGCCGAGCGAAGACAGCGTGACGATCATCAGCACGGCGCTGAAGGCGGGAATCACCGACCAGAGCCCGCCGAACTCCGCGATGAGCCGCGTGTGGCGCCGCTCGTAGATCATCCCGACCAGCAGGAAGAGGGCGCCGGTGCTCAGCCCGTGATTCACCATCTGGATGATCCCGCCCACGATGCCCTGCGGCGTCAGCGTGAACAGCCCGAGCACGACGAAGCCCAAATGGCTCACGCTCGAGTAGGCGACGAGCTTCTTGATGTCGGGCTGCACGGTGGACACCCAGGCGCCGTAAATGATGCCGATCACGGCCAGCAGGAACATCCACGGCGCGAACATCAGGCTGGCCTGCGGGAAGAGCGGCAGGCAAAAGCGCAGAAAGCCGTAGGTCCCCATCTTCAGCAGCACGGCGGCCAGGATCACGCTGCCCGCCGTCGGCGCCTCCACATGGGCGTCGGGGAGCCAGGTATGGAACGGGAACATCGGCACTTTGATCGCGAACGCCAGGGCGAAGGCCAGGAAGAGCAGGTTCTGGTTGAGCCCGGCGGGCAGCACGAACTGCGCCAGCACCGGCAGGTCGAAGGTGTAGATGCCGGTCGCCGCGCCGTGCTGGAAGTAGAGCGCCAGGATGGCGACCAGCATCAGCAGCGAGCCCGCCAGCGTGTAGAGCACGAACTTGATCGCCGCGTAGACCCGATTCCCTCCGCCCCAGATCCCGATGACGAGGTACATGGGGATCAGCATGGCTTCCCAGAAGACATAGAAGAGGAAGAGGTCGAGCGCCACGAAGACGCCCAGCATCCCCGTCTCCAGGAGCAGCATGGTGATGGCGAATTCTTTCCAGCGCGATTCGATGGCGTTCCAGGCGGACAGCATCACCAGCGGCATCAGGAACGTGGTGAGCAAGACCAGCAGCAGGCTGATCCCGTCCACGCCCAGGTGGTACGAGATGCCCAGTGTCGGCATCCACGCGTGCCAGTCGGGGAACTGGTAGTCGGCCCGCGTCGGATCGAACCCCCAGTAAAGCGGCACGGAGGCGGCGAAGGTCGCGGCGGCGACGGCGACGGTGATCGTCTTGGTCGCCACCTCGCGCCGGCGGGGCACGAGGAAGACCAGCACGGCGCCGGCCGCCGGCAGGAAGGTGATGAGGGTGAGCAAGCCGGTCACGGCCGGACCTGGCGGATGAGGAGGAAGGCGACGATCGCCACGGCCCCCACCAGCATGCCGAGCGCGTAATTCATCACGAAGCCCGTCTGGACGCGGCGTAGGACTTGGGCCCAGCCGGCCACGAGGCGCCCCACGCCGTTGACGATGCCGTCGATGAAGCCCAGGTCGAAGGCGCGCGCGCACCAGAGCGACAGGCGGTAGATCGGCCGGACGAAGAGCGCGTCGTACAGCTCGTCCACGTAGTACTTGTTCAGCACCAGCGCGTGAACCGGATTGGCGGACACGCCGATCGCGTCGGCCTTCACCGGCTTGCGGAAGTACATCGCCCACGCGAGAACCACGCCGCCAACGGCGGCCGCGGTGGAGAGCAAGGCCAGCCCGAACACCAGCCCCGAGCTGTGCTCGGCCTCGTGCAGCGGCAGGACGGGCGCGAGGAAGCGGGCGAACAGCGTCCCCTGCGGGAACGGGATGCCGACGGCGAACCCGGCCGCGAGGGCAAGCAAGGCCAGGAGCACCAGCGGCACGGTCATCACGGCGGGCGACTCGTGGGTGTGGTGGGCGGTCTCCTTGGACATCCTGGGGCTGCCCGTGAATGCGAGGAAGACGAGCCGGAAGGTGTAGAAGGCGGTGAGAAAGGCGCCGATCAGGAGCAGCGCCCAGAGCCCGAGGTGGCCCTCGTGAAACGTGGCCGCCAGGATCTCGTCCTTCGAAAAGAAGCCCGAGAACGGGAAGATGCCCGAGAGCGCCGCGGCGCCGAAAATGAAGGTCCAGGTGGTCGTCATCATGCGCGGCGCCAGCCCGCCCATCTTGCGCATGTCCTGCTCGCCGTGGAGCCCGTGGATGACGCTGCCCGCACCGAGGAAGAGCAGGGCCTTGAAGAAGGCGTGGGTGACGAGGTGAAAGATGCCCGCCGCATACGCTCCCACGCCCACGCCCACGAACATGTAGCCGAGCTGGCTGATGGTCGAGTAGGCCAGCACCCGCTTGATGTCCGTCTGGGCCAGTCCGATCGTCGCCGCGAAGAGCGCGGTGAGCCCGCCCACCCACATGACGACGCTGAGGCTCACGTGCGACATCTCGAAGAGCGCGTGACAGCGCGCCACCATGTAGACGCCCGCCGTCACCATGGTGGCGGCATGGATGAGCGCCGACACCGGCGTCGGCCCTTCCATGGCGTCGGGCAGCCAGGTATGCAGCGGCAGCTGGGCCGACTTGCCGCAGGCGCCCATGAAGAGGAGCAGCGCGATCGCCGTCGCGGTGCCGCCGTCCGCCACCAGCGTCGTCGGCGCTTTACCGAAGACCTCGGCGTAATCGAGCGTGCCGAAGGTCGTCCAGATCAGGATGATCCCGATGCCGAAGCCGAAGTCCCCCACCCGGTTGACGATGAAGGCCTTCTTGCCAGCGTCGGAGGCCGACTGTTTCTCGTACCAGAAGCCGATGAGCAGGTAGGAGCAGAGACCGACGGCCTCCCAGAACACATAGAGGAGGAGGAAGCTGCCGGCCAGCACCAGCATGACCATGGAGAAGACGAAGAGATTCAGATAGGTGAAATAGCGGGCGTAGCCGGGATCGCCGTGCATGTAGCCGGCCGAGTAGAGATGGATCAGGAAGCCCACGCCGGTGACCACCAGGAGCATCACCGCCGTGAGCTGGTCCACCTGCGCCGTCACCGCGGTCGTGAACGGTCCGGCGCTGATCCACGGGAAGAGGTCGCCGCTCCACGTCTCGCCGTGCCAGACGTGCAGGAACACCGAGCAGGAAAGCAGGAACGAGACGCCCAGCGTGGGCACGGCGATCCAATGGGCGCGGCGTCCGATGAGGCGACCGAAGAAGGCGTTGACGAGGCTGCCGGCGAGGGGGAAAAGCGGGATGAGCCAGACCAGTCGTGACATGGTTGTGCTTTCGGGAACAAACCCCGCTCACTCTAGCGGAAGGGGGTAGGGGTGTCAAGAAGACGTGCCGCTAACTGTGCGTCACTGCGAGTCTTGTCGGTCGCGCCGGTCCCCGTCCGGCCCAATCTCCGCCCGCCGGGGATCCACGAAGCGGAAGTAGAGCAGCGGCAGCAGGTAGAAGAGGAGGAGATGACCCGTCAGGAGCCGCACGCCGGCGGGGCGATCTTCGCCCAGGAGGATCGAGAGAATGAAGTTCATGAGCGTGTAGAGCGCGACGCCGGCCGTCGCGACGCGAAGCGGCGCCGGCACCAGCGCCGCCAGCGCGCGCCACTGGTAGACTTCGACGCCCCGCCACGCGCGCGTCGGAGCGCCGGCGCGCCGCAGCCGCGCGATCATCGCCACCAGCGTCACGAAGGCGCCGGCGAACAGTGCCAGCGCCACGACCTCGGCGCCAGGGAGCGAATAGGGCGTGAATGTCGCGAGGTGCAGGAGCGCGCTGAGGATGAAGCCCGCCGTCGCGAGCGCGAGGAGAATTCGGCCCGTCTGCCGGTCGCTCACGGCTCCTTCTAGCACATTCTCCGCGACCCGGCGAGGCGCCTTGCTATGATGAGGTGGTGGCCCGCTCCCGTCTGAAGCCCTGGCTCATCATCACTCTCGTTCCGGCGGTGCTCGTGGCCGGCGCCGTCTCCTTCCTCGCGTGGCGGCAGAGCGTGCCGGGCGTCCGCGCGGAGCTCACGCCTCCGCCGAAATTTATCGCGATCAGAACCCCGCTCACGCTGGACCTCCGGGCCGCGCGCGGCGGCATTGAGTCCGTCGAGATCCGCCTCGTGCAGGGCGGGGCCAGAGTCGTGCTCGCGCGCCAGACCTTTTCGGGCACCGTCGCCAACGAGCAGCGCGTGCAGCTGGTGGTCGCCGGAAACACCTTGGGGGTCCGCGAGGGCGGCGCCACGCTCGAGATCCGGGCCCGCGACCGCTTCTGGCGCCCGATCCGCATCGACGATCGTCCGGTTCTGTCCCTGCCCGTTACGGTGGACCTGACGCCGCCGTCGCTCGAAATCCTCGCCGCCACGCGCTATCTCCATCAGGGCGGCGGCGGTCTTGTCGCGCTCCGCACCAAAGGCGGTTCGCGCGTCGGCGTCAATGTCGGCGACCGGTTCTTCCCCGCCTACCCGGCGGGCGCCGCCGATTCGGGCCTGGCCGTGGCTCTCTTCGCGCTGCTCTGGGACGTGCCCGTCAATACGCCGATCATCGTGTCCGCCCAGGACGAGGCGGGCAACAACGTCTCGCGCGCGCTACAGGTCGAGATCAGATCCCGCCGCTTCCCCTCGGATGCCGTGGACCTCACCGACGAGTTCTTCGCCAGCAAGCTGCCCGAGCTCCTGCCCGAGCGCGGCACGATCCCGCCGGATCAGTACGCGCAGGCGTTCCTGACGGTGAACCGGGAGAAGCGGCACCAGGCGGACGAGATCAAGCGCCAGGTCGCGGCGCGCACCCAGCCACGCCCGCTCTGGGAGGGCCCCTTTCTCCAGCCGCGCAACAGCAAAGTCTTCTCGAACTTCGCCGAGGCGCGCTCCTACCGCTACCGCGGCCAGCAGATCGACACGGGCCTGCACATGGGCTACGACCTGGCCTCCGTAAAGCACAGCCCCGCGCCCGCCGCGAATGCCGGCACGGTGGTCTTCACGGGACCGCTCACGATCTACGGCAATGCCGTGATCGTGGACCACGGGCTCGGGCTCCAGACGCTCTACGCCCATCTCTCAAGCATCGACGTGAAGGAAGGCGAGCGCGTGACGAAGGGACAGCTGCTGGGACATACCGGGGCCACGGGACTCGCAGTCGGGGATCACCTGCATTACGAGGTGCTGATCCACGGCACCCCGGTCACCCCGATCGAGTGGTGGGACGCTCGCTGGATCCGCGATCACGTCGGCCGGCCGCTGCGCGAGGCCAATATCCCGCTGCTGCAGAGCGAGTATCCGACGGGCGAGGCCGACGAGCGGCCCGGCCCCGTGGCCCGCAGGCGCCGCGCGAACGCCGCCCGCTAGTTCCGTCCTCGATCCCGCCGGCTAGCGAGATCCCTTCAAGGCTTTCGGCTGGAGAGGTCGCGGGCCTCGATGAACTCTCGCGTCGCCATCTCGCCGAGGCCGATGCGCTCGTACACCTGCCCCAGCACCAGGTGCAGCGTCGGCTCGTCGGGATCCGCGGCGAGCGCCATCATCAGCTCGCGGCGGGAATCGGCGTAGAGCTGCTGCTGGAAAAGCCAGCCTGCCCGCATCACCGCCACGCTCGACTGCGACGAGCCGGGCAGCGCTGCCGGAGTGATGAGGTCCATGGCCTCACGGGCACGGGCGGCGTCCGCCGCAGTAAGAAGCTCGAATTCCGTGCGCTGGGCAGGCTTGCCCGGCGCCTCCAGCTGCCAGGCGTAGCGCACGCCGGGGGAGAGCGCCGGCGCGCTCGCCGGATAGGTCAGCGGCTTTCGCGGCAGGTTGGCCTGTTCCCAGAGCACGCCCTGCGGACCGGAGACCTGGATGCGGTAGCGCAGGCTGTCCGGACCGCTCCATTCGAACACGACGGGCGCGGAGACCAGCCTCGTGTCGCGGGGCGAGAGCGGGAGCACGGGCGGCGGACGCACGGCCCGCACCGAGAGCGGCAGGTAGTTGAGATCCTTCTGCTTGCCCACGAGGAAATCGGTAACGCTGCCCAGCACGCCGCGGAGCTTTTCCGACGAGCCGGTCGCAGCGGGCGCCTCCACCGTGAACGGCGAGTTGGAGGCCGACACCGACTGGGTGCCCCGGCCGCCCGTGAAGACGAGGACGGCGCGGCCTTCGCCTGCCGCGCGCAGCTGGTCGCCGGGGCGGAGGGCCAGGAGCGGCTGTGGCACCGCCCACTGGCTCTCGCCGGCGCGCTTGACCTGCACCTGGCCGCGCTCCATGCGGATCTCGGTGAGCACGGCAACCGGATCGGCCGCCCGCGCCCCGCCGGGCAGAGACAGGCAGATCGCAACCGCGAGCGCCGCGACGCGAATGATCCGGTTGGCCATCATCAGCGCACCTCCTCGGGCGGCGAGGCCGCCTCGCGCATGCCCACGACTTCGTACACGTGCACGGGTTCCCGTCTGCCCTTGACGCTGACGGGCCCGTGGTCCTTGACCTCAAGCACGTCGCCGATGGCGAGGCGCGTCGCCTCGGTCACGAGTATGCCCGTGCCGAACTCCTTGTTCAGCCCCTCGACCCTCGCGGTCACGTTCACCGCGTCCCCAACGACAGCGTACTTCACTTTGCCCGTCCCCCCACATTCCCCGCGAAGACTTGGCCGGTGTGGATACCGATGCCCATCTTCAGAAGCGGCAGGCCCGCCGCCTCCCAGCGGCGCGTGAGCCCGAGGAGTTCCCGTTCCATAGCCAGCGCGCTCTGAACCGCGTGCAGGGCATGATCCGGATCGTCCAGCGGCGCGCCGAAAAATGCCATGATGGCGTCGCCCACGAAATCATTGACCATGCCGCGGTGGGCGAAGATGACCGCCGTCATGGCGTCGAAGTATTCGGTGAGGCGGGTCGCCATCTGCTCGGGCGGCATGCTCTCCGACAGCGTGGTGAAGCCGCGCAGATCCGAGAGCAGGATGGACACCGTCCGCCGCTCGCCCGCGAGACTGGCCGGGTCGGCCTGGATGCGGTCGGCTACCTCGCGGCTCACGTAGCGGGTGAACGCCTCGCGGAAGCGGCGCCGCGCCAGCGCCTCGGCGCCCAGGCCGAGCAGGCAGGTCACGATCACCGGCAGCAGGAAGTCCACCCAGTAGCCGCCGCGGCTGAAGGCCAGATAGCTCGCCGGCACGCCCAGCATCAGGGCGCCCACGAGGCAGATCAACGTCGCGCGCAGCGGGCGGGCGGTGACCATCACCAATCCGGCGAGGAAGACCACGCCGAGCTGGAGCGCCAGGCTCGTGAGCCAGCCAGACGGGCGGATGAAGCTGCCCGTCATGATCATGTGGACCACGTTGGCGTGGATCTCGACGCCCGGCATCTCCCCATAAGGCGTGCGGCGGAAGTCGCCGCTCTCCTTGAAGGTGCCGCCGATCAACACGATCCGTCCGTGGAGCGCATTGTCTCCCGCCACCTCGCTCCCAGGGCTCGCGAGCGCGGCAACCGCGTCACTGGGAATGGGGATGAAGGTGCCCGCCGGGCCCACGAAATTGATCTTCAACGGCGCGTGGGCGGGCAGGCCCTCCGCCTCGGCCGGATCCCATCCTACGAGACGCCGAACCACGGCGAAGCCGAGCGACGGCGCCCCACCACCCGAGCTGCGCGGGACGACGGGGACGACCCGCCGGATCACGCCGTCCTCGTCCTCTGGCACCTCGGCCGCGGCCAGCGGCACCTTCCCTTCGAGAGCCTCTCGTCCCAGCGGCCCTTGACGCGAGAGGGTGTCGAGCACGACCACGCGGCTCCGGCCCTCTTCGCTCCAGTCGAGGAAGGTCTGGGCCAGCGCGCGGTCGGCAGCGAGCGAGGTCGGCGAAGCCAGCGCGACGTCCACACCGACCACCTCAGCGCCCGCGCGCCGGGCGCCGACGATCAGCCGGGCGAGGTACTCCCGCGAGATCGGCTGAGCCCGGCTGAGGTTTTCGAACGCGGCGTCGTCGATGGCCACGATCACCACGCGCGAGACCGAGTGAAGCGTCTGGCCCTGCAGCCACATGAGCAGGTCGAGGCTGCGCGCCTGGAGGCCTTCGAGGTTTCCGCGCGCGGAGGCGGCCATCACAAGCAAGGCGGCGGCAAGACCCACGCCCCAGAGTTGGAACAGGCGCGTGCGGCGCTCCCGCCAGCGGCCGGCCCACGTCATGCGCCAGGACACTCCACAAGCGGCCGGGGGAGGCGGGTCACGGTGGTTGAATGCTAGCCGACCGCTCCCGCCAACTCAAGGAGGCGGGACTAGAGCGAGCGGCGGAGAATGCCGGGACGCAGGAGCTCGCGCGGCGGGACGAAGTCGCCGATCACGCCCATGAGGGCGTCGAGCAAGGCGGGCCGGGCGGCCAGCGCGCGCGCCACGCGATTCGCGAGGCTCCGCCGGCGAATGACGAACTGCAGGCCGCGCGTGACCCACTCTTTGTCGCGAAACGCGCGCCGCCGGGCTGCAGCATAGGGCGCCAGCGCCCCGGCCGAGAGGTCACCGCGCGCGAGCGCGGCATGGCCGACCTCGACCGCGATCTCGGCCGAGCGCAGCGCGGTGAAGAGCCCCTCGCCCGTGAATGGATCGAAGAAGCCCGCCGCATCCCCGACCAGCAGCACGCCGCCCGCGCGGGGCTCCCGCACCCGATAGGCGAGGGGCCCCATGACCATGAGCGGGCCGGCGGGCGTCATGCCGGCGATGCGCGGGGCCAGATGGCGGAGCTGCTTGAGCCGCGCCTGGAAGAAGGCCTCCATGCGCCCGCGATACGGGCGGGCATGGGCGAGCGGGACCACGAGGCTCAGATTCACGAGGCCGGGCGCCACCGGATTGAGAATGGAGTAATCGGGCGGGTCGACGTAGATCTCACCCCGGCCCTCGAAGCCCGCGACCCCCTCCACGTCCTGGATGAGCGCCAGCCGCTGCAGCCGATGCGGGCGCACGAGCCCGAGCGATCGCGCCACCGCGGAGGCACGGCCATCGGCGCCGATGACGAGACAGGCGCGGGCCTCGAAGGGCCGGCCCTCCGCGTCCTCGCCGGTGACGCCGGTGACCCGAGCCCCCTCCGACAGCAAGCCCGTCACGCGGTGGCGTTCGCGCACCTCAACGGGCAGGCCCCGGGCGCGCTCCAGCAGGATCCGGTCGAAGACTTCGCGGGGGATGGCCAGTCCGTAGTCCCGATAGCCCCGCCACGGGCCCGTCGTGGGATACGACCCCTCGAGCGCGGTGCCGTCGGGCGCGACGATCCGCATGCCCCGCAGCGGCTGGGCGCCGGCCGCGTCCACGTCCTTGAGCACGCCGAGCCGATCGAGGAGCCGGGCGCCCTCGGGCGACAGATACTCGCCGCAGATCTTCGGCCGGGGAAACTCGGCTTTGTCCAGGAGCAGCACCGGCCAGCCGCGCTCGGCCATCAGGATGGCCGTGGCGCTGCCCGCCGGCCCCGCGCCGACGACGACGACCTCGGGCGCGCTCACCGCTTGACCCGGACCGCGCACAAGCGCGAGAGCGGCCCGTAGCCGTAGAGACGCACGTCGAACAGTCCCGCCTTCTCGCAGAGCCGCGCGGTTTCCGCGAGCGTGTAGGCCCGCCGGACCGACAAGGGCCCGTCGTGGCGCGCCATGCGATTCCGCGTGAAGAGCCGGGTGACGAGCCAGACCATGGCATACGCCAGTCGCCCGCGGAGCAGATCGTTGACCAGCCAGCCGGTGCCGGCCGCCGTGTCGAGCTCGCCGAGGAACCGAATGGCGGGCTCCGGCTCCAGGTGATGGAGCGTGAGCGCCGACATCACCACGTCCACCGATTCTGGCTTTAACGGCAGCGACAAGGCATCCCCCTGCAGCAGCGTGACCTCGGGGCAGTCCGCGATATAGCGGCGGGCGACGCGCAGCATGTCGGGGTCGCGGTCGAGCGCGATCACGCGAACGGGTCGCCCGGCGCGCCGGGCCCAGCGGACCAGAGCGCGCGGGAGGTCCGCGCAGCCCGTCCCCACGTCGACCACGGTCACAGGCCGGCCGGCGGGCAGCCGGGCGATCAGGCGCTGAACGTGGCGGAGCGTGAGGAACCGGCCGCCAAAGCAGGCGTTGAAGCGCGCGATGGTGTCGAGGCAGTCAGACAGATCGGCGAACGGCGCCGGCCGGTCGAGCATCTCGACCGCGTCGGGGACGCGCGCGAGCGGGGCCAGCGGCATTCTATGCCAGCAGCGCGTCGAGAGGCCGCGCACGCGTCACGATTCCCCGCGCGGGCCGGGCCAGGTCACGAGCCAGACGAGGCCCGAGGGAGGAGCCGGCCGCAGGCGTACGTGGCCGTTCGAGCTGAGCCGCGCTGCGGTGAGGCGAGGGCTCAGTTGATCGGGCGACGTGAGGTGGCACGGCCCACCTACCAGCGCAGGAGCGCGCCCTCAGCGGCGAATCCCGGGCCGAGGGCGATCATGAGCCCCCAGTCCCCGGGTGCGGGCGACGCCGCGCGAAGCAGCTCGTCCAGCACGAACACGATGGTGGCCGAGGACATATTGCCGAAGTGCTGAAGCACCCGCCGCGAGTTGGCGATCTGGCTCTCGTCGAGATCCATGAGCTTGCGCGCCTGATCGATCACGCGGCGGCCGGCCGAGTGGAGCACGAAGTGGCGGATGTCGCGCTTCTTGAGCCCCTGCGAGACCATGAGGAGATCGGCCATCTCTTTCATCATGGCCGCGCCGATGCGGCGCACCTCCTTTGAGAGCACCACGCGCGGCCGGCCGCCCGGATACTCGAAGCCCATGGCGGAGAGGTGCTCCGGCCGGAAGAGCGTGCGGTGCTCGACGATGGCCGGTCCCTCGCCGCCAGCGCCGAGCGCGATGGCCCCCGCGCCGTCGGCGAAGATGGCGTGCGCCACGGCACTCTCGAGCCGATCGTCCAGGAAGTAGGCCGCCGAGCAGATCTCCGCGGCGACCACGACCGCCCTATGCCACGGGAAGGCGCGCAGGTGGTTATGCGCCTGCTGGAGTGCGACGATGGCGCTGGCGCAGCCCGTGTCGCCGACGTGCACCCGCTGGATGGCTGGCTTGAGCCCCAGCACGCTGATGAGCTGGGCGTCGAGGCTCGGACAGATACGCCCCGTGCACGTCGTGGTGGCGAGGAAATCGACGTCCTCCGGCCGCCAGCCGGCCCGCGCAAGCGCGCGCCGCACGGCCTCGGCCCCGATTTCGACGGCGCCGCGCCGGAAGCGATCGTTGAGCTGATCGACGCTCTCGTCGGGGGTGAACGTCTCGGGGTCGAAGTAGAGGTAGCGCCCCTCGATTTGGCTGTTCGAAAAGAAGGCCGCGCGCTGGCCGCCGTACCCCGACATGCGAAGCAGCGTGGCCTGATCGAAGCGATGGCGCGGCGTGGCCGTGGCGACGGCGGCGATCTTCGGCGCGCTCATGGGCGCAGGATACGCCCGGCCTCTTGCCTTGTCCACCGCGCGCGGGCACTATCGGGGCGCCGCATACTCTCGATCCTGGAGGAGCCCGCGATGCCGCTCTACTCGTTCGAAGGCAAGTCGCCCCGCATCCATCCCACGGCCTTTATCGCGCCCACCGCATCCATCATCGGCGACGTGACGGTCGAGGAGAACGCCTCGGTGTGGTACAACACCGTGGTCCGCGCCGACTTCTCGCCCATCGTGATCCGAAAAGGCGCCAACGTGCAGGACTGCGCGGTGATCCACGTGACGCCCGCCGGCGGGACGGAGATCGGCCCGGGCGCCACCGTCGGCCACCTCTGCCTGGTTCACGCCGCCACCGTCGGCGAAGAGGCGCTCATCGGCAATAGCTCGACGGTGCTCGACGGTGCCCGAATCGGCGTCCGCGCGATGGTGGCGGCGGGCTCGCTCGTCACGCCGGGTACGGAGATCCCCGACGGCATGCTCGCGATGGGCGCGCCCTGCAAGGTCAAGGGCCCGCTGGCCGGCACTCCCGCCGAGCGCTGGGTGCAGATCAACCCGAGCGGGTATCAGGCGCTGGCCCAGCGCCACCGCGCGGGCGTCAAGCCCGTGTGACGATACCGTCGGCCAGCCCGCGCTACTGCCAGCGGATCTGCGCCTTGATCTTCGGATACTCCGGCGCGTTCCCCTCGACATCAACAACGCGCAGCGTCTGATCCGAGGCTTCCAGCAGGAGATTGTTCTGGCTGAAGCCCACGAGCTTGCCCCACGCCTTCGGCACGGTCACCTGGTACTTGGGGACGGCGCTTTGCGCGTACGCCGGCTCGGGGCGAAGGGCCGGGAGCAAGCCGGACTCAGGTATCCACGGACGCGCGGCGAGCACGACGAGCGCAGCGGCGATGACGGTCAGGACGGCCTTGGTATAGCGGTCGGCGATCATGAAACCCTCCTGGTTAGTGGTGTGCGACGGCGAAACCATATCACACGAGCGCGCCTGAACGCGCAAGACCGCCCGGCACCGGCGGCCATCAGGGAACCTCGCACCGTGTGGCCCCATCACCCCACCGTGGGGCGCTCTTGCCCCGCTGCAGCAAGCGCCTTCTCCGTCGGGCCAATCGCAAGTGCCGACAATCCAAGAGCGAGCCGTCGTGGCAGCACTTATGCAAATTCAGCGGAGCCGGACATGTCCGGACACTCGCCGGCCGCCGCTCCGCCTGAGGCGCCCACTGCAAGGAGAGACGCATGACCTGGAAACTGACACGCCGGGAACTTCTCAAGGCGGGATTCACATCCGCGGTAGTGGGGGCGGCGGGTCTGCCGTTGACGGCGTTCGGTGCCGAGGAGCACAAGGACTGGCGCTGGGACCGGGGCGTCTGCCGCTTCTGCGGCGTGGGCTGCGGCATCCAGATCGCGAGCGCCGGCGGGCGGGTGGTCGCGGTGAAAGGCGACCCGGCGAGCCCGGTGAACCGGGGGCTCCTCTGCGTCAAGGGCTACGCCCTGCCGCAGATCCAGTACGGCGCGGACCGCCTCACGCGGCCGCTGCTCCGGATGAAGAACGGCAAGTTCGACAAGACGGGCGACTTCGTGCCGGTGAGCTGGAAAGAAGCCTTCGATGTGATGGAGCGCGAGTGGAAGCGCGCCCACCGCGAGCTCGGACCAACCGGGGTCGCCATCATGGGCTCCGGCCAATACCTCATCCAGGAAGGCTACGCGGCGGTGAAGCTCGCGAAGGCCGGGTGGCGCTCCAACAATCTCGACCCCAATGCCCGGCACTGCATGGCCTCGGCGGTGGCGGCCTTCATGCAGACCTTCGGTATCGACGAGCCGGCGGGGTGCTACGATGACATCGAGCTCACCGACACGGTGGCGCTCTGGGGCGCCAACATGGCGGAGATGCACCCCATGCTCTGGGCGCGCATTATCGACAAGCGCCTGCGCTCGCCCGAGTACCGGATCTTCAATCTCACGCCCTTCTCGAACCGCAGCTCCGACGGAGCGGACGTCGAGATCGTCTTCAAGCCCAATACCGACCTCGCCATCTGGAACTACATAGCGCGCGAGATTGTGGCGCGCGACGCCGTGGACCGCGCCTTCGTCCAGCGGCACTGCGTCTTCGCCACCGGGCCGGCGGACATCGGCTACGGCATGCGCGCCACGGACGCCTTCGCCTATCCCGCGGAGAAAGACACCCAGGCGCGCGAGCGCGTGTTGAAGCTGACCCGCGAGGAGGCCATCGCTCGGCGGCTGGATCCCTCGATGAGCCACGAGCGGCCGCAGGCGAGCGCCGCCAGCGCCGGCGCCCACTGGCTCATCTCCTTCGAGGACTTCAAGAAGGCGCTCGAGCCCTACACGCTCGACTTCGTGGCCGAGCTCTCCCGCGGCGATCGCGATGAGCCCCTGGACACCTACAAGGCCAAGCTCCAGGCGCTCGCCGATCAGTACGCGAGCCCCGGCCGAAAGGTGGTCTCGTACTGGACCATGGGCTTCAACCAGCACACGCGGGGCACGTGGGTGAACGAGCAGGCCTACACGGTTCACCTGCTCGCCGGCAAGCAGGCGAAGCCCGGCAGCGGCGCCTTCTCGCTCACCGGCCAGCCCTCCGCCTGCGGCACTGCCCGCGAGGTGGGAACGTTCTCACACCGCCTGCCGGCCGACATGGTCGTGGACAATGCCGAGCACCGGGCCCACTCCGAGCAGCTGTGGAAGCTGCCGCCGAGGACACTCAACCCCAAGGTGGGCAGCCACATCACCGAGATGATGCGGGACCTCGAAGATGGGAAGGTGAAGTGGCTGTGGATCCAGGTGACCAACCCCTTCCAGTCCACCGCCAATGCCAACCATTGGATCCATGCGGCGCGGGAGAAGGACAGCTTCATCGTCGTCTCCGACGTCTATCCAACGCTGTCGTGCAAGGTTGCCGATCTCATCCTCCCGTCGGCCATGATCTTCGAGAAATGGGGCGGCTACGGCAACTCGGAGCGACGCACCCAACTCTGGCGCGAGCAGGTGCCACCGCCGGGCGAGGCCCGCAGCGACCTGTGGCAGATCATGGAGTTCTCGAAGCGCTTCACGCTCGTCGAGGTCTGGGGACGCCAGCGGTGCCCGGACTCAAGACCGCGGGTTTCGACGGCGATGCTCTGCCCGACGTGCTCGCCGAGGCGGAGGGCATGGGGTACCGGCGCGACCAGACGCTCTACGATGTCCTCTTCGCCACTGCCGAAAACAAGAAGTTCAAGTGGCCCGACCCGATGGCACGGGGACATGAGAACCACACGGTGACCCACGCGGGCATCGACTGGTTCCCGGAGAAGGCGCTCTTCGAGGACTACGCGCGCTTTGGGCGCGGCCACGGCCACGATCTCGCCGAGTTCGACGCCTATTTCCGCGACGACGTGCGCGGCCTCCGCTGGCCGGTCGTGAACGGCAAGGAAACCCTCTGGCGTTTCAACGAGCAGTACGACCCGTATGCCCGCAAAGGCGGCGGCTTCGACTTCTACGGCAAGGCCATGAAGTCCCTCCCCTCGGGCGATCTCGACAAGGCGACGAAGCCCGAGCCCACTTCCCTGGCGGGGAGGGCCAAGATTTTCTACCGGCCGTACGCTGCCCCGGCCGAGAGCCCCGACGCTGTCTACGATCTCTGGCTCTGCACGGGCCGGGTCCTCGAGCATTGGCACTCGGGCACCATGACTCGCCGCGTGCCCGAGCTTCACAACACGGTGCCGGAGGCGCTCCTCTTCATGCATCCCAAGGACGCCGAGGCGCGGGGCCTCAAGCCGAACGACGTCGCCTGGGTCGAGTCCCGGCGAGGCAGGGTGAAGGCGCGGGTCGAGACCG
>Ga0207646_10003595_pt1 | contig 17377 bp, 19 predicted proteins | sample KBSK5502metaG_FD_184343 | JGI IMG/M metagenome (GOLD analysis project Ga0207646, IMG submission 184343) | Corn, switchgrass and miscanthus rhizosphere microbial communities from Kellogg Biological Station, Michigan, USA - KBS K5-50-2 metaG... | ecosystem: Host-associated > Plants > Roots >... | reverse complement strand
AGGACCTACACGGTTGACGAACGTCGCGATGGTTCGTCCGGAGCTCCTCAATCACGCCCGCGACCGGTCGGTGAGTGCTAACGCGATTTTGCGACAGCTATGCATCTGTGAGTTGCTGTAGGATGACGAGACGATAATGATCGCCCGAAAACTCGCATCAAAACGAAACCTGACACCGGGCCACAGGGTAGTACTCCGAGCACTGCCGGAAGGCTTCATTGATGATCTGCCGCAGGAAGACCAACGGGCCGTGTCGGCAGTGATTGGGCAGCGCATTCTCCTGAACGGCTATGATGCGGACGGTCGAGCAGAGCTTGAATTTACAGATGCTCAGGGCATCATCCACTTCATCTACGTCGATCCAAAATTCCTGAACAACCCCGGTCAATGAGCGAAATGGCGATTTTGCAACAGTTACGCCGTTACCACCACAAAGGCCGCTGCGAATCAGTCCACATTAAAGCTGGATCGGAAGCAGATCGAGCACGGATCGTCGTCCACTCTCCATAATTCGGATTGTGGAAGACTACGCCGCGAGAGAATGCAAGTATTATTTCCACACTCAGGCGCAAAAAAGGAGTACGCTCTGAGAGTCTCTTCTAGCATCTTTCCGCCGCGCCCAGTCGGGTGACGGTTTCTTGCCAAAACTGACAACGTGGGGTTCCTTCGTTCGAAAGATAGCGGAGTTGGTCGCCTAACCATCAGCCAACTCACGTCCTGTGGGGCACTCTTTCGGAGGATTGATAACGCACGTTCTTCTCGACCGTGGCCAGGCCGGAACACAAGGAGAGCATATGAACCATACGCTAGTTGTTGCCGCTGCAACGGGCGCGAATGCAAGCGCTACCGGATTCAAGCTGAATCAAGGTAAGTTCGTGCCCACAGGAACCGGTCCGGCCTATTGGGGCCCCGGAGATGAGGTAACGTTTCTAATCACCGGCGAGGAAACAGATGGGGCTTTCTTTATGGCGGAATTCTCGGTCCCGCCAGCAGGAGGCCCACCGCCGCACATTCACCATCGCGAGGACGAGTCGTTCTACGTTCGGGAAGGGACACTGGCGATTCGCGTGGGCGACAGAACGGTGAATGCGTCGCCTGGGGACTTTGTTCACGTCCCTCGTGGAACCGTGCACTGCTTCCAGAACACAGGGAATACGTATGCGAAGATGTTGGTAACGTTCACACCGGCGGGGATGGAAAAGTTCTTTGAGGAGGGGTTTTATCCGGCTGGGGATCGTTCCGTGGGTCCGCCGCCTCTCACCGAAGAGTTGCTGGCGCGGATGCTTGCGGCTGCTCCCAACTGCGGACTGGAGTTTCTCCCGCCAGAATTAGAGTAGAACCAATTGCCCGTGGATGGGCGATCTACCAATCCCGTCGTCACGACACCCTGCCGTCCGAGCTCTGGGCGGCTTCTCCTTTGCATCATGCCGGAAAGCAGGGGGCACGATAACTTCTGAAAGCAGGCGTTATCACAACTTTGCGTCTTTTGTTCGCCAGGCAGGCGAAAGGAAAGCGCAAACTTGTGCTAAGGGGATTTTTCGACAGTTACGCTACTAGGGCGTCGGAAAGCGCAGAAACTCACTTTGATTCTTCCGGTGTTCGCACGTTCCAAACCTCGATTGCAGTGTGCCACTTCCCGTCCGTTTTCTTCATGACCGTGGTGTAGTCTCCCCTTATGTGGAGCGCCGTTCCCTTAGTGTCGACGCCATCGTACCTATACTCACCGGAATCCACGAGCAAAGTGCCAGACGCTTCCACCCGAAGGGACTTCAATGTTATTGAACGTTTGGGGACGTACTTGAAATCTTCTGCAAAAAAGTTTCGTATCGCTTCGCGACCCCGTAGCGGTTCGCGCCCTGGGGACATCACCACCGCATCTTCGGTGTACAGCGCGGCCAGTCCGTCGAAATCCGCTGCCTTGTAGGAGGCGAGCCATGCTTCATTGATCTTCGCGACGGTGGACTTGGCATCATCGGCAGCGCTATACACCATCGTCGACAAAACGATGATCGCGAAGCTCCTTACGAGAAATCGGGTCATAGTCACTCCCGGCAGAGGATTGTAGCCCTGTGTGTTTGGCAAAACAAAAAAAGATAGCTGTCGAAACCAGGCCTTAGCACTCAGAACCCGGATTGGTGGACAAAAGATGCCGATAGCTGGAACCCCTGCATCAGGAAGCGTTGCGCAGGGCAGAGGACTTGAGCGATGATGTGTTTGCTGCTATCGAGGGGACTTTCTAAAGTGGCTCTCGCGGATTCCATCGAGCGCGCAAAGGCTCGGCCGCAAATCACGAGATAATCTTTCCCACACGTAGACTGCACGGAAGCCAGCGACTCGTCGAGCCTCTTCTGATGTGTCGGGTTCGTTGGTGTTGGTTTCGCGTTTGCGGAAGATCGGCGCGAGAATCATGATGCCTTTCTCTCCTTGTTTGACTTGCCGTCCGAACGACTGCCAAGTCTTGTACCCGGCAAGACGGCTCGCCGTGGGGCATGCTTTGAGAATCAGCAATACATTCAGGAAAGAATATGTTCTGAACTTTGCCATCGCTGCCAGGTACTTCGTAAGCGCGTCGCTTTGACCAGCCTCTAGCGCCTGTGCGAGTTGCTCGACCGCTTGATTTGTGACTTTCTTGATGCTTTCTGAGTTCATTTTTCTTGTCCTTTCGGTGTATGAAGGTTGGCTCCTTCACCCGGACACAGGAGCCAAACCGGAATTGATTCACCGGAAGGACAGGTTCTTGAGGCCGGAACGGATGGCGACGAGCGTGACAAAACGTATTTTTCTGGCGTGCTCGTGCGCTAGAGCAGGCCGTCAACGATAGCGGGCGCCTCCCGGCGGCGACTCGGGGAGGCCGCAGAAGGAGACATCGAACGAACTTCTGCTGTCGCAGCGTAAGGGCGGGATGGGAGGAGTGGGCAACTTTCTAAAAAGTGTCCATATTTGCGGACAATTCTACGCTAATGGACATAGAAATTCGGACATTTGGGACCGCACAGAAACGATTGCGAGGATGTGTGACCGTATTTGCAGACGCTTCGTTCTTGCAAATGTCGACAGTCCTACTTCTGAGAAATCACTGGTCGATTGACCGCAGGGGGGTTGTCAGGCCCGCACGGTGCCTCATCGAATGAAAGCCGCCGGGTGGAATGCCCAACTTCACCAACAGCGCGTGAAGGTGTTTTTCACGACGCTTGTCTGCTGAGAATGGACGCCCACGGCGATTGGCGAATAGCAGTTGGCTCTTGCCGTCATGTTTCCGCAAGAGAGCACGCAGCCTAGTTTCTAGCTGGGAAGGCGTCGGAACGTCTGCGTTGCTTGCCTGAGACTTCACTTCCTGCAGGCTCCGAGTGGCAACGCCGAGAGAAGAGAGCCCGGCCTGCGTGGCCGGCACTGCGCGGTTCCTTAGGTTAGAAATTGAAGGTTTTATCTGGCACGGAGCGCTTCGCTTCACTTGCGAACAAGACGAGATGGTAGGATGGGTTAATTTCAGCCGGAGCAGACCCATGCAGCCAGAAATCAAACTTCGTCATTCGGGACCAGGCAAAGATACCCTTACATACATCCCCGGCACTTGGGCGCACGGCGTTATTGCAACGATGTTTGGAAGCCGCCTTCCGCGAAGCCTGCGGCCGGCGCGCCGCGATGATGGCCTCTGGTTCAATCCTCAATCACCATTCTCGGCCGCCGTGAACGCAAAGGACTACAGCATTTATTTAGTTGAATGGCCGGAGTACAACTCGGTGAAGGACCGGCGCAAAGCAGCTGCTTGTCTTGCCGCGCATCTGGTCGATCGAGTGGGAGAGGGCGGTAGACATTTCGTCGTCGCCCACAGCCATGGCGGGAACGTCGCGACGATGGCCTTTGCGCACCCTGAGCTGACCGCGTACCTGCCTCACGTGCATTTCGCGTCGATGGGCAGCCCGTTCATATGGGTTCGAAAGCGAGGATTGCCGGCCGGCGTTGCGCTTTCCGCAAAACCGATAAGCGCGTTGCTGGTATTGTTGGCCCTGTACTTCGTCTTGTCGGCGGTATTCCGCCCGCTCGCGCTCATACCGTACGATTTTCCGCGCGAGCCAAGCGTGCTCCCGTTGTGGGCCTGGGGCATGATCGTTTTGGGGGGCGTCGGAATCCTGGGACTCGTGGCGCTCGGTCTCAGCGTCTGGGCCCTGAAAGTCGCCTGGCGATCCTGGTCGGCGATACCGACCGCGCTCGAACGGGCAGAAAAAGAGACGTCGCCCGATTTGCTGGCAGCGCTCGGTTCATTCTTAATTCTCCAGTCTGTCGCCGACGAAGCGTGGCTTACGCTTTCTCAGGCGGCATTCGGACTTTGGATCAATGGCTTCGCGCGCTGGCTGATCGCGAAGACAACGGTCATCACTCAATTCTGTATCTCCGCGTTCATTTGGGTGGCGTTGCCGATTGCGGTTGTGGCCATGGCCGCTCGGCCGCTCCTCCTCGGAGGTCGTTTTGAATATTTTGGAAGACTGGCCGCCGTCCTGGCTCTGCTGGTAACAATATGCCTGTTCATGTTGATGTGCCTGCAGGGAATTGCATTTGCCATTGTCGGTTTGCTGGGAGGCCTGCTCTTATGTAGCTTTGGGTTTCGGTTTTTCGAGGGGTTTGGCCTGTTCCTCGGCGCAGAAACTCACATCGAGCATTATCCCTCCGGAGGCCCGTGGTCGATTTTCTGCGCGGATCGGATTGAAGGGCTACGTCATGCTGTCCATGAATCGAATGAGGCTCGCAACGAGATTGCGAAATGGATGAGGAACGCGAATCCGTGATGCCAACGTACTTTTGACTTCTTAATCGCCTCCCCGCTCAACGGTCATGCGCTGGTTTTTTGTGTCCAAGTCCTGCGACTCTCGAACTATTCCGCGCTGTTGGAACGTTGAGGAAACTGAATCCGTATATTCATAGACTGTCATATTGTGAATATACATCGCTATGCTCAAAACGGGGGGAGGAGCGCATGGCCTTCGCTAGGACGAGGTCCCACAAGCATTTTCAATTAGACGCGGAAAAGCTCAAGCGCGCCCAGAGGGCGCTGCGGGCAAAAACAGAAACGGAAACGATCGAGCGTGCACTCGACGTCGTCATCACCGAACACGTGAGAAACCGGTTGACGGTCGAAGCCAACGACCGCTTCGTCAAAAGCGGCGTCGACATAAGGGACGCATACGGCACATTGGACAAGTAGCTGCAGCCGGTCCTCTTCGACTCTTCCATTTACATTACCGCTTTACGAACGGGAAACAAGGCCGCCCTGTCGCTGAGGCGGTTGGCAGTCGATTCGCCGATTTGGCTGAGCGCGGTCGTACTGGAAGAGCTATACGCCGGAATTGCACCTCGCGGTCGGCATGTACTGGAACGATTCGAGCGTGATTTCGAGAAGGCGAGGCGAATTCTAGTACTGAACACCAGCGACTGGACCCAGACCGGCAAAGTACTGGCCCGTTTGGCCGCCAAGTATAATTACGAGAAAATTGGACAGGGCCGACTGACGAGTGATGCGCTGATTGCAATGAGCGCTGCCCGCCTGGGGATCACTGTGATCACCGCGAACGCGCGGGATTTCCCGCGACTTGCTGAGTCCGTCCTTTTTCAATGGAAAGTCCACGATGTTCGCAGCAGTAGCGCTATCCACACGCGCTCCCGTGCTGTAGCGAGAATGGATTCGACACATGGAAAGTAAGCGAGTTTAGACAGCCGTCGGCTTGCCATGCGCGCCGCGAAAATTGCCTTGGGCGGGAATTGCACATCGGTGTCCTTGAGATTCCAATCGTCGTTGTTTTCGATCCCCATGTTATGCTGTGTTGCCACAAGCAAATCATGCTGTTTCAGTGTGAGCAGATCAAGTCTTACGTGATATAAGCCATTAAAATACAACGGCTTGCAGGTGCCATCCGAGTCGTTCATGACATTCGGCCAATCTTTGCATAACGCCCTTCGTGGTTTGATTCGTACGCGAAAATTCTTTATATTCATGCCACTTTCTCGACTACGCGCCACGCGTTGCGCTGGATATATGCCCGGAATCTATGCATGGGGTGTGCCAGCGGATGTAATGCTGCTTCAATACACGACTGATTGGGGTCCTCAATAGAATGTTCGAGAGCTTTCGGCAGAACTTGCTTAGCGATCGAACTAAATACCTAGTGCGTTGGGTTTTGTTCGTATACCTGGCCATGGTTCTCTGCCCGATCCGGTTCTGGGAATTTAATTTGGTCGACGTGGACAATACCTGGATGTTTGCCTTGAATTACGGCGCCACGCATCATTTGGTGTTTGGTCGTGACATTGCTTGGACCTCGGGACCGTTTGCGTATCTTGCAGCTCCCATGGACATTGGCAACAGCCTCGCTCACGGGTTGTTCTTTCAGGCGGTGCTTTGGACAGTGTTATCTGCAATTCTTTGGGACATTTTTTTTCACGGTTGCTTTCCACTGAAAAATCTGGCTTTCTTCTCCGTTTTTCTTGGGCTTTCGGGACCTCAGTACCACCAACCGCCCAATCCGCTGGGACCGGGCAACCTGCTTTTTGTCGGCGGACTTATTTTGTTGGTGCATTTTTGGCTGCGTGGAGGCGTGAGCCGCTATGTTTCTGCGCTGGTAATGCTGGGCCTTGTTCCGCTGATACAGTTCGTTGGCGTAATGCTAGTCGCGGGCGTTCTGGCTGGGTTTGTTATCGCTCGTGTCTTTCAGGGTGGATCGGGAGTACGACGCGAAATTGTACTCGCTGCGGTCGTACCCGCATTCGTATCGGGAGTGGGTTACTGGCTCTCGATCGGGTCGTTGCCTGCGTTTGCGGCCTACATTAGATCGAGTTCGGAACTAGCCAGCGGATACAACCTTGCAATGGCTCTCCCGGGCAGTTCGAGAGAACTGCAGGCCGGATTTGGGGTGGTGCTTCTGTTTGTGATCACCATGGTCCTTGTGGCCAAATCCGATCGTCAGGTAGCACTCTTCTTCGGCCTGATTTTCGCCGTGCCCCTTTTTGTAAGCGTGAAGCACGCAGTTGTTCGCCAGGATGCGCATATTGTTTATATTTTCAGTTTTGTGGCCTTTGCGACGGGGCTAGTTGCGCTCGCCGTGGTCCTGGACCGCTGGCGCACCGCGACCTTAACGATTGTAATGTTTTTGCTTGGCACTCCGTGTTTGTTTTATGCGGCTGAACTGGGTCACAGGACCGCAATCAACAGCGTCACGGGTATCCAAGCACCTTTTCTCGCTTGGCATGCGCTACGGTTCGGCAATTTGCGACGGGAGCTAAATGCCAAATCGCAAGAAAGTTATTTGGCCGACTATAGACTAGAGCCCGAGATCAAGACGATCGTACAGCGCGAGCCAGTCGCGTCGCTTTCAATAGGGTACAACAATGCTGTCGTGGACGACCTCAATCTAGTGCTGTATCCGGTGTTACAGAGATATTCTGCATACACGCCATACTTAGACTCATTGAACGCAGACTGGATTCGAGACAAGGGTCCACGGTTTCTGATTTTCGATGGCATTTCAATCGACGGCCGTCATCCATGGACGGAAACACCGGCCATGTGGGTTGAAGTGTACCGCTGGTATAACACCAGACTCCTGGGGAAGCACAATCTGCTTCTGGAAAGGCGAGCACTGCCACGGTTTACGCGATTCGAAACGTTAACGCATGAGCGATCGCGATCCGGGGATGAATTACAGATACCAACATCGTCGCGACCAGTATTCTGGACCCTGCGTTGCTCGCTAACGAAGACTGGCCAGCTGAATAAGCTCCTGTTTCGGGTTGGTAGCGTGACGATGACGGTGGACAAAAGGAACGGGCGAAGATATTTCTTCCGAGTCATGCCCGCTCTGCTTGGTGCGCCGTCAATGGGGAATTACCTTCCTTACAGTCTTGCCGAATTCGCGGCGGTTCTTGGACCGGATCAAGAGCAAAGTTTTTCTGTGGATAAGCTTAGGTTTTGGGGACCAGGAATGTCTGCCTATTCGCCCGATTGTGAAGTGGAGTTCTTACGTCCAGCCCTCTGAACTTCCGGTCGGCTCGTCAGGCAAATGGCGGGTGGCTAAGACTGTCAATGATTTGATGCGAACGCACCATATCGACCGCCGGACTGCGCAAGACTGGATTAAGGAAACAGTGGATAGGTCCACAGGTCCACATCAACCAATCTGAAAGAGGAAAGCCGGCATGTATGTTCCGGCCTGGCCGACTTCGATGAGCTGGACATTTCAAAGGCTCATCGCCGCATCGAGGGAGGTTTGGCCGCTTGCCTCACTCGTGCAAGACGACGCTCAAGAGAGAAGTGTTGACTTGAAGCTTGCCATTGTACTTGATGAAGCCGAGCTTCCTGAATTTGTTCATGAAAAAATTGACCCGCGGGCGCGTGGTCCCGATCATCTCAGCCAGTGTTTCCTGCGAAACCTTGGGGAGTACTCCGTGCGGCTGGTCGTCCTTGCCGTAACGGGCAAGCAACAGAAGAGCCCGTGCCAAGCGTTTCTCACTGGAGTTAAAGAGCTGGTCCACCAAATCTTCCTCAATGCGAATGTTTCTGGTCAGCATATGAGAGATGAAAAGGTCAGAGAGGGCGTGTTCAACGTGGAGCGCGCGCATCATCTCATTTTTCTTGATGAATAGTATAGACGTGGGCAGAACCGCAGTGGCGGTTCCCATGCAAACCGGCTGACCGGCAAGGCATCCTTCGCCAAAAAAGTCGCCGGGTCCCAGAAGGGCAACAACCGCTTCTTTGCCGCTCTCATTGATAACCGATAGTTGTACAGCACCTTTTTGGATGTAATGCACACCATTAGCAGGGTCACCCTGAGAGTAGATTGTCTCGGCTCGCCGAAACTTCTTAATTTTCCGTGCTGCTCCGGCCGTATCCAGAAAAATCCTTAGATCGAACGTGGACTTCCTGAGAGGGGTGGCGGTAGTTTTTTTGCCGGCTGCTTTGGGCATGATTTGCATACGACTCAGACTTCGCCAGGAACACGTGCCCAGGCCTTTCCTGCGAGTACGGAAAGGATATCACTCTAGCCCGCACCGGCCCACTCTGCGATTCACGTCAACGGACAGCAAACATGTATATAAGTGAACAGACATAATGCATGGAAGAAGTCCAGGATGAACTCCTAATAGAGGAGTAGTTTGGCCCCGCCCGACAAAGCGCATGCATTTCGGAACGAAGAACCGTGCTGGCTAACGAACAGGTACCTCGCATTAAAACCTGACATTCTGAGCAGGTACAGGCCATCAACTCGACGCCTTCCATAGCGGGCGCAAGGAACATATGCAACGGAGGTAACACCATGAAACGAATTGGAATATTTCACATGACTGCACTCTTTCTGGCCCTTGGAATTGCGGGCCCGGCTTACGGGCGGCAGGGCAAGCCGGACAAGCAAGAGGACAAGGCTAAGCCCGGTAAAGCGGAGCGAGAGGCGAAGCCTGAACGACAACACGAAGAACGATCCTCTGGGCAGGGCCAAGAGCCGCAGGTCAAGGAGAAACAGGATCAGCGTCGAGATGCCTCTGCCAGACAACAACAGCAAGACGATTCAGGAAAACGGCAGGAACAAGCGAAAGCGCAGCAAGATCAACGGGAGCAGGAGCGCAACTCCGCAAATCGGCGACAAGCCGACATCCAACAGGAAGAAAAACGACAGCAACAACAAGATAGGTCAAATAAACACGAGCAACAAATAGCCAAACGGCAACAAGATCAGGAGCGACAACAGCAACAACATCGGCAAGACGCTTCCGAGAATGATCGGCAGGAAAGCAGAGCGCGACAGGATCAGCAGCGACAACAGCATCAGGATCGCGACGACGACCTCTCAGCACAACAACGGAGTCCATCTCAAGAACATCGACAGCATGCTGCCTGGCAGAGTGATCGCGCGCGTAGCTGGAAGTCCGAGCACCGCAGCTGGCAGCAACGGGGAGGTTACAAGGGCTACCGAGTCCCAGAAGACCGTTTCCGTAGTTACTATGGCCAAGATCATGGCTTCCGCATCTACAGTCTCCCCGTGGTGTTCATTGGCGGCCATCAACGCTTTCAGTACGGCGGTTATTGGTTTGGCTTGGTTGATCCGTGGCCAGAATACTGGTCAAACGATTGGTACGACAGCGATGACGTCTACGTGGACTACTACGACGACGGATATTATCTGTTCAACCGCAGATATCCTGGCGACCGCATTTCCATCAGTTTCTACTTGAACTAGGGCGCTCGACGCAAAACCGGCCGCCGCTGCAGTTTCCGAGACATTTAGACCGCCGCGGGGGGCGCGGTGTCTGAGATTCACTGGCCGGATTCCGGAGGAGAAAAAAGCAGTGCTTGGAACGATCTTGATGGTGGTTTTGATCTTAGCACTGATAGGCGCTGTTCCACGTTGGCCTCATACTTCTCGGCCGCATTTAGTTTTTGCAACGATGCCGGATTTGGAGGTCAGCGATCCACGCCACGCATCTTAAGAGGCGAAAAAGATGAGCCGTCCCGCAACCGGCCGTCATCTTGTTTAATGCTTTGCAGAGGACCGGCCGCGCAGTGAATCCGAGCGGGCGTCGAATCAGTCAGGAGTGAGCTCCTTGCCGGGGACGGGTTTGAGCTCGGCAGTTGTGAGTCTACGGAAGGCTCATTCAGTGGGGCCAGCTGCGAAGGTCGCATTACGTGAATTTACCTTTGCGGTCTGGCCTTTCGTTTTTCCCGGTGCTCCATTTTTGCCAAGAGCGAGTCAGATCAGGAGCGGCGGCGGTCGTTGCTGTGTTCCGAGTGGCCATTGGCATCGAGCCAGCTCAGAAGGGCGCGAATGCTGCCTTGGGCCAAAGCAATACTGGAATCAGCGGCGCCATAATAGAGATTGATCGTGTCCCCGTCGGAAGCAATGGTGTAGCCGCAGGGAAATACGACGTCCTGGACGTCGCCGTGACGCTCATACTCAGCCTCGGGAGCAAACATCCAGGAGTCTCCCCGGACCAGGCATTTTTCCGGCTGCTGAAGGTCGAATAGCGCCAGACCCAACCTGTATATGGAACTAGACGGCGTCCTTCTCACTCCGTGGTAAAGCATGAGCCAGCCTCGCGAGGTTTCAATTGGCGGAGGCGACATCCCAATCTTGTTGGCATCCCACCACGCACCGCGCCGCGCTTCCAGCATCAGCTTGTGGCTTCCCCAGTGCCGCAGGTCGGGAGAGTACGAGATCCAGACGTGCGCTCCAAGAGGAGTCATAGGCCTGTGGATCAAAGCCCAGTATCCATTAATCCTGCGCGGCAATAGAGCTGCGTCCTTGTCGTCTGGAGGCATGATCACGCCAATTCGTTCGAAGCTTCGAAAATCCTCAGTGAGAGCCAAGGACACTCCGGGACCACCGCGAGAATATGACGTGTAAGCAATGGCATATTTTTTGAGTTCCGGCACGTAGGTGATGCGCGGATCCTCGATGCCCCACAGCTCCTCAGGGTATCGCTCCGCATTAGGCAGGAGGGTGGGTTCACGATCGATTTGCCATCCGTCAACGCCGTTTACCGAACGGGCTACGCATAGGTGTGAGAGGCCGCGGCGATCCTCGACGCGACATAGCAGGAGAGTTGAACCATCCGGAAGCAGCGTCGCGCCGGCGTTGAAGACGCTATTCATGGAATATGGCCAATCCTTTCCTGTCAAGATAGGATTGGCAGGGTGCCGGTGAAACAGTGTTTCATATTTTTCTGTCGCTGCTTTTACGAGCAATGTTGTAGAACTCATTCAATGGACCTTTCCTAGTCGCCTTCAGCCAAAAACTGATCGCGGATCAGAGCTTGTTCCCTGTGCCGTCGGATTCTTCAAGCCTGCGCATTTCGAGGAGAGCCATCAGGAATGACAAGGTGGATTCTGCTCCCTGATTTTCATTTGCGCGGTCGGGATGCAGACCATCTCGGCAGCCGCCGGTCGTCGCATCGTAAAGGGCGATCTGCAGATCGTTGTCTCCCAAAAACCAGTTGAATGCGGACCACGCTTCCTTGCGCCAGCGGCCTTTGCCTGTAGCCCGATAGGCTTCCAAGCACGCCGCGACCACGGCACAGGCTTCGACAGGCTGTTGATCGAATCGCGCCTTTTCCGTTTTCTTGGAATAGAAGCCTTCGGAACCGATCGGCACGAAATGGCCCTTCACTTCGCAGCGCTGAATCGTGACCAGCCAATCCAAGGCTTCTAGTCCCGCCGTAACCATTTCATCGTGAGCGGCCCGCATTCCCGCGCGAATCAGAGCCTGGGGCAACCGCGCGTTCGAATACGCAAGGCTATTTTCAAACCAATTCCAGTCGGAGGAATGATTCGAGCGATACGAGTTCAACAATCGACCCGCCAAGACGTCGGACGCACCGAGAGCCGCGCGATCTCCCGGGAATGAATCGAGATATTCCTGTAGTCCGAGCAGGGCGAAGGCGCAAGCGCGCGGGCTTTTGAATTCGGTTGCGGCCGGCAAGGCGAGCTCAAACATGCGTCCTGCTGCACCGCGCCACCCAGCATCCTTTGAGCGGCCAAGAACGGTCCCTAATCCCCAAAGTGCGCGCCCGTGACTGTCCTCCGAACCTTCCGATTCCTGCCACTGCCGCTCATAGCTCAAACAATTCCTAAATCGCTTCGTCACCGGATCGAACGCAAGCCAGAGGAAGGCCAGATAACGAGAGGCCAAGTCGGCTGCTCCCTTTACTGCTCCGGCTCCGAACTCTTCGAGAAGAATCGTAACGATGAGTGCGCGAGCGTTGTCGTCTGTCGAGTAGCCCTCGGGATAGTTCGGGATCACGAAAACCGCGTGTTCGACGATTCCTGTGCTGTCCGTCATTCGATATAGGTGGTCCAGATTTATGGTGGGAAGCCGATCGAGAGTTTTTTCCGTGTTTCGTGCCAAAAAAGTGGCCCGCGGATTTCGCGAGCGCTCGTTGTAGATGCGTTCAAAACTCTTCATATACTTCTGGGCCACCCGGCTCCACACCATATCCCTGGCATACAAATAGGCGCGTTTCCGCATGGCGTGCCTTGCCGTCCCGTTGTCCAGAAGTTCCACGGTTTTCGCGGCGATCGCTTCTGGGTCGTCAAATGGAACCAGTGCGCCGCGCTCATCATCCAGGAGTTCGATCGCATGCAAGTAAGGCGTCGAAATGATCGCCTTGCCGGCGCTTAAGGCATATGCCAGCGTGCCGGAAACGACTTGCGCTTTGTGCTTGTAGGGTGTGATGTAGATGTCCGCCGCGCCAATCAGTTCCATCATTTCTTGAGGGCTTACGAAACGATTGCGGAAGATGACGTTGGCTTCGACGCCTATGTCCTTGGCGAGCGTCTTCAAATATTGTCGGTATTTATCGCCTTCTTGCCGCAACACATGCGGGTGCGTTGCGCCGGAAACCATGTAAACCACGTTGCTGTGCTTTGAAAGAATACTGGGCAGCGCTTTAATGACATTTTCGATGCCCTTGTTAGGAGAAAGCAGACCAAACGTCAGCAGAACGTCTTTTCCTTCAGTGCCAAATCCATCCTTGTAGAACGTCGGGTCGGTGAACGGCAAATCGGGAATGCCGTGTGGAATCAGATCGATCTTGTCGTTCGGAACGTGGAACGTTTCCTGAAGGATGTCTGAGGACTGCTGGCTCATGACAATCAACCGGTCCGAAAGCGCTGCAATCTCTTCCATTACCGCGCGCTGGTCGCGATCCGGATCGCGAAGGACGGTGTGCAACGTCGTGACAAACGGCATATTCAGCCGGCGCAGAAGTTCGAGGATGTGTGCTCCCGCTCGACCTCCAAAAATTCCATATTCGTGTTGCAGGCACACCAGATCGATATTGCTGAAATTCAGAAAGTCGGCGGCCTGGCGGTAGGAAGCCAGATTGTCCTCGGACAACTCGAACCGCACTCTGGCGGGATAGCTATAGCCCTCTTCAGTATCGTTCATGGGGAGAGCCAGCAACTCGGTCGCGCCGTATTCCGCGTGAATGGCGTCGCACAGGTCTGTCGTGAACGTCGCAATTCCGCATTGTCTCGGGAGATAGTTGCCGACGACTGCGATTCGATTGGGAAGAGCTGGACGCTGAGGTGCGGTTATCGGCGCGGCCGGCGTGGTTTCCAAGTTGAGAGATTCCACTTCAATCAGTGACAAGATTTCGGATATCGGATCTATTTTTGACAATGACATTCGCTTTCTGTATTCGTGGCTTGCTAAGGAATCTCGATACAACTCAAGGACGCCCAATTTCCTTGCAGGAATTTGAAGCAAACCGGGCTTTCCTGGAGGGACAGGGAGCTCAGTAGATGATCGGCTGAAGTTGCCGATTTACTCGTGCAAGACGACGGTCAGCAGCGACTTGTTGACCTTGATTTTGCCGTTGTATTCGATGAAGCCCAGTTTCCTGAATTTGTTCATGAAGAAATTCACGCGTGAACGCGTGGTTCCAACCATACTCGCCAGGGTCTCCTGCGAAACTCTCGGCAAGATGCGCACGGGCTGGTCTTGTTTTCCATAACGGGCGAGAAGTAGGAGTGTTCGTGCCAGGCGTTTTTCGCTGGAATTGAAGAGTTGATCGATCAAATCCTCTTCGACACGTATGTTGTGCGCGAGCATGTAGGCGATGAAATGATCCGACAACTCATGCTGGGCGTGGAGCACGCGCAGCAACTCGTTTTTCTGGATGACAAGAAGGGTGGTTGGCGTGACGGCGCTGGTCGTACCCATCCGGACGGTCTGGCCCGCCATACATCCCTCGCCAAAAAAATCGCAGGGACCGAACATCGCAACAACGGCTTCCTTGCCGGAGCCGTTCACCACCGACAATTTCACGCCGCCCTTCTGGATGTACATCACGGTCTCTGCGGCCTCGCCTTGCGAGTAGATGGATTCACCTCTTCGGTAGTCCATGACCTTTCGCGCCACTCCCGCGGTATCGAGGAAGGCTTGGGCATTAAATGAGGCGAGGGCTCCGTTGGTTTTGGGTTTCTTAATTTTCATGTTCAACTCGAAACAGCCCAACGCCGTGGGCGTTCGGGGCCATCTCCACACTAACAAGTTTCGCCTTTGCAATACTGTGCAAAACAGAACAGCGCGTTGCCTGGAATATCCCTAGGATCATAAGGCAGAGAATCCCGAGGCTTAGAACCGCGACAAGTATCCGGAAGTGACAAAGTCTCTCGCCACCGTAGTCAAGCCATTTAGGTAGCTCTTGTCGCAGGCCAACGTCAATACCAACCGATGTGTGCGTATGCAAGGTTTTAGGGTGCTCCAATGTCAGTTACCAACATGTCTGGAACCACGCTCATCAGGGAGAACACGCTTTTGCCGACAGGCTTGACGGTCGAGAGTGAAAGTTTCTTGCCCGGCTGGAGGGTCGTCAAGAATCTTGACGGCAGGGCACTGGCCCGAAACGTCGAGGGCGCGAATTGGACCTTCTTCTACCTGGCGGGTGAGTTTAGAGCTACCGCCTTTGGTCGCGACCAGTCAGGAGCTTTGCGTAAGGCAGTGAAGCGGATTCTGGCGAAACAGGAAAAACAATTTAACTCGTTAGAGATTACGAGAGTCGTTTCGAAACGGTTTCTGGGTATTCCCTTCATGCTGAGTATTGCCGCTCATTCCCGACATATCCAAGAAGGTACTTCCCTGGTTCTTGTAAAGGATGGAATGACCGTTCTTGCTGCGCCAGCAAGCAAGCTGGGCAGCGGCAGGGAACAACGTCGTACGGAAGTGATCGGCAAGCCGCATACGGCTCTAATTCCAGGTTCTTAGCAATTCGCTGGGGAGATATGAAAATGAAAACTTTACGCAGCTCAATTCTTTGTCTTGTCGTCCTGCTCCTTACGTCGCCTTGGCTCCGTGCTCAGGATCTTTCGAGGTATAGGAACTTCACACTGGGAATGAGCTTGACCAAACTACTGGAGCGCACTGAGGAAAAGATCACCGATGTAAAGACGATTCATGGCCGTCCAGCGCTCATTCAGGAGCTCACTTGGTGGCCACCGAACGTTCCCGGGACTTCCGTTCGAGCCGACAGCGTCGAACAGATTCTTTTCTCCTTCTACAACGGCGAGCTCTACAAAATCTCCGTGACTTACGATCGACCTTCGACAGAAGGGCTTACTGAGGCGGACATGGTGAAATCGATCTCGGCGAAGTACGGTCCGGCCACGATTGTGGCGCCGGAGGTCGATTCGGCGACGAGCGACCGATATAACTCGAAGAAAAAACCTGTCGCGTCTTGGGAGGATGCGCAATATTCCTTCAGTCTTGTCCGTTCTTACTTCAACGATGTCTTGGGGCTAGTCGCTGTTTCGAAGCTAACCAATGCACAGGCCGAGCTTGCGATCGCGGAAGCTGTGACACTCGATGAGCAAGAGGGCCCGAAAAGAGAGGCCGAGCGTCAGAAGAAACAGCTGGACGACTTGGAAGTGGCGCGGCAGAAGAACCAGAAACGTTTTCGTCCGTAGTTATGGCCCAGGGCCAGGAAAATTAGTTGTTTGAGTTTTGCAATGAATTGAACGGAGGTCAAGGAAATGACTGTGAATATCACTCCTCTACACGACCGCGTCCTCGTACGCAGGCTGGAAGAGAAAGAAACCGCCAAGGGCGGGATCATCATCCCCGATATGGCGAAAGAGAAACCGCAAGAGGGCGAAGTAATGGCCGTCGGAGCCGGAAAGATCGAAAAGGGACGCCGTGTGCCGCTCGACGTGAAGGTAGGCGACCGGATCCTGTTCGGCAAATACACCGGCAGCGACATCAAAATCGACGAACAGGAGTACCTGATCCTCCGCGAGGATGAAATCCTGGCGAGAATCAGCGGAATGGCAAAATCGGCATCCGGCAAGAAGTAGCATCTCCGGCCCCACGATTTCTAAGGCAGTGGAAAGTTCGGTCACCCAGGAGGGTGGAGTCCAATGGCAAAACAAATTGTAACTGGTGAGAATTCACGACAAGCGATCCTGCGCGGCGTCAATATTCTCGCGGACGCTGTCAAGATCACGCTCGGTCCCAAGGGGCGCAACGCGGTGATTGAGAAAAAGTTCGGCTCGCCCATCATCACAAAAGACGGCGTGACCGTGGCAAAAGAAATCGAACTGCGGGACCCGCTCGAGAATATGGGTGCACAGATGGTGCGAGAGGTTGCTTCCAAGACGTCGGACGTAGCTGGTGACGGCACCACCACAGCGACTGTTTTGGCACAAGCGATCTTCCGTGAGGGTGTGCGAACGGTTGCTGCAGGCGCTAGCCCGATGGCGCTCAAGCGCGGCATCGATAGAGCCGTGGAAGTCGCGGTCGAAGAGATCAAGAGGCTCTCTCGCGAGGTGAAGGGCGACATGATTGCGCAGGTGGGCACAATCAGTGCCAACACCGACAAGCAGGTGGGCAGCATTATTGCC
>Ga0207646_10003594_pt1 | contig 17379 bp, 23 predicted proteins | sample KBSK5502metaG_FD_184343 | JGI IMG/M metagenome (GOLD analysis project Ga0207646, IMG submission 184343) | Corn, switchgrass and miscanthus rhizosphere microbial communities from Kellogg Biological Station, Michigan, USA - KBS K5-50-2 metaG... | ecosystem: Host-associated > Plants > Roots >... | reverse complement strand
GCCACGACGCGAGAAATGCCCCGCCATTCGGCCCGGACAACCCGGGATGCCCCGGCCGGCTCGCGGTTTGGCAGTACTCGTTGAGCGCACCGTCACATCCAGACGTCGATGTCGACCTGGCCACCAGCGACTTCCCGCTCTGGTGGCCGAAGTAACGATGCGGCCGCGAGCCCGTTTAAGCGTCATGAGCCGAGCAGCGGAGTGGATGAAGCGGAGCACGGCAGTGCTGGCGCTGCTGATGGTCGGCTGTGGCAGCGCGATGCCGGTGGCGTCTCTCCATTCGCCGTCGGCCGCCGCCACAAGCCCGACCGCGACCGCCACCTCGAGTCCGTCTGGGTCTCTCGCCGTATCGCCGACGCCGGCCGATCCACGCTTGGTGATAGCGGACTACGCGAAGGGCGAGGTCCGGCTGGCGCGCCTCAACGCTCAGGACACAGGTTCGGCAAAAGGTCAGTTCCAGCAGATCGTCGGAGGTCAGGTGATCCTGCTGAACGGAACGTCGCTGGTGGCGCTCAGCCGGTCCGGCGCAGTCAGAACGCTCGGCCAGGTCAGCCAGCTCAGCGGATCGCCCGAATCGGTCGTGGTAAATCCGGACTTGTCGCAGTGGCTCTATATGACCCTGGGCAGCGACGACGTCTACCACCTCCATCTGGGGAGCCCAGGGCACGATGCCGTCCTGACCACTAATCCCGCATTGACTCAGGACCAGGTGTTTCGACCATTCGGGTGGAACTCGACCGGGGTCTACGTAACCAAAGAGCCGCTTGGCCTTGGCGGCGCGGGACCGTTCCTGGAGTACCACTTTCCACTGGCGAAGCTCGATCTCGCGAGCGGGCAGATCACGGACGTTTCGCCCGTCTGCACCGCATACGGCATCGTGGACGACGGCACGATGATCTGTGGCGATCGAGCGACATTGAGGCTCGAGGTCCGCCGGCCGTCAGGCAGCTCCAACTCGATTCAAATGGGAGCCGACAACAACGGCTTCATCAGGGTCGCTGTCTCGCCGGACGCGCGGCGCGTGATCGCCGGCCGCAATGGAGCGACGAATCCGGTCATCAACTACCAGATGGTGGTCGCAACCCTGACGTCTTCAAGCGCGGTGGCTTTTGGTCCGTTCGACTACCTGCCGGACGCGTTGCTGCCCGACGGCCGCGTGGTCGCCAGCCACCAGTGCGTTATTCCCGAGTGGGGAGGGGGTCCGTGCAGCGGAAGCCTCGACGGTACGTACTTCTTCAGCGCCGACGGTTCATCACGCACGCTCTTCTTCAGGCTTGCAAACGGTGCCAGGGTGGCCGGCGTCATCTGACCGGGCGCAGGCCGCTGGCCTGTGCACAATGTCTTGCAACAGGTGTCCACGATGCCGTGAGACATGGCAGTGGCGGGAAGGGAGGGCTTCAAACCCGAAGCTTGATCTACGTCAATAGCCTGTAGCTATCGACGTTGACCGGATTTGTCTCCACTCAACGTTTCGCGCTACCTTGCTGATTCCCTAGCTAACGCAGCCGCGTGGGCACTCGACGCTCAGGCTTTGTCTGGCTCAGCCTCCAGCCCTCATAACGGTTGACGTTCTTGCCGCACTTGGTTAGAGCGCGCACTGGGGTGACATTTGCATCAGTAGGGTCGGGATCAGCCTTGTGAACTGGCCCGCCACTCTCCTCCCATGCGTACCACATTTACGGTTCCTGCTCCGGCTCGGCATCAGATTTGCCGTTGATCTGCCTCCAAGCCTCAACAAACTGACCGAACCCCAGGTTGCCTGCACGGAGCCTGCCGAGCACAAACGCGTACACAGCGGCTGGATTCTCTGCGGCCAAACCCTGGACAGTCTTGAGCAGGGTCTGCGCATCGCCTGCACCGATCAGGTCGCGGAGCATGACGTCCAGACCCATGCGGACAGCCAACCCCAAAACTGCATCGATGTCCATGTGCTCGCCTTGCTCAACGACGTGCTCCACGATTGGCCGAAAGGCCACAAGAGCGGCGTACGTGCCTTCATCAAGACGAACCCTTCGGTACCTCATCAGGCGCTACCCAGCCCACGGATCGTGGCGCACGTCCGGCAGGCGCATGACCTCTTGGGTCACAGCTTTCCAGTGTGAGTCGCACAGGTACACGTTGCCGGGATTCCGCGATGCGATCACTGCGCGAGTCGCAGGCTTGCCGCAACGCAGAACATCGCACGTGGCACCCTTCGGCATGACGAACTTGCGCTCCATGCCGTGCCCCTAATGCTGACTCTCCGGCTTGGGCTGAATTTCAATGGGGTAGCTGTCGTCCACCTCGAATTCCTTGCCAACGTCGCGCGGGAAATAGAGTGGGAAATCAGCCACACGCCGCTTATCGCCGGTGGCTTCGCCTTCTACGTCCAACGAGAAGTTGACAGGCAGTGAACCCCCTGGGCCGGAGCCGCCAATGTTCGTGACCGTAAAAGTCAACTTTGCCAATTCAAAACCTCCACATCCAGCTATCGGTGAACGGTTGTGCGCCTGCGATCCAGCGCACCACTGGTGCGCCCGCGAGGAGCGTTTCCCACCATGATGTCCTCGATACCGAACAGGTTGGACTTCTTTGCTTCCACGATGCGCTTCTGCGCTGGGGTCATCTCGAACTCACGATCAAAGAAGTATTGAAGTTCCGCACGAATGTCGAAAGTGCCGGGTACGGCTCGCACCCTCCGACCGGCCTTGCGCCGCGAGTCAGCAACGAGATACCAGGCCTCAGCGATCGCCTCGTGGAAGTCGCTGTGGAAAGCCTGCCCTACGGGGCAAAACGTGTATTTGGACCACGTGGGGTGCGCATCCTTTCCGGCGCACTGCTCGCAGGCAGGTAGACGCTTCGCCGCATCTCCTTCAATGTGGAGCCGATAGAGCTTGAAGCGGGCTGCAGCCTTGCGATACCACTCCTCAACTCGTCGGGAGTAGCCAGCTTGTGTAACTGCCGGTGTCTGTATGGCGATAGCTGTGACCCCTGCCATGATGAGTGTACCCCAAAATCTTGGGGACGAACAGACATTCAGGCATAGAGCCGGTAGCAGTCACCTTGATATACCCAGATCGCTATCAAGCTTGCGGATACCGCTGCTGTCTCTTGGCTAGACCGGCGTGAACCTCACCTCAACCCTGTTCGCCTGGACCAGCCAACTGCTCGGACGTTGCTCGGCCAAGCCTCACCATCGAGACAGCCGCTGTGCGGATTCAGAAGCTGAAGGCCAAGCTTGCACGCATCGGTGAACGCTATGAGGCTGACGAGATCACGCGAGACGAGTGGCGCGCCAAGGGTGACAAGCTACGGGCTGAGATTGCCGCTTTGGAGTCCGAGTCTGCTGCACCCGTAGACCCGGTTGAACTCATCACGCTCGGCCAGCAGTGGCAGCAGGGAGACGCGGCTCAAAAGTGCGCGGTGCTCTCGGCGCTGTGGGAGCGCATCGAGATCCGTGACCGCAAGGTCGTAAGGCTCACAGCGCGGGCTGATCGTGCAACCCGCGCGCACCAACTGATAGCCACTGCGTTGCAGTACGTGCGAACGTGGCGTGATGAGGAAGGCAGCCACGCCGCATTTGACAACGATGAGCCAGCGGATGGTGGGCCGGGTGCTGCGCTGATCAGATCAAGGAGCGGGAAGGGAGGGATTCGAACCCTCATATGCCGCGAACTAGTCGCGGTACTCGCCTAGCGTCCGGCCCGGCTTCGGAATTCCAACCCTATACACCCCTCACACAGTTTAGGGAGGACTACGCGCGTCTACGCGCACGTCTGACCCTGCATACACCTACGCGATCGGAAATGGAGCCTGCCTCATGTACCACGAAGGCGAAAGCCTCCGGCGAATCGGTCGGCGGCTCGACATATCGCTTCACGCGGTCCAGCTACGAATTCAGGGCGGCGAACTCAAGCTTGCAGCCCTAAAGGAGCTTTGAACCTTGGAAATCACAAGCCTATACACCTCCGCATTTATAGGAGAGACTCGCGTCTACGCGCACGTCTGACCCTATACACCCTCAACGTTTCTATGGAGGCGGTCTAGGTGTCGCATACACCCATCGATCCTTTATGGAGGGACTAAGCCAATGGCTGAGAACATCGAGCTACGCCGAGCGCGACAACGCGCCTACACCCGGCGTAAGCGGCTCGGGGACAGGCTCACGCGCAAGGTCGGTAGCCGCGTGATCGTTTGCCCGTCCAGCTACGTTGTCGTCATGGTCCCGGCGGATCGCGTCGCGCAGCTTATCTAGCCGTTTTTCTTTACCTATCCCCGTGAATATAAGAGAGGTGATCGCATGACGCCGTTTAACCGCCGCGAGTTGAGGTCGCTAGGGCTCGCCATGTCTGACGTGGCAGCCGACGCCGAAATCTCTTACCCGCGAATGACGCGGGCTTTTTATGGAACCGCTGACCATTTGACACCTGACGAGGTACAGCGAGCGCTACGCGTGATCGTTCGGGCGCGGCACGCACGCGAGGGCGCAGCTACGGCTTAGCCGTAGCTCGTCCCGTAGGGCGCGGCAAGGGTTGGCTTACCTCCATGTCTCTTGCCCGTCCTACGGGTCGCCCGGTCTTCGATTGGCCTTGAGTAAGCCATGACTTTCAGCCGGGTACCTCCTCCTTTGGAGGGCTCCAAGCTCCTGCGCGGAGCCCTCTTGATCTTTCCACGCTGGCCTTGCTAGTCAGCGTTCGCGCGGGGCGTGTTTCGCATCCACGTCCCGCGCCCCTTATTCCGATGCGAACCTGTAGAGGAAAGATGCGAAATTGCAACCCGTTGGATTCACCGCCGCCGAGCTACAGCACATGACGTTTACACCCGAAGAAATCGCAGCCGACGAAGCCGAAGAAGCCGCCGCGCTCGCGCTTGAGGAATGGACCGATAGCGAGAGCGCAGCCGCCGAGCAGCGCTTTAAGGAGTTTTGGGGGCGGAACATCGTATCGAAGGTCGGTATAAGAACCCTCAACGACCTACCGTCCGGCCCGCCGCCGGAGCAGCTTGCCGAGCCGTATCTGAGCGCTGAAGGCGTCACAATCCTTTACGGCTTAGGCGGTACCGGCAAAGGCTATATCAGCCTCTACCTCGCATTGCGGCTCGTCCGCTCCGGCAGGCGCGTTACGGTGATCGACTTCGAGGGCCATCCCGGCGAATGGGGCCGACGCGCTTACGCGATGGGCTTTACCAAGGCTGAGCGGCGCATGGTCAACTATCGCGCACCCTTCGGTGACGATTGGAAGGCCGAGCGCGGCTCGCTAAAGGACGTGGCGGCCGTTCTGCGGGAGGACTTGGATCACCCGCGCCGAAAGGCCGACTACCTGATAATCGACTCCTACACGACCGCTAGCTCGACTGGCGACAGCATGGGCGGCGCGGCGTCGGCGCAAGAATTCTTTGCCGGTATCGCGATGCTTGGCCGCCCGGCTCTCGTTATCGCTCACGTTGCGGGCGGCGGCGAGCGCTTCCCCGATAAGCCGTTCGGTAGCGTGTTCGTCCACAACCTAGCCCGCGAGACTTGGGCGGCGGCGCAGCTTGACGACGACGAGCGCGAAGCCGACGAGCCCGGCGCTATGCGGATCGAGCTTCGCAACAAGAAGGCGAACGCTCGGCCGAAGTACGCGCCGCAATTCCTGACCTTCACCTTTGACCTACTCGGCCAGGTTCGCGTTGACGATCGGAAGCCGAGCGGCGGCGGTGAATCTGTGGCCGACCTAATCGCAGACGTACTCATGCGCTCGATCAAGCCGCTGACGACCAAAGAGCTTGCGGCGGCCATTAAAGCCGACACGGGCGCAGCGATCAACGAGCAACGGCTTAGGGAAGCGTTCCGCAGGCACCCCGGCCGGTTTGAGCGTACGGCCGATGTTCCGCACCGATTCAGTATCCGGAAGGCCGCGACGCAACCCCCCGAAAAACTCGACGATTTTTAGGGGTGCGTCGCGCCATTGCGTCGCGCTTCACGACGCACCCGCGACGCAGTACGCGACGCAGCGTCGACCCGGTTTTGAACTTGAAACTAATCTAGCGCGACGCAGCCGCGACGCAGCGCACGACGCACTAGACCATAGCGCGACGCAGGGGGGCCAAGCCTATAAGGCCCCCTGTGCGTCGTGGTCCGACAATCGGACGCGCAATCAACCCCTAGCGCGTCGTGCTGTTGGTTGTCACGACACAAGCGAGACACGACGCCGCGTAAGGACTCCGCACGACTCGCGGAAAGTCGCCGAGGGGGAGTGGAGGTCCGGGGTTAGTGTCCGGCTCACGGCGGGACGGTCGGCCCGTTTCGTAAAAACGCGCCTTACCCCTGTTCAAACGCGCTGAGCCGCCCCGACCCGATTCGAAAATCTCAGGAGGAACGATGCCCGAAACGAAACCGCGCGCTCCGTCACACCTTCGCCCCGATACGGCGAAATGGTGGCTCGAAGTCGTGAGCGACTTTGAGTTAGAGCCGCACCACGTCAAGTTGCTCACCCTCGCCGCTGAAGCCCTCGACAGAGCAACCCAAGCGCGTGAAGCGATCAAGAAGGACGGCGCTTATCTCCCTGGCCGTTACGAGGGGAGTATCCGAGCGCATCCCGCTATCGGCGTCGAGCGCGACTCTCGCCTAGCCTTCGCTCGATTGGTTCGCGAACTCGGCTTGGACGGTGACGCGCAGCCGTCGCGACCCCCTCGAATCGCGGGGCGCTACTAAATGCCAGTCCGTAGGGGCGGCGCGAAGCGTCGGAAGCGCTCCGACTTGACCCTAGCTCAGGAACTAGAGCTTCTGATCGGTTCTGGCGGTGATCCTAGCGCCTTCGAGAGCGAAGACGACCGCCGCGAGGCATGGGTTTTCAACCGGGAGAGGCTTCTAGCCGATCACCCCGACCGCGTTAAGCCGCTATGGGGCGAGAGGCAGTACGACGGCGCGAAGGACGCCTACTACCACGGCTAAGGTCCGCGCGAATCGCCGCGTCCAGCTTCGCAAGCTCGAAGCCGCACGCGCTCTTAATCGGTTACGTAAATTCCACCCCAGAAAACTGCGACAACGGACGCGCAATCGAAATGGAGATAGAGGATGAACGACTATGGACGCAGCGCGCTTAGCGAAGTCTCGACCGCAAACAGGCGGCGCATGATCGCGCAGCTAGGCCGTATGGCCGCAGACATTGACCTAGACCACGATGGCCCGGCGGCGCGATTCTTCGCAAGCATCGGCGCGCTGATTCGCAAGGCCGACCGCGACGAGTTCTTGCGCTTGTCGGCTTTCGAGGACGCGATTAACGAGCCACACGGCGCGATTGTGTCGGATGGCTCGGGCGTGATCCCCGATGGTTGGCAGCCTAGCTAGTGAGCGTCGAAAATCGGGCTTGTCAATGCGGCTTCTTCGCCCGCGAGTCTCGCGGCGGTACCTTTGCCACGAAGCTTCGGCTCCGGCGTGGGCGTCGCGAAGTCGTGACCTTTTGCCGGGCTTGTGCCGCGATCCAGGGCGTCGAACTTGTCCGCGAGCGTAACGAGGCACTACTCGCAAACCTCGCGGCCGCGATAGGCGCGCTGGCCCGGTCATACCGGAAGGCGTGACGTGGCGCAGCCAACCGCCGACGAACTCGCTAACCGAATTCTGGCCGCACTTAAGAGCGGGCCGCGTTCTCGCGAGGACGTGATCGAGAACGTGTTTCATTTCGACGTGAACCCACACGCCTTGACCGAGGCTTTCGACTCACTCGTTAAGGCCGGTAAGGCGCGAGCGTTCACTAATTGGCCGTTTCAAGGCGAGCCGCGCGTTGAGTTTTGGGCGCTGACGGCCGCGCAGGCCGACTAAAGGTCGTGCTTCTCGCCCTTCGGTCCCTGTATGAGCAGCTAACGGGCGGCGGCGACATTCCGAGTGTGGAGTTAGATAAGTTCTTCCGGCTGAAGAAAAAGAAGAAGCGACCCGACGACAGCGTAGCGCTCGCCCTCTACGCGAGCGGCCAGATCGACGAATACACATTTGCGGCGCTACTCGCCGCCGAGCCCGACTGAATAGGAATTTTGAGGGCTCCTTTTCGTTCGTCCGTGCGTAGTGTCTAAGCCCGTCGGGGCGAGCTACGCGAATCCGTTTCGTTGCTCGTGGGCGAGCGGCCAGGAGGCCGCGAACGCGCCCCACTATCGGAAATTAGTTTTCAACATCGCAAAGCGGGAGCCGCGCGAAGGAGAGACACACACACCTAAACGGAGTAAACAGTTGGGATATATGGAACGCGCTTCCCTTTTCGAGAAGCGTGAAAAATTGACCAGGGACGCGAAAGCGATCCTTGACGCCGCACCCGCCGAGGGCATGACTAAGGCGGATGGAATCAGGTTCGACGGCATGATGGGTGAGGTCGAAACGATCGACGCGCAAATTCGCACAATTGAGAGCGAAGATCGCGCCAAGACCAATGCCATTAAGCCGCAGGGCAGCGCGGACGCACCTTATGGCGTGGTCAGGGGTACAAACCCGGATCACAACGGCAAGGACGAGCCCTTGATGTTCCGAACGGCGGACGGCAAGGAGGTTCGCGGACTTCGCCCGAAAGAGCGAATGAGCGACCTGAGCCCGTACCGCGACGCGCTCGACCCCGGTAAGTTTTTCCGGGGCATCCTGACCGGCGATTGGCGGCAGGCCGACGCAGAAATGCGCGCGGCTTCCGAAGGTACGCTGTCGGGCGGTGGCTACTTGCTGCCCGCGCCTTTGGCTTCCTACATCATCGACCGCGCACGTAACGCGGCCGTGATTCTGGCTGCCGGGGCGATCACCATTCCGATGGAAAACAGCACCCTCGCAATCGCGAGAGTGACTGGCGACGTTGCTACCGCGTGGTTGGCTGAAAATGCGGCTCAGACGAGCGCGGATACCGCGTTCGATCGCGTGACGCTTTCAGCTAAGACCCTTTCGGCAATGACCAAGGCTAGCGTTGAGTTGGCCGAGGATACCGATTTCGCGAATATCGTCGCGATGCAGCTTGCGAAGGTCATCGCGATTGAAATTGACCGCGCAGCGACAGAAGGGACCGGCGCATCTAATCAGCCGTCCGGCATCTTGGTTCAGTCCGGCGTCGCGTTGGACACCACGACATTCGGAACTAACGGCTCGGCTATCTCGGGGACTACGCCCGCCGGTGCGGTTGCGTGGGACTGGTTGTCGAAGGCGATCTATGCTGTTCGGCAGCTTAACGAGGTTCCGAACGCGGTCATTTACCACGAGAGGACCGCAGCCGAGCTTGATTTGCTGCGCGCCTCAACCGGCGTCTTCTTGCCGCCGCCGCCAAGCGTCCAGAACCTTGAGAACGGCGTCCGTACGACGAACGCTCTTAGCATTACGCGCACGCAGGGCACCGGCACTACATGCAGCAACGCCTACGTTGGCGACTTCTCGAAGCTCCTCATGGGCATTCGAAACGCGCTCGTTCTCGAAGTCAGCCGCGAGGCTAGCGACGCGACGAGCCAGGCCTTTGCAAACCGCCAAGTCTTCATTCGGGCATACGGCCGATACGACATCGCCCTTGGTCGACCGGCGGCCTTCCGCGTCGTCGAAGGAATCCTCTAAACCGTTTGACCTTTTGGGGCGTGCCGGGGCTTCGGCTCCGGCCGCCCATTCCATTCCTAAAAGGAGGTGTTTTAGAACAATGGGCGAAGACTTGATCGGCGCACTTTTTATTCGTCTCGGTACCGATGTTACCGGCCTTCAGGAAGGTATCGGCCCTGGCGGCAAGGCAGACAAAGAGCTAGATGGCTTCACGAACCGCGTTAACGCGGGGATTCTCAAGGTCGGGGCTATCCTCGCCGGGCTCGGCGTGAGCATTGCTACAGGGCTTTACGCCGCGTATCAGCACACCGAAGAACTCGGCCAGAGTGCCTACGATATGGGCGAGAAGTTCGGTCTATCGGGCGGCGAGGCTTCGAAGTGGCTCGCCATCGCCGGGTTACTTGGCCTGAGCGCGGAAACGGTCGGGACCGGCCTTAAATTCCTTGATCGGAACATGGGCGACGCGGCCGATGCAATCGCGGCCGGACATAAGCCCGCAGAGAAGTTCGTCGATGCGCTGAAGTCGATCGGCGTAAGTATCTTCGACGTTCACGGCAAGCTAAAGAGTTCGAATGAGGTCTTGGCCGAGGCGGCGGACGCCTTCGCGAAAATGCCCGACGGGCCACTTAAGGCGGCGGCGGCGATGGCTCTATTCGGGCGTTCCGGTGTTGACCTTATTCCGATCCTTAACAAGGGCTCGGCCGGGCTCGACGCGATGACCGCGCAGGGAATCAAGCTCGGGACTGTCATGAGTACGCAGCAAGTCGAGGCGGCGCATAAGGCTTACCTCGCGCATCAAGAATTCAATCAGGCGCTTTCCGGGCTCGCAAATCAGATCGGTCTAGCGGTAATGCCCGCAGCCACAAGCCTATTTAGCTACATCACTTCAACGGGCGTTCCGGCGGTCGAAAAGGTCACAAAGGGTATCCAGAGTTTTACACCCGAGCTTAAGGTCGTGGCTGACGTTTTCAAGACGATCGCGCCGCTGTTGCTCGTGGTCGGTACGGGTTGGGCGTTGTGGAACGTCGCACTTTTGGCTACGAAGGCGCTCCAAGTTGGACAGATGATAGTCGGTGTCGCTCAAGGACTCGTTTACTTAGTTCGGACACAGGGATTGGCGACAACGGCCCAATGGTTGTTTAACGTCGCGCTTGACGCAAACCCTATCGGCGTCGTGATCCTAGCGGTTACGGCGCTCGCCGCTGCGGGTATCTATCTGTATACCCATTGGGCACCTTTTCGAAATTTTGTCAACGGGCTTTGGTCCGACATGCGTAACTTCGGCTCTTGGATTTCCAGTCACTTTGGTCCCGCAATGGCCGCACTAGGAAAGCTCATGTCCGATGTATCGCACGGAAATCTCGGCGCGATTCCTGGCGACGTTGGCAGCATCAAGAACATCATGGGCTTCGATACGGGCGGCATCGTGCCCGGCGCGATCGGGTCGCCACACTTGGCGATTGTTCACGGCGGTGAGCGCGTCTTAACTCCCGCTCAGCAACGGCAGGGCGGCGACATGTCTACCACCAACGCTTTGTTGCGGACGCTTATAAGCGCCGTGACAGCTACGCCGGGCGGGCAAACCGGAGTCGAGGCGGCGCTATACAAGGCGAACAGCCTATCGGGTATGCACCGGGCGCGCGGAATGGCGGGGGCGTAAACCCCCGTTTTATCGCACCTTGCGTTACCCACCAACGCAGGGTGCGTTATTCGTCGGAAAGCTCTTGACTTCGCGCGAACTTAGCCGTACATGTCTCGCTGTTTTCCGGTCGGTCATTCGATTTGAGGAAGGGAAAAGATGCAACGATTCCACGTCGTGAACCCGGACGCTGAAACAGTCGAAGTCAAGCCGGAGGACATGCAGCACGTCACGGCTATGGCTAAAGAAATTGTCGAGCTCATTAACGACCCAAAGGCGCTCCTACTCCGGGCGCTAGCGCTTCTCGACGGCACGGCCAAGCCTCTCGATATGGACTCTATGTTGCGGCCACGCTCGACGCTGCGGCCCGAAACCGACTAGGCGCAGGCAAGGACACCTAAACCGACCCCCCGCGCCACCTTGCCCGTTGTAGGGCTTCGGGGAGTGTGCTAGGCTTCCTTCCCGATGGAAACAGCCGTTATCTACGTCCGGCAGAGCCGCAACAAGCCCGGCGAGCGGACCACGAGCCCCGAAGTTCAAGAGGAAGCCTGTAGGGCGCTCGCCGCCGTGGCGGCTTGCGACCGTATCGAGGTCTTCAGCGACCTAGACGCGAGCGGCAAGAATACGAAGGGCCGCCGGGCGTTTCTAGGGCTCATACAGCGCATCAAAGACGGCGGCGTTAGCGTCGTGGCGGCGTACGACCAGTCTCGAACCTTTCGCAGCACACGCGACGCGTTGGAGTTCTACGCGTTCATGGGCGAGTATCCAAGCGTCAAGGTTGAGTTCGTGCATGGTCGGTTTGACCGCTCGGCCGTTGGCGGCTTCACTTACGCGACGCTGGCAGCCGCGCACGAAATGGAAAGGCGCATGACCGCCGAAAAACGCGCCGACACGGACGGCCGCAAGGCGTCGCGCGGCGAAGCTCGCGGCATGGCCCCGTACGGCTACCGATGGCGCGAGGGCTCTTGGGTCGTCCACGAAGACGAAGCCGCCATAGTGCGGCGCATCTTCGCGGACTACGCGACGGGCGATCTATCCGCTAAGGCTCTTGCCGCGAACCTGAACCGCGAAGGCGCGCCGCGCGATTTCCAGGCGCGCAACAAGCACGGTTGGATGCCGGATACGGTCGTGGACACGCTGCGGAACGTTGCTTATCTCGGCAAGACGTACAGCGGCCCCAAGAAGACGGGCGAGCTTATCCGGGCGCAATGGCCCGCGATCATTGACGAGCCGACGTTTAAACGCGTCGCGCGGCTCATGGAAGGCCGCAAGGTCCGGCGGAAGACTGCGCCTAGCGAGCACGTGTTCGGCCGGTTACTCGTGTGTTCTCGCTGCGGCGAGGTCATGCGCGCGACTCGGACCCAAGGACACGCTTACTACCATTGCCGCCGTGATCTAGCCGTGCCGTGTTCTTCCCCCGCAGTCCGCGAAGACGTGTTGACCGCGTGGGCCGATGCGCTGTTCGCTCGACTGACCGGCGAGAGCGCGGGCGACAAGATCGCGCAGGCGATAGCTAAGGGCGTCATAGGCTCGGACGAGAAGAAGCGACGCGCGCCGGGCCGGTCGATAGCGTCGATTGAGACCGCACTAGAGCGGCTAGAGCTATCTTGGGCAGCCGGGCGCTTGTCTGACGACACCTATGCCAGCGAGCGCGCGAAGTACGAAGCGCTACGCGAGGAAGTCGCGCAGGCTGCCACGCCGTCCGTGCCGCTGCCCGACTTCGGCCGGTTACTTGACGATTGGCGCTCGGCCGACATGGCGGCGAAGCGGCGAACCCTTACGCGGCTCTTTGATGCGCTGTACGTCGAGGACGGGCAGGTAACGCGCTATCAGCCGCGCGCCGAGCATCGACTAGAGGCACAAGCGCTGATCGAGTACGCGACGCGTGGCGGCGGCTTCCGATGGGAAGCTCCGAGGACTGGCCGAGGCTCGAACCTGACCAAGAACGCACGGCGCGAGCGGCGGACCGCCCGGCTCACAGTTGACGGTATACGCGGGAAGGGAGGGATTCGAACCCTCGAGGGAGCTTTACACCCCCTACCCGCTTAGCAGGCGGGTGCTTTCGGCCACTCAGCCACCTCCCCGGGGAGTCCGGGCCGCCGCTCGATTCTATCCGTCACGACCCTCTTCCATACTTAGGGCCCGATGGAGGCACCAGGAGGTCCAGGCGCGCCCCCGATGTGGGGTCCCGGCCGCAAAATGGCGTTCGGAGCGGCGCCTGGTCCCCGGAGCAAGCTCTGGTACACGCTCGCCGACGGGAACCTCAGCGAAGTGTTCTTTCCGACCATCGACCGGGTGGCGCTGCACGAACTTCGATTCTTCGCCTCGGCGGGAGGCGCGCCTCCGGTCGATGACGCCGGCGACGGGCAGCATCGCATCACCTGGCTGGCCCCCGGCGTCCCCGCCTTCACCGTCGACAGCACGCACCACGAGTACCGGCTGACCAAGGAGTTCTTCTCCGATCCCGACGAGAACGCGCTTCTGATCGCGGCCACGTTCACCCCTGAGCTCCCCGACGTGCGCCTATACATGCAGGCGTCGGCGCACTGGCAGCCCGGCAGCGAGGGCAACTTCGGGCAGGTGCTCGAGACGCATCCACCGGCGCTGCTCCTGCGCCAGCAGGACGTGTGGATTTGCATCGTCGGGCCGTTCAGCCGGGCCACCGTCGGCTACTTTCGCAGCTCGGACCTGCAGATCGACCTGCACGACGGCGACGGCTCGCTCACCTATACCTACGAGCGCGCTGGTCCCGGCAATGTCGCCGCGGGGGCAGAGATCGGCATCCGCGCGGGTGCCTTCCAGATCGCGGTCGGCTTCGCGCACACGCGGGTGGACGCCGAAGAGGTCGCGCGCGCGGTGCTCCAGAAAGGTTCCGGAAACGTGCGCCACTCGTTCGAGCGCGCATGGCGAGCCCTGCCCGACTTGCCGTCGGCCCTCGCCAAGGTGAGCGGCGACGAGGGGATGCTCGCCCAGGCATCGCTCGCCGTGCTCCGCTGCCTCGAGGACAAGTCGCACGCCGGCGCCTTCGTCGCCTCGCCCGCCGCACCATGGGGCGAGTCCAATCACAACGGCGATCAGATCTACCACCTGGTCTGGCCACGCGACCTGTGCCGGATCGCGAACGCCCTGCTCGACGCCGGCGACTCGGCGGCGGCCCTTCGGGCCTTTCGCCATCTTCAATCGCGACAGCGGGCTGACGGCGGCTGGTTCCAGAACTGGTTCATGGACGGAACACCGCACTGGACCTCGACCGAGCTCGACCAGGTGGCGCTGCCGATCCTGCTCGCGTGGCGGCTGGGCGTGGCCGGGTGCCTGGACCATGACCCCTATCCGGTGATGGTCCGTCCGGCGGCGCAGTTCATCATCCGCGAGGGTCCGCTCACCCAGCTCGATCGCTGGGAGGATCTCGGCGGCCTTTCGCCCTCCACGCTCGCGGCCTGCATCGCGGCGCTGATCGTCTCGGCGGAGTTTGCGCACGAAGCCGGCGAGCATGTCGCGGCCGCCCATCTGCGAGCAGTCGCGGACTACTGGAACGATCGAGTCGAGACCTGGTGCACGATCGCCGCCGGCCAGTACGTGCGCGTCGCGGCCGACCCAGACCATCGCCCCACCGTAGGGTCGATCGCTCCTGAGTTCCTGGAGCTGGTGAGGTACGGCCTGCGACGGCCGAAGGACGAGCGCATTCTGCGCAGCCTGCAGGGCGTGGACGCGACCCTCAAGGTGAGCCTGCCTGCCGGACCCTCATGGCGCCGCTACGTGGGTGACCGATACGGGGAGCACGACGACGGCGCTCCCTGGGACGGCACGGGCCGGGGCCGGGCCTGGCCGGTTCTCACTGGCGAGCGCGCGCGCCATTTCTACTCGATGGGCCTGCCCGCCGCCGAGCTGGTGCGCAGCCTGGAGGGATTCGCCGGCCCGGGCTTGATGCTGCCCGAGCAGGTCTGGGATTCGACTGACATCCCGAGCCGCGGGCTCTATTTCGGCAAGGCGGCCGGTTCCGTGTCGCCCCTGGGCTGGTCGCATGCCGAATACCTGGAGCTGCTGGCCACGATTGCGCTCGCCGGCTTCCCGGACGTCGTCGTCCCCGCTCGCCACCGCTACACCGAGGGTCCGCAGCAGGCCCCGCCGTTCGTCTGGTCACACCGGCACCCGATCGCGCGCCTGGTCGCCGGCCGCCGCCTGCGCATCCAGCTCCCGAGGCCCGGCGCGGTGCACTACACGTTCGACGACTGGGAGACGCATGGTGAGGCCGACGCCATCGATACGACGCTCGGGGTCTGGGTCGCCGAGATCCCCTCGAACAAGCTCGCATCGGGCGCCGAGCTCTCGTGGACGGCGCACTACGTCACCGGTTGGGAGGGGAAGAACTACACGGTGACGGTCGAGTAGCTCAGCGTTCCTCGGGCGGCTCCAGGTCGTCCAGGCGGAGCTCCTTGCCCGCGTCCTCGTCGAACTGGCTGTGCAGCTCGCCGCAGTCCGCGCAGCGGTAGTACTCGCCCACGAATCCCTTGTGCCACACCGCGAAGCTCACGACCCCCGGCTCTTCGACGAGGATCTCCTGCTCCAGCCGGTAGATCACCTGCTCCCAGCCGCCCGCCTCGATGGCGTCGTCCAGGACGACGACGCAGTACGGGTGTGGCTCTCCCCAGATCACCGACACCTCGCCGCGGCGCTCGTCGTCCGCGTTCACGATCGACCATGCCTCCGCCGCCTGACCTCGCGTGCTCCGCACCAGCCGGAGAGGAGCCCAGAACCGCTCGGCCGACTCCCTCTCCGCCTTGTCGTGCTCCGCCTGCGCCTCCTGGAAGGCGCTCCACATGCGCAGCAGGTGGTTGCGGAACCGGTGGTAGGTGGGCAGGAGCTTGGGCTGCTGCTTGGACGAGCCGATCAGCTGCTCGAAGGCGTGCTCGAACGCCGACTCGACGCGCTCCTGGCGATCGGCGACGTCGGGCGCCCAGGCCTCGTCCTCGGACAGGCGCATGCTTTCGTTGAGCACGATCTCGAAGTCGAGCCAGTCGTCCCCGAACTCCGGGACGAAGACGGATTCGACGAGGTCCGCCAACCGGTGCTCCTCCAACAGCGCGGGAGTCACCTTGCCCCGGGCTTCCGGCCACCCCTTCCAGCCCATAACGTTGTGGATCCAGTAGTCGAAGATCGTCACCGCGTACTGCAGGGCGGCCGGGGAGCTCCAGATGCCGGTGGGCCAGGTCCGCTTCCCCGTCCGGACCTTGTTGTACAGGGCGATCACCTGCTCTTCGTCTAGGTATTCGGTTTCCACGGGCTCTCCACTATAGGAATAACCGCAGATGGACCCTGGGTATAGTGAGTTGCAGATGGCCCCAACCAAAGGTTTCACGCCCGATCAAGTCTCCCGCTACGCCCGCCACCTCATCCTGCCCGAGGTCGGTGGCGCCGGCCAGCGCAAGCTGCTGTCGTCCAGCGTCCTGCTCCTGGGCGCCGGCGGCCTCGGCTCGCCCGCCGGCATGTACCTCGCCGCCGCCGGCGTGGGCAAGATCGGGGTCGTCGACTTTGATCGCGTGGACGCCTCCAACCTCCAGCGCCAGATTCTTCATGGCACCGACGACATCGGCCGCCTGAAGGCCGAGTCGGCGGCGGAGACCCTTCGCAACCTGAACCCCGACGTCGAGGTGGTCCCGATCACGGAGCACCTCAGCTCGGAGACGGCGATGCGCATCTTCAAGCCCTACGACATCATCGTCGACGGCACGGACAACTTCCCCACGCGCTACCTGGCCAACGACGCCGCCTACTTCCTGGCCAAGCCGCTGGTGCACGGGAGCATCCTTCGTTTCGAAGGCCGTCTTGCGCTGTTCGATGCGGCCAAGGGCACCGGCTGCTACCGCTGCCTGTTCCCCGAGCCGCCGCCCCCCGGTGAGGTGCAGAGCTGCGCCGAGGCAGGCGTGTTCGGCGTCCTGCCGGGGATCATCGGCAGCATGATGGCCTTCGAGACGATCAAGTACCTGCTGAACATCGGCCGCCCGATGATCGGCCGCTACCTGCTGTTCGAGGGCGAGGACATGACCTTCCGCGAGCTCAAGCTGCCCCACAGCAAGAGCTGCCCCCTTTGCGGCGAGAACCCGACCGTGCACGAGCTCATCGACTACGAGGCCTGGTGTGGCACGGCCGCGATGGAGCCTTCCGAAGCCCGGGCGAGCTAACCTTCGATGCTGGACATGATCCAGCTCGACCGGCACGATCCCACCAAGCTGGAGGACGC
>Ga0207646_10003593_pt1 | contig 17382 bp, 15 predicted proteins | sample KBSK5502metaG_FD_184343 | JGI IMG/M metagenome (GOLD analysis project Ga0207646, IMG submission 184343) | Corn, switchgrass and miscanthus rhizosphere microbial communities from Kellogg Biological Station, Michigan, USA - KBS K5-50-2 metaG... | ecosystem: Host-associated > Plants > Roots >... | reverse complement strand
AGCTATACGGCCTCGAAGGCAGGGCTCCTGGGCTTCACGCGGCACTTGGCGTACGAGGTCGCCCCCCACGGCATCAACGTGAACGCGATCTGCCCGGGCCCGACGATGACCCCCATGTACGAGCGGAACGCCGACGAACAGACGCGACGGGAGCGGATCGCCCTGGTCCCCAAAGGGCGATGGCTCACCCCAGAGGACCATGGACGGGTCACGGTGTTCCTCTGTTCGGAGGCCGCGGACGCCCTGTGCGGGCTCGCCATCGATGTTGATGGCGGCAGTTTGCTCGGATGGATGCCGTGGGACCGATACATGGCCAAGCGTAGGAGGCAGTGAGCCACGATGATCAAAGAGCGACCTGACGCGGTCTTCATCCAGGCCGATCTGATGCGTGCTCGTCAGGCGAAATGAATCGCCGACCGAGCGCTCAAGTACCGCCTACCGACAATGTCCTGGGGAAGGTGCTTTGTCAGCGAGACGGCGATAGTCACCGAAGCCCAAGCGACCGATGCTGCAGAAGAGCGTAAGGAGCAGCCACGCGCCGTGATTACCACCCAATTCATGAACGAGTGGCTAGGAAAGCACGAAGATCATCTCATTAGCTTCGTTCGCCGTCGGCATACCGACGGGTCTAAAGATGAAGAGGGCGACTTGCTTCCGCCAGAAGCAGGCGCTCCACCGAAGGTCACCCTCTCGCTGACCTGCTTGGATTGTCACACAGACGTGTTGCTTGCGATTGAAGATGACACCGGCCAAGACATAGAGGCATAGACACCAATCAGGCCTGCGAAGTTACACCGGCGGGATCTGCGTCGCGTGCGAGCAGCCCATCGCGGCTGACGATCCCGCATCCCGAGATCGGCCAGCCTTCTCAGCAGCTGTGCCGTTCGCGGGGCGAGACGGACCTGACTCAACGCTCGTAGGACTCGGTCCGCGCCGCGGGGGAGAGCGGGATCAGATAGCGCAGCGGGTCGGGCAAAACCTTGGCCCGTGCGGCCGTCAGCGTCTCCTCACCAGCGTAACTCACCGCTGATTGAAGGTGGCCGCGGATACGGTGCAAGATCGCCAACACCGAGCCTTTGTACGGGACCTGGATCTCCTGGCCCTCGGCCGGGATATCGAGGGCGAGCGTGTCCTCCCTCGCCTCGTCGCTGTACAGCGCGTCGAAAACGGCCTGCGGCGACGTCATACCTCGATAGATCTTCCGCTTTTCGCCGGAGCTGGGGTCCTCGATGAGTGAGCCGGGCGCTTCGTCGGTCCCAGACAACATGCTCCCGAGCATGACGGAGGAGGCGCCACAGATCAGGGCCAAGAAGATATCCTTATCATCGCGGACGCCTCCATCCGCGATGATCGGCACCGCGTCTCCCACCGCGCACCACGCCTCGCGGATCGCCTGGAGCTGCGGGACGCCGGCTCCGGTCTCGAGTCGCGTGCGACAGCCTCGCCCGGGGCCGATGCCCACCTTGATCGCATCCGCGCCGAGGTCTCGGAGGAACGCAGCGCCCTCGGCCGTCCCCACGTTTCCGCAGACGAGGGCCACATCGCCCAACTTGGCACGGACCGCCTCCACGGCCCCCCGCATCGCCTGGGAGTGCCCGTGAGCGATGTCGATCAGGATCACATCGGCGCCGCAGCGTAGGAGTTCCGCGGCGCGCTCGAGAAAGTCGCCCCGCGCTCCGATCGCCGCGCCGACCAAGAGACGCCCCTTGCCGTCTTTGCTCGAATAGGGGCGCCGCCGCGTGAGGATGATATCCCGCTTGGTGATCAGACCCCGGATGCGGCGCTCTCCATCGACGAGCGGCAACTTCTCGATGCGACGCTCGAACATCCGCCGCTCGGCCTCCTCGATGGTGATGTCGGGCGGACCGGTCACGAGCCGCTCGATGGGAGTCATGAATTCTTCGACACCCTGATCCTCGAAGCCCTCGAGCCACGGCAGGTCCCGGTTGGAGAGCAATCCCACCAGGATTCCGCGCCCACGCGTCTCCTCGATGAGGATCCCCGTGATGTCATGCTGGGCGATGAATTCCCGGGCTTCCCGGACGGTCGTACCCCGGGGCAGGCTCAGAGGCTGCTCGACGACGTACCCGTAGGTTCGCTTGACCCGCGCCACGCTCTCAACCTGGGTTGCGATCGGCATGGCGCGGTGGATGAAGCCGATCCCGCCCTCGAGCGCCAAAGCTTGGGCCATCCGGGCACCGGTCACGCTGTCCATGTTCGCGGATACCACGGGGAGCTCCAAGCTGATGCGCCGTGAAAGGCTGCTTCTCAGGGACACATCGCGTCGCGAGGGAACGACGCCCAGCTGCGGCCGGAGGAGAAAGTCGTCGTACGTGCGGCCGATGAACTCTGCCTCCAGCGAACGCCGATGCATGTGCGTACCCCTCCTCTGCATTCTACGGCGCGTAGGTAACATAAAGCCACCTGGGCGCTCCGGACGGACAGCCCGCCATGAACGCCCAGGCTCCCGGCACACCGGTGCCCGCCGGTGCGCGCGCCGACGCGGCACGTCGACGTAGGACGCGCCGTCGGCGCCACTGCTGGCACGCTGGCGGCAGGCTGCACACACGTGCAGCCCTGACGCATCCCGGCAACGAGGGCGCGGATTGGACCGGCGGCGGGAGTACACGCCAACGACATCCAGATCCCGCCGAAGGAGAACCTGCGGACGATCAAGGGCGAGAAGAGGCAGGAACAGGAGGCCGGCCCCGCCGGGCTCGCGGCCGACGCGGCAGCACTTCTGGGGAACCATCTGTCAGGCCGTCGAGGCGGCCTAGCTGGTTCCCTTCCTCAATGCTCGCTGTCTTCTCCTTCCCCTATCGAGCTGAGTTGTCCGAGGGTTCGGGATGTATGCGCCTCGTATCCGCGCTTGGCTAGCATCTGTGGGTTGAATTGAAACCGCGTCCCCTCGGAGGGAGAGAATGGGCGTGAGAGAGCGTCAGGCCGAGCGCCGTCGCATTCTCTTCCCCTTAGCCTTCGAACTCCGATTGATTACTGGTTTGGAGCTGTCCTCCCACCCAACCCGGTCGCTTCTTCGCGGCCGACAGACGAGTGCGCATCGCGGCATCCCACTTTCCCTCGGCCTTACTGAATCTCGGCCGCAGCAGGAGCGACTGGGGAATAGCCAGCCCGAGGACCTTCGCCGTTTGATGTTGAAGGCCAGCTCAAACCCGACCGGCTGCTCGATCGGGTGGTCGCCCGCCTTGACCCCCTTGAAGATCCGGTCCACATCGCTCGCGGAACGCCGGGCACCCGCACCCGTAGTCACTAGATCGGGACACGAAAGATACCGCTCTTACTTCATGAGGCCCTTGAGAGCGCCGACTTGTTTCTGCAGGTCGCTTAGCTGGCTCGCCAGTTGAGACAGCTTGGATGGCGCGACCTGAGCCTTCCCGAGTTCGCCCGTCAACGAGGTAGCCTTCGGGAGCAGCTCATCGACTTGCTTGGCCTGCGGTGCCGCGAGTTTGCCGCTGCTCTTCATGGAGGTCAGATCGGCCACCATCGCTTTCGCTTGCGTCAGCAGGGCATCCTTCGAGAATCCGCCCGTAGGCAGCGAGGTTCCCCCAGGCAGCTGCACGCCGCCGGGAAGCTGCGCGAGAGCTTCCATCGGTGCGACGAGAAGTGTCACGATCACCCATGCGCCGACCACGTTTCGATGGCTCATTGTATGTCACGCTCCTTTGATGCGATCGGACCAGTCAATGGGGCCGAGCGCCTACGCGCGATGAGGTGGGGTACGCTTCACGGGGACCTTGGCCGCATAACTCCGATGGATGAGAGCATAGGCCGTTCAAAGGCGCTGGGCCAGCCGGCCCAAGATGCGCTCGGCCGCGGCTAAAGGCACCGGCGGCCGGAACTGAAGGGCAGACCGCCACGGAGTCCCGACCGCATACGCAGGTGTGCTGGTCACTATGCCCCGGCCCTTTGTGGCACTGATGCCACTTCGTATTGTCGAGTGGCCGCTTGGTCCTCGCCCCGCTCGGCGGCGGGCGCTTCACCGTCGAGGTCCCCCGAGAGGCTGACAAGTGGGCGAGCCGCGCGTAGCCACCAGCTACCTCCAAGGGTATGAGACGAGCTGAAGTCTCGCGAACCGAGGTTCGGCCGACACATTGTTTGGAAAATTGAGGCTCGGAAAAAATTTCTGCCACGTTAAGATCGCCTCATGAGGAACAGTCTGACGCGGCAGTGGCCCGACGCGTGTTGAAACGGCTCCTGTACCGGCTGTACGAGCGCCAGCTCCTGACCGAGATCCTCGGCGAGCCACTGCCCCGGCACATCGGACTGATCCAGGATGGCCATCGACGGTACTCCCGGGATGTGGGGCTCGCAACATTATCCGACGGCTATCGTATCGGGGCAGAGAAGACCGAAGAGGTCCTCCTGTGGTGCGCGGCTCTGGACATTCCTACCGTGACCCTGTGGGCGCTCTCGACTGACAATCTCGCCCGGCCCGCGGCTGATGTCGCGGACATCCTGGAAGTCATCGAAGCGAAGATGGCCGAGTGGATCCAGGGCGGCCTGGCCCAACGGCTGGGAATGCGGATCCGCCCGATTGGTCTCTTAGAGCTACTCCCACCCTCGGCCCTCGAGGCCCTCCGAACGGCAGAGGCCGCGACGCGCCATCACGATAGGCGACTCCTGAATGTCGCGGTGGGCTACGGAGGACGGCAGGAGATCGTGGACGCGGTGAAAGGGCATCTCCGCGACTGCTGGAGTCGGGGCGATCGCCCCGACGAGATTCTCGAGTCCCTGACCCCAGGGACGGTGGACAAGTACCTCTACACGTACGACTGCCCCGATCCCGACCTGATTATCCGGACCTCCGGGGAGGTGCGGCTCTCCGGCTTCATGCTCTGGCAGAGTGCCTATAGTGAGTTCTATTTCTGTGACGTCCAGTGGCCCGCGTTCCGCAAGATCGACTTCCTGCGAGCAATCCGGAGCTATCAGCGCCGGCGCCGGCGCTTCGGTCGCTGAGGGCCTGTCCACCCCCTCGCGGCCAGGCGCCTGAACCACTGGCGCGATCGACCTGAAACTCTCGCATGTCGGGCGGCCCCACGGAGCCTCGGAATTCGATCCCGACCGCCTGGTGGCGCTCTGTCCTCCGTGCCATGCCAAAACGGATGCCTCCTACGCGCGCGGCCGGCTGGTCATCACCCCGCGCGGCGACGGCCGCTTCACCACCGAGGTCACCCGGGCGGCTGATAGGTGCCCGATCCGTGCGTAACGAACTCGCGTTGGGAAGGCTCGCTCCACCTTAAGGCCCGAATTCCACAGTTTGTCCGTCGCGCTCGCCGCCCAGGCCTACGCCAGCCCAGGACAGGGGGCGGTTTCCATGGAGGGTTCTGTCAAGGGTTGGACTGACTACCTCGGCTTCAGAATCGCTGGCGACGCACTAGCCGCGTTAGGAAGTCACCCGCCCCCGGCGGGCGCAGACGTGATTCGAACCCGTGTTTGCCGTCCGCCACGCGCTTTCTCAATCGGATCGGCTAGTTGCACCATGTTGACTCAACACCTCACCTCCCGGGATTCAAATTCGGCCGGGATTTTAGTCCCCCTCAAGCTGCTGCCAGGGAGCGCGAGGCAGATTGAGTCTCAAGACGTGAGACTCTCACGAGACATTCCGCGAGAAACTGGGACTTGGACTACTTTCCGGATCGGACGCCACGAGACGTAAACAAAACTTCGAAACTAGGTAAGTAGGACCCACGCCGCAGACGGGAGGCCCCTGCGCAAATCGGGGGCCCGCAATCACCGAAATCGAACACCCTCGCCTTCGAGGTTGACTTGGTATGGACGGTAGCGCGGGCCCGCAACCACCGAAATCGACTCGCCTCACTTCGTGGTGGAGGTCGTCTGGCCGGCGTCGTTCCTGGGCCAGAACCCTCCCATCAGCTGCAGCAGGTGAGAATTCGGTGGGAACCGACGTGAGAATTTGGTGGGAAAGTGGGAATCGGACCGGATTTCCCCCAATCCAGCACCAGGCCCTCGCCGCTACCGATTTCGCGCCTGGCCGAGTCTACCGGAGCCGGAATGATCTGGCGGGAGGTAGGTTGGATGAGCCCTTGGGCAAAGGCGCAAAGCCCGCACACCCAGTGCCCCCTATTTTGTCGCCTGGTCGCTAGTCTCGTCGAGAAACTCCTCCAGCTTCTTGCGCCCCTCGGCGCTGACGGTGAGCCCGTGCCGGGGATAGACGTGGCTCGCGATGTAGTCGGCCGTGTTGTAGGTCAGCCAGACCCTGTCCTGATCGTCCTGCCACACCAAGGCCTTCGGCGGATTGTCGATCGCCAGCGTCGGCGCCGTCTGCATCGGCACGGTGCCCAGCTTTGGATTTCCGAACACGACGACCGTCCGCGGTCGTAGTTGAAGTCCGACCTTTGCCGCGGCGGCTGCATGATCCAGCTTGGTAAAGACGACCCACCCCCTTGCTTTGACCGCCACCTCGAACCGTTCGATGGTGTCCGGCACCGAATACTTGCTCGGTTTCGTGATCAAGCCGGAGTCGCTCGCCGATACCAGTTGCGGCACCGCGGACAGTGCGAGGGCGAACATTAAGGCGATGCCGTTCCGAAGAGTCATCGACCCCTCCCGTTCGAGCTGGGATTCCCGCTATGCTCCGTTTGAGGCGGTTGTACGAGCTCACGCCATCCAACTGGCCAGCTCCGCGACGATCTGAGCGGCTCAACAACCTCTCCACCAGCGTGCAAGGATCGCACGGCATTTGAAGACTCGGTGTGGGTTCGTCGCCCCGCTTCCCGGAGTCCATCATAGTACCGGTCTCGCAGCCCGAGCGCGTTCACCTCGCACATCGACACGAGCTGGTCGCCGACCGGTGCCTTGAAGACGCAGAGGGCGAGTCGCTCCCGGCCCGCGGCCGTGGCCAGCTCGGTCCGGCCCATGAAGTGGTGGCTCACGATGTTGAGGTACTCGATGCGGGCGCGGCCGCGAAACCAGCGCGCGATGAGGCGCCAGGGGTGGTGCGGGTCGAGGCGAGCGGGCCAGCGCAACAGGAGCGGTGCGATCTGCCCGAGCAGTAGCCCGGGTGCCGTTGTCAGGACTCCGGCGAGACGAGCCAGCCCGACCCCCGGCGTGTCCAGGCGCCACGTCAGTCCGCCGAAGCGTGTCAGCCATGCGCCAACGGCGGCCCGGTCGCGGCGGTCGTCGGGGTGGAGGAGGGGGTGAAAGGACGGGGGGGCGTCGAGTTGGCGTACCACGAGTCCCTGGACGAAGCGGCTGCAGGCGGGGTGGCCGAGCCAACCTTCGTGGGCGGTGAGGCGGGCCACGGCGCGCGCGTCGCCGTAGAGTCCCTCGGCGATCGCCCCCCACAGCTCCTCGACGCTGACGCCCAGGAGTCCCGCTTCGGTGCGCCCCACGGGGGCCACCGGCTGGAAGCTCACCATTTTGAAGACCTCGGCGTTGGCAACCAGCCAGCGCATGATGGCGGGTACGCCCTCGAGGTTGTCGCGGGTGACGGTGACCGTGGTGGCCACCTCCAGCCGGCGCCCGGTGCGGCGCCGAGCGCGGCGGATGAGCTGGGCGAACTCGTTGCGTAGCGAGTCGAGCTCGTCTTCGCGGCGCGCTGCTCGGTAGCCGCGGCGGCCGCGCTGGGTCGTGTCGATGTGGAGGCTCACCTCGGTGAGACCGCCGTCGACCATGAGCCGCTCCAGGAGGCCGGCACGGCGATGAAAGCTGTCGCCATGGGTCATGAGCATGGGGACGAGTCCGAGCGCCCGCGCGTGGCGGATCAGGGCGATGAGCTCGCCTTCGGGCCGGAGGGTCAGCTCGCCGTCGGTGAGCTGCACGTTGCCCCCTTCCCCGAGCCAGGCGCGGATCCGACCGAGCTGACGCTTCACCTCGTCCAGCGAGGCGGCCGGCACCCGGTTCGCGGTCGCCCCGAGGTAGCAGCCTCGGCAGGCGAAGTCGCAGCGGGGCATCGCCCCGATCGTAGCTCCGCAGCCGGCGTATTGACGTCCCAGGAACTGCCGGGCAGTCCGCAGTCGGACGGGCACGCGCGCCCAAGCGGCGGCCAGCGCGCGCCGGGTCTCCCCGGGCACGGGAGAGTGAAAGGCGGCGAACAGCGGGCGAAGCGTCATCGCTGGTGCAGGGTCCAGTCGTAGGGAATGAATCGGACCGCGTAGTCCTCGGGGATCGGCTCGTCGCGGTACCGGTTCGCATAGGCGACCAGCGACGGCCCCTGAGCCAGAAAGTCCTCATGGTAGAAGTGGAGGATCGAGTTGACGCGCACGAGGCGGAGCGGTGGGTCGACCTGCACATTGCGTGACTCGTTGAGAAAGCGTCGCGTCTCGCGCTCCAGCTGCGCGTCGAGCCGCGACGGGTCGAACGGCTCGCGCGGCAGCCGCGGGCAGCCCCGGACCATGCAGTTCAGCGCGAAATGCACGCGCGGCTCGCCGAGTGGCCGGATCACGGCATTCTCGAGACGATAGAGTGACGTGCGCCGCCCGTCGATCACCACCGCGGTGAGCAGGAAGAACCGAACGCGTTGCTCGGGCCGGTGCGGGGTCGTAACGACCTGATACATGGCCACCGCGTTGTACGCGTTGATGTAGTAGGCGAGTTGGGCCGCCTGGGTCGAGAACAGCTCGGGCGTCGCTCGCGGCCCGTGGGTGGCCACCCAAGCGACATAAGCCGCGAGATCCCGCGGATCCTGCCGAAGGCCCACAAAATCGATGCGGCCGTCCTCGAGGACATGGGTGTGCAGAGTCCGATTCCATGCGGCGAGCGGATCGCCAGCCCCCGCGCCGATGGGCCTTGGCGCCGGCACCGTGGTCGCGCAGGCAGCCAAGCCGAGCGCGAGCACGGCCAGCACGAGCGCCGGGGTAAGCCAGCCCGCCAGCGCTCTCATTGGTGCGCTCCGACGCGGGAGGTATCGTTGAGGCTCCAATCGTAGTCGAGGTAGGACAGCCCACGGGCGTCGAGGCCGCCTAGGCGCTCCACGACGGCCGGGGGAGCGGCACGTCGGATGAAGCGGACGACCCCGTCAGGACCGCCGAAGTCGTCGGCAAACCACTTGAAAATTGAGGACACGCGCGCCGTCCGGCCGTCGGGCCCTGCTTGGAGCCCCTTGGTCGGATTGGCCAGGAATTCGCGGGCAGCATCGTTGAGCTGCGCGTCGAGCCGGTCGGTCGCGTAGGGCTCCCGGCGGAGGTCGGGGCACGACAGCGACGCGCACACAAGGGCCATATGCACGCGCGGCTCGTGGAAGCGGGCGCGGAGGATGTCGTGCTCGATCTCGTCCAGCGCATAGTGACGGCCGGCCACCGTCCCGACCTTCCGCTTCCAGATGGGCCAGACCAGGTTGCCGCCGTCCCTGATGCTGCGCACCGGGTAGCGATCGACCACGGCCTTGATGGCCAGCAGGTTGTAAGCATTCATCCAGAAGGCGATCCGCGCGGCGTCGCTCGAGAGCAGGTCAGGGTGCGCGCCGGCGAGGTCGGTGACGGCCTGTGCGTAGCGAGGATCGGCTCGGAGGAGGGTGTAATCGACGGCGTTTAATCGGATCCCGGTAATCGTCACCGGGCGGACATGGGCCGCGAGCAGACGCGCGTACGCCGTTCGCTGTTCCGTCTCCTGGCCGGCGGCTGGGGTGGTCCCCATGGCCGCGAGCACCAGCAGAGCCGGCCCGCCGACGCCCCGAAGTCGCCGAGTCATCGTGGCTCGCGTCGCTCCCGCGTCGTCACGACTCCCGGTCATCCTAGACCGGCTGGGCCTCGCTCTGGCTCCCCCTCCGCGAGAGGAGGGAGCACGCCATCGCCACTCCGATCACCGCCAGGGCTAGGCCCTGCTGCGGCGACAGGCCGAGAAATCGTTCGGGCCGTCCGTCGGCGCGCAGAGGGTCGAGGGCCACGCGCAGCGCGCCATAGAACAGCAGGTAGAGCCAGAAGACGGATCCCTTCGGCACCTCGCCCGTCTCCACCCGCCTGAGCGTGGCCCGGCAGGACCAGGCGATCAGTGCCAGCCCGGCCGATTCGTAGAGCTGCACGGGATGCGGCGGGACGCCCGCGCAGCAGCCGGTGACGAAGCAGCCGACTCGCCCGATGGCGTGACCGATCGGCACGGCGACGGCGAAGTAGTCGGCCCCGCCCACGAAACTCAGGCTACGCAGCCGAGCGAAGGCCCCGCCCGCCGCGGCGGCGCCCAGCAGCCCACCGAAAAACACGAATCCGACGCCGAAGTCCGCCCAGAGTCGAAGCTCTCCCCGCACGTAGTGCTCCCAGCCCAGCGCTACGAAGAGGACCTTGGCGCCTACGGTGGCGCCCAGCAGCATCGTCCACACCCCGGCCCAGAAGGCATTCTCGGTGAGGCCCATCTTTTCGCGATGCCCCTTGAGCCAGAGCACGGCCGTGATGCACCCGGCTGCTGCGAACAGCCCATAGGGTGTCGGTGTAGGCATCGCGTACCCCTAGCGCGGCTGGGAACTCGGGTTCTGCTCGCAGTCGGCTTTGGCCTGTCCCGAGAGCCTTTGGCAGGATTGCTCGCCGGCCTTATCGCGGTCCGAGAAGAGGCCGAAGCAGGCGACCGACGCGCCGGTGAAGATCGCCAAGCCTACGATCATCACAATGGTCTTCATGACACACCTCCTCCTTGCCTTCGGGCCAGGACTCCGATTGCGTGCCGGTATAAGCAGATTGGGATCTGCTTACGAGTTGGACGCATGGTCCCACCGAACCGGTTCGCGATCCGAAGCACAATCTGCAAGCGGCGAACGTACCGAGAGAGACGTCAAGCGACGGCGGCGTCGAGTCCTTCTCAACCGCGGGTGTTCAGGTCTCCGCGGTGGCTCCAGACGAAGTAACACAACCTCAATCAGATCTCGCTTCAGAGCTGACCCGGCTTCGGCAAGGTTGAAGTCGGGCGCTGTCAGCCTCGAATCGAGGTGATTGTGCGTGTTCAGTCGCTTCGTGCTAGCAGTCGACGTGTGACAGCCTCGCGCGAGCGCCGGGGCTGTCCCTGACGCTCGCTGCCAATCAGCGTAAGCAGGTCATGCGGTGTCAGGATCCCTTTGAACCCAACCTATCCCTTCTTATCCATCACCTTATCGTCCTTCTTCTCCATCATCTTGTCGTGCTTCTTGTCCTTCATCTTGTCCTTGTTGTCCTTGCCCATAATCTTGTCCTGATCCATCTTGTCTCCGCTGCCACTCGGCGTCTGAGCGTAAGCGCCCGTTCCGAACGCCATCAGAAATCCCAGCGCAACCATCAGCGTCGTCCACCACCGCACAGGGGGCCTCCTCGCAGGAAAGTGAAATGCTCCAACTCTCAGTTCACTGTGTGCCCTGAGCGCTCGACAGTTGTCACAACGATGGCAAATTTACCTCGATCGGCCGAGACCTGGTGAGTGAGGAACCCGGCGGGCTGGAAGGCCTCGACGCGGGTGCGCGCCTGGCCGCGACGCCGCCCCCGCGGCAGAGCCTGCGGGCTGGCCCGGGCCACTGTCGCCGGCCTGTCGATACCCGCCCTGCCGGATTAGGCACCCTCCACCGAATCGCCGGGCGCCGGTCATGCATCTAATTGCGGACGGAGTGCACCGAATTGGGAGCCCTGCCTTCGCACGTTGGTGTCGAGGGGTCGGGGCTGAAGCACGGCGTGGGATCTTGAGGCAGTCGCGGAGAGGATCAGCCTATGTCCCTGAAAGCAGAGCTCAAAGCGCTACAGACACGCCTCGAATCCGGTCGCCCGGCCGACGTGGTGGCGACCATGCATCGGGCGGTGGAGGAGCTACGGGCCTCAGGGGCAGCTGGGCGGGTCCTCAAGGTGGGAGATACGGCCCCAGAATTTGTGTTGCCCAATGCGGCCGAGCAGCTGATTGACTCCCGCGCCCCCCTCGCCAAGGGTCCGCTCATCGTCACCTTCTACCGCGGCCGGTGGTGACCCTATTGCAATGTAGAGCTGGTGGCTCTACAAGCGATCTTGCCTGAACTCACGAGGCTGGGGGCCACCCTCGTGGCGATTTCTCCGCAATTGCCCGAGCACAACCGGGAGCTGAGCCGGTCACGACAGCTGACGTTTGAGATCTTGACTGATCGTGGCAACGAGGTCGCCACGAAATTCGGACTGCGCTTCAAGCTGCCGGAGTATCTGCGTCAAGTCTACCGCACTTTTCCGCTGGATCTCGAGCGGTTCAACGGGGACGCCTCGTGGACGCTGCCGATCCCGGCCCGCTTCCTCATCGATCCGCAGGGCATCATTCGGGCGGCCGAGAGCGACCCCGACTACACCACCCGACCCGAGCCGGAGGACACACTCGAGGCGCTACGGGCGCTCTCCCGGCCACTCGACAGGAGGAGGATCCATGGCTGACGAATTTGAATACGTTTCACGCGCCCGGCTCGAATACCGCGACGGCTATCGCCGGGCCTACCTAGGAGAAGTCCCGGAGCCTGTGGTCTACGGCGTGCAGGGCGCCCTTCGAGAATACTATGGGGCGAAGGAAGGTCCCCCGATCGCCTCCACCCTCGACCACATTGTGGCGGCAGTCGGCGGGTGAATGTACGGCACGCTGCGCGGCGCCCTGGCAGGGCGCAAGATCGAGTTCGATCGAGACTCCTACACCGCGACCGTTGAGGGGCGGATCACGGGGATCGGCAAGACGATCCGGATCACGGCGATCCACGTGCACTACGACCTCGCAGTCCCTGCAGAGGCCCGGGAGGCGACCGAGCGAGCGCTGGAGATTCATCCGCAGGGCTGCCCGGCTCATCAGAGCGTCAAGGACGCCATCACGATCAACTGGTCCGCCACCGTCCGGGCAGGAGAGCAGGTGTTGACGCTCCACGAAGAGGGACACCCTGCAAGGTCGGCGTAAGGATCCGAAGGGGGACACGATGCGACGGAACGGTACGAGATAGCGGGCCCGCGCAACGCGTCTAAATCAAATCCACCTCGAAGCTGGGCATCCTTGATATCGGTGGTTGCGGGCCCCTGAAATCACCGAAAACGAACTGAGTCCTGCACACCGAGCTCGTGAGCGATGAAAGAACTCCTGTGCCTCAATGATTTCTTTTTGAGCCGGCATCTTCTGCCTCTGGAACACCTTTAAAGGTGCAGCCATTCGTGGACCTCCACAGCGACGTTTTTGACCCGGCCATCATACGGGCTGCTGCACTGACAGCCACCGCGGAGGCCGGCGTGCGACAGGTCGCTTACGGTTCACTCGTTGGTGTCCTTGACCGACGCCAGCCGCGCAGCTACGCTCGGGGCACCCTTTCAACGGTCGCCGGCTCAGGCTCTGGAGGGCGACGGCATGACGTGTCCCCGGTGCCAGCACGAGAATCCGGGCGAGGCGCACTTCTGTTTGAAGTGCGGCACCGGTCTCACGCTGGCGTGCGCCAAGTGCAACACCGAGCTGCCGCCGGGCGCCGCCTTCTGCTTCGCATGCGGGCAACCGGTGACCGCTGCGCCGGGTGGACAACGCTTCACCTCTCCTGACGCTTACACCCCCAGGCACCTCGCCGAGAAGATCCTCACGTCCAAGAGTGCGTTGGAGGGCGAGCGGAAGCAGGTGACCGTGCTGTTCGCCGACCTCAAGGGCTCGATGGAGCTGCTCGCTGACCGCGATCCCGAGGAGGCCCGCAAGCTCCTCGACCCCGTGCTCGAACGTATGATGCAGGCCGTCCACCGCTACGAGGGCACGGTCAACCAGGTCATGGGCGATGGGATCATGGCCCTCTTCGGCGCGCCGCTGGCGCATGAGGATCACGCGGTGCGGGCCTGCTACGCGGCGCTCAGGATGCAGGAGAGCGTGAAGAAGTACGCGGAAGAGGTGCGGCGCTCTCACGCGGCCGTGGTCAAGATCCGCGTCGGGCTGAACTCCGGGGAGGTCGTCGTGCGCGCCATCGGCAGCGATCTGCGCATGGACTACACGGCGGTCGGCCAGACGACGCACCTGGCCGCGCGGATGGAGCAGCTCGCCGATCCCGGCGCGATCGTGATCACGCCCGAGACGCTGGCGCTGGCCGAGGGCTACGTCGAGGTAAAGTCGCTCGGCCCCGTGCCGATCAAGGGGCTTGCTGACCCGGTGGAGGCCTATGAGGTGACGGGCGCAGGCCCGGTGCGGACCCGCCTGCAGGCGGCCACCCGCCGCGGGCCGACGCGCTTCGTCGGCCGCGACGCCGAGCTGGAGCAGCTCCGCCGCGTGCAGCAGCTCGCCAGCGACGGTCACGGCCAGGTGACAGCGATCGTGGGCGAGGCGGGGGTGGGTAAGTCGCGCCTCGTCTACGAGCTGACCCACTCGCACCGCCTGCAGGGCTGGCTGGTGCTCGAGGCCGCCTCAGTCTCGTACGGCAAGGCGACGAGCTACTTGCCGGTGATCGACCTCCTCAAGGGCTACTTCAAGATCCAGGACCGGGACGACCTCCGCGAGATCCGCGAGAAGGTGACGGGCAAGCTGCTCACGCTCGACCGTGGACTAGAGCCGGCGCTGCCGGCCTTGCTGGCCCTGCTCGACGTGCCCGTGGACGACGCCACCTGGCAGACGCTCGACCCGGGGCAGCGTCGCCAGCGCATGCTCGACGCCGTCCGACGGTTGCTGTTGCGGGAAGCGCGAGAGCAACCGCTCCTCCTGATCTTCGAGGACCTCCACTGGATCGACGGCGAGACTCAGGCGCTACTCGACGGCCTGGTCGAGAGCCTGGGGTCGGCGCGCCTGCTGCTGCTCGTGAACTACCGGCTCGAGTACCAGCACGCCTGGGGCAGCAAGACGGCCTACAGCCAGATGCGGCTGGACGCGCTCCCCGCCGAGAGCGCCGCAGAGCTGCTGGAAGCGCTCCTCGGGGACGACCCCGGGCTGGCGCCGCTCAAGCAGCTCCTCGTCAAGCGCGGGAACCCGTTCTTCCTGGAGGAGACCGTCCGGACCTTAGTAGAGACGGAGGAGCTGGTGGGGGACCGTGGCCGGTATCGGCTGACGCATCCGGTCCAGGCGATCCAGATCCCGCCGACGGTCCAGGTGATGCTGGCGGCGCGCATCGACCGGCTCCTCCCGGAGGACAAACGCCTGCTGCAGGTCGCCTCCGTGGTCGGCAAGGACGTGCCGTGCGCGCTGCTCCAGGCGATCACCGACCTCCCGGACGATGCGCTCTGGCGCGGACTCGACCGACTCCAGGCGGCCGAGTTCCTCTTCGAGATTGGGCTGTATCCGGACCGCGAGTACACGTTCAAGCACGCCCTCACGCACGAGGTCGCGTACGGCGGACTGCTGCAGGGGCGCCGCCGTGAGCTTCACGCGCGGATCGTCGGCGCAATCGAAACGCTTCATCGGGATCACCTCAGCGAACAGATCGAGCGGCTCGCCCATCACGCCCTCCGGGGCGAGTCAGGGGAGAAGGCGGTGCACTATCTCCGCCAGGCCGGGCTCAAGGCGGCCGCGCGGTCGGCGCTCCCGGATGCCCGGGTCTGGTTCGACCAGGCGCTCGGCGCTCTCGAAGCTCTGCCGGAGAGCCCGTCCATGCTGGAGCAGGCCTTCGACATCCGCCTCGAGCTGGGCCCGGTGCTGAACCAGCTCGGTGAGATCCGGCGGGTCCTGGAGCGCTTGTGCGAGGCCGAGACCCTCGCCGAGCGGTTGAACGACGACCGCCGGCGCGGGCGTGTCTGTGGCTTCATGACGCTCACCCACTCGCTCCTTGGCGACTCGGACGAGGCACTCGTGACCGGCACCCGCGCGCTGGAGATCGCCGGACGCCTCGGGGACTTGAGACTCCGCATCTGGACCACGAGCATTCTCGAGCAGGCGCACTACTACCGGGGCGAGTATGAGCGGGTGGTCGCGCTGGCCACCGATAATCTCGCTGCATTGCCCGCTGACTGGGGCTACGAGCATTTCGGAAGATTCGCACCGCCATCGGTCTGGGATCGCGTCTTGCTCGTCAGGAGCCTCGCCGAGCTCGGCAGATTCGCCGAGGCGGCCGAGTACGAAGCCGAGGCGATCCGGCTTGCCGAGCCGATGCAGCATGCGTACACCGTCGGTATGGCCCACTGGACCGCGGGCATGCTCCATCTCGTCAAGGGCGACTGGGCGAAGGCGCGCTCACCGATCGAGCATGGGATCGCGGTGCTCCGGACCGGGAACGTCGTCCTCGTGCTTCCAATCGCGATCGCCTCCTTTGCCTGGGTCCTGGCGCAGCTCGGCGAGGCGAGCGAGGCGCTGAAGCGGCTCCGAGAAAGCGAGCAGCTCGGCGAGCCTCTCGCAGCGAGGGGATTCGGGGGGATTCGCGATTGGGCCTACTATGCGCTGGGTCGCGCCTGTCTGCTGCTCGCCCGGCTCGATGAGGCGCGGCGCCTGGGCGATCGCGCGATCGAATCCTCTCCACGCCACCCCGGGTTAGCGGCCCATGCCTTACACCTGCTCGGCGACATCGCGACCCATCCCGACCGCTTCGATGCCGAGGGCGGCGAGGCCCAGTACCGCCAGGCGCTGGCGCTCGCCGAGCCGCGCGGCATGCGCCCGCTCGTCGCCCACAGCCACCTCGGCCTCGGCAAGCTCTACCGCCGCACGGGCAAGCGCCTGGAGGCCCAGGAGCACCTCACCACCGCGACGACGATGTATCGTGAAATGGACATGCGCTTCTGGCTGGAGCAGGCGGAGGCGGAAATGGGTGGACTGGCCTGACGGCCATACTACGCCGATTCATCCGCCAAGCGTCTACGGTCAAAATCCTCGCTTCCAGCCGTGGCGGATGCTTGTGATTCTGCGTGGGCTGAGCTCGTTCGTTGGTGACTGCCCTAAAGGAAACAGATTGGAAGTTCCGGAACGATGTGCGCATCGATCGCCTAGGCTACAAGCGGAAACCCGTGATCCTGCTGGGCGCTAGCCCGCCCCGCGGGGCGCTGCCTTCGTCAAAGAACTGAGAGGAGCGCTACCTCCTCCCTTGCGCCGGCACGCGCAACACGCGAAAGTCCTTCCGGGAACGCACAAGCATCAACAGGACCGCCTCGCGCGGATGCAGAGAGGTCATGATGCTAACCAGAGAAGTCCTGGTGGTCGTGCCGGTATCCGACGGCGCTCTGAATCGTATAGCAGCGGTCGACCGATGCCTGCATGTGGTCGATGCTCGGGCCCGGTTTGACGTCGAACTCCGCGAGACCTGGCCGCCCTGGACGGTACAGCGCTACCTCGGCCAGCGTTTAGGACCAATCAGTTCGCGCCAGGAGCGCGACCAGCTGCTGACCGGCGCCGAGATCATCCTCGGTGGCTTTCCGTTTCCGCTGGATCTCCGGGCCCGGGCGCCGCGCCTGCGCTGGTTCCATCAACTCCCGGCCGGGGCGAGCAACCTGTTACGCGGGGATCTCTGGGGCAGCGATGTCATCGTCACCACCTCGCGCGGCTATGGGAATACCCGCCCCATGGCTGAGTATGTGCTGGCCAGCCTCCTCC
>Ga0207646_10003591_pt1 | contig 17384 bp, 13 predicted proteins | sample KBSK5502metaG_FD_184343 | JGI IMG/M metagenome (GOLD analysis project Ga0207646, IMG submission 184343) | Corn, switchgrass and miscanthus rhizosphere microbial communities from Kellogg Biological Station, Michigan, USA - KBS K5-50-2 metaG... | ecosystem: Host-associated > Plants > Roots >... | reverse complement strand
GTCGAGCCGCGACATCAGCGGCAGCAGCCAGGTGAAGCCGGTCTCGATCCAGGCCAGCTTGAGGGCGGGGAACTTCTCGAAGACGCCCTCCAGGACGAAGCTGGCGACGTGCGTCATCGCCTGGTAGGAGGCGAGCGCGTGGGCCTCGAGGTAGGAGGATGGGAAGCCCGCCGGCGTGAGCCAGTTCATGCTGGCCGTGGTCGTGAAGTGGAAGCCGACCGGCAGCCCCGCCCTGGTGGCGGCCGCCCAGATCGGGTCGTGGCGGGGGTTTCCGAAGGGCATCCGCGAGCCGAGCGGCATCCCGACCTGGACGAAGTGCGGGTGGCCGGCCCAGCGCTCGATCTCCCTGGTCGCCCCTTCCGGGTCGGCGGGAGAGACCACGATCGATCCCTTGAACCGGCCGTGCCAGTTGTGCTTGCCCAGCCAGGTCTCCGCCTGGAACGCATTGACGCCGGACAGGAAGGCGGTCTCGGCCTCGGGATTCGTGAGCTGGTTGGCGCTGGCCGACATCGGGATCAAGACCGCGTAGTCGTCCTTCTCGTCGACGAAGAGCTGCTTGGCCGCGAACTCGGGATCGGATCCGGGACCGCCGCCGCCAGGCGGGGCGGTGTCCTCGCGGTGGAAGGACATCACGGAGCCGTAGAGACCGCCGACCATCGGTAGCGACTGCCGGTAGTAGCGGCTCCGCCAGGGCTCTGGGATGTACTCGCTGAACATGTCGACGCTCAGGGTGGGATGGACGTCGGTGTCGACCACCCGAACGGCAACCTCGCGCTCAGATGCCTGCTCAGTTCCGGTCGTCTTTACCGCCATCGATTCGCTCCTTCGCAGCGTTCCGTTACCCGGAACGGCGTTTCACACCGCTCAAGTGCATCTTAAGCCTTTGCCGATGTCCCGGGATATCAGCCCTTTCCCTGACGTAGCCGCCCGTACCGTAATCAGTGACATGACCGGGGACGGCATTGTGGTCGTGGGAGGTGGGCTGGCCGGGGCTGGCGCCGCCTTGGAGCTTCGCCGCCTGGGCTTCGCCGGCAGGCTGACGTTGATCGGCGCCGAGGCCCATCTGCCCTACATCAGACCTCCGCTCTCAAAGGGTTACTTGCGTGGCGAGGAGCGATTCGAGGATGCGCTGGTAGCGCCTCGACAGGAGTACGGGCGCCATGACATCGACCTCCTTCTGGGGACCGCTGTGGCCAGGATCGACGCCAGCCGGCTCCGAATTCGCCTGGAGGACGGCGGGGAGCTGCCTTACCAGCAGCTTCTGGTCGCCACGGGTGGACGCAAGCGCCGGCTCCCCTTCGCGGGCTCAGACCTGGACGGGGTCTATGACCTGCGCACCGTCGACGATTGCGAACGCATCCGGACCAACGCCCAGCCCGGCCGACACGCAGTCGTCATCGGTTTGGGATTCATTGGTTGCGAGGTCGCAGCCTCCCTTCGGATGCTGGGTTTGGATGTCACCGCGCTGGACCCCGGCCCCGTTCCGCTCGCGAGGGTCCTCGGCACGGAGGTTGGCGCAGCGATTGCCCACCTCCACCGAAGTCGAGGCGTGAAACTGCTGCTGGAGGAGGGCGTGGAACGGCTGGAGGGGTCCAGCTCCGTCGCAAGGGTTGTAACCAGATCCGGTCGCCGGATCGATTGTGACCTCGTGGTGGCCGGCATCGGCATTGAACCCAACGTCGACCTGCTGAAGGCGGCGGGAGCTGCGGTCTCGGATGGTGTCGACGTTGACGAGCACTGCCGGACCAGCCTCCCCCACATCTTCGCGGCAGGGGATATTGCCAATCATCTGCATCCGGTCTTCGGACGGATACGGGTCGAACACTGGAACAATGCCGATCGCCAGGGCAAGGCAGCCGCGGCCGCGATGCTTGGCCGCGGTCCTGGATATGACTACGTGCACACATTCTGGAGCGACCAGTTCGATCAGAAGCTCGAGTACGTGGGCTACGCCAGGCGATGGGATGCGATCGAGGTCGACGGATCCCTCGCGAGCCTCGACTTCATCGCTCGCTACCGCAGCAGCGGTCGGCTGTTGGCGGCGGCCGCCATCGGCCGTGGCGGGGACCCCGAGGCGGAGGCTGAGGGCGAGCTCAAGAAGATCGCCACCGAGATCCGGGAGGCCGCCCCCTTGAGGGCAGCCTCAGGCGACATTGGCGACTAACGGCTCTCAGCCGCCCATCAGCGACTACGCCCTGCTGGGTGACACACGGACGGCCGCGCTGGTCTCACGGGAGGGCTCCATCGACTGGCTGTGCTGGCCGCGCTACGACGCCAATCCGCTCTTCGGACGCCTCCTCGATCCACCGACCGGCGGTCACCTCAAGCTGTGGGTGAGGGGTGGTCGCACCGCTGCCCGCGCCTACCACGATCGCTCGCCGGTTCTCGAGACCACGATCCGCACCAGCGGGGGAAGAGCACGACTGGTCGACGCGATGCCCTTCCGTCGCCGGCGCGGCCCGATCGTGGTCCGCCGGCTGGAATGCCTCGCCGGGCGGGTCGAGCCCTTGCTCGAGTACGCGCCGGCGCGCCGCGGCTTGACCAAGCTGGTGGGCTGGAAGAAGGAACCGCTCGCGGCGGGGGACTCGATCACGGTCATCCTGACCGACTCCTCGGACGACTACTCGGTCGATCGAGCGCTGCGATTGGTACAGCGTTCCGAGCAGTGGTGGAACGAGTGGTGCGCACAGGTCCGCGCGGGCACCACCCACGCCGATCTGCTCATCCGCTCGCTGATTACGCTCCGCCTCCTCACCTACACGCCGTCAGGCGCCCCGGTGGCCGCCCCGACGACCTCGCTGCCCGAGGAGGTCGGCGGCATCCGCAATTGGGACTACCGCTATGCCTGGCCGCGCGATGCCAGCGTGGGCGTGGCGGCAATGATCGCGGCCGGCCGTACCGACGAGGCTGAGTCCTTCCTGAGCTGGCTCGTAAACCACGCATCCGGCCGTCGAGGTCTACGACCGATGTACCGGGTCGACGGCGGCAGGGTCCCCCGCGAGCGCGAGCTGGCACGGCTGCCCGGCTATCGAGGGAGCCGGCCCGTCCGCTTCGGCAACCTCGCTGCTGAGCAGATCCAGCTCGACGTGGCCGGCTGGGTGGTCGATGCGCTCTGGGCTTTCGTCCGCACGGGCCACGAGCTGCACCCCAAGTCCTGGGCGACCGTCGCCCGTTACGCGGATCACACGATGCGCCATTGGCGCGACCCGGATTGCGGGCTCTGGGAGGTTCGCGACCGGCCCCGACACTACGTCCACTCCAAGGTCTGGGCCTGGATCGCACTCGATCGGGCAGTGAGGATCGCGGAGACGCTGGATGTCGCACCGCGCAAACGCTCAGCCTGGGCCGGAGACCGCGACCGTCTTCGTACGCAGATCCGCCGGCGCGGATTCCACGCTAGACGTGGGTATACGCGGTCATACGGTTCGGAGGACTTCGACAGCGCCCTGCTGTTGCTCGCGCTGACTGGCTGCGAGCCTGATCGCAGGCGGCTGGAGCTCACGGTGGAGGCGATACGTAAGCAGCTCTCCGCCGGTGGGCCGTTGATCTACCGCTACCCGCCTGGCACAGACGGGCTCTCAGGTGGCGAGGGCGCTTTCGTGCCCTGCACATTCTGGCTTCTGGAAGCGCTCATGCGTCTGGGGAGATCCGACGAGGGCCGCGACCTGTTCGAGCAGCTGCTGGGCCTCACCAACGAGCTGCGCCTACTTCCGGAGGAGATGGACCCCGTGTCTGGTGCGTACCTGGGCAACTATCCCTTGGCCCTCAGCCAGGCGGGCATGGTCCACGCCATCCTCGAGATCCAGATCGCGGCGGGAGAACGCGATGCGTACTGAGCAGGGTCCAGATGGTCTTTACGGAGAGCCGCCGCCCAGCCCCTGCGCGTAGAAGCTGTCCGGAATGCCGTTGCGGCCGTCCGCCCAAAGGGCGAGCACCCGGTCGCCCCCACTCGTGCTGCCGATGTAGTCGCCGAAGTTGGGCCGGATGTTGCTCACGGTCGTGCACCAGTTGGTGGTCGCGCTGCTGACATCTATCGGCGCGCCGAAGCTGGCGCCGCCGTCTGTCGACCGCGACCAGAAAGTGTTGACCAACGAGCTCGCCGGGCCGACACGGCGCACGACGCCGCCCAGGCCGACGTTGCAGGTCTTGCCCGCAATAAGCGTTTCCTGGCTCTCGTAGTAGACGACGTTCACGCCGCCGCCCGCCTCTACGCTGACCACCGGCCACAGGCGCTTGACGCCCGTGGCCGGGGGCGCGGGCGCCACTGGCCGGGCGGTGCCCCAGGTCTGGCCCAGATCGTCGGACGAGGTCACAAAGGCCTGCGAAGACGTCAGCCTCTGCCCTACGCAGATGGTGCCCGTGGGTGTGCCTGCCGGGCAAGCCACGCGAGGAGCGGCTGTGACCGGTGCCAGCGCGCTGTAGAAGGAGACGAAGACCCGGCCGCGGTTGGGCCCCGAGGTCGCCACCGCCACACGCGGGTGGTCGTTGAGGCGGCTGCGGTTGTAGCCGACGGGCGCGTCCTGACGCATGGAGTTGATGCTGGCCACCGTGACGGGCGTGCCGAACGTGGCGCCGCCGTCCAGCGAGCTGGCGAGCATGATTTTGGCGTCAGTGGAAGTCCCGGTGGCGCTGAAGGTCGGGCCCTGCTGCCAGACCACGTAGAGCTCGCCATTGGGGCCGATGGCCGGCACCGAGCTCTGCTGCAGCACACCGAAGTTGCCGCACTGCGGGTCGGCAGGGTTGGCCGAAGTCATGTCCGGCGAGACGATTGCCGGACCCTGCCAGCTGTTGCCCCCGTCATGTGTTCGCCAGACTTCGATCTGCCCGAAGGCGCCGTTGACGTTGGGGAACTGCGGGCAGGGCAGCGCAATGAAGTTGGTCAGCGAGACGTAGGCGGCGCCGCTGCCGTCCTTGGCGGCGGCGATCGCTTCCTTGTCGTAGAAGTCGTTGGGATTGGGCGGCGCCAGGACGTGCACGTCCTGGAAGCTGAACGGGCCGCCGAAGTGACCTCGGTGCACGCTGGCGCCGAGTGAGCCGCCGGTCCTGTCGTCGATCGCGAGGTTGGCGTAGTAGAAGGTGGCGCCGTCCAATCCGCCGCGATCCAGCCAGGGATCGCCGCGGGTGAAGACATGGTTGATGACTGGTGGCGGGCCGGTATCGGTCCAGCTCGCCCCACCGTCTGTCGAGAATGCGAAACCGGACAGCCCGGGCGGGCTGGGTGGCGTGCAGGCGGCTCCGAAGGGCGGGCCGCAGAAGCCCTGGGCGTCGTTGAACCCGGCCACCACCTGCTGCCCATCATCGGTCGCCGCGATCGAGGTCTCGGATCGGCCAAAAAGACCATTCGGGAAAGCCGCCTGAGGGGAGTTGACGCGCACGTTGGGACCGACCCGGGGCGGACGGCCCGTGCCCGTCGGGCTGGTGGGCCCGAATGTCAGGGCACTCTGGTCGGCGCCAGTCGAGCCCCCGCTCAGCAGATCCTGGTGCTGTTCGAACACGACCTCCAGGTCGCCGTCGTCGGCCAGGACGACTGGAACTGAAACGGCCACCACACCCGCGGCAGCCAGTATCGAGATGAATGATGACCTACGCCTCATCTCTGCTCCCCTCCGCTTGCGGAAACTGCTCCAGGGCACGGTAGCCATTCCGTGTGGCGCCGGTCAAACCCGAACTCGATCGTGGAGTGATCCGTGGCAGTCAGACATCGAGATGACCGCTTAAGATGCTGCCGCCGCGCGGCGTAAAGGTCGGCGCTTTTACAGCCGGCCGGCTCGGGACGCGGCAGGCTGATGACGGGGGCCCGCCGGGGCGAGCCGCGATTTGGGAGGAGGCGAAATGATGTGGTACCGCAGGTACTTCCGCCTAGCTTGCACTACTGCGGCCTTGGCCATGGCAGCGCTGGCTTTGGGGGGCAGCGCCAGAGCTGACACAGCGCAGCCCGCGGCTGACGACCTTTCGATCGGTCCGGGCGCCGTGCTGACATCTCGCGCGGCCGACAACGACAACGGTGACGCTGGGCCGGGGTCAGCGGAGCAGTTCGGTTTCGGCCTCAGGGCCCGAAACGGCGACCGCAGCATCCTGATGGCTTTGAATGGTCCCGGGATCAGCCTGTGCAGCGCGCACGGTCCGGCCGCCGTTGTCGACTTCGATACCGAACAGGGCAACTTCCCGCTGCAGGGCATGCAGTGTGGCCGAGCCTTCGGCATGGACGTCGCCCTGGACGGCTGCACCGCGACGCTGGAGTTCCACGGCTTCGTTCACTCGGATCGATCGACTCGGATCTACTTCGGGCCTATGACCACCGACGTCGTCTTCCGCAAGACGGGCGACAGCACTGGAAACATGACCGTGACGATCTTCACCCCTAAGGCTCGGATCGACTTCCGAGGTGCCGTACAGAGCCCAACCCCGATCGTGATGACGACCTGCCACTAACCAACGACCGCGGGGCCGGGAAGAGCCGCCCCAAGATTTCTGAGTAGATAGGCCATGCGTCGGCTCATCCCAAGATCGCGCGGCGTCTGGCTGACGTCGGGCGCCCTCGCGCTCCTCGTGGTGCTGGCCCGCGTCCAGGTCGGAAAATCCGCATAGCTACCTCTCTCTAGGGCCCGACGCACTCTGGTCGGCCGGGCCCGGACCGCTGCTGAGCTCGGGGCGCACGGTGATCGGATCGAGCGACGATCTGGCGGCAGCCTTCCGGAAGCTGGGCTGAGCCGAACACTCCGGTGCTAGAGTGCGCTGGAAACCGAGATGTGCGCAGGCTGCGGGGTGCGTGACCGCGACAGCGCCGGTCGAGAGATCGACATCTTCTCTGGCGTCGCCTGGCTGGTGCGACGGCTGACCGAAATCATTCCCATCTCGCGATCGTCGCGCGGGCCGCTTCGAGCAGGCGTTCGACGTTCCTCAGCGAAGCGACAAACACGCCCCGGGCGCCATCGCGCTGCTTCCTGATTAGACCCGCCTCGCGCAGCGCCTTCAGATGGCCGCTCACGGTCGGCTGGCTGATTCGCAGTGACCTGGCCAGCTCCATGACGCCGGCGGGCGCCGACAGCACCTCGAGCAGGATCCGAACCCGGGTCGGTTCGGCCAGTACCCGAAGACGATCGGCGATGAAGTCCGCGTCTCTGGTCCGGCGGGTGGGCAGCAGGTCGCTGGCCGCGACGCCAAGGTGGACGTAGTCGCCCAGGTCCACGAGATGGCCGCCGGACGTGCAGAAGTAGAGGGGCGAGAGCGCGAACTCCACCCGCCGCGCGAAGAGGTGCTCGACGGTGCCGGCGTCGGCCCGGGCCAGGGGATGTCTCGGCGGGACCAGCTCCTCGATGGACGTGCCCGTGGCGAGCCGGCGCTCCCAGGCGGCGCAGGCATCCACGGCAATAGAGCGACCGTGGCGCACCCAGGCGGGCGCCGCCAACGCCCAAACGTCGCCAAGAATGCCGGCGTACGTGTCGCGCGAGCGCCGGTCCAGGCGGAGCTTCTGGAGACGCGCGCCGATGATGGCGCGCTCCTCCGGAGTCTCGGTGATCAGCTCGCGGGCGTCGGCTGGGCCGCCGGCGCCGGACCTGAGCCAGGCGATCAGCCTCTCGGAGTCGCCATCGCGCATCGAGCCGGCCAGGTCGGCGCAGACCAAGAGCTCCGTGCAGCCAGGGTGTCCATCCTGCCAGAGCTGCCGGGTGCGTTCCGCGATCGGTCCCCGCAGCCGGCCGACGCCGGGCAGCAGGCTGGCGTCCAGCTCAGCCAGCGCGGCTCCCGCGTAGGGGGCTGTCTGCGTCAGCAGGTTGAGGATCCATCCGACCTCGGACGGGGCCGAAACCGACACCCACCGGCAGATCGGGCCCGCTGCACCAATCGGCATTCGCGTCACGAAGCATACATCGGGACATACCGATGGATAGGACTGGAATCCGCTCTTGACGCATCGCTGGAACCCGATCTAGACTCGCGCTCAGGTTGGGTGCCGGGGAGAACGTTGGCAGCCGTTTGCGCCGCCGCTTGCTGGTCGCCGGCGGGGTGGTGGTCGCCCTTCTCCTTGCTCTCGCCGGGGCGTCCGCGCTGCTTGCCGGCTCCCATCGCGCTCCACCGCCGCTCGGACTGAATTCCCCGGCGGCGGGCGATGCCTCGCTGAGCGGTGTCGACGGTCCCTGGGCGGTGGCCACGTCTCAGGTCGGCTATCGCGTGAAGGAGCAGTTCATCAACCAGCCCGGTCCCACGGAGGCGGTGGCCAGGACCTCCAAGGTCACCGGAGGCCTCCTGATCGTGGGGAGCGGCGCCTCGCTCAAGGCGACGCGCATCCACGTGTCGGTGGACCTCGCAAGCCTCCAGAGCCAGGACACGTACGCCAGCTACCAGACCTACCAGCGGGACTTCTTCATCCGGTCGATCTACCTCAAGACCGACCGCTATCCGAACGCCGAGTTCGACGCCGACTCGGCCGCGATCCCGGTCGGGGCGGAGTCCGGTCCGACCGCCCTCGTCGCCTCCGGCCGCCTGACCGTGCACGGGGTCACCAAGCCGGTCACGGCTCACCTGCAGGTACAGCTCGGCGGGAGCAACGTGATGGTGGCGGGCTCGATAACGGTGGACATGCGCGACTTCGGCATCGAGGTGCCCGCCATCTCCTTCACCACCGCCGAGCCCACGGTCGTGATCGAGTTTCAGCTGGCCCTGGTCCACAGCTGAAGGCCGGCGCTCGCGCCTCGTTAGCCTCTGCGGCATGACGCAAAGGTTCGAGACGCTCGCCATCCACGCTGGGCAGGAGCCGGAGGCCGTCACCGGCGCCGTGGTGCCCCCGATCTTCGCCACCACCACCTACAAGCAGGACGCGGTCGGTGCCCCGCGCCACGGCTACGAGTACTCCCGCTCGGGCAATCCCACGCGCCGGGCGCTGGAGGAGTGCCTGGCGGCCCTGGAGGGAGGCGAGCGCGGGTTCGCGTTCGCTTCGGGCCTGGCGGCCGAGGACACCCTGCTGCGCGCCGTCTGCGGCCCCGGCGACCACGTGGTCATCCCCAGCGACGCCTACGGCGGGACCTATCGCCTGTTCGCGCGCATCGCGGAGCGCTGGGGGCTGCGCTGGACGTCGGCACCCCTGCACGACCTGGAGGCGGCCGCGGCGGCTCTGACGCCGCAGACCAAGCTCGTGTGGCTGGAAACGCCCACCAACCCGCTCCTCCGCATCGCCGACATCAGCGCGCTGGCCAGGCTTGCCCACGATGCCGGGGCCCGGCTGGTGGTCGACAACACGTTCGCGTCGCCCTACCTGCAGCAGCCGCTGACGCTCGGCGCCGATGTCGTGATGCACTCGACCACCAAGTACTGCGGGGGCCACTCCGACGTGCTCGGTGGCGCGCTGGTGGTCCGCGATGCCGCTCTGGGTGAGGAGCTGGCCTACCACCACAATGCGATGGGCGCCGTGGCTGGGCCCTTCGACGCCTGGCTGACCCTGCGGGGCCTGAAGACGCTGGCCGTGCGCATGGAGCGTCACTGCGACAACGCCCAGAAGGTCGCCGAGTTCCTCTGCGCTCGGCCTCAACTGTCCGCGGTCATCTATCCCGGGCTGGCCGATCACCCGGACCACGCGGTCGCGGCCAGGCAGATGCGGCGCTTCGGCGGCATGGTCAGCTTTCGGATGCGGGACGGTGAAGAGGCGGCGGTCGCGGTGTGCAACCGCGTGCGCCTTTTCATACTCGGGGAGTCCCTGGGCGGCGTCGAGTCGCTGATCGAGCACCCGGGACGCATGACGCATGCTTCAGCCGCGGGCTCGCCCCTGGAGGTGCCTGCCGACCTGGTGCGCCTCTCGGTCGGCATCGAGGCCGTGGAGGACCTGATCGCCGACCTGGAACAGGCCCTCGGCTAGCGACCTGCCCCCAGGTAGGCCAGCAGGTCCTGGCGCGCGATCACCCCACCGGGCTTGCCGTCGATCAGGACCACGGCGGCCCCGGTGTCGGACAGCAGCGCCACCGCATCCCGGACGGGCTGGCCGCCCCCGATCGTGGGCAGGGGCGCTGACATGTGCTGGCCGATCGGGTCCCTCAGCTGGGCCTGCCCGGCGAAGAGCGCGTCCAGCAGATCCCGCTCGACGATCGAGCCGACCACCTCGGCGGTCACCAGCGGCGGCTCGGCCTTGACCACGGGCATCTGGGAGACCCCGAATTCGCGCAGGATGTCGATGGCGTCGCGCACCGGCTCGTTCGGGTGCACGTGGATGAACTGGGGCAGGTTGCCCCGCTTGGAGGCCAGGACCTCGGCCACCGTAACCTCCTGCCCCGGCGGGCGCAGGAACCCGTAGTGCGTCATCCAGGAGTCGTTGAAGATCCGCGACAGGTAGGCGCGCCCCGAGTCCGGGAGCAGGACCACGACCACGGCGTCGGGCCCGGCCCGGCGCCCGACCTCGAGGGCGGCCACCACCGCCAGTCCGCAGGAGCCGCCCACCAGCAGACCCTCCTCCCGCGCCAGGCGCCGGGTGAGCGCGAAGGAGTCCGCATCCCGGACCGCGATGATCTCGTCGCAGACCGTCCGGTCGAAGGTATCGGGCCAAAAGTCTTCGCCGACGCCCTCGACGAGATAGGGCCGCCCGGTACCCCCTGAGTACACGGATCCCTCGGGATCCGCGCCTATCACGCGCACGGAACCGCCGGAGACCTCCTTCAGGAAGCGGCCGGTGCCCGAGATGGTGCCGCCGGTGCCGACGCCGGCCACGAAGTGGGTGATGCGGCCGTCGGTCTGCTCCCAGAGCTCCGGCCCCGTCGTCTCGTAGTGGGAGCGGGGATTCTCGGGGTTGGCGTACTGGTTGGGCTTCCAGCCGCCGGGCGTCTCGGCCGCCAGCCGGTCCGACACCCGGTAGTAGGACCTGGGGTCGTCAGGGGGGACGGCGGTGGGGCAGATGACGACCTCGGCGCCGTAGGCCTTGAGCACGTCGATCTTGTCGGTGCCGACCTTGTCGGGGCAGACGAAGAGGCACCGGTACCCGCGCTCCTGGGCCACCAGGGCGAGGCCGATGCCGGTGTTGCCGCTGGTGGGCTCGATGATGGTGCCGCCTGGCCGCAGCAGCCCCGCCTGCTCGGCCGCGTCGACCATGCGGACGGCGATCCGGTCCTTGACGCTGCCGCCGGGGTTGAAGTACTCGACCTTGGCCAGGACCAGCGCCGTGATGCCCGCCGTCACGTGCCGCAACCTGACCAGCGGGGTGTTGCCGATCAGGTCGACGACCGACTCCCGATAGCGCACGGCGTGAGCCTAGTGCATCGCCGCGAGCTCCCCTGCTAGATGGGTCGGAAGGTCAGCACCCTGCTGAGCGAGGGGTTGGTGTACACGATGAGGCACCACCCGCGACCGAAGTCCGAGGCCGCGACCTCGATCTCACCGCTGCCGGACCCGTTCACGTCCAGGCTCTGGAGCACGGCTATGTGAAAGGCCTGGGTGCCGCTGCACACCGAATGCAGGTGCACCGGGAAGGTGCCCGGCGGCAGGCCCGAGAACCGCACCGCGATGCTGGACGGCGCCTGGGGTGGGGCCGGCGCCGCCGGAGCGTCGATGGCCGTCGGCGGTGAGGGAGCGGGCTCCGCCACCGCCAGCGTCGGCGCCTGCGTCGGCGGAGGTTGCGGGCTCGAAGACGCCGGCCGGACGGCCGGCGCGGGGGCGGCCGTCGAGCAGGCCAGCGCCAGCAGCGGACCCGCGACCAGGGCGGCGAGCGCGGCCTTGAGATGAGAGGACACGATCCGGCCCGCGGCTCAGGTTGTAGTGAAGCGGCCGCGGGCCGGCTGTGGCCGCAACCACGGGACCAGCGCCGCCGCGATCGCCAGCAGCTCCACGGCCTTGACCAGGAGCCCGATCACGTCGGCCTCGTGCGCCAGCGCCGCAAAGTAGGCATAGGCCAGGATCGAGCCCGCCGGCAGGGCGACCGCCCCCACCCTCCAGATCGCAGCCCCGGCCAGGCCGATCGCGATGGTGGCCAGCAGGGCCAGCGCGTACAGGCTGAAGAGCACGACCCTCAGCGGCTCGACCGCCGGCAGCAGGGCGAGGTGCCCGGCGGCCGCCGCCAGCAGGAGCGGGACGGTTACGCGAGCGTCCCAGTCCGGCAGCCGCCGGCGGCCGGCCGCGAGCACGAGACCCGCGAGGACCCCGAGCGGGAGGCCGGCCAGCGCTGGCAGGTAAGCCTTCACGAACTGGATCATGCGAAAGAATCTCCTACCAGGGCTACCCGGCAAGGTTACAGATCAGCTATCAAATCCGATCGCGTTGAGAGCCGCTTTTCATGAAAAGGGCCCGAATTCCGCGGGGAGCGGCGTGCATTTCATGAAAAGGGCCCTAATCCCCGGCGCGCGGTACTTTGGTCGGATGTTGAAGCGAATCGACCACATCGGGATCGTCGTCGACGACCTGGAGAGCGGACGCAGGTTCCTGGAGGGACTGGGCTTCCGGCTCGCGCAGGACGTGGCGGTGCCGGAGCGCGGGATCCACGTCAGCTTCTGGCGGTGCGGCGAGGTGGCGATCGAGCTCATCCAGATGGACGAGCCCGAAGCCAATCGGGAGCGGCTGCGCGGCGAGACCCAGGCGCGGATCGAGCACATCGCCTTCGAGGTGGACGACCTCGACGCCACCATCGAGGACGTCAAGGCGCGCGGCCTCGAGCTCACGGGGCCACCCTCTCACCTGGCCGCGCTTGGCACCACCAGCGTCTGGACCAAGCCCGAGACCTCCGACGGCTACCAGCTCCAGCTCTTCTCCAGACAGCGCGCCTGACGGCGCTAGCCGGCGGCCGGCTCCCCGAGGAGCACCGCCTCCTCCGGCTCGACCACCAGCAGCGGCGCCCGTCCTGAGGCGCCGCGCAGCGCCGAGGCGCCGCCGGCCAGCACGCACATGGCCACGCACACGGCCAGTGCGGCGTGGATGCCTGCCACGAAGGGCTGCGCGAGCAGGCCGGCGAAGAAGTGCGGGTCGCTCACCCGCGCCAGGACGGCGGGCGGGATGGTCGCCAGCAGCGAGGCCGGAAGCAGGTGGGTGATCGGGTTGTAGCCCAGCAGGGCCGCGAAGATGGCGGCCCCCGGCGGCACACCGGCCACGATGTGCGCCATGCCCGGTGAGAGTCCGGCCGCGGTCGCGCCCGAGCTGAGCTGGGGGCCCAGGCTGCCTGACAGGCTGGCGATCACGATCGTGAAGAAGACGGCTTGGCTCACGGTCATCCCCGCATTCAGCACCGTGGCGCGCATGCCCGAGCCCGAACCGCGGTGCTCGGCCGGCAGCGAGCCCATGATCTGCGACGTGTTGGGCGCGCTGAAGAGCCCCATGCCGGCGCCGATCAGCCACAGGTAGAGCGCGAAGAGCCCGAGGTTGAAGTCGGCCGGCAGCGTCATCATCAGCGCCGCCCCGAACGCGCTCACGAGGATGCCCGCGGTCGCCAGCACGCGCGCGCCGTAGCGGTCGCTCAGCCAGCCCCCCAAGGGCCCGAAGAGCACGAAGCCGAACATCATGGGCATGGTGTCGATGCCGGCCTGGAGCGGGGTGTCGGCGTACGCGACACCGTGCAGCGGCAGCCAGATGCCCTGCAGCCAGATGATCAGCATGAACTGCAGGCCGCCGCGCGCCAGCGAGAAGAGGAAGGCGGCGACGTTGCCGAAGAGGAAGCCGCGGACCTTGAAGAGGTCGAGGTCGAACATCGGATATCGGGCGCGCGACTCGACACGCACGAAGGCGGCCAGGAGCACGACGCCGGTGGCCAACTCGGCGATGACCCAGGGGTTCGACCAGCCCATGCTGGCTCCGCCGTAGGGCAGCAGCGCGGTGGTCAGGCCGAGCATCAGCACCAGCAGGCCTCCGCCGAAGGTCGCGTTGCCGAGCCAGTCCAGCGGCTGGACCCGGCGAACGCCGATCTCCTTCAGCGCGACGTAGGCCCAGACCGTGCCCACCACGCCGACCGGCACGCTGATCAGGAAGTCGAGGCGCCAGTTGATCGCGGCCAGCAGGCCGCCCAGCACCACGCCGACCACGTTGCCCCCGATGAACGCGATCTGGTTGATGCCGAGCGATAAGCCGCGCTGCTCGGGCGGAAACGCGTCGGTGAGGATGGCGACGCTGTTGGAGAAGATCATGGCCCCGCCGACCGCCTGGACGATGCGAAACGCGATCAGCTCCAGCGCGCCCAGGGTGCCCAGCGACGGCGTGAGCGCGCAGAGCAGCGACCCCACCGTGAAGATGACGAAACCGAGGTTGTACAGCCGCACGCGTCCGAACATGTCGGCCAGGCGTCCGAAGCTGACGAGCAGGACGGTGGTCACGGCCGCGTTGCCGAGCATGATCCAGAGCAGCAGGCTCGACTGGCCGGGCGCCAGCGGATCGACGTGCAGCCCGGCGAAGATCGCGGGCAGCGAGATCAGGATCACGGTCTGGTTGATCGCCGCCATCAGCATCCCGATCGTGGTGTTGATGAGCGCGATCCACTTGTACTGGAGCCTCAATTCAGGCTCATCTCCGCTTGCGAGTCGGCCAGCTCGACCGCGCGCACGGCGCTGACGAACTCCGCGAAGGCTGCCGCGATGCGCTTCTTCTGTGGTGGCGAGAGGCGCTGCGCGGCCTGCCAGATCGAGGTCCCCTGGAGCAGGGGCAGGTCAGCGACCAGGGCGCTGCCGGCCGGCAGCAGGACCGCGGTGACCCGGCGGCGGTCGTCGCCGTCGCGGCGGCGCTCGACCAAACCCCGCTCCTCGAGGCGGTCGATCAGCCGGGTCATCGAGGTCGGGGAAAGGCCGAGGTCGGCCCCCAGCTCGCCCAGGGTCTTGGGCTCCTTGGCCAGGCGGCGGAGCACGCGCACCTGGGCCAGCGTGAGCTGCGCCTTCCTCCAGACGCGCGCCTGGATGCCCTCGCTCAGCCCGACCGCATCGAGGTAGGCGCGGAGCAGCACGCGCAGGGCGACATCAGTTGTCGTCACGACAACATTCTACATAGAGCCAAGGAAATCCGCCTCCGCGAAGGGCCGGCATTTGCGGACCTGTGCCCGGCCCCGAAGCCCCAACTGCCGGCACCTGCGACAAGCGCTCTGACCCGTGCTAAGGTGCCCGCGGCCGGGTATCCCGGCCGCCGGCGTTGGCGTGGGGGATCCAGGAGGGATACAGGTGGGGAAGCGCTTTGGCTCGCTGGTCGTCGCGTGCTCGCTAGCGGTCAGCACAGCCGTGGTGCAGGGCGCGACCAGCCCGCTCACCGCGGCCGCGCTGGGCCCGTCGGCCGTCACCGACGTCAACCCGAACTCGCTGACGGCGGGCACGCTGTTCGGCGGGCGCACCGTCAACTTCGCCGTCGATCCCAGCAACTCCAATCACGTGTTCGCCGCCACCGAGCTGGGCGGACTCTGGCAGAGCAGCAACCGCGGTGCCACCTGGTCGCACGTCGACCAGGTCCCGCTGACCGCGATGGAGGACGTCAAGTTCGCGACCAGTGACCCCAACCTGGTCATCGCCACCGGCGCCTACGACGGCAGCATCGACAACCGGGGCGGCGGCATCTGGCGCAGCACCAACGGCGGCACCACCTGGGCCAAGGCCCCCGGATCCGACCTCTGCGTGCTGCCCGGGAACAACGGCCGGGAGATCGCGATCGCGCCCGGCACCCCGGGCAGCTTGACGGTGCTGGTGGGCATCGACTGCGGCCTCGCCAAGAGCACCGACTCGGGCGCCTCCTGGACCTTCGTCGGCCCACCGGGCAATGGCCTGATCTGGGACGTCAAGGTGCGTTCGGTGAGCGGGCACCTGCAGGTGGACGCCTGTGGCAGCGGGGGTTACGTGCGCTCCAACGACGGTGGCAGCACGTGGCCCACCAGGACCGACTGGACCGCGGCCACCTTCCCACATCCCTTGGTGGGTACGCCGCCCGCACCCGGGAACCCTGGCTTCCCCTGCCGGGTGGCGACCGCGCCCCAGGACGCCAACACCGTGTTCATGGCCACCCGCAGCCCGGTTCCGAATCCCGGCGACGGGATCGGTGAGACATACCAGTTCGAGAGCGACGACGGCGGTGTCAACTGGCACAACCTCAACGTCTCCATCGACGGCAACGGCCGGGACCCCAGCGCGCTCACCTTCCCGGCCTTCGACGGCGTGGCCAACCACTTCGAGGTCTTCTTCCTGACCGACCAGGTGGTCATGCACCAGACCTGCGACACCAACAACGCGCAGCGCTGCACCGACGGCACGGGCGCCGGCACCGCGACCTGCGCGCCTCCGCCCGGTGAAGGCGTGAGCGGCAGCTGGCTGCAGTACGACGGCACCATCCCGCACTGCGCCACCGATCCCGGCGACCTCGCCTTCGACCCGGGCACCGGCTGCCCGTTCCTGGAGGGCGGCGACGGCGGCATCTTCCAGACCGCGAGCGCCACCGACGGCTGCAACGTGGGCACGCCGAAGTTCGCGACCTTCAGCCAGGCCAACGTGGGCCTGCACGCGCTCTGGATCTACCAGCTGGCCGGGACGGCCGTGCCCAGCGGCTCCGCCCACACCGACGTCTACTACGGCATGCAGGACAACGGACAGGTCTGCTCCAACGACGACGCCGCGACCTTCCACAACTGCGGCGGCGCCGACGTCTTCAACACCATCTCCCCCCTCAGCGGCCCACCGGTCACGGTGCTCAAGAACCAGAACGGCGGCTTCAGCCTCTCCAAGGAGGACGGCACCACGGCCGCGTCCTGGACCTCACCTCCGGTCCCCAAGGGAGGCGGCATCGCCGGTGTTGCCGGATTCGGCGCCACCAGCTTCGCCTTCATCACGAGTGACGGCAGCACACCCGCCAACTTCATCGTCCAGGTGACCACCAACTCCGGGTCGACCTGGACGCAGATGGGCCCCACGCTGCCGGCCGGGCCGGCCGGCCTGCCCAACGGGGAGCAGCCGATCAAGGCCGCTCTGAGCGGGGGCGCGCCCACCTTCTACCTCGAGCTCAACGTGGGCGGCACGCCGACCATCTACAAGCTGTCCGGACCGCTGAACAACACCGCCACGCTGGCCGCGGCCAGCACGGGCCTGAGCAACCCCTGGACCTACAACGTCAAGCCCAACGATCCCAGCAAGCTCTACACGATCGACCGTGGCGGCGCGCCGACCGCCAAGTCCAGCAACGACGGCGGCACGACCTGGAACCCCGACCCGGGCCTGACCGCGATCAGCACCCTGGGCGGCGTGTATCCGTTCCTCAGCGCGGCCGGCCCCAACGTCAACTCCTTCGGTTTCGACCCCAACTCGAACACCGTCCTGGCCGGCACCCAGTTCAGCGGCATCTTCGCGTCGGCCGACGGTGGGGCGACGTGGGCCCAGGTGCTCGGCTCGCAGCAGATCTCGCGCACCCTGGACTTCTTCTTCGACACCCGCAACCCGAACCGTGTCTACGTGGGCAGCCAGGGCCGCGGGGCCTGG
>Ga0207646_10003589_pt1 | contig 17387 bp, 21 predicted proteins | sample KBSK5502metaG_FD_184343 | JGI IMG/M metagenome (GOLD analysis project Ga0207646, IMG submission 184343) | Corn, switchgrass and miscanthus rhizosphere microbial communities from Kellogg Biological Station, Michigan, USA - KBS K5-50-2 metaG... | ecosystem: Host-associated > Plants > Roots >... | reverse complement strand
ACCGCTCGTCGAACAGCGGCTCGAGGATGGGGGTTGTCGTTGTCTCGCTCATGGCCACACAGGTTCGTGCTGCTACCGACGAACCCTCCCCGGCCTTGTTAGGCGAACTTTTTGTAAGGAACGTCAGGAACCGCGGACGGCTGCGGTCGACGCAAACCGGCGCAGCATTTCCTGCAGGCGCGCCTCGAGAACGCCTCGCTCCGCTTCGATATCCGCGCGAAGCTCGTCCATCCGGTGCCGCATCTCGCTCTCGAGCTCGCTGAGCCGCAGGTCCTGCGCGGAGACGAGCTCCTCGTGACGTCGCTCGAGCTCCTTTCCCACATTCGAAACTCGGTGCTCGAGCCGCTGCGCGCCCGCGTCTCCGACATGCGCGAGTCGTTCCGCGAGCACCGTCTCGGCCTCCCGGGAGAAGCTCGTCACGGCGCGGTCGAGCTCTCGGGCCAGGCGCTTCGCGGCGTCCTCGCGCGACGTCTTGACCAGCTGCGCGAATCTCTGAGCGGCCTCGTCGGCATGGGAGGCGACGGCGCGGTCGACCGCACGTTCGAGCTGCTCGATCTGCCGGCGCGAGACGTCTTCGAAGCCGGCACGCACACGCTGTACCGCGTCGACCTCCTCGCGCTGCGTGTGCTCCGACAGCTCGCGCTCCCGGCGGGACATCCGCTCCTCGAGCTCGTGGAGAGCTCTGCGACGATCGGCAGCGTGCGTCTCGAGCTCGCTGCGGACGGTGCCGAGCGCGTCGTCAAGCGTGCGGTTGAGTTCCGTGCGCAGCCTCGCCACTCCGGCGCGCTGCTCCTCGCTCTCGGCGGACAGACGCTCGGCGTCTGCCGTGAGGCGAAGCTCGATCTCGCGCAGCAGCTGCTGTTGCCGCTGCTCGAGCTCGACGATCCGCGTCTTCGTTGCCTCGGCGATCCGGTCGAGATCCTGCGACCAGCCCGCGAGCCGCTGCTCGACCTGCACCTGAACCTGGTTCAGCTTGTCCGCGAGCGTCGCCGTCGCTTCGCGCTCCCACTCCCCCACGAGCGTCCGCCGCTCCTCGGCGATCTGCCGCTCTTGCTCCTCGAGCAGTGAGCGCGAGTCGGCGCGGGCGCGGGCCAGCGTCAGCTCGAGCTCCTTCCTGGCTGCCGTCTTCTCCCGTTCGACGGAGGCGAGGAGTTCCGCCTGCGTCTCGGCGAGCCGCGCGTCCATCGCCCCGACGCGCTTCAGCGCGCGGCGCAGAAGGACTGCGGCTCCAGCGACGAGCGTGCACGCCGTCAGTCCGGCCGCAGCAACGGCCAGCGCTCGGTCGTGGCGTAGGGCGTACGCGACCCAGACACCAACGGCCGCGGCCGCCTCGAGAGTGGTGATGGCCACGAGGAGCGAAGTCCGGCCGCGGTGCAGCGCGGCACCGGCAAGCGCGAGCGCGGCGAGCACGACGCCGCCGGCGAAGATGAGGTCGCAGAGGGTGGTCAGTGCCACTCAGGCCCAGTGTAGATAGCTATCCCGCGCGGAAGAGAAGCAGCGCGACGGCGATGAGGACGGTCGCAGCGGCGAGCGCCTTCAACGCCGCCTCGGGCGCGGCCGCGAGTGCGTCCGCGTCGACCGGCAGTGTCGTTCCGTCGTCGAGGCGGATCTCCCCTTCGACGGCGATGACGCGGCGGCGCATGAGGCGGACCGGCGTCGAGAGCTTCCGCTGCACCCAGCTCGTGGCGAAGGCGTAGGCGGCGCCGGCAAAGGCAGCGGCGCGCAGTGTCTCGGCCGACGCGAAGTACGCGGTCAGCACGGGGAAGGCGCCCCAGGCCGCCGGAAACCAGAGCCCACCGTGGAACCTGCCGTCGAACAGCTCGAGGTTGTACGCGACCACGAGGAACGCGCCGACGGCCACGAAGACGAGCAGCCAGAGCGTGCGCGAGATCGCCACGGCGATGCCGATCGCCGCGGCGGCGGAGATGGAGACCACCGCGAGGGCGACGAGCATCGAGGGAGAGATCCGCGTCTGGAGGGGCCGACCGCGCAGCTCGTCGAGAGCATGGGCGCCGACACCCATGGCGAGTCCGAAGGCGAGTGCTGTCCAGCCGAGGAGGGTCCAGTCCATGTGCGGCACGAGCGCGGCACCGACCGCGACGTACGAGAGGTGCCAGAGCGTGTACGGCAGATGGAGGAGCGTGATGTAGTCGCGCCAACCGCCCGAACGGAGCGCGTAGAACGCCGGCCGCGGCCTTGCAGTCGTCACGCCCGGGTCCCCCACACGACGATGCCGCCGCCGAGGCTCAGCCGTTGGGCTGCCACGTCGGCGATGCCGGCCTCGCGCCACGCGTCGAGCAGGCGCGGCTCCGGCCAGGCGTGCCAGAAATCGCGGATGCTCGGACCGAGAAAACGGCCGACTCCGCCCCAGCTCGGGGAGACGACGGCTCCCGCCGCCGGCAGCCCGACTCGCACGTAGAGCTCCCAGGGCGGCCGCCACACGCCACGGGGGAGTCCGAACTCGAGCATGGCCACAGTCCCCCCGGGCCGGACGACTCGAGCAAGCTCGCGCATGGCCGAGGGAACGTCGTCGACGTAACGGAGCAGGTAGGTGAAGGTCAGCGCATCGAACTCGCCGTCAGCGAACGGCAAGTCCTCGGCTCGCCCCTCCCGCAGCTCGATCCGGTCGATGAGGCCCGCGCGCGCGACGCGGTCGCCTCCGGCTGCGAGCATCTCGCGGCTCTGGTCGATGCCGACCACGGTGCGGGTCGGATCCGCGTGCACGAGCTCGATTGCCACGGCAGCCGTCCCGCTCGCGACATCGAGCACTGGACCTGCGTCGGGCGGGATCCGCGAGACGAGGAATGAGCGCCACCGCGGGTCCTGGCCGAAGGAGAGCAGGCGGGCGTAACGGTCGTATGTCGGGCCGAGCGGCGCGAACAGCTCGCGCGCGTGACGTGTACGGGCAGAGGCTTCCACGGCCCTATTCTGGCCACATGAGCGTCGCCGAGGATGTCGGGCGCATCGCGAGCGCTGCTGCTGCCTTTGCCGAGCCGGGGGAGGACCTCGTCGGCGTGCTCGCGACCGAGACGCTCGGCAGGCGTATCTATCTCTGCGCGTTCGAGTCGGCTGAGGGACATGCCTGGCTCGCGCTGGACGCCGATGCCGAGCCGGTGACCGAAGGGCGGCTTGTGCGGGAGGCCGCGTCACTCGCTGCGCTCTGCGAGGTGGCGGAGGAATCTGCGGGCGGCGGCCATCTGCCGAAGCTCCGGGCCCGGCTCGCTGAGCTGCGCGAGACGGACAACCCGGTCGGCATCGAGGAAGCAGAGGCCGCGGCCGCGGCACTCGCCGACACGCTCCAGGCGGAGCCGCGCATTGCGAGCGGCGCATACCTCGATGTGCTCGGCTCGGCCTCCCGGCGGCTCGAGCAGGCGCTCGGCGAAAGCGGTGCCTCTCCCTTCGCGGCGGCGATGCAGGCCGCGCTCGGCTCGGTCGAAGAGCTTGCGTCCGACGTCGAGGGCAACTACAAGATTGCGCTGGAATGAGTGGCGAGCTCGAAAGCGCGCGTCAGATACAGAGCGGGAGCAGGTCGTGGTCCGCCTGCGCGACGCGTCTGCCGAGGGGCGGCTCACCCTCGAGGAGCTCTCAGACCGCGCCGCGCTCGCCTATCGCGCGCAGTCGCACGCTGAGCTTGCGCGATTGACCGACGACTTACCCGTGACTCCGACGCCGTCGTCGCGCCGTAAGCCGGTGGGGTGGAGTGGCGTCGTCATCGGCGATGTGAGGCGTACGGGGCGCTGGCGAATCCACGACAAGACGCACGTGGTGATGGGGATTGGCGACTGCCAGCTCGACCTCCGCACCGCCGAGCTGGACGGTGACGAGATCACGATCACGATCTCGCAGATCATCGGCGACACCACGATCGTCGTTCCGCGCCACGTCGGCGTCGAGCTCTCCGGCTTCTTCCTCATCGGCGACAAGTCCCTCGACGCGTCGGAGGAGGATCTGCCGCCGTCCGCGCCGCGAATCCGGGTTCGCGCGTACGGCCTGATCGGCGATCTAAAGGTGGTGCGTCGCTAAGCTGGACCGCATGGAAGGCGGAGGCTTCGGATTCCCCTTCGGGGGCGACCCCGACGAGATCATGCGCGGACTGCGCGAGTTCGCCGAGCAGCAGGCCGAGAGCGTGCAGGAGGCGCAGCGGGAGCAGTTCGCAACACTGACTCTCAACACCGCGGTCGAGCTGACCGCGGCCGCCCTGCAGCAGATTCAGCCGCAAGGCGGCGTGGACGAGCAGGCGATCGCGCTCCGTGACGCCATGCGCGTCCTGTTCCCCGAGGCGGTGGCGCTCGTCAGCGCCGCGCGCCAGGGGTTCATGCGCGAGACCCCCTAGCTCGCGACCCCCGCCGTCTGCGCGATTCCCGCGTGGTACGTGTTCTGGTACTCGTCGAGCGAGAACGCGTCGAGGAACGCCTTGGCCGCCTCGCGGCCGTTCGCGATGAGCATCTCCTGCTTCTCGGTTGAGAGGTCGAAGTCCGTGGTGCCGACATCGCCGGCGCTGACCGCGAGCGTCCGGACGCGGGTGGAGTTCGACTGGAATCGCTCGTCCCACGCTGACTCGGCGGTGTGGAAGATGCTGAACGCGAAGCGTAGGTGCCACGGCGTGGCCTTCGTGACGAAGCCAGGAGGGCCGAGGCCGTGACCTCCGGAGAGTGTGAAGCCGAATGTCGGTCGCGTCGGCGGATGGCCGCTCACCTTCGGGTCGACGTCCCAGAGCCATACCGGGAAGTTCGAGAGCGTCCCGCCGTCGACAATCAGGCACGTCTGTCCCTGCTCGTCCTGCAACTCGACCGGGTCGAAGAAGTACGGGATCGACATGCTCATCCGCGCCGCTCGTGCGATCGGGAACTCGTCAGGATCGATCTGCTTGCCCGTCGTCGGATCGCGGTACTTCTGCAGGTCTCCAGGGAGGACGAGCAGGTGCCCGCCGGTGACGTCCACGGCGATGAGCTTCAAGCACCATTCCTCGGCCTGCCCGTTCGCCGGCGGCTTCCGCACCTTCTCGAATGTTGCGCCTTCGAGGACGTCGTCGAACCAGCGCTCGAACGCCTTCCCCGGCGCCATCCCGTGTTCGGCCAGCAGCCGCGCGATCCCGAGCTCCTTGTTGTGGGCCGGGAAGTCGGCGAACTGCCCGAAGCTCGTCTTCTGCATCAGCTCGAGCATCTGCTGCGCGTCGTGCCCGGTCGCGAGGTAGCACGCGATGATCGCGCCAGCACTCGCCCCCGCGACGTCCTTCCAGTGGTGAATCGGCTTGGTCGGATGCTCGGCGAAACCACACAACGCACCCGCGAGCGCCAACCCCTTCACCCCGCCGCCCCTGAATACCGCGTCGGCCTCGTCGATCCACTGCATCGTCCCGCCTCCTCAGTTGTCCTGGCGCCGCAGTGGTCCCTCCGACCGTACTCCGGCCGGCGCGTCCCGACAAGCCCTGCGGCATAGAATCGCCGCGCCCGTGTCGCTGCTGGACTCCGCCCTCGTCCGCCTTCTGCCGGCGGTGCCGAAGCCCGTGGTGCAGCTCTTTTCGTCGCGGTACATCGCCGGTGCGTCCCTCGCGGAGGCGGTCGAGTGCGTGCGCGATCTGAACGAAGGCGGGAAGATGGCCACTGTCGACGTCCTCGGCGAGGAGATCACGCACGAGGACGAGACCCGCGCGATCGCCCAGGCCTACGACGACGTCTTCGCGGCGATCGCCGACGCCGAGCTCGACTCCAACGTCAGCGTCAAGCTCACCGCACTCGGTCTCGACCTCTCGTACGACCTCTGCCGCGAGAACCTCCTCGAGGTCGTCCGCACCGCTGCCGGTTACGGGAATTTCGTGCGGATCGACATGGAGGACTCCTCGACGACGGACGACACCCTGCGGCTCTATCGCGAGCTCCGCGAGGATGGGCACGAGAACCTCGGCGTCGTTCTGCAGGCGCGGCTGCGGCGCACGCTCGACGACGTCCAGGCGCTGGCCGATCTCGAGCCGAGCGTCCGTCTCTGCAAGGGCATCTACCTGGAACCGGGGTCGATCGCGTTCACCGACTACGAGGCGGTGCGCGCGAACTTCGTCCGATGTCTGGAGGCGCTCCTCGATGCGGGGTGCTACGTCGGGGTTGCGACCCACGACGAATGGCTGATCGGGGAGTCGCTCGTACGGATCTCGCGGCAAGGGCTCGAGCCGCTCGAGTACGAGTTTCAGATGCTGCTCGGCGTGCGCGAGCAGCGGCGCGACCAGTTGGTGGCCGAGGGGCATCGGCTCCGCGTCTACGTTCCTTTTGGCGAGCACTGGTACAGCTACTCGCTGCGGCGGCTGCAGGAGAACCCCGCAATGGCGGGGACGATTGCGAAGGCGACGGCTGGCCGCGTCCTCCGAATCGGGGCACGGTGATCTGGGCGCGGGCAGAGGGCTGCCGGGTCACGCTCGCGGATGGGCGCGAGCTGCTCGACCTGACGGGCGGCTTCGGCGTGGCGGCGCTCGGCCACCGCAACCCGAGGATCTTCGAGGCCTGGCGCGAGCAGGAAGTCGTGCACGCGCTCGGCGATCTGGCCGACGCTGAGGTGACGGTGCGTCTGCGCGACGCGCTGCCGCGGCCGGCGAAGCTCGGCGTGACGGGAGAGGACGCCGTTGAGATCGCGCTTCGCACGGCACTTCTCGCGACGGGACGGCCGGGGATCGTCGCGTTCGACGGTGCCTACCACGGCACCGGACTACTCGCGCTCGCGGCGACGGGCTTCGACCGGTTCCGCGAGCCTTTTGCGCCGTGGCTGCCGGGTCCCGTACATCGGTGCGCCTACGGCGAGGATCCCGGCCCGCTGCCGGAGGACGCCGGCTGCGTGATCGTCGAGCCGGTGCAGGGGAGGGCGGGGTCGCGCGTACCGCCGGACGGGTTCCTCGAGACGTTGCGCAGGCGCTGTGACGAGGTCGGAGCCCTGCTTGTGGTCGACTCGATCTTCGCCGGGATCGGCAGGGTCGGCGAGATGTGGCCCGGCGAGGAGGTCGCGGACGTCCTCTGTGTCGGCAAGGCGCTGGGCGGCGGCCTGCCGTTGTCTGCGACGCTCTTCTACCGCGAGGGGCTCGAGGAGGTCTGGGAGCTCGGCCCTGAGGACGTCTACACGCACACGCACGCCGGCAATCCTCTGGCGTGCGCCTCGGGTCTCGTCGTGCTCGAGGAGGTGCCGATGCTGCTCGACCGTGTGCGAGAAGCGGGCGAGCGCTTCGAGCGGGCGGGGTGGCATGGTCGAGGGCTCCTACGCGCGTGCGAGGGGGAGGCGAACGAGGCTCTCGAACGCGGAGTGCTCGTCGTCCCGGCCGGCCTCGACGGCTCCCTGATCCAGGCGACGCCGCCGCTCACCATCACCGAGGCCGAGCTCGACGAGGCGTTCGAGCGGCTCGGCTAGGCCGTCCGGCGCGCATAGAGCAGGAACGTCGCCGGGATCCGGCGGTCGTGGCGGCGTCGCGCGGTGCCGCCCGGGTACTCCTCGAGCGCCTCGATGCGCAGCCCGGCGCGCACGAGCGCGCTCACGACCTGGCCGGTCCGCCACAAGCGGTCCGGGTCGTCGGGATCGCGGAAGTAGTCGTTGCGCCAGCGGAGAAAGTCGTCGACGCAGTCGGCGACGGGGTGGTCGTCGAAGATGAGCAGCTCTCCTTGTTCGCGGAGCGCCGCAGCGATGCCGGTCGCCCAGCCCGCGATGTCGTCGAGGTGGCCGAGCACGCCCTCGCCGGAATAGACGAGGTCGAAGCGGCCACGTCGCAGCTGGCGGGGCAGCGACTGCGGGTCGCCGTCCACCCAGAGGATCTTCGGCCATCGCTCGCGGGCCGTCTCGAGCGCGCCCGGTCGCGCGTCGACTCCCGTCGCGACGGCTCCGAGCTCCGCGAGCGCGGCGGTCGCCTCGCCCGTCCCGCAGTGGAGGTGGAGGACGCGCTTGCCCTTCAGGTCGCCAAGCGTGCGCTGCACGATCGGCGGGAGCTCCACCGGGTCTGGGTGGGCACGGTGCGCGGCCTCGAAGGCGCGGATGTTCTCGTCGGTCGGTTCCATGCGGCCTACGCTCCGAGCGAGTAGCCGCCGTCCACGACGAGCGTCTGGCCACAGATCATCGCGGCGTCAGGTGAGCAGAGGAAGGAGACGGCCGCTGCCACGTCCTTCGGCTCGACGAGACGCCCTGCCGGCGTTCGTTTCACGGAGGCGAGCATCTGCTCCTTGTTCGGGAACCAGTCGAGCGCCTCGGTGTCGACGACGCCCGCCGAGACACAGTTGACGCGGATCTTGCGCGGAGCGAGATCGACTGCGAGGTAGCGGACGACCGACTCGAGAGCCGCCTTCGAGGTGCCCACAAGGACGTAGTTGGGCAGGACGCGCTGCGAGCCGAGACTCGAGATCGCGAGGATCGCGCCGCCTTCCTCCATCGCCGGCGCGGTGGCACGTGCGAGGGAGAGCAAAGCGCGCGCGTTGGCGGCCATCGTCCAGTCCCAGTGCTTGTCCTCGGTCTCGAGCGCCGGCCGGATGACGCCGGTGGCGGCATTGTGGACGACGACCCGGTACGGGCCGCCCGCTGCCAGCTCCTCGACCACCCGAGCGTCGGCGACGTTGCCGCGGACGAGCACAGCCTCTGCTCCCGCCTCCTGGACGAGCGCCGCCGCCTCCTCCGCGGCCGTGTCGTTGCGCATGTAGCCGAGTACGGCGCGCGCGGCTCCGTCGGTCACGAGCCGGAGCGCGATTGCACGGCCGATGCCGCGCGTCCCTCCCGTCACGAGGACGGAAGCGCCGTTGAGATTCATCGCCGCGGCAGCGGCTCGTCGGCCGGCGCCGAGCTCGGCAGCTCGCTCCAACCGGGCCGTGTCTGCGGCTCACGGCGGCTGTCCGCCGCCTTCGAGGAGGCGTGCCCGAGCCGGTCGAGCAGATCCATCTTCTCGTCGGCGTACTGCCGAACCGGGTGTTCCTCTGGCAGGTCGAGCACCAGCTCGCGCACGCGCGCGCGCAGCTGGTACGCGAAGTGCGGGGTCGCGGGCCCGACGAGCTCGTCGACGTCGGCAAAGGTCGGCTCCGGCATCGCAGCGGAGCGTAACGAAGGTACGTTCGAGGGCGTGCGCCGTGTGACTCCCGTCGACGCGATGCTGCTCGGCGCCGTCCTGCTCTGGGCGCTCAACATCACGGTCACGAAGTACATGCTCGAGCACGGCTGGCTGCCGCTCGCGTACGCGACCATCCGCTACTTCGCGGCGATCTCGATCTTCTGGATCTACACCTGGTGGCGCGAGCGCTCGTTCCGGATCGCCCGCGCCGACTGGACTTACGTCGGCATCGCCGCGGCCATGATCTTCGTGAACCAGCTCTGCTTCGTGTACAGCCTCGAGTTTGCCCACGCCTCCACGGTCTCGCTTCTCTTCGGGACGTGCCCGATGTTCGTGGGGCTGATCTCCATCGTGTTTCTGCATGCGCACCTGCAGAGGTCGTTCTGGATCGGAGCCGCCCTGACTCTCGGCGGCGTCGCGCTGATCGCGGCCGGTGCGGGCGGCGGACTCGTCTCGGGTTGGAAAGGCGATCTGCTCGCGATCGCGCTCGCGGTCACCTGGGCGGGCTACACCGTGGCGATCGCGCCGCTGATGCGCCGTTATTCCCCGTATCGGATCAGCGCCGTGGTGCTCGCGCTCGGCTGGGCGCCGCTCGCACTCGTGAGCATCCCGCAGATCGGCCGCCAGGACTTCTCGTCCTTCTCGGGGACGGTCTGGCTCGGCTTCGCCTACGCCGTGATCGGGCCGCTCTTCCTCACGAACATCCTCTGGTTCACGGCTGTCGACCGGGTCGGCGCTCCGCGAGCGTCCATCTTCAACAACATGCAGCCGTTCTTCGGCGTGCTCTTCGCGCTCCTGATCCTCTCCGAGTCCATCCATGGCCTCGAGATCGTCGGCGGCGCGCTCATCTTTGCGGGCATCGCGTACGAACGGGTAGGCCGAGATGTGACGGCCCGCGTGCCGACGACTGAGTGAGCCGCCCACGCGTATTCGTCCTGCTGCCGGTACGGGACGGTCTAGCGAGGGCATAATCGGTGCATGGCCGAAGACTTCATGCCGCTGCTCGGCTGGGACCACGTCGAGCTCTGGGTCGGCAACGCAAAGCAGGCAGCGTTCTTCTACGAGCATGCGATGGGCTTCACACGGACGGCGTACGCAGGCCCCGAGACGGGACTCCGCGACCGTGCTTCGTATGTGCTCGAGCAGGGCGACGCCCGTTTCGTCGTCACGAGCGCGCTGCGCGAAGAGCACGAGATCACGAAGCACCACGCTCGCCACGGCGACGGTGTCCGCGACATCGCCCTCACTGTGCCCGACGCGACGCAGGCCTACCGGGAAGCGGTGTCCCGTGGCGCACGCAGCGTCATGGAGCCGCGGAGCGACGACGACGAGTTCGGCTCGGTCGAGCGCGCCGCGATCGCTACGTACGGCGACACGATTCACACCTTCGTCAACCGCGCCGACTACGCCGGTCCCTTCCTGCCGGGCTATGTCTCCGTCTCGGAGAACGGCCACAGCAACCCCGGCGTCGGCCTGCTGAACATCGACCACGTCGTCGGCAACGTCGAGCTTGGGCGGATGGACCACTGGGTCGAGTTCTACGAGCGCGTCTTCGGGATGACGAACATCCTCCACTTCGGCGACGAGCAGATCCAATCCGAGTACTCAGCGCTCATGTCGAAGGTCATGGCGGACGGCTCGGGGAAGATCAAGTTCCCGATCAACGAGCCGGCCGAGGGCAAGCGCAAGAGCCAGATCGAGGAGTACGTCGAGTTTTACGGCGGCGCCGGCGCGCAGCACATCGCGCTCGCCTCGACCGACATCGTCACCACCGTCGACGCGCTCAAGGAGCGTGGCCTCCTCTTCCTCGACACGCCGGACTCGTACTACGACGAGGCGCCGGGTCGCGTGGGCGAGATCGCCGAGGAGTGGCCCGTGCTGCAGGAACACAAGATCCTTGTCGACCGCGACGAGGACGGCTACCTGCTTCAGATCTTCACGAAGACGGCGCAGGACCGGCCGACTGTGTTCTTCGAGGTGATCGAGCGGCACGGAGCGACGACCTTCGGCGAGGGCAACTTCAAGGCCCTGTTCGAGGCGATCGAGCGCGAGCAGGCGCTGCGCGGCAACCTCTAGGGAGCCCAACGGACCTCTTCGACGACGCGAGGGCTGCGAGCCGGCAGGCGCGCTCGCTGCGCCGCGCGGGTCACCGTCCGTTCCCGCTCCCCGAGAGCAAGTGGACGCTCGGTCAGACCTGGGAGCACACCTTCTGGGCGCACTGGGCGGTGCCGACCGCGGACGTCCGCGTGCGCGTTCCCGACGAGCTCGAGATCGAGGAGTACGACGGCAGTGCCTGGGTCGGCATCCAGTTCTTTCGTGTGCGTGCGCTGCGGGCCCGTGGAGCCCTGCCGGTGCCGGGGATCTCGAACTTCCTCCAGCTGAACGTGCGCACGTACGTCCGCGGCCCCGACGGCCTGCCTGGCGTCTGGTTCTTCAGCATCGACGCCTCTAGCCGGCTCGCTGCGCTCGGGGTGCGGCGGATCTACCACGTGCCGGCCTTCCACGCCCGGATGACCCTCGAGTCAGTGGGTGAATGGCAGGAAGCCGAGTGCGTTCGGGTCGGCGAGCCGGGCCGGGTCTTCGCAGCGCGCTATCGGGCGACGGCCGAGACCCTCAAGGCGGAGCCCGGCTCGCTCGAGTCCTTCCTGACCGAGCGCTACCGGATCTTTGCTGCCGACTCCGCCGCCGAGATGCACCACGACCGCTGGCTGCTCAGCCCGGCGGAGGCCGAGGTCGAGCTGGCTTCGATCGCGCCGTTCGCGCTCGGCGAGCCGCGCTGCTGCCACTTCGCGTTCCGGCAGGACGCGCTCATCTGGCCGCCCGAGCCCATCGCTTCATGACCTGACGCCTGCGTACGCTTCCCCGCGTGGAGGCCCAGCGGAAGGCCGCTCTGTGGTCGGTGCTCGCAGCGGTCGCGCTGATCGCGCTCAAGCTCGGGACCGGCCTCGCCACGCACAGCCTCGGTCTCATCTCGGAAGCAGCCCACTCCGGCACCGATCTCATCGCCGCGTTGCTGACGTTCTTCGCCGTCGGCGTGGCCGTGCGGCCCGCCGATCCCGGCCATCAGTACGGTCACGGGAAGGCGGAGCACCTCGCTGCGCTCGCCGAGGGCGCGATCCTCGTCGTTGCAAGCGTCTTCATCGTTTGGCACGCGATCGACCGACTGGTCAACGGCGGCACGACGACGAACGCGACCTGGTACGCGTTCGTCGTCGTCGGCCTCGTCATCTGCATCGACCTCGCGCGGACGGTCGCATCTTGGCGCGCGGCGCGCGCGTACTCGAGCCCGGCGCTCGCGTCGAACGCCGTCCACTTCGGCAGTGACCTCGGCGGGTCGTTCGCCGTGCTGCTCGGACTGCTGCTCGTGCGCGCCGGCTACCCAGGAGCCGACTCGGTGGCAGCGCTCTTCGTCGCCGCACTTGTCCTGATCGCCGCCGCGCGGCTGATGCGGCGCAACATCGACGTGCTGATGGACCGTGCCCCGGCCGACGCGGAGGAGGCCGCGCGCCAGGCGATCGTCGGCGTTCAGCCACCGGTGCAGCTGCGGCGGCTACGGATGCGGCAGGCGGCCGGGCGCGTGTTCGCAGACGTCGTGATCGCGGTCGCCTACGACGCAGCCGTTCCGCAGGGCCACGCAGCGGCCGACGCGGTCGAGCGCGCGGTGCAGGCCGCGCTGCCCGAGGCGGACGTCGTCGTCCACGTCGAGCCGGTCGAAGCTTCAGACGCGGATGTGCGCGAGCGTGCGCACGCTGCCGCCCTCAACGTGCCCGCGTCCGCGAGGTGCACAACGTCTCGGTCCTGTCCGTCGACAGGGGCATCGAGCTCTCGCTCCATCTCAAGCTGCCGGGCGAGCTCTCGCTGGAGGAAGCCCATGCCATCGCCGAGGAGGTCGAACGCGCGATCGAGCGGGCGGTTCCGGAGGTGTCGTCGGTGCAGACACATCTCGAGCCCCTCGGCGAGGAAGCCGCCGGCACCGAGGTGGCCGGTGATGCCGCGACGGTGCGGCGGATCGTGCGCGCGGAGCTCGGGATCGATCCGGCCGAGCTGCGCTTCGTCGACACCGACGAGGGCCTCGTGGCCTATCTCACGGTGCGGCTCGGTTCCGACACGCTCGCGGCAGCGCATGCCGACGCGAGCCGGATCGAGGAGCTCATCCGGCGGGAGCGCCCGGAGATCGCCGACGTCGTCGTGCATACGGAGCCGCGATGAAGTTGTGCATGTTCTCGCCCCAGGATCAGGACCTGGAGCGCGGCTGGCCGGCCCGGATCGAGGGGGAGACGTTGATCCAGCTCGCTGCGCAGACGCTGCAGGCGTTCTTCACGGGCGGCGGCGAGGCGCGCGAGCACGCGGTGTATCCGCTCGCCGACGTCGTGCTGCGCGCGCCGGTGCTCCACCCGCCGTCAGTGCGGATCTACGAGCGAGGCGACTTTCGGTTTGCGAACCCCGCTGCGATCCTGAATCCGGACGCCAAGATTCCTGTCGCCGGGGCAGTGCCCACACAACGCGACGCCGCGATCATCGGCGCGGACGGCTGGATCGGCGGCTTTACGCAGCTCGTCGAGTGGACGGCGTCCGACGAGCCGGGCGAGAAGTCTCGCGATTTCGCCCTCGTGCTTGGACCGGTCGTAACGACGATCGACGAGGGCTATCCGCAAGAACTCACGCCCTGGGTTTGGGAGGACTGGGACCACATCGTCAGTCTCACCTCGGCTAACACGCGCCTCTATCCGGGCGACATCATCGCGTCGTGACGCGCGTTGCGATCGTCGGCGCAGGCGTGATGGGCTGCGCGACGGCCTGGGCGCTCAGTGAGCGCGGGGCTCAGGTCACGCTGTACGAGCAGTTCGAGCTCGATCACGAGCGCGGTTCGAGTCATGGGCGGACGCGCATCTTCCGGATCGCGTATCCCGATGCCTACTGGATTCGCTTCGCGCAGGACGCGTACGCGGGCTGGCGAGACCTCGATCCCGACCTGCTCGGGCTCTATGGCCTGATCGAGCTCGTCGCCGACCCCGAGCTCACCTCGGCCCGCGCGCTCGAGGAATGCGGCGTGCGGTACAAACTGCTCGACGCCGACCAGGTGCGCGCCCGGGGCGCTGTCCTCCCCGAGGGCTGGACGGCTCTGCTCACGTCCGACGCCGGTGTCGTGTTCGCGGATCGCGCGCGCTACGCCTTCCTCGAGGCAGCCAGCGTCGATGTCGAGACGAACAGCCGTATCGAATCGACCGAAGAGCTCGATGCCGATGTCGTCGTCGTGACCGCTGGCTCCTGGATCCGCGACCTCGTCCCCGACCTGCCGGTCACCGTGACGCGCGAGACAGTCGCGTACTTCAAGCGGGAAGGTTCACCCCCGCCGTCAATCGTCGACCTCAACGCCGAGACGGGTGGGCACGGGATGTACTCGCTCCACGATCCGGTGCACGGGCTCAAGGCCGGCGCACACCACGCTGGCGCCGAGGCCGACCCCGACAGCGAGGCGATCCCCGACCCCGCGATCGTGGATCGCGTCGCCGCGTGGGTGAGCGCCCGCTTCCCCGAGGTCGATCCGAACCCCGTCGAGACGCAGACGTGCCTATACACGACCACGACAGACGAGCAGTTCATCCTCGAGCGGCGTGGCCGGATCGTTATCGGTTCCGCGTGCTCCGGGCACGGCTTCAAGTTCGCCCCCGCGGTCGGCCGCCGACTCGCGGAGCTGGCCCTGAGCTAGGCGATACGCTGTCGCCGTGCCGTTCTACCAGCGCCTCGGCGACGTTCCGCGCAAGCGCCACGTCCAGTTCCGGGACAACGGGACCCTTCTGACCGAAGAGGTGATGGGCCTCGAAGGCTTCACCGGCAACGAATCGATCCTCTACCACCTCAAGTCGCCCTGCCGCGTGATGGAGCAGGTCGGGTTCGAGTCGATCGAGCGCGAGGAGTGGGTGCCCGAGCAGCACGGACACCTGCATTTCAAGACGTTCGACACCGAGCCCGGCGGCGACGAGATCACCGGCCGCCGCCTGCTGATGTGGAACAACGACGTCGAGATCTCACTGTGCCGCCCGTCCGGCTCGATGGACTACTTCTTCCGGAACGGCGAGGGCGACGAGGTCATCTTCGTTCACGAAGGATCGGGCACGCTCGAGACGATCTTCGGCGACCTCCCGTACTCCGACGGCGATTACGTCGTCGTCCCGCGCGGCACGACGTATCGCTTCAAGCCGGAAGGCCCGCAGCGCTACCTCGTCTTCGAGACGCCGGGCCTGATCGAGATTCCGCGCCGCTATCGCAACCAGTACGGGCAGCTGATCGAGGGAGCTCCGTACTACCACCGGGACATCCATCCGCCGACCGAGCTGCACACGGTGCGCGAGACCGGCGAGTACCCGGTCAAGGTGCGGGTCCGCGGCGGCTACCAGACGTACGTCGTCGACTACCACCCGTTCGACGTCGTCGGCTGGGACGGCTACCTCTATCCGTGGACGTTCTCGATCCACGACTTCGAGCCGATCACCGGCCGGATCCACCAGCCTCCGCCGTCGCACCAGACGTTCCAGGGCCAGAACTTCGTGATCTGCTCGTTCTGTCCGCGAAAGCTCGACTTCGACCCGCTCGCCGTGCCGATCCCGTACCACCACTCGAACCTGCAGTCGGAGGAGATGATCTATTACGTCTCCGGCAACTTCGGGTCGCGGAAGGGCGTCGAGGTCGGCTCGATCACCCTTCACCCGTCCGGCCTGCCGCACGGGCCGCAGCCGGGGCTCGCTGAGAAGGCGATCGGGATGCACGAGACCCACGAGCTCGCCGTGATGTGCGACACCTTCCATCCGCTCAAGCTGTCGAGCTTCGCGCGCGATCTCGACGACGGGACGTACTGGCGCTCCTGGTATGAGAACGCCCAGGACGATGACGCGCCGGCCGAAGACTCCGACGCCTCCGGCGCCGGGTTGACCTCGCACCTGTAGCACCGCCGCGCGCGTGTCGCTGCTGCCCGTCCCGCAGCCGTTCTCCCTCGAGCTGACGACTGCGCGCTTCCGTGCCTTCGGGCTCGACCGCGCGATGCTGTGGGAGAACGGAGCCCTCTATCGCGCGGTCGGCGGGAGGGAGGTGCGCATCGCCGCCGCGGAAGGCGGCGTGGACGTCGATCCGCTCGACGCGGAGACCGAGGCAGTGGCCCGCAGGCTGCTCGGCTTCGAGTTCGACCTCGTTGCCTTCTCCCAGTGGGCGGCGGGAGAGAGGCGGATCGCTCCGATCGTCGTCCGCTTCGCCGGCTTCCGGCCGACGCTCGCACCGGAGCCCTTCGAGATGCTCGTGGGCGCGATCACGGCGCAGCAGGTCTCGCTCTTCTCGGCGCTGGCGATCCGCAACCGGCTCGTCGAGCGGTTCGGGGCGCAGGTGGGCCGCGTCTGGACCTTCCCGGCGCGCGAGCGGCTGGCGGCGGCGTCGGAGGACCAGTTGTTCGCGCTCGGCTTCTCGCGGCGCAAGGCGGAGTACGTGGTCGGTCTCGCGCGCTCCGATCTCGACCTCGCTGCGCTGGCGCTCCTGCCCGACGAGGAGGTCAAGGCGCAGCTGACCGCTGTGCGCGGACTCGGCGAATGGACCGCCGACTGGTTCCTGGCGCGTCACCTCGGCCGCCCCCGGGCCTGGCCGGCCGGCGACCTCGCCGTGCGCAAGGCCGTGCGCGCGCTCTATGGTGACGTCGACGTCCGCGCGGCGGGCGCACGCTTCGAGCCCTTCCAGAACCTGACGGCGCACTATCTCCTCGCACAGTTCCTGACTCCCTGATCGAGACCCTGTGATCCGCCAAGCCACGACTGCCGACCGCGACTCCCTGCGCGAGCTCTGGCTTGAGTTCGGGAACGAGGTCCCGGACGCATCCTGGCGCGATGACGATTCGGACGAGGAGCTCGCGGAGCTCGACGAGGTGACGGAGGCGGGGACGGCCTGGATCGCCGAGAGCGAGGCGGGCGACCCTGTCGGGATCGCCTTCGGCCGCATGACGGGCGCGCGCGTCGCCGAGTTGCGGGGTCTCTACGTTCGCCCGGCGGCGCGAGCGACGGGCATCGCCACCGAGCTGACGCGGAGCTTCGCGGGGCAGATGCGCGAGGCCGGGGCCGAGGTGGTCGAGCTCGTCGTAGTCTCCTCGAACGACGGCGCGCGGGCGACGTACACCCGCTGGGGATTCCAGGCGTTCGAGCTGCGGCTCGCCGCCCCGATCGACGACCTCGATCAGCGCCTCGTGCCGGCTGACGGGCCGACGTTCGGCTTCGTCCACGTGCAGACCGACGACGTCGAGAAGGTCAAACGGGACGCCGTCAAGGTGCTGCGTCTCCAGCCGGACGTCGAGGTCGAA
>Ga0207646_10003588_pt1 | contig 17390 bp, 13 predicted proteins | sample KBSK5502metaG_FD_184343 | JGI IMG/M metagenome (GOLD analysis project Ga0207646, IMG submission 184343) | Corn, switchgrass and miscanthus rhizosphere microbial communities from Kellogg Biological Station, Michigan, USA - KBS K5-50-2 metaG... | ecosystem: Host-associated > Plants > Roots >... | reverse complement strand
CCGATGAGGTGCCAGGGCACCGGATGGCCCAGCGCCTCGATCTTGTCCTTGGCTTCCTGCACGCGGTTCTCGCCGAGCGCGGCGGCCCCTGCCTCGACGGCGGCTTTCACGCGCTCGGCCGGCATCTATGCGGCCCCAAAACAGATTCGCGCGGGGCAGAACATTTCCACGGACGAGATAATCAGTTATTTGAAGCGCGCCGGATACGTCGAGCGTGGGCAGCAGGCTGAGAGCGCCCGAGGGCGTTATGTTTTTGATGGCTCGACCGTTGAGATCGAACCCGGCGTGGACGCGAATGTTGACAGCGCCCGGCCGTTCGAAACATTGCGAGTACAGTTTGCGCGCGGCGGTAAGTCGATCACCGCAATCACGCAAAGGGACAACGGCGCCAAACTTGATAAAGCCCAAATCGAGCCGGAACTGATTAGCTCGGTAACGGGTCGCGAACGAGCTAAGCGCAGAGTGGTCGGCTATTCGGACCTGCCGTCCGATCTGGTTAAAGCGATAGTCGTTACTGAAGATCGTTCCTTCTTTGAACATCACGGTATTAACTTTCGCGGCATTATCAGGGCCCTGATGCGACGTTATGATAGTGATCCAAATTCGCCGTTAGCGCGCCAGGGTGGCTCGAGCATTACGCAGCAGCTCGTTAAGAATCTGCTCCTGACGCCTGAACAAACGCCGAAACGCAAAATCTCAGAAGCCTACATGTCGGTCATTCTGGAAACCCGTCTTTCCAAAGAAGAGATATTTGCGCTCTATTGTAATCAAGTTTATCTCGGACAGCAGTCGGGCTTTTCCATTAATGGCTTTGGCGAAGCGGCCAGCGCTTACTTCAATAAAGACGTTACGAACCTGACATTGCCGGAGTCCGCATTTCTGGCGGCCATTATTCGCAGTCCGAATCGCTATAACCCATACCACGACCCTGACGTTGCCCGGTCACGGCGCAATCAGGTGCTCGAGTCAATGGCGGAAACGGGAGCGATTACACCGGACCAGGAAAAGGAAGCCGCCGCGAGCGAGTTGAAACTGGCGCCCCTCAAAGGCCGCATAGATATTTCCGATGCGCCATACTTTGCCGACTATGTGCAGAACCAGCTCGGAGATTTGGTGACCGGTCAGGGTGCCGACCACCTGCGCATTTACACTTCGGTCGATATGGATTTACAACGCGCGGCGTATGCGGCGGTCACGAAACAATTGGCGGGGTTGGACAAGATTGAAGCCAAACGTTTTCCCGAAGGCACTCTTCAGGCGGCCCTGGTGGCGATGAATACGCGGACCGGCGAGATCGTGGCGATGGTGGGCGGGCGCGATTATTCAAAGAGCCAACTCAATCGCGCCGAGGCGTTGCGTCAGCCGGGTTCGGCTTTTAAGCCTTTTGTCTACGCCACCGCGCTCAACACCGCCTATGATCCGGTACCTCGAGTAATCACTCCGGCGACCATTTACAAAGACGAGCCCAAGACTTTCTCGTATGACAACCAGGAATACTCGCCGGGAAACATGGGCGATAAGTATTCGATGCAGCCAGTGACGTTGCGTGATGCGATGGTGCACAGTCTCAACGTGGTGACCGTTGATGTGGCCATGGAAGTAACGATTGGAAGAGTGATGAACCTGGCCGCTAAAGCAGGACTGCCGCGCGTACCACACGCTTATCCGGCCATGGCCCTCGGCACCGCTGAGGCCACACCGCTGCAAATTGCGTCGGCCTACACCGCTTTCGCTGCGAATGGAACGCGCACTGCTCCCATCGCAATTAATCGCGTGACCACGGGCAATGGCACGACTATCGCCCAGCCTAACGCGCAAAAGAATGAAGTGATGCGGCCTGAGGTTGCTTACGTGATGACGTCGTTCATGAAAGATGTCGTTAACCGAGGCACCGGCGCGCCAATTCGGGCGCGCGGGTTCAAGTACAACGTTGCGGGCAAGACCGGAACATCGCGGGACGGCTGGTTTGTCGGTTACACGCCGAATCTTGTTTGCGCTGTTTGGGTGGGATTTGACGACGGGTCGCAGCTGGGATTGACCGGCGCGGCTTCAGCCCTCCCCATCTGGTCGGACTTTATGAGTGTCGCGCTGGCCACTCATCCGGAATGGACCGGGGACTGGCAGCTGCCTGAGGGCGTCGAGCAGAAGGAGATCGATCCCACCACCGGACAAATAGCGCAGGCCGATTCTACAAATAAGCGGGCTGAACTTTTTATCAGCGGGACGCTGCCGGGTTCAGAGAACCTCGATCAAATGGAAGACACTGCGCAGGAACCCGGAGTAGACGATGGATTGGAAACGAAGCAGCCCAACATCGAACCGGCGGGACTGCCTGATGCAGCGACTCCCGAACCGCCGCGCGTGAAGCCCACGCCGAAAACTGATTCGCGAACGAAGAGCGACAGCTTCGATGGGACTTCTTCAACCAAACTGCAGGGTACGGTCACGCTCGATGTGGATCCCACGACCGGTCTGATTGCCGTAGAGAGTTGTCCCGTGATTCGCACCAGGACTTTCATCATCGGGCAGGAACCGAAGAAATACTGCGGGCCTGAGTATCACAAGAAAGCGCAACCGTCGCCTCCGGCGGCCGGCACTCGCGCGCGAGTCATCAATCCCTGAACAAAAAAGACGCACATAATGGAGCTGACCTTGCAAGTTTCATTACTTTCGCGTTCCAGTGTTCCGACGTAGGATGCGGGCACCAATGAGTCCGCGTCAGCGGACGGCTGGAAATAGCCCAGCGATTTATCGCTGGGATCAGGTTGTAAACGACGGACCGAGTCCGCGAAGCGGACGGCTGAAGAAAGGTGCTCCCATGTCACATTCTTACGTTAGCAACCTGATGCATTGCACCTTCAGTACGAAAGACCGGTATCCATTCATCGATTCAAATCTGAAATCCCGCCTCTTTCCCTACATAGGAGGTATTGCTAGAGAAAACCGAATGAAGGCGCTCGCGATTGGCGGCACGAATGATCACCTGCACGCGCTATTGTCGTTGCCGGGCATGATGAGCTTTGCCAAGGCCGTTCAGTTAATAAAGGGTGGATCGTCCAAATGGCTGCACGAGGCACTTCCCGAATACAGAAAGTTCGAGTGGCGGGAGGGTTACGGTGCATTCAGCGTCAGCGCTTCACAAATGCCGAAAACGATCGCGTACATCAATAATCAAAAAGAGCATCATCGGAGGAAGACCTTCCAAGAAGAGTTCCTGGAGCTTCTCAAGAAGCACGGCATCGAATACGATGCGCGTTACGTGTTCTGAAGTTCATCCGTCCGCTTCACGGACTACCTGCCCGTTATCTCATCTAGTCCCACCGATAAATCGGTGGGCTATTGTCATTCGTCCGCTGCGCGGACTAGGCAAGGCGTTATTTGCTTATTCTGTGGTTGCTTTCCGCTGCGTCGATCGCAGCGTGAAGGGTCTCGATCGCCAACGATGCCGCGTGTTGCTTCTGAGAAGATAATCCACCCAGCGCGCTGGTAATTTCCTTTCGCGTCAGCTTCGACGCTTCTGCCACCGTCATTCCTTCCAACATCTCGGCGAGCACTGAGCCGCAGGCAAGTGTCGGCGGACAGCCATAGGCGAGAAATCGCGCCGTTTCAATGCGACCGTCGCGAACGCGCAGACTCAAGCGCAGCCGATCACCACAGACGGGATTGGTTTCTTCAGCGGTCGCATTAGCATCCGCCAGCTCGCCCGCGTTACGCGGGTGCGCGATGTGATCTTTGAAGGCTTCTGAGTATGACAAAATTAACTCAATCGTCGTGGACTTAATACTGGGAACGCGGGCGCCCTCGCCCGCATTGAGCGCGAACCGCGAACATGTCCGTCGACTGTAACAAGTGTTTGGGCGATCCAAGCTTCTGGCAACGCTGTGCGGGCGGGGCCGTTCCCAGTATTAAGTCGTGTCTAACTCGCCCCGACCGGTTCGTGGGTCAGGGGCGACAGTTTCCGCAAGCTTTCAACCGCACGAGCCAGAGCTTCGATCGCGTAGTCGACATCCTCTTCGCTGTTGTCTTTGCCAAAGCTGAAGCGAATCGCGCCGCGCGCCAATTCTTCGTCGCGACCCAAAGCGCGAATTACCGGCGAGGGCTCGAGCGTTCCTGAAGAACAAGCTGAGCCAGTTGAGACGGCAACTCCCTGCATATCCAGGTGGATCAGCAAGCCTTCTCCTTCAATGAATCGAAACGAAATATTGGAAAGATGCGACAGCCGCCTGCTCCGATCTCCGTTGAAACTGATGTCAGCAATCCGCGCCGAAACCTCTCTCTCAAAACGATCCCGCAAACGTCGTGTATGTTCGTTGCGCGTATCGAACTCGCTTTGAGCCAGTTCTGCGGCAACGCCGAAGGCGACTATGTTGGCGACGGACTCAGTGCCGGCGCGTCGTTCACGTTCCTGATGACCGCCAATTTGTTGCGGACTTAAACGTACGCCTCGCCGAAGGTAAAGTGCGCCTGCGCCTTTTGGCGCATAGATCTTGTGAGCGGAAAGCGACAGCAGATCGCAGCCCATCGAGTCAACGGCAATCGGAAGGCGGCCGGCAGCTTGCACCGAGTCGACATGAAACCAAAGGTGCCGGTGACCGCGCTCGCGTTCATCGCGTATCAACTTGCCAATCTCAGCGATCGGTTGAATCGTCCCGATCTCGTTGTTAGCCATCATCACGCTGACCAGCACCGTGTCGTCACGCAGCGCCGTGCGCACATCCTGGACTTGCACGACTCCATCTTCGTAGACGGGTAAACGAGAGACCTCCCAGCCCTGCTTCTCAAGTGCATCAAAGACGCCGCGAACCGATGGATGCTCGATCGCCGATGTGATGACATGACGACCTTGCGACGCAACGGTTTCGCAAAGGCCGCGAATCGCCAGGTTGTTAGCTTCCGTGCCGCCTGAAGTCAAAACGATCTCGTTAGCGCGGGCGCCGACCAGCGAAGCGATCTGCCGCCGCGCCCGGTCAACTGCCGCGCGGGCTTCCTGGCCGAATTGATGTACGCTCGAAGCGTTGCCAAACTTCTCCGTCAAGTATGGCAGCATGGCTTCGATGACCCGCCGGTCGGCAGGCGTGGTGGCACTGTGATCGAGATAGACCTTGCGCATCATTGTCAGTGGTCAGTGGTCAGTGGTTTGAACAACCACCGATTGACAACTGGTTCCACTTCTATCGCATCAGAAGGACTGTGTTCAGCGAGATCGAGTCTAGGTTTAGCGAACGGGAGCGTCAAGCCGACGGTTGTTAGTCCTTACACTCGATGTTAGCATTTGAATTTGCAAACCGGAGTAGTCAAAATGGAACTCCGAAAGCCAGCTCTCCCTTTCACAAAGTTGATTGCGCCCACGCGTGCTCTGTAGTTGAGTGGGCGATCGGCAGGAAAGGTTGAAAGATGAAACATTTGAGAATTGCATTAACTCTAATCCTTGCGCTGGGGCTCTTGACGCTTCCGGTGTTGACGACGCCCGCAGGTGCTCAGGACCCGCAGACGCAAACCCAGGCAACTGCCCTGATGCGGGGTTACCGCACCGGGTACTCTGACGGATATCAGGCCGGCCTTCAGGATGTAACTTACAAAACGGCGCGCGATTTTCAGAGCAAGCTGGAGTACCAGCGCGCTGATCGCGCCTACGCTTCGACCTACGGCAAACTCGAAGAGTATCGCGACGGGTACAGGCAGGGTTTTGAAGTTGGCTACGCCGCCGGATACGAACGGCGTCCTTTTGACTCCAGCATTCCGGCTGACCTCCAACTTCGCGGCGACGATACGACTGCTAATGGTCCGGTCGATCCAAACAACAACAGTACCAGGACCTCAACTTCCGGCAGTCTCAACGCGTTACCGCGCGATACGATCCTGCGCGTTGAGTTGTTGAGCAACTTATCGACCGACGCGTCGCAAAAAGGCGATCGTTTTCAGGTCCGCGTGGTCGAACCAAAAGAGTATGAAGGAGCAACTATCGAAGGCCAGGTCATGCGAGTAAAACGGCCGGGACGTGTGAAAAGCACCGCGCAGTTGCAACTCTCGTTTGACGAAATACGATTTTCTGATGGCCGGTCGGCGAAAATGAGCGCGCAGGTGATCGAAGTTCTTTCAACTGGCGGCAGCCAGGGCGTAGGAAAAGTCGATTCCGAAGGCGGCGTACAGGGCCGGAATTCCACTAAGGGCGACATGCAGAAGGTCGGCGCCGCTGCGGGGATTGGCGCGGTGATCGGAGCAATCGCCGGCGGTGGAGTCGGAGCAGCGGTGGGCGCCACCATCGGTGCCGGAGTAGGTACTGCCGGTGTCCTCAGCGAGCGTGGCAGGGACGTTCGTCTTTATCAGGGACAACAAATGCGCATCCGCACGGCTGGTGATTCCTCGATTCAATAAGTACATTTCCGATTGCCAATGGCCGATTGCCGATTGAATCTGTAGTACTGCCACTGACCAGGGATTCAATTCTGTTACGCGCGGCGTTGGTCTCTTCACGGGTCCACACGCGAGACTCGATAGCTGACAATCGGAAATTGGCAATGGGCAATCGACAATCTATCATCACTCTTCTAACCGATTTTGGTTCACAGGATTATTTCGTCGGCGCGATGAAGGGTACGATCCTTTCCCTGAACCCTTCGGCACAAATCGTCGACATCACGCACGATATTCCACCTCAGGACATCCATGCAGGCGCTTTCAACCTGTTGGCGTGTTACGCGGATTTCCCTGCCGGCACGATCCACGTGGCAGTGGTCGACCCCGGTGTTGGATCGGAACGAAAACCGCTGTTGATTGAGTGTGCCGGTCAGTTCCTTGTGGGACCTGACAACGGCATTTTTAGTTGGATTTGTGAACGGGAACGGGATTTCCGCGCGATTCATCTGGTGAACGAAAAGTTCTTCCGTTATCCCGTAAGCCGCACGTTCCACGGCCGGGACGTCTTTGCGCCGGTAGCGGCAGCTCTCTCAAACGGAGTCCCTGCCAATGAATTGGGAGAAGAGGTGAAGGATTGTGTGCAACTTGATTCATTGGCGCCACAGCAAGAGTCGGACGGGCGCACTCAGGCGCGGGTAATCCACATCGATCGTTTTGGCAACTGCATCACCAATCTGACTCGTGATCATCTGACAGAAGGATCATCTAAGGCCGGGACCAGACTAATCTTGAACGACCGCACGATCGCGAACTTCCGAAACTTCTTTGGTGACGCGAGTGATGACGAGAACGACTTATTCTGTATTTTCGGCAGCGCCGGATTCCTGGAAATCGCCAAGCGCGATTCTTCTGCGGCAGCAGTTTTGAAAGCCCGAAGAGGAGACACAGTGGTGCTGATCAAGAGTCATCTTAATTAGGCCGGCCCTCCCTTACGGTCGGGCTTCTGACACGGAAATGACGCTCGCTTGTCACTCGCTTACTGCTCTGATATCTTCGACTTACTAAAACTCAAAGGACATTAACGATGAACAAAGCGAAGGAAGGCGCGGCTGGCGGCGCAGTGTCCACCGGACTCAGGGGTGTGGTGGCCGCGTCCTCGTCGATCGGCGACGTTAACGGCGAAAAAGGCGAGCTGATCTACCAGGGAATAAACATTCACGACCTGGCTACCAAGTCGACTTTCGAAGAAGTTGTGTTCCTGCTTTGGAATGGAAGATTGCCAAAGCGGACAGAGTTGGACGAACTGAGGGAAGACCTTGCTGCCTCATACGAACTTCCTGAAGAGATTATCGAACTAATCAAAGGAATGACCGCGCGCGTCCCCGCGGACGCTGACCCAATGGATCGGCTTCGCACCGTAGTTTCGGCTTTGGCTATGTTCGACAAGGAATCGCGTGACCTTTCACGCGCAGCCAGCATCCGCGTCGCCACGCGTTTGACGGCGAGGTTCCCGACGATTGTTGCGGCAATTGACCGCTCGCGTAATGGCCTCGATCCGGTCAAACCAAAGTCCGATCTGAATATCGCGACAAACTTTCTTTACATGCTGAAAGGCGAAATGCCCGACGAGTTCGACGCGCACGTGCTGGACGTGGCCCTGATTCTGCAAGCCGATCACGAACTAAATGCTTCGACCTTCACCGCTCGCGTGGTCGCGGGGACACTGGCCGACATGTACAGTGCAGTTACTGCCGCGCTGGGAGCGCTTTCAGGCCCGCTACACGGCGGCGCCAATACCGCAATCATGAAGATCCTGCTCGAGATCGGCAGCATCGATAACGTCGAGAGTTACGTTAAGGACGCCCTGTCAAAGAAGAAAAAAATCATGGGCTTTGGCCACGCTGTTTATAAGACCGAGGATCCGAGGGCAACACACCTGCGCCGTTTCTCGAAGGAGATGGGCGAGCGCAAGGGTGACACGAAGTGGTACGACATGACCGCGAAGCTTGAAGAAGTTATGAAGCGCGAGAAGGGTCTGCTACCGAATGTTGATGCCTATTCAGCGTCGACCTATTACATGATGGGAATTCCTCTTGACTTGTACACTCCGATATTTGCGATCAGCCGCATCAGCGGCTGGACCGCGCACATCCTGGAACAATACGCCGACAACAAACTCATTCGCCCGCGCGCCGAATACATTGGGCCACGCAACGTGCCGTATGTGCCGATTGATGAGAGGTGATCACTTCTCGCCAATAGAAAACTCCCCATCGGTCACGGAATAAAGTCACCCTCGGGACCGCTGAGAGCACCGGAGATCAGCATTGGTTCGTGTTGCTTCGTGAGATTTCGAGTAATTTCGTGGATCGTGTGCTTAGGATTCCGGAGGCTACGATCCACGAAATCACTCTAAGCTACATTAAAGAAAACGAAATAAGAGTTTGTGTGCAAAGTCCGGGCGAACGAAGCGAGCGTCCGGCTGCTTCATCAACTAACCTCACTGTTCATCCGTCACGCGGATAAAGTCGCTGCCGGGAGCAAATTGATCCAGCCCTTCAGTTGCATTGGCTTCCATAATTGAACCAATCGGAGGATGAAAGGCGTGCTCCTCAGGCATCGTCATCTCAGGCGGTACCGAACAGGGCGGAGCCGGATGAGACTCAACAAACTGTGGCGCTGGTTGTTGGGACACATGCAACTCTCGATCTTCGTATTTCATGCCGTGCGGGAAATCCTTCCGGACTCGCTCGGCAATCTCTCCCAGATCGATGAAACAGTCAGCAACGTCGATCAACTTTGGCGCAGTGTTCGAACGAAAGCCCGCCACCTCAACGCGGCAGCCTTTATAGGCCACGGCGTTTACGGCATAAACAAAGTCTTCGTCGCCGGAAACCAGCACCGCAGTATCGTAGCGGCCGGCCAGCGAAAGCATATCGACGGCAATCTCGACGTCGAGGTTGGCTTTGCGCGTGCCATCATAAAAGGTCTTGAGTTCTTTCTGCACGACGCGAAAGCCGTTGCGCCTCATCCACAACAGAAAACCCTGTTGCCGCTCAGCTCCAGCGTCCACACCCGTGTAAAAGAAAGCCCGAAACAAACGACCATCGCCTAAGAGGACCCGCAGCAATTTGTTGTAATCGATGTCGATATTGTGAAATCGTGCTGCGTGAAACAGATTGTTCCCATCAATAAAGATTGCCACTTTTCCGCGATGGCCGAACTGCAACGAAATATTGTTCGCCGAATCAAAGTGGTTCACGTTAGTTAGCTCCGTTAATGTTTTGAATACGTGCAGATAGAATGCCGCTCGAATATGCTTGTGGTCAAGTTAGCTACGAGCTGCGGGTCGCTGCGTCGTATAATCGGCGCCGAGGTGACCAACAATTACGCTGCCTGAAGCATTTCTAGCGGCGCTGCGACCGCCGGCCAGGGACGATGGTTACTACATCGTCCTGACGACTGAGCCTTCCGGCGTCATAGAGGAGTCGTCGTTGGCTGAGGTGGCCGCACTGTTACGCCTGAAGCCTGTCGAGCTGAGTCGGATCCTGGCTGTGGCGCCGCCGTTGCCCCTGGCGCGCAGTGCCGGCCCCGACGACGCAGCCAGAATCGTCGAAGGACTTGGCGCGATGGGTATTCAGACTGTGATAATCCCTAATGACGATCTGCGTTTGGATCTACCGGCCAAAAAAATTCGCGCCGTGGAGTTTCGTGACGATTCATTGACCGGGTTTGCAACGGCAAGCGACGCGCAGGTTTCCCTCGCCTGGGATGAAATCACTTTGGTGGTGACGGGACGTTTGCTTTCTAATCGGCTGGAAGTTGAAGAAAGACAGCGACGCGGCCGCAAGCAAACAGTCGACTCGCGTCAACTCTCGGCTGATGAATCGGCGCTCGATCTTTACACAAAGACGCAGGCAGGTAACTATCGGATCCTGGCCGGCAGTTTTGATTTTTCCTGCCTCGGTCCAGCCAAGTCGGTCACGACTTTTCAGAACTTTGCGGTGCTGGTTAACCTTCTGCGAGAGCGTGCCCCCAACGCCCGGTTCGACGACGCGTATACACGTATCCGCTCGATGCTCGAAATCGTCTGGCCTTTGGAAGCTCAAGTCAAAACTGGTGATCGGGTTCGCCGGGCCGCGGGAAAGTTTGACACCACCAGGGTTACCGCGACCGACAACGAAGCGCAATTCACTCGATACTCCAGAATGCGTCAGTGTCTGAGATTGCGTGAGTTGGAAAACCTCAAATGAAAAAGAAGACCGCAGGCCGTTCGGATTCTGTAGATCGAGAACTGCTTTATGGACTCAACCCTTTGCTTGAGGCTCTGCGTGCGGGTGGTAGAACTCCCGAGGAGTTAGTGATAGCTGAAGGAGTGCGCGATCATCGTTTGCGAGAGTTGATTGATTTGGCGCGAGCGCGAAATGTTCCTGTCAAGCGGATGCCCCGGGCCGCGCTGGATCGCACGGTCGGTAACACTCATCATCAGGGAGTAATGGCGCGCATCCCCGCCGCGCGTTACGCCGACGCCGAGGAGCTCTTGACCTTAATAGCCTTGCGAGTAGGCAGCGCGGTTGAGCCGCTGGCGTTGGTCCTCGACGGGGTTGAAGACCCGCGTAACCTGGGCGCAATTCTGCGCACCTCCGAGTGCGCAGGGGTCCACGGAGTTTTCGTTCCCGAACGTCGCGCCGCCGGACTGAGCGAGACCGTCGCCAAAGCGTCCGCGGGCGCGATTGAACACATACCGGTGGCTCGGGCCACGAATCTTTCGCTTTTGATTAGCCAATTGAAAGAGCGTAACGTATGGGTCGTGGGCACGGCGGCTGATGCGGCGCTCGATTACACTGAATGGGACTGGACCAAACCTTCCGCCCTGGTGATGGGGGGCGAGGGCGCCGGATTGCATCGATTGGTGAGGGAGCGGTGTGATGTCCTGGTGCGGATTCCGGTGCAAGGGAAAATTGAATCACTAAACGTTTCGGTCGCGGCGGGTATTATCCTTTACGAAGCGCTGCGCCAGCGAAAGACGGCGCCGGGCGCGCAGTAAGATGAAACAGGCTTCGATCGCTATTCGTTAGTCTTAGCTCAGAATTGTTGAATGCCGAAAGCTAGATCCAGGGCGGTCGGGAGGATTCGAGAAAATGTTTTGTCCCAAATGCGCAACGCAAAATGTTGAGGGCGCCAGTTTCTGCCGCTCGTGTGGCGCGAATATCAGCCTGGTGCCGAGCGCGTTGACCGGTCAGCTACCGACAACGATTGAAGAGAATTCTGATCGACGCTTACGCCGCGGCAGGAAACGCGAACCAAGTCTTGACGAGGGAGTCAAACACCTCGTGATGGGCGTCTGTTTTGTAATCGTATCAATCCTGATCAGTAAGTACAGTCCCGGAGGTTGGGCCTGGTGGTACTGGATGTTGATTCCAGCGTTCACCTTTTTTGGCAAAGGCCTGTCGGAAATTATTCGCGCCAGGCAAATTAAGGCGCAGGCGCCCAACATCGGACAACAAATACCCGAGGGAACGCGACTGGAGAGTTTTCCCGCGCCCAGGACCGGCGAATTGAGGCCGGCCGTGCCCAGCGTCACTGAAGGCACGACCCGGCATCTCGGGACCGAAGCGCCCACGCAACACCTTGATTCCTGGGAAGGGCAGAAGCCGTCCTGATCGTGGTGCTGGTGCAAGTGGCACGCGCGTCACGCGGGTGAATCACGCGCAAGATGCGCGTGCCACAATCAAATCGCAAGTGTCCTGATCGTCAACCGCTCGAATTCTTGAAACCAAACTCTGGAGGCGATGGGAGTTGTGCTGAAAGCTTAACTGACATCGCCTCGCTTTGTATCTAATGAAGAGTAGTGCCGCAAAGATTTGTGTTCCGGTTTGCGTGGAGCAGGCGAGCCAGTTGGCGGACGCAATTGACCGCGCAGCGGAGGTCGCAGACCTGGTTGAACTACGTCTCGACTGCCTTAATGATGATGAGCTCGACGCGACCCGACAGTGGTTGCCGGATTATTTGAAGCACCTTGAGGTTCCGGTCATCCTCACTCTCCGAGCCGCGGATCAAGGCGGGCACGTTCCGAGACACCTGGAAGCTCGCCGCCGGTTTTGGTCTTCCGTCGGAGACTTTCCGGACAACTGCTTTGCTGACCTCGAACTTGATTTGGTGAAGTCCGTCTTGGATTCGAATGGCAAGTTGCCGGCGGATTGGACCCAGATAATCTGTTCTCATCACGAGTTCGCGGGTGTTCCCGAGAATCTGGAAAGTATCTACGAGCAAATGGCCGCGACGAAGGCGCGCAATCTAAAAATCGCCGTGCAGGCCGATGACGCGACCGATTGCTTACCGATTTTCCGTTTGCTTGATCGCGCCCGGCGCGAAGGCCGCGAAATGATCGCCATCGGGATGGGGCAGGCCGGCATTATGACTCGAGTGCTCGGCCCATCACGCGGATCGTTTCTGACTTATGGCTCGCTCGACGACGAAAGCACAACCGCAGCCGGACAACTAACTGCGCGGGCGATGCGCGAGACATACCGGATCGATCAAATCGATTCTCAGACACAGATTTTTGGATTAGTGGGACGGCCCGTCAGCCAATCGATTTCCCCGCATATACACAACCGCGGTTTTGCGGAGGCGGGCGTGAACGCTGTCTACATTCCTTTTGAAGTACACGACGCCGGCCAATTCTTCCGGCGCATGGTGCATCCCCAATCGCGCGAGTTGGATTGGAACCTCCGCGGCTTGAGCGTGACGTCGCCCCATAAACAGGATGTGATCAGTAGTCTCGACTGGATTGAACCAGCAGCGAAAGAAATCGGCGCCGTCAATACGATCGTGATTCAAGATAAGGAGTTGCACGGCTACAACACAGACGCCCCTGGATTCATCTCACCGCTGCGAAACAAGTTTGGGTCGTTGACCGGAGCACGTTGCGCCATCATCGGCGCGGGTGGTGGAGCCCGGGCAGCTCTCTGGGCACTGCGAAATGAAGGTGCGCGGGTTCAGCTATTTGTACGGAACGTGGCCGCGACCAGGTTATTGGCTGAGGAATTCGGCGCCGGCTGTAATCCGCTTGCCGGCGCAGACTTCGAAGGGTTTGACGTGGTGATAAATGCGACACCTCTGGGAATGAAAGGCGCGCAGCAGGACGAAACGCCCGCGATTGCTCAACAGCTTCGTCACGTGCGGTTAGCTTACGATCTCGTTTACAATCCATTGGAAACGCATTTTCTGCGTGAGGCCCGCGCCGCCGGATGTGAAACAGTTGCTGGCGTCGAAATGCTGGTAGGGCAGGCGGTCGAGCAATTCAAGTTGTGGACGGGCCAGTCGCCTGACGTTGCTGCAATGCGGGCGGCGGCCTCACGGGCGCTGAGGGATAGGTCAGAACCGCCTGCGGTAGCGGGCGGTTGATCTGGAATTGAGTAATCATCTGTAATGGTAGATTAACCGCCCGCTACCGCAGGCGGTTCTGACTCCACTTGGCGTGGAAAGCATCAGGGTGATCTCAGAATTGAAATCTCAAGCATCCGAACAAGATCGTTATAGTCGGCAAATCCTCTTCGACGGCATAGGCCGCGAAGGACAGGAACGCCTCGTCAGTTCCCGCGTCGCCATTATCGGCTGCGGTGCTCTGGGTTCGGCCCAGGCCGAAGCCTTCGCCCGGGCCGGAATAGGAAAACTGCGCCTGATCGATCGGGACTTTGTTGAGTTTTCCAACCTGCAACGACAGACAATGTTTACTGAGAGCGACGCGAATGAGCGTTTGCCTAAAGTCATCGCCGCCGCGAATCACCTGCGGCAGATAAACTCTCGTGTCGAAGTTGAGACAGAGATTGCCGATGTCAATCACTCGAACATTGAGCGATTGATCGAAGGCTGCGACGTGGTGCTCGACGGCACGGATAATTTCGCGACGCGCTATTTGATTAACGACGCGTGCGTCAAACATGGTGTCAATTGGATCTATGGAGCTGCCGTCGGTTCGTATGGCGTGACCATGACGATTCGGCCCAACGTTACGCCGTGCCTGCGTTGTGTCTTTGCTGAAGCACCGGCGGCCGGTAGTGCGGATACTTGTGATACTGCCGGCGTGATCATGCCCATCATCAGTACGGTGGCGGCGCAACAGGTAACCGAGGCGCTGAAGCTCTTGACGGGCCACACCGAAAACCTGCACCGGTCGCTATTGCAGTTTGATGTGTGGCGAAATGAATGGCGGCGCATCTCTCTAAAGGAAAGAACACCCGATTGTGTGACCTGTGTTCTGCGCCGCTTTGGAAGTTTGGACGCTGAAGATCATGAGTTCGCGGCGATCTTATGTGGGCGTCACGCCGTACAGATCTCTCCGGCGCAGCCGGTACGGATAGACTTGCGCGCGCTGAGACAGAAGCTGCAACCTGCCGGTGACGTGAACGCAAACGACTATCTGCTTCGGTTTCGGACCGGAGATTACGAGTTGACGGTTTTCCAGGACGCGCGATCGATTATTCGTGGCACCGACGATATCGCCACCGCACGTTCGCTCTACGCAAAATATGTAGGCAACTGAAATTGCCCGGGACTCTTAAACCACCTATGCATAAACACAAATTGTTTTCGTTCTCGCTCGCAGTCGCGTTCCTAATGTGTCTTTCATCAACTGCGTTTGCGGGCGAGCCCGTTGTTTGGGAGTTGAGTTCGCGCGGCGAACTGCTAAAAGGCGAGGCCCGCGGCGTGTCAGTTACTGATAGTGGAGTGTTAACTCTGGCCCCGGGCTTTAGTCAGATCTTTGACACTGAGCAAGCCTATGTTTGGGCGACGGCGGTCGATTCCGCCGGCAACGTCTATGTCGGCACAGGTCATGACGGAAAGATCTTTCGGGTAAGCGCGGACGGGAAGGGAAGTCTGCTTTACAAAGTGCCCGAATTGGACGTGACCGCTCTAGTCGTGGCGAATGACGGATCCATATACGCTGCCACGTCGCCGGACGGAAAAGTCTATCGCGTCACCGCGGACGGAAAAGCCACCGTGTATTTCGATCCCGGTGACAAGTACATCTGGTCGTTGGCGGTCCTGAGTGATGGCTCGCTGGCGGTTGGGACGGGTGATGGAGGCAAGCTTTACCGCGTGCGCGCCGCGGGCGCCAAGCCGGAAACCGCTCTGCTAATTAACACCAATCAGACTCACGTAATCTCGCTGGCGGTGAGCCGGCAGGGAGACTTGATTGCCGGCACCGATCCGGGTGGACTCGTTCTCAGGATTTCGCCTGACGGCAAGGCCTTTGGTCTTTACGACGCGCCCTTGCGCGAGATCCATGCCCTGGTTTCCGCGCCCGATGGTTCGATCTATGCACTGGCTCTGAGCGAAGCGGCGTCAACGACTCGGGCGAGTCAAACAGCCGCTGCGGCTCAAACAGGGGATGCGGCTGCGCTCGCGGCCGTTGCTGCAATTGCCGGAGCCGGTGACGACGCGAGCGGAGTTACTCAGCCGGCTGCGAGTGCCTCACGCAGCCGCAACGACCTTTCCAGCGCGCGCAGCGCTGTCTTTCGCATATTGCCGGATGGCGGTACCGACGTGGTGTGGAGTTCAACTTCAGTTACCGGATTCGCGATTATGGCGACGCGCGGAGGCGTCCTGATTGGCACGTCAGACAAAGGCCGCATCTATTCCGTCACGGACGACGGGCGGGACACGCTTTTGTTGCAGTCTACCGAAGGGCAGATCGCTTCGTTGCTTGGCCGCGGCGCGGACGTATTTGCCGCCTCCAGCAATCAGGGAAAACTTTTCCGCCTTGGAGGATCGGTCGTCAAGGAAGGAAGCTATGAATCGCCGGTGCGGGACGCAAAGCTGGTGGCGTCGTGGGGAAGAATCTGGTGGCGCGGCGCCGGACCGATAGGGGTGCAAACGCGAAGCGGCAACAGTGAAAGACCCGACTCGACCTGGAGCGATTGGAGCGCCGCCTACAGCGACGCGAGCGGCTCGCAGATCGCCAGCCCGAAAGCGCGATTCATTCAGTGGCGGGCTGTCTTGCGCGGAGGGGACGCGCGTTCCGGAGAACCAAGACTTGAGGACGTGAGCCTGGCTTACCTGCCGCGCAACGTTGCTCCCGAAGTGTTGGCCATCAACGTTTTGCCACCCGGCGTTGCTCTTCTACAGCAGATTCAGATTCAGATGGATCCTAACATCGAAGCCGCAGGTCTGGATGCTTCAATATTCGGCGTCATCCCACAGGCGCCGCCGCGACGTCTCTATCAACGCGGCGCGCGATCGCTGCAGTGGCAAGGCGAGGATCGCAACGGCGATACCCTTGAGTATGCGGTCTACTATCGCTCGTTGAACGAGACGACTTTTCGCTTGCTCAAAGAGCACCTGCGCGAAACCTTTTTTACAGTGGATGGCGCCAGTCTCTCTGACGGCCGTTATGTTTTTAAGGTCGTGGCGTCAGACTCGTTGGATAATCCGCCTACGATCGCGCTGGCGGGCGAGCGAATCAGTGAGCCGATCGACATGGACAACACACCTCCGGTTGTTCGCGTCGCGGTCCCGACGCAAATTGCCGGCGACCGGGCCCGCGCGGTGTTCGATGTCGAAGACGCCACAGGTCGTGTCCGACGGGCTGACATCAGTGTGGATGGCGGCGCCTGGCATGAGATCTTTCCCGACGACGGGATCGCCGACGGTCAAAGAGAACGCTACTCGATTAGTATTACGCTCTCGGGAGATGGCGAGCACACCATTTCACTGAGAGCGTATGACAACAGCAACAATGTCGGGAATGTCAGCGTAACGGTTCGGAAATAGGCTGTGGCGAAAGTGCACGATACGGTGCGAAAACGGCTCGAAAGGGTGCCGAGACGGGGCTGTCCGGCAAAGGTCAAACTGGCTCCTGGTAAAGAACTTTTGCCTTACAGGGGCCAAACTTCAATGTTTCGCAGACTTAAGCGCCGAATTTAGCGTCCAATGTAGGGTCAATGGCACCGATCTTGCTGAAAGGTAGGGCAGCGCAACTCTCCGCCTCTCCCTGATGCGTAAATTGAGTAGACGCGAGGAGGCGG
>Ga0207646_10003587_pt1 | contig 17397 bp, 14 predicted proteins | sample KBSK5502metaG_FD_184343 | JGI IMG/M metagenome (GOLD analysis project Ga0207646, IMG submission 184343) | Corn, switchgrass and miscanthus rhizosphere microbial communities from Kellogg Biological Station, Michigan, USA - KBS K5-50-2 metaG... | ecosystem: Host-associated > Plants > Roots >... | reverse complement strand
GCCGCGTCCATATGGGTCGGCACCGGCCGCCCGATCATGCGCATGTACCAAGGGAGCTCCGGGATACCCCGGTCGAAGAAGACCGCGTCCGCCGCTCCGTCCTCGGCCATCCGGTAAGACCGCATCTCCCAGGAAAGCATGAGCTCCGCGAACAGCGCCGCGTCCGCCGTGTGCGTGGCGCGGCCGCCGATGAGGGTCTGGTGCTGGATGATTGCGCGGGCAGCCTCGTGCGTTCCGGCGAAGCCGCGTCGCCGCAGCTCGTCGATGAGCGTGGTCTTACCGGCCCCGGGACCACCCGTGATAATGGTGAAACGGTGCCCACTGGGCTCTGTTGCTCCCAAAGCTCATGTCCTTTCAAGGCAGCACGGATCCACGGCGGATCCGTGCTGGTGTATGACTGGTCCGCGGCTGAAGTCAGCCGGAGGCGCGCTGGCCGGGGATGACGAGCCCGCATTCGTAGGCCAGGACGACCAGCTGCGCGCGGTCGCGGGCGTCGAGCTTGGTCATGATGCGGCTGACGTGGGTCTTGGCGGTCAGCGGGCTTACGTACAGGCGACCGGCGATCTCATCGTTCGACAACCCGGCGGCGACCAGCGTCATGACCTCGCGCTCTCGCTCGGTAAGGCCGTCGAGCTCGCGGCCGGTCGCGCGGTGACTGTCCGGCCGGCTGGCCAGGTCGGTGATCAGCTTCCTGGTGACGCTCGGTGACAGCAAGGCGTCGCCGCGGGCGACGACGCGCACCGCCTGGATCAGCTCGGCTGGTTCGGAATCTTTCACCAGGAAGCCGCTGGCACCTGACCTGATGGCCTGGTAAACGTACTCATCGGATTCGAACGTCGTCAAGATGATCACCCGCACGCCGGCCAGGTCTTCGTCGGCCGCGATCCGGCGGGTGGCCTCCAGGCCGTCGACGTTAGGCATCCTGATGTCCATCAAGACGACGTCGGCGCGATGGTCGTGGGCCAGCTTGACGGCCTGCGCCCCGTCGACCGCCTCACCGACGACCTCGATGTCTTCAGCGGACTCGAGCAGGATCCGGAACCCGGCCCTGATCAGCGACTGATCGTCGGCGAGCAGCACGCGGATCATCGCGAGACGCCTTTCTCTGTGGCAGCGGGCGAGGTCACGTCTGCTGGGAGCGTTGCCGTGACCGTGAACCCGCCGCCTGGCGCTGGGCCCGCTTGGAGCGTTCCGCCCGCGGCGGCCGCGCGCTCCCGCATGCCGACCAGCCCGTGGCCAGAACCAGGCTGCCAGGAGCCCGGCTGCCAGGAGCCCGAGTGCCCGGAGCCCGAGTGCCCGGCGCCCGAGTGCCCGGCGCCCGAGCGTGCGGAGCCGTGCCCGTTGCTCACGTCTCTGGCGCTGAACGGCGGAACCCCGCGCCCGGTGTCGGCGACCTCGATCAGCAGCGCGCCCGTGCGGTAGGTCAGCGACACTGTGGCAGTGGCCGGGCCTGCGTGCCGGATCGCGTTGGTCAGGGACTCCTGGATGATCCGGTAGGCCGCGAGATCGACGCTGGGCGGCAGCACGGCGGGCTCGCCGGTCACGGTCAGCGTGGTTGGCAGGTCGGCCTGATTCGCTCCGGCGATCAGCGCGTCAAGCTGGCCTAGCCCGGGTGCGGGCGCGGTGGGCTCGGCGTCGTCGGCCTGCCGCAGCACGTTGAGGATGGCGCGCAGCTCGCGCAGGCCGTTCTTGCTCGCCGCCCTGATGGCCTGCAGCGACTCGGCCGCCGCGTCCGGGCGCTCGGTCAGCACCATCGCGGCGGCGCTGGCCTGCACGTTGATGGTCGACATCGTGTGCGCGACAACGTCATGCAGCTCCCTGGCGATCCGCAGCCGTTCCTCGTCGATCCGGAGCCTGGCCTCGTCGTCAGCGCGCGCCTGGATCGAGGCGACGAACGCCCGGCGGTTGGCGACGGCGATCCCGCCGAGGCACACGGCGGCGATCAGCACCGGGAGGACGATCACCGTGCCGCCGGTCGCGGTCCCGAACGGATTGCTGGCAGAGGTGGCGGCCAGCAGCACCGCCAGAGTTATGGCCGATGCGGCCAGCGCCTTCCGGACGCTGACATTCGTGGCCAACGCGTAGACCGCTGCGGCCGGAGCGAGCAGCGCGGCACCGTTCACGTAGCCGAGCAGCGTATACCCGAGTACCCCGGCTGTTGACACCGAGAGCACGGCAAGGGGCCAGCGGTTCCGCCAGATCAGCACCCCGCTCGCGAGGGCAACCAGGAGGAGGGCGCCCGCCGACGGTTGCGGGATAGGCCCGTGGAACTGCACCCGGTCGGCGGGGTTGTGCGGATGCCCCTCGCCGTAGCTGCCCCAGACCGTGATCGCGGTCATCAGGCCCGCGAACACGATGTCGCGCGCCGGTGACCGTCGCCACCATCGCCACGCAGCGCGAAACCAGTCCATGCCCGAAGACTAGATCCTCTTCGGCCCCTGGTCGCCCTCCCAGGGATGACGTTCCGGATACTCCAGCGGGAGTACTCGCCGGGCTCTGTGCTCCCGGCGCGGTATGTCCAAGTGTCACCGAGCGCACGACGACGTGGAAGGCCGCGAACGGCAGCCTGGTGGATGCCTGGTGGAACGTCCACCGGGACACGAACCCCGGGAGATCCCGATGCCTTCCCTGACTCGTTTCGTGCTCCGCCACAAGGCGCTCGTGGCACTGTTCTGGCTGGGTGTCACCGTCGCGGGCGTGCTGACCGTAGGCGGTACCACGCACCGGATGACCAATGACTTCTCGATGCCAGGCCAGGCGTTCAAGGTGGACAACCAGATCATCAGGACCTACGGCAACGGCGGCTCGCAATCCCCGTTCGTGCCGGTGCTGACGGTCCCCGCCGGCCAGCGGGTCAGCGACCGTGCGGTCGCCGCTCAGACCGGCCGGATCTTCGCGGCCGCGGTCGCGGCGCTGCCCCACGGGCGGGTCGCCGACTACGCGACCACGCACAACCGGGCGTTTATCACCAGGGACGGCCGGTCCACGTTCGCGCTGGTCTACACGCCTCCGGTGACCGGATTCGGCGGCCCGAGCCTGGGCCCGGTGCTGCAGCACGCGCTGGACCACGCCGCGCCCCCCGGCTGGAAGGTCGGCGTGACCGGGACGCAGTTGCTCGCCAACGGCAAGGCCGCCGCGTCGAACAAGGGAACGGGGATCATGGCCGAGGCCATGATCGGGGCGCTGGGCGCGCTGGCGATCCTGGCGTTCGTCTACGCGAGTTTCCTCGCGCTGCTGCCGCTGCTGATCGGCGGGATCTCGGTGATGGCGACGTTCCTGGTCGTGGGCGGCCTGACTGAGATCACGGGCGTCAGCCAGATCGTGGAATTCCTGATCGCGCTGATCGGCCTCGGCGTGGCGATCGACTACTCGCTGCTCGTCGTCAGCCGCTGGCGCGAAGAGCGCGCGGCCGGCCGGGACAACGACACGGCGGTCGTCGAGGCCATGAGCCACGCGGGCCGTGCGGTGGTCTTCTCCGGGCTGACCGTGGCGATCGGGCTGCTGTCCATGATCGTCCTGCCCGTCCCGATGCTGCGCAGCGTCGGCTACGGCGGCGTGCTCGTGCCGCTCATGTCCGTGGTGGTCGCGGTGACTTTGCTGCCGGTGATCCTCGCGAGCGTCGGGCCCCGGCTCGACTGGCCGAGGCTACGCACCGAACGCTCGGCGAGCCGGCTGTTCTCGGCCTGGGCACGTGGCGTGTACAAGCACCGCTGGGTTGCCGCTGTGGCCGGCCTGGGCGTCATCGGCGCGCTGATGTTGCCAGCCCTGTCCTTGCATCTTGGCTTGCCCGGCAGCGCCGCGGAGGCCACATCAGGGCCGGCCCACAGCGCGCTCATGACCCTGACGCGTGGCGGCGTCCCGTCCGGCGTCATCACCCCGGCAGAGGTTCTGACCTCGCCGGCCGCTGGCAGCGGTCCGACCAGCATCGCATCGGTCGCCGACTCGGTCGCCGCGAAGGCGACGCGGGTCCCCGGTATCTACGCCGCGGTTGCCCCGCCGACCCCGGATTATCAGCACGCGGGTTCAGCCATCGTCACCGTGATCCCTCGGACCGAGAGCTCGGTGCCGGCTGGCCAGCAGACCATCTCCCGGCTCGAGCAGGCCCTGGTCGGTCAGCAGCATGTGGTTGGCGTCGGCGGGGAGGGTGCATCGCTGATCGACTTTGACCACGCGGTCTACGGCGACTTCCCGCTGATGCTCACGCTGATCGGGATCGCGACGTTCCTGCTCCTGACCAGAGCGTTCCGGTCGGTGCTACTGGCGGCGAAGGCAGTCGTGTTCAACCTGATCTCGCTCGCCGCCGCGTACGGCGTGCTGACCTGGGTCTGGCAGGACGGCCACGGGTCGAATCTGTTGTGGGGGATCCCGGCCACCGGCGCCATCACGATGTGGGTGCCGCTGATGGTGTTCGCCTTCCTGTTCGGGCTGTCGATGGACTACGAGGTGTTCATCCTGACCAGGATCAGGGAGGCCTACGACACAACCGGTGACGCACGCGCCGCGGTCACCGAGGGACTCGGCAGGACGGGACGCCTGGTGACCAGCGCGGCGGCGATCCTGATGCTGAGCTTCCTGTCGATGTCCACTGGCCCGCAGACCGACCTGAAGATCCTGGCCACCGGGCTGGGAGCCGGCATCCTGATCGATGCGGTCGTGATCCGCTGCCTGCTGGTCCCGGCGATGGTCGCACTGTTCGGCCGCGCCAACTGGTGGATGCCAACCTGGCTGGCCAGGACCCTCCGGATGCCGACCCCGGCAGTGCTCCCGGCAGGTGGTCCGGCCGGCGCCGTGCCTGCCGCTGGCGCCGGGCCGTCGTGGGGCGAGCTCACGCTGACCGGTTCCCGGTAGCCGTCCGCTGAATCCCGCGCTCTCGCCGGGCCCGAATTCGGGCCCGGCGAGAGCTTTCGCACCCCGTCCCGCCGCCCCCCGTCCCGCCGCCTCCCGTCCGCCCGTCCCCCCGTCCCCGGGCCGTCCGCGGCTCTCCGCCCTGGTCATCGGCGCCGACCCCGCACGGCTTGCCCGACACTGGATCCGTTTCAGGGAGTTCGGCGCCCGAATTGAGCGTTTTGTCGCGCGGAAACGGATCCTATCTTGGCGGAGAGGGGCTGCGTTTGGCGCTTGGGAGTTCAGGCGGTGATGGTGAGCGGGAGGATGGGGGTTCGTCGGCGGGGCGAATCTCGATTCAGGCTGAGAGTCAGTATCGCCTCGATGCCCCAGCGTCCGGCGGGCACCGTGTAGCCGAGGTCGAGCTCGAAGCTTGACGTTCCAATCAGGAGCGGGATCCGCTCGGTCGCGCCGGGCGCGATCGAGAACACAATCAGCGGCAGCAACTGCGGGCCCGCGAATCCTCCCAGGACCTGCTCGGTTTCCGGATCGACGACCACGGCGGTGAGCTGGCCGTTGGTAGCTACCTGCAGGTCATCGGTTGAGTGATTGCTCAGCAGAATGCCGTGCCGGAGCGTATGTCCCGAACGGACCACGGCTGGGCCGTCTAGCTCGACGGTCGCCTGACCCGGGTCAAGCGGCTCAGCTCGCTGTGGCGCTTCCGGGCGTGGTTTGTGCGGTCTGCTAGGCGGGAACGGAAGTGCGCCGACCGTCAGGTCGACATCGTCGCCGAACTGATCAACCAGGTCAGCCGCGGTCGAAGCGGCCCAGGGCGCGAAATAGATCTCGAACGGCGGCTGCCTGCCCTCATCGCTGTTCGGATCCGGATACCCAAGCAGAGCATCCGGCTGCTCTTCACTGAGCCTCGCGATGACGCGCTTCAGGTCGTCCCAGACCGCCATGCCGTCCAGGCTAATCCTGGCGCCTCCGCTAGAGCCGCCCCCCGCCCCACCCGTTCCGCCCCGCTGCGGCGCCTGGCGCGCGGGGTACCCTGCGGGTTGAAGTCCGCGACTGTCGCCGACTGCTAGATCCGCTCCCGCTCCCGCTTCCGGCGCGCGCTTATCCTGATCTTGTCCGCCTCGTACTCCCCCGGTCTCGGCGGCCGCGTGCGCATCAGCTCGGGCACCAGTCCGCACTGGCGAAGCAGGCCCGCCAGCTCGCCCGGGGAGTACGTGCTGAGCGCGACCCTGCCGCCAGCCAGATCGAGCCATTCCTCACCGCCGCCGGCGTGCGTAATCACCACGAGCACGCCACCGGGCTTGATGACGGTGCGCAGCCCTGCGAGCGCGGCGCCAAGACGCCCGCGCGGAAGGTGGTGCAGCGAATACGACGCGACCGCGCCTGCGCAGCTCGCCGGGCGCAGCGGCAGGGCCAGCAGATCGGCAGCCAGGAGTTTCGCCTGCGGCACCAGGCGCGCCGCTGCGGCCAGCATGCCGGGAGCCAGGTCGATGCCGATCGCCGTCCGCCCGCGGCGGATCAGGAATCCGCTCACCTGCGCAGGCCCGCAGCCGACGTCAAGGACAGGTCCGTCAGGAAGGTCGGCGAGCGCGGCGTCGAGGAACTCAGTGTCGGAGTCGGGCTCGCGCAGCTCGGCGCCGAAACGGATCGCGTAGTCATCCGCCATGCCGTCGTATACCCGCCGGACCGCCTGCATGTCATAGCCGTCCCCGCCGGCGTGATCCACCTGCGCTCCTCCAAGATTCGGTGCCATCGGACACGCACAGGTTAGGATCTCATCCCATGCGGACTGGGCGCCGTACAGCGGTCGCAGGCCTCATCGCGCTGTGCGGAATCGCAATCGCGGTCGGAGCGACCCAGACCTGGGTCGGCATCCGCGGGCACAGGCCGAGCTCAGGGATAGAGCACACGGCGATCGCCGGGGTGCTGCACTGGCATTATCAGCTGACCAGCTCGTTCACGAATTCGTTCGCCATGGTCATCCTCGTTGCCGGAGCGCTCGTGTTCGTCGGCGGGGTGTTCGCGTCCGGGCTGCTAGCAGGCCTGTTCTCGCTCATCGCTCTCGCGGCAGCCGGGGTGTGGATCGGGCTCAACGCCGCGCACTTCAGCCCGATATCGCTGACCTACACGGATCTGCGCCTCGGTGCCTGGCTGGCTATCGGCGGGAGCCTGATCGGCCTGTTGAGCTCGTTCTTTGTGCGTCGGCGCCAGATGTGACAAGCGAGAGGGATCGTCCCGAGATGGTGATGCGGCAGCCTCGGATGACCATTACGGGCTTGGTGTTCGACTCGCCCGACGCGAGGGAACTCGCTGCCTTCTACCTCAGGCTGCTCGGCTGGCAGACCGGGGCGGACGAGCCGGACTGGGTGACGTTGCGCGCTCCGGACGGCGGCACCGGGCTGTCGTTCCAGACAGAGCCTGCCTACGTCCGCCCGGTATGGCCGGCCGGTCCTGGCGACCCGCAGATGATGGCCCACCTGGACATCAAGGTCGATGATCTGGAAGAAGCTGGCGCGCACGCGATCGAAGCGGGCGCGACGCTAGCCCAGTTCCAGCCGCAACAGGACGTGCGGGTATATCTGGACCCGGCCGGGCATCCGTTCTGCCTGTGGATGGACAGCAGCGTTTGATTCAGCTGGACCCAGACGAGCTCGCCCGTGCCCCGACATCCGAGCCATGCTTGGCGCGAACCGGCGGCCAGGTCCCGAGCGGCTTGCCGATCTCCCAGTGGTGGCCGAACGGGTCATGGATCCGGCCAAGCAGCCAGCCATGCTCTTTCGCTGCCGGGTACACCAGGGTCGACCCGGCCGCGACCGCGCGGTCGATAGCGGCCTGCGGGTCATCGACGATCAGCAGCATCCTGGTCGTCGATCCGCCGACTGATTCGGGGCTGAAGTTGCCGTGCGCGGGTGACTCGTCGGCCACCCAGAACGCCGCGCCATCGATCGACATCTGCGCCACCACGCTCTGGTTGTCGGCGGTGCCGCCCACCTGATACACCACTTCGGCGCCGAACGCCGTCCGGTAGAAGTCCAGGGCAGCCAGGCCGCCGCGAACCGATAGCTGCGGCAGGAGGCTGGCCAAGCGCTGCCCGGCCCGCTTGCCGGTGTCTGCCATCTGACTGCTCCCTCCGGCGGCGTCATCGCCAGCCTAGTGGCGCTGCGCCAGCCCGGCGGAAGCCTCGGCGTCAGCCGGAAGCCAGGCCGTTGATCACGATGATCACGACCACCGGACGTTCACACGGTCAAGGAAGAGGTCGAGGATGCCGCTGTCGCCGTCCACGGAAAGGCCGCTGGCCGATCCTCGGCTCCAGAGAACAAGGTAGAGATCATGCGCGCAGCCCGCGACGACACAATCGGCCCCCGTGCTGGCCTCGGCCGACACGGTGGCCACGCCATCGGGTCCGATCGTGACCAGCCAGTCGTCCGGGGCGTCGGTGCACCGAACCCGCAGCAGCCGCGCTGGATCCGAGCGCAGCCGACCGGCAGGCCGGGTGATAAAGCACTCGAGCAGCTCGGCGACGCCGTCCGCCGCAAATCTCGCAGGGAACGGTGCCACCGCACGCCGGGCCGCCAACTCGGCGTCGACGCCATGCACTGATGTCTCGTGCGCCTGACGGCGCGCCCACATCGCCAGCGGTGACGGCGCGGCAAGGAACGTCCAGCACGCCAGATCGGGATCGGCTGCAGACAGAACCTTGACGAGCGCATCGAGCCCTTCGCCGAACCAGCCGATCAGGTCGGCATCATCGGGCCAGGTCCCGACCACCTCGTCGAGATCGACTCGCCACTCTTCGGTCCGTGGTGTGCCGACGATGCTCGCCGCCCAGCGGTGGATTCCGCCCTGGTGCCTGACCAGGTCGCGGACAACCCAGCCAGGGCAGCTCGGCACGGCCGCGTCCGGGCCTGCGCCGGCCGCTGCGGCGGACAGCCGGCTTCCCGCGCTGCGCAGCGCGTCGATGTGCTCGGTGAACTCCACGAACGGTCATTATGCCGGGCGGTGCAACCTTTCGCCTCCCGGCCGCAGGCTGGGACGCGGCCGCTGGGGGTCTCGGATCAGTCTGCTTAGATCGCATTCCATGCAGAACCAAACGCTCAGGGACCGTCTGCGCGGCAACGAAACTCTCTACGGCGGCTGGACGGTGACCGCCGACGTGATTGCTGTCGGCGCCATGGCCGCGGCCGGCCTGGACTATGTGGTGATCGACCTGCAGCACGGCGGCGCGACCGAGCACGATCTGCCGGTCCTTACCACGGCGATCAGCTATGCGGGGGCGACGCCGGTGGGCAGGGTCAGACATGCGCACCCTGCCGACATCGGGCGGGTGCTCGACCTGGGCTGCGCAGGCGTCATTGTGCCCAACGTGGAATCGGCCGACCAGGCCAGGGCTGCGGTCGGCGCTTGCCACTACCCGCCCACCGGATATCGGTCTGCCGGCGGTGTGCTGACCAGCCCGGGAGGGCCGTTCTGCCTCATCATGGTCGAATCCAGGGCTGCGCTGGCCGACCTGGACAAGACGCTAGCTGTGCCGGGCGTTGACGGCATCTACGTCGGGCCGAGGGATCTGTCCTACTCGCTCGGCTGCGAGCCCGCTCCGGCTGACCACGTGCTCAGGCGTGCGCTCGAGGAGATCTGGGCCGCGTGCCAGGCAGCCGGGAAACCGGTCGGCGTGCACTCCGCCGACGGCGCGACGGCTCGGCTGTACCGGGAGAACGGGTGCCGTTTGCTCAACGTCGCGTCCGATGTGCTCGCCATTGGCCGGACCGTGAAAACCGAGCTCGCGGCGGCACGCGGTTAGCTTGGCTTAGTGGCAGGCGGCCTGGGCCGCTGTCTTCGCTTTGGTCTGCCACACGCTGGCCTGACCGGACGGTCGCAGCGTGGTGCCGTGCCGACCGTGCTGCCGCTGCCTGGCCGGCCGGTCGGCCTTTATCCGCGCGAAGAGCGCCCTTGTCGCTGAGGTGTTCCACAGCACGGCCGACTCACCGTCCGGAGTCTGGTAGTTGGTGTTGGCCAGCGGCACCGTGGTGAACGAGACCGCGCTCGGCCTGATGAAGCGCATCTGCTCGGCCAGGCCGGTGACGTTAAACCGCTGGTCGACCGTCGTGGCGGACGTGGCAGCGGCGAGGAACCGGGAGAACCTGACCGGATTGGCCAGCGTGCCTGAGCTGACCGCCTCGGACAGTACCGAGGAGAGCAACTGCTGCTGATCGGCGATCCTGGCCAGGTCAGACAGCGCGAAGGAGTGCCGGTCACGCGCGAACTGCAATGCCCTGACGCCGTTGACGTGGTGTCGGCCCGCCGACATGTGCAGACCGCTGTAAGGGTCGTCAACCGCGTAAGGCAGGCAGATGTCGACGCCGCCCAGGGCGTTGATGATCTTGACGAAGCCCAGGAAGTTCACCTCGACGAAGTCGTTGATGACGAGGCCGGTCGCCAGCTCCACCGTCCTGACCATCAGCCGCGGCCCGCCGAGGCCGAATGCCGCGTTGATCTTGTTCATTCCTGAGCCCGGTATTCGCACCCAGGAGTCTCGCGGCAGGCTGATGACCACGATGTGCCGGTGATCGGCACTGATGTGAACGACCATCAGAGTGTCCGAATTATGACCGGTCGCACGCCCAACGTGCAGCACGTGCTGCTGCTGCCCGGTCAGGCCTGACCTGACATCCACGCCGGCCAGCAGGATGTTCAGCGGTCCGCTCGCCGGAGCACCCGACGTGCCGGCGTTCACCCGGCCGAGGTGGCTGCTGACGTAGCCAGCTAGCAGCCAGCCGCCGCCCGCCGTCAGCAAGACCAGGGCCGACAGCGCGGTCGTGATCACCGCCAGCGTCCGCTGCGCCCTGGCACGCTTGCCCGCCGCGATCTGCGCCCTCAGCCGCCGTTTGGCCGCCAGCGCATGATCGTCGCGGGACGGCCGACCGCTGGGCGGGTCAGAGCCGCTGCCCCCGGATATCTCGCCGCGCGCCATCAACCCCCCAGGAAGGCATTACCCTGGAAGCGTAGCGTTACGCAGAGTAATTGCGAGGTATCGGGGTGCTTGACGCGCCTGCGTGCCCTTACTTTGCTGATAGCTGGGGATCGCGCGGAAGGCCGAGCATCCGCTCGGCAATGATGTTGAGCTGGATATCGGTCGTTCCGCCGCCGATGGTCACGGCCCGGACGGCGAGGGTCTGGCGGGCCCAGTGCGCGCCATTCGGCGCGCCATCCTGACCGACCGGCGAGCCGGCCCCATGCGCGGTCGCGCCGCTGGCGCCCGACAGCCCGAAGCACAGCTCGGCGATCTGCTGCGCATTGCGCATGCCGAGCAACTTGCGCACGCTCCCGGTGGCACCCGGCTCGGTACCGGAGATCCGCTTCAGCGTCACGCGCACGCCGAGCAGGTCGATCGACCGGCCCTCGCACACCAGCCTGCCGATCTCCCCGAGCGGAGGGTGGTCCGCCGCCCTCGCAACGGCCAGCAGTTCGGGTACGCCCGCCCCGAACGTCCAGGTCGCCGACAGCGATACCCGTTCATTGGCCAGGGTCGTTCTGGCGATCGGCCAGCCTCCGTTGACGGCGCCGACCAGGCAGTCATCCGGCACGAACACTTGGTCAAGGAAGACCTGATTGAACGAAGCGTCGCCGGTGATTTCGCGCAGCGGGCGGACCTCGATTCCTGGCGAAGCCATGTCGACCAGGAAGTAGCCGATCCCTTCATGCTTGGCCGCCGACGGGTCGGTTCGCGCGAGGCAGATGCCCCAGGCGGCCTGCCTGGCGAGCGAAGTCCAGATTTTCTGGCCGCTGATCCGCCAGCCGCCCGCCACCCGCTCGGCCCTGGTCGACAGGCCGGCCAGATCCGAGCCCGCGTCAGGCTCGCTAAACAACTGGCACCACTGGTAGTCCATCCGCAGCGTGGCGGGCAGGAAGCGCTGCTGCTGCTCGGGGCTGCCGCACTGGATCAGCGCCGGAACGACCCAGGCGCCGATGGCGAGATCGTGCGCCCTGACGTCCGCCGCGCGCATCTCAGCGTCGATGACGAGCTGCTCGAGCGGCTGGGCACCGCGCCCCCATGGCCTGGGCAGATGCGGCAGCATCCAGCCGCCCGCCGCGAGCCGGGCAGTCCGCTCCTTGCCTGTCAGCTTGGCGATCTCGGCGAGCTCGGCCCCGACCTGGGCCCGGAACTCTGCGTCCCCGTCCGGCAGCTCGACCCTGACCGGCTTGATCGCGCCGTCCATCGCGAGTTCGGCGACGCGTTCCCGCCACCGCGCGGATGGCCCGAGAAGTGCTCGCAGTGACAGCGCCCGCCGGTAGAACAGGTGCGCGTCGTGCTCCCAGGTGTAGCCGATACCGCCGAGGGTCTGGATGCAGTCGTTCGCCGCATCGCTGGCCGCATCCAGCGCGACGACAGCCGCCACGGCCGCGGCGAACTCGCGTTCGGGGCCCGGCGGCGTGCGCGCCGCGTCCCAGACGGCGGCCGCGGCCTGTTCCGCGCCGGTAAGCATGCGGGCGCAGCGGTGCTTGACGGCCTGGAACTGGCCGATCGGCCGGCCGAACTGGTGCCTGATCTTGGCGTAGTCCGCCGCGGTGTACACCGCCCAGTTTGCGATTCCGCAGGCCTCGGCGCCGAACAGGATCGCGGCCAGGCTGGTCACGGCGGCCCGGTCCAGCCCGCTCAGCAGCCGGTCTGCGCGCACCGGGACGGCGTCAGCGCGCAGGCTTGCCAGCGGCCTGGCCAGGTCGACGGCGGCGAGCGCGGTGACCTCGAGGTCGGCAGCATCCAACGCGACCCATGCATCGCCATCCCCGGTGCTGATGCTCGTGATGATGAGGTCGGCCATCGGCCCGGCGAGTACGGGGCCCGACTCGCCGCTGACCCGCAGCTGGCCGTCCGCGTCGCGGACGCCCGTGAGGCCGTCCGCCAGGGACACCGTGCCTGACAGCGAGCCGTCGGCGAGCCGCGCCAGCAACTTGGCTAGGAGCGAGTCCGCTTCTGCGGGTCGTGCCGAGGCGAGGACCGCCGAGGCGAGCACCGTCGGCAGGTAGGCACCGGGAAGCAGCGCCCGGCCGGTTTCCTCTAGCACGACCGCCAGCTCAGGCAGCCCGAACCCCTGACCGCCGGCGTCCTCGGGCAGGTGCAGTCCGAACAGGCCTTGCCCGGCCAGGTTCGGGGCGAGTTCAGCACAGTAGTGCGCGGCGCCGCTGTCGGAGCTGTCCACGGCCGACCGCACGACCTCGGCCGGGCAGTGTCGCTGTGACCAGCCACGCACCGCCGCCGCTAGTTCCAGGTGCTCCGGGGTGAGACCAAGGGCCATCGAAGTTCCGCCTTGCTCCTCAGGGCCATGTCGTGCCGATGCCGACACTGTAGATCGGCTGGGCGCGGTGCGGAATGGGCCGCGTGATGGGGCCGATCGGCGAGACTTGGTCCCCCTCAGATCTACCCGATCCGGGGTAACTCCGCTTGCAAGCCGTGATGCCGGGCCACCAAGACACTTTGCCGTGGTTACTAGTGGGTAGTATACTTTGTTACTCACAAGTAACTAGCCTCTGGCCAGGCAAGACGGCCGCTCGCGGGGAGACGCAATGACGCACTTCAAGCCCAACCTGCGGGACATCGAGTTCAACCTGTTCGAGATGCTAAACCGGCAGGAACTGCTTGGATCGGCGCCGTATGAGGACACTGACCTCGGCACTGCCCGGGGGATCCTCGCCGAGGTCGCCCGGCTGGCGGCCGGACCGCTCGCCGAGTCGTTCGCTGACGGGGACCGGCACCCGCCGGTGTACGACCCGGCGACTCGCTCGGTCACGATGCCCGAGTCCTTCGCCCGGTCGTTCCACGCGTTCATCGATGCCGAGTGGTTCAGGCTTGAGCTTCCGCCGGAACTCGGCGGCAGCGCCGCGCCGCGGTCGTTGTGGTGGAGCGTCGCCGAGCTCGTCCTCGGCGCGAACCCTGCCATCTGGATGTACGCGAGCGGCGCGGCGTTCGCCAAGGCCCTATATTTGCTCGGCACCGCTGAGCAGCGGCATTTCGCCGAGTTGGCCGTCGAGCGCGGGTGGACGGCCACGATGGTGCTGACGGAGGCCGACGCGGGATCTGACGTGGGCGCTGGCCGCACCAGAGCCATCAGGCAGGCTGACGGGACCTGGCACATCGAGGGCGTAAAGCGCTTCATCACCTGCGCCGAGCACGACATGGCAGAGAACATCTTCCACCTGGTGCTCGCCAGGCCCGAGGGCGCGGGGCCGGGCACCAAGGGGCTATCGATGTTCCTGGTACCGAAGTTCCTGGTCAACGCCGACGGGTCGGTCGGCGAGCGGAACGGCGTGTACGCCACCAACGTCGAGCACAAGATGGGGCTGAAGGTGTCCACCACCTGTGAGCTCACCTTCGGCGCCGACCACCCGGCGATCGGCACCCTGGTCGGGGACACCTATGACGGCATCAGGCAGATGTTCCTGATCATCGAACATGCCCGGATGATGGTCGGGACCAAGGCCATCGCCACGCTATCGACCGGCTACCTGAACGCGCTCGAGTACGCCAAGACCAGGGTCCAGGGCGGCGAACTTGCCAGGATGACCGACAAGACGGCGCCGCGCGTGACGATCATGCATCACCCGGACGTCCGGCGGATCCTGATGCTGCAGAAGGCATACGCCGAGGGCATGCGGGCGCTCGTGCTGTTCACCGCGACCTTCCAGGATGCCGCCCAGGTTGCCGCGGCGGCCGGCACCACCGACGAGGCTGCCGCGGCCATGAACGACCTCCTGCTGCCGCTGGTCAAGGGGCTTGGCTCGGAGCGGGCTTACGAGATGCTGACCTTGTCGCTGCAGACTGTCGGCGGGTCGGGCTACCTGCAGGACTTTCCGATCGAGCAGTACATCAGGGATGCCAAGATCGACAGCCTGTACGAGGGCACCACCGCCATCCAGGGCCTGGACCTGTACTTCCGGAAGATCATCAGGAACAAGGGTGAGGCACTGGCGTCGCTTCTGAGCCAGATCAGGGCAACTGCCGATGGCGAGCACGGCAACGGCCGGCTGAAGAAGGAGCGCGCCGTACTGGCCAGGGCGACCGGCGACGTCGAGGCGATGGTGAACGCGATGCACGGGTACCTCGCCCGCAGCTTGAAGCAGCCGAGCGAGATCGACCGGGTCGGGCTGAACACTACGCGGCTACTGCTGGCGCTGGGCGACCTGGTGGTCGGTTGGCTGCTGGTGCGGCAGTCCGAGATTGCCAGCCGCGCGCTCGACAGCGGAACCGCATCAGGTGCCGATACCGCGTTCTACCAGGGCAAGATCGCCGCCGCCCGGTTCTTCACCGAAACCGTGCTGCCGCGGCTCGCAGCGGAGCGCGAGGTCGCCGAGTCAACCACCACCGAGTTGATGGACCTGCCGGAAGCGGCCTTCTGAGCCAGTCCGGCACCAGCAAGCCGCCGGGCGCTGCCAGCAAGCAGCCGCCAGCAAACAACAGCGATGGCCCATAGAGGTCGCTCTCTGACCGTCCATGGGCCATCGCTGTTGAATCTCCGGAGGCTGAGCCAGGCTAGGACCAGGCGAGCATCCGGAGCGGGTCGGTCAGCATGGCTCCGACATCGCGCAGCACTGCCGAGCCCATGTCGCCGTCGACGATCCGGTGGTCGAACGACAGCGCCAGTGTGCAGACCTTGCGCACGGCGAGTTGGCCGTCCACCACCCACGGCGCGTTCTTGACCTGCCCGAAGGCCAGGATCGCCGCTTCGCCCGGGGTGATGATCGGCGTCCCGGTGTCGACGCCGAACACTCCGACATTCGTGATCGTGATCGTGCCGCCGCGCAAGTCGGACGGGGTGGACTTGCCCGCCCGCGCGGTCTCGGTCAGGGCCGCGATCGCCTGCGCCAGGCCAGGCAGCGAGAGCGCGTGCGCGTCCTTCACGGTCGGCACGACCAGGCCGCGGTCGGTCGCCGCCGCGATCCCCAGATTCACGTAATGCTTGACGACGATCTCCTGGGCGGCCTCGTCCCAGGACGAGTTGATCATCGGGTGCCGGGCTGCGGCGACAAGCAGCGCCTTTGCGACCAGGACGAGCGGCGAGACCCTGACGTCCCCGAACTCAGGCAGCGACCTCAAGCGGGCCGTCGCTGCCATCGTTTCTGTGATGTCGATCTGCAGAAACTCGGTGACGTGCGGCGCGGAGAAGGCGCTGGCCGCCATCGCTGCAGCCGTGTGCTTGCGCACTCCGCGGACGGCGATCCGCTCCTCGCGCGGCAGCGAGGCTAGCCGAACGGCCGAGACCTGCTCCGGAACAGTGCCGTCAAGACCCGGTGCCGCAGCAGCCGTGCGGATCTGCTCCTGAGCGGGGCCCAGACCAGCGGGAGCGGCCTGGGCTGAGGCCGGGGCCGTGGCAGCGGCCTCGACGTCGTCGCGGGTGATCGACCCGGACGGGCCCGTTCCTGTCAGCATGGCCAGGTCGACGCCAAGGTCCTTGGCCAGCTTGCGCACCGGGGGCTTGGCGAGCACGCCGGTCCGAGTGTCCTGCGCCGCGGCGGCTGGGGGCGACGCGGAGGCCGCGGCAGTACGGGGTGCAGGTGCGCCTGCGGCGGTTCTCCCTACGGCGCCGGCTGCGGCCGGCTTTCTCGGCCGCCGCTTAGTCGCGCCCAACTTGACGCCGTAGCCGACGAGAACGGCCTGGCGCTCTTCCTTGGGCGCCGGGCTTCCGTAGATTCCCGGCTCGACCGCGCCCTCGGCCGGCGGCGGCGAGATGTCCGGCGGCAGCGCGATGTCCGCCGGCGGGGAGACGTCCGCCGGGGGTCCCTGCGCCGGTAGGGATTCCGCGGTGGCGGCTTCCGGCGCGCCGCTGGCGGCTTCCGCCCCGGCGCTGCCGGCTTCGGCCCCGCCGTTGGCGGCTGCGGCCGCGCTGTCGGCACCTACCTGCACCGAGATGATCGGGGTGCCGACATCGGCCGTCGCGCCCTCGGGCACGAGCAGGTCCTCGACCACGCCCGCATACGGACTAGGCAGCTCGACTACGGCCTTGGCCGTCTCGATCTCGACGATGATCTGGTTGATGTCGATCTTGTCACCTGGCTGCACCAGCCACCTGAGAATGTCGGCCTCGGTCAGGCCCTCGCCGACGTCGGGGAGCTTGAACTGCTTAAGCTCTGACATGCCGTCCTCTCAGTGCTTCCAGGAGCGCGCGCATCGGACACGCCGCCGCGCGGCCGCTCGGTGTTTTCAGGAGCGCGCGCGTCGGACAAGCCGCCGCGCGGCCGCTCGGTGTTTTCAGGAGCGCGCGCGTCGGACAAGCCGCCGCCCGGCCGCTCGGTGCTTTCCGGGAGCGCGCGCATCGGACGACCCCGGCCGCTCAGTAGGCGAAGACGCGGTCGACAGTATCGAGGACCCGGTCGAGGTCGGGCAGGTAGTACTCCTCGATCCGCGACGGCGGGTACGGCGTCGAGTAGCCGCCGACCCGCAACACCGGAGCCTCAAGATGGTAGAAGCACTCCTGCGAGACCCGAGCGGCGATCTCGGCGCCGAGCCCTGCTGTGACCGGAGCCTCGTGCACGACCACGCACCTGCCTGTCGTGCGGGGCCGGTGA
>Ga0207646_10003585_pt1 | contig 17401 bp, 17 predicted proteins | sample KBSK5502metaG_FD_184343 | JGI IMG/M metagenome (GOLD analysis project Ga0207646, IMG submission 184343) | Corn, switchgrass and miscanthus rhizosphere microbial communities from Kellogg Biological Station, Michigan, USA - KBS K5-50-2 metaG... | ecosystem: Host-associated > Plants > Roots >... | reverse complement strand
GCGGAGCGTCCGGCGGAGCGATCGGGCGATTCCGCTGGCCCCCCGGCAGTTCCGCCTGCTCGAGTATCTGATGCTCCACACCGGCCGCGCCGTCAGCCGCTCCGAGCTGCTTCGGGAAGTCTGGAACCTCAATTTCGACCCCGAATCGAATCTGGTGGACGCGCACATTTCCACTCTTCGGAGTGCGCTGGAGCGCGCGGGAGAGCCCCGGCTGATTCACACCGTTCGTGGAGTGGGCTACACGCTCAAAGCCGATCCTACCTGACATGCGGTCGTTCCGCTCTGCGCTGGCACTGCGGGTGGCCGTCCAGGCCCTCGTGCTGTCGGCGGTTGTGCTGGTTGGCGCCACCCTGATCCTCCGCGCCTATCTCCTCTCGGCGGTGGATGCCTCGTTGCGCGGGATCGCCGAGATCGAAGCGCAAAGCGGCATCAGCAAGACCGACGATAAATTCATCTTTCATACCGGGACGTTTCCCCGGGCTCCCACCGACACCGTCCCCCAGCTGAGTCCATGGGCGCAGCTCCTGTCGCCGGACGGAACACCGAAGGTCTGGAGCACCAACCTCACCGCTCCCATCCCGGTCCCAGGCAGAGCCGCGCGGGAGGCTCGTCAGGCCGGGCTCAGCTTTGCCACCCACGAGGTGGCCGGCAGGCCGGTTCGCACCGTGATCTACTCGCTCGGGCTGGTGAGCGAGCGGCATGCCGGGCAGCTCCTTCAGATCACCGAGTCGCTCGAGCCGATGCGGGGGACATTGTGGACCTTCATCTGGCTCCTCGCGGTGCTCGGGGTGATGGGCACCGGACTCGCCTGGGTCGCGGGGTGGGGAATCGCCGGCAGGGCCCTGCGACCGGCACTCGAGATTACCTCGGAGGCGGAATCGATCGGGGTGAACGAGCTGGGACGCCGGGTCACGGAGAATCGGGATCTGATCGAGTTCAACCGGATGGCGGTCGCCTTCAACGCGCTCCTGCAGCGGATCGAGCACGCCGTCACAGGCACACGGCGCTTCACGTCCGATGCCAGCCACGAGCTTCGGGCGCCCCTCACGGTCCTGCGCGGCGAGTTGGAGCTCGCGCTCACCCGGCCGCGCAGCGCGGCCGACTACGAAGAGGTCATTCGCCGTTGCCTCGACGAGGTCCTGCGGCTGGTGCGCCTGGCCGACGATCTGTTGACGCTCACTCGCGTGGAGGGGGGCGTGGTCGGGAGCAAACGCGCCGAGGTGGATTTGGACGATGTGGCTGCTCGCGCGGTGGCGCGGAAGTCGGGACTCGCCGCCACTCGCGGAGTGCACGTGGTGCTCGAGGGGACCGCGGGCACCGTCCTTGGCGATGCCGATCTGCTGCTCCGGGCGGTGGACAGTCTGCTCGAGCATGCGATCATGGCTTCCCCTCGAGATGGCAGCGTCCGCGTTCTCCTGGCCGATGGGAGCGGCCGATACCTCCAGGTCACCGATAGCGGGCCGGGACTCAACCGGGATGAGGTTTCCGGCGTGTTCCAGCGGTTCTATCGCTCGAACCGGCCGCGAAACGCCTCCGATGAATCGGGCCTCGGTCTGCCGATCGCGCGAGCCGTTGCGCTGAGTCATGGAGGGACCTTCGACTATGTCGGCAACGATCCCGGGGCGTCGTTCCGGCTGTGTCTGCCGGCGTCGTAGGCGTGAGAGGGCGCAACGACGCAAAGGCGCAAAGGTGTGACGAGGCAACGAGGCAACGAGGCAAGGAGATGGGGTATGAGAGGCTTACTGGTCGTTGTCACATTGCCGCTTTGCCTCTTTGCCTCTGCCCAGCTTGAAGCCCAATCTGCAGCATCGGATCCAGCGCTCACCGCCCGCATCGACTCGGTGTATTCCCGTTTCTCCACCCCCGGCTCGCCCGGTTGTGCCCTCGGGGTTTCACGGGGAGGAGTGACCTTTACGCGTGGTTACGGTCTCGCCAGCGTCGAGCTGGGGGTACCGATCACTCCCGCGACGGTGTTCGACATCGGTTCGGTGTCCAAGCAATTCACCGCGATGAGCGTGGTCCTGCTGGCCCAGGATGGCAAACTTTCCCTGGACGACGAGATTCAGAAATTGGTGCCCGAAGTGCCCCGGTATGCGAAGCCGGTCACGATCCGGCAGCTCCTGCATCACACCAGCGGACTCCGCGACTATATCGATATTCTCGGCTGGAGCGGCATCGGCGATGAGGCGGTCACCACCGACGCCGATGCGCTGCGGGCGATCTCCCGGCAGAAGGGCACCAACTTCGAGCCCGGCTCGGAATTCCTCTACAGCAACAGCGGCTTTTTCCTGCTTTCCGTCGTTGTGAAGCGAGCCAGCGGAGTATCCCTCCGCGATTTCGCGGCCCGCCGGATTTTCGCGCCGCTCGAGATGACCCACACCCAGTACGTGGACCGGCATGACATGATCGTGCCGGGGAAGGCGGGCTCGTACGGCGAAGGTCCAAACGGCGGATTCGTGCTCGCGCTCGCCAACTGGGAACAAACCGGCGACGGCGCGGTGAATACGACCGTGGAGGACTTGTTCAAGTGGGACCGGAATTTCGAAACCGGGACCGTAGGTGGCAGCGCGGGATTGCGCGAGATGCAGACCCCCGGCGTCCTGACCGGCGGCAAACCGATTGCCTACGCACTCGGTCTCACGGTGGACAGCCTTCGGGGTGCGCGCCGAGTGTCGCATGGAGGCTCCTGGGCGGGCTTCCGGGCGCATCTGCTCCGGTTTCCCGATCTGAAGGTCTCCCTCATCTCGCTCTGCAATCTCTCCAGCAGCAACCCCGGGCTATTGAACCAGCGGGTCGCGGAGCTGCTGCTCCAGGGCACGCTGGGGCCGACGCAGCCGTTCACGGCGTTCCGCCCCTCCAGCGCCGCGCCATTCCGCCCGCCACCCGAGGCGCTCGCCGGCATGGCGGGCACCTATCACACCGACGAGCTGCTGGCCGACTGGGTGGTCACCGTCCGCGGCGACTCGGTCTTCGCCCAGCCGGGTTTGGGCGCCGAGTTTCCGCTCCGACCCACGGGCTCCGGAGTCTTCAATGCCTTCGGAACCCGGGTGACACTCGTCCGCAGCGGAGATCGTGTCACCGGTCTCACACTCGACAACCGCGGTCTGCGCAACTTCCAGCTCACGAAAGTCACTCCATGATCCAGCGGATCCTGCTGCCGCTCTTTGTGCTTGCCCTTCCCGCCGCCGCACAAACCGCGCCCGCGCGGCCTCTGAAGGATCTCGACGCCCGAATTGCCGCGGCGCTTCCCCACGTCGTGAGCTGGCGACGGGACATCCACGAACATCCGGAGCTCTCCAACCGGGAAGTCCGCACCGCGAAGCTCGTCGCCGATCAGCTCACCAGGCTCGGGCTCGAGGTGAGAACCGGTGTGGCGAAGACCGGCGTGGTCGGCGTGCTGCGCGGCGGAAAGCCGGGCCCGGTGGTGGCGCTCCGCGCCGACATGGACGCCCTCCCCGTCACCGAGCTGGTGGATCTGCCCTTCAAGTCGACGGTGCGGACCGAGTTCAATGGGCAGGAGGTCGGTGTCATGCATGCCTGCGGGCACGACACCCACGTCGCCATGCTGCTGGGCGCGGCGGAAGTGCTTGCCGGGATGCGCGCGGACATTACCGGCACCGTGAAGTTCATTTTCCAGCCCGCCGAAGAAGGCGCTCCGCGCGGCGAGCGCGGCGGCGCCGGGCTCATGATCGAGGAAGGCGCGCTGGAGAATCCCGCCCCGGGCGCGATCTTCGGCCTGCACGTCTGGCCTGACTTCGTGGGCACCATCAGCTACCGGAGCGGCCCGATGATGGCGGCTTCGGACCAGCTCTACATCACGATCAAGGGACGACAGACCCACGGCGCCCAGCCGTGGGGAGGGATCGACCCCATCGTCGTGGCGTCGCAGGTCGTGATCGGGCTCCAGACGATCGCCAGCCGCCAGATCAACGTGACCCGCCAGCCGGCCATCATCACCGTCGGCATGATTCAGGGCGGCACCCGGTTCAACATCATCCCCGACAGCGTGGTGCTTCAGGGAACGATTCGCACCTTCGACGAAGACATGCGGCGCGACATCAAGGAGCGGATCCGGCGGACCGTCGAGTCCATCTCCGCGAGCGCCGGGGCCACCGGCACGGTGGACTTCGGCACCGGCAACAACCCGGTGACGATCAACGACCCCGCCCTCACCGCCAGGATGCTCCCCACCCTCGAGCGTGTCGCGGGCCGGGGCAACGTCACGATCGGCGAGCTCTCGACCCCGGCGGAAGATTTCTCGCTTTACCAGCAGCGGATTCCGGGGCTGTTCGTCTTCCTTGGCATCGTTCCGAAAGACCGGGACAAGGCCACGGCACCGCGAAATCATTCTCCCAGCTTCTTCGTCGACGAGGCCGTCTTACCGCTTGGCGTGCGCACCCTGACGAGCCTCGCGCTCGACTGGCTCGCCGCCAATCCCACCCCTCGGTGACCGCATGATGCACGGCGCGGCACTTCTCGCCTCGCTCCTGCTCCAGCAGGGTCCGGCGTACGATGTGGTGATCCGGGGCGGCAGGGTGCTCGACGGCAGCGGCAATCCCTACGTATACGCCGACGTCGGCATCCGGGGTGATCGCATCGTCGCGGTGGGAAGTCTCTCCGGGGCGACGGCACGCAGGGTGGTGGACGCGCGCGGGAAATACGTCACCCCGGGATTCTTCACCCTGCACGAGCACATCGAGCCCGCCATTCTGCGGGGCCACGGGACGCTGGCCAACTTCACCACCCAGGGCTTCACCACCGCGGTGATCGACGCCGACGGCCGCAGTGCGATCTGGCCACTCACCAAACAGCGCGATTCGATCGCGAAGATGGGGTCGGCGCTCAATCTGGTGCCGATGGTGGGTCATGGAACCGTGCGGGGGCTCGTGATGGGCAGCGACTTCCAGCGAGCCGCGCGTCCCGACGAAATCGAGCGGATGAAGGCCCTGGTGAAGCAGGGAATGGAGGAGGGAGCCTTCGGACTCACCGCGGGGCTGGAATACAGTCCCGGGCGGTGGAGCACCGAGGACGAGGTGCTCGAGCTGGCGAAAATGGTCGCGCCCTATGGCGGACACTATCAGGCCCACCTGAGGAGCCAGGGCCAGCATCCGAAATGGCAGCTCCCCAGTACGCCGGGGAAGCCGGTGACCAACATCGACGCCGTGATGGAGACGATCACGATCGCGCGTGCCGCGGGGATTCCGGCGATGATGGATCACCTGCACCCGAAGGGGCCGCGGGAGTGGGGATCGGGAAGAATCATCACCCAGCTGGCCGATCAGGCGTGGAAAGACGGCCTCGAGATCTACATCAACATGCATTCGTACGAGGCCTACGACGAAACGATCGTCCTTGTCCCACGGTGGGCGCTGCTCAAGCGGCCGGTGCCGGGACTCGGTCAATTCGATTCCGACCATCCCGGGGCCGACTACTCCGACATGCGGGCCACCCTGCGCCGCCGGCTGGCCGATCCCGACACCGCGCGCATCATCCGGCGCGACATCGCCTACGAAATCGATCGGGGCGGCGGCCCCGACGGGCTCCTCATCATGGATTTCCCCGACAAATCGCTGGTCGGGAAGAAGCTGGGCGATGTCGCCCGAAGCCGGAACGAGGACCCGGTGGACACCGCGATCTGGATGCAACTGACCGGGTTCGACCGTCCGGGGGGGATCGAGTGGCGGGCGTTTGCCGTCTCGCTGCTCGATCTCGAAGAATTCATGCGGAAGGACTACACCGCGGTCTGCACCGATCGGAGCGGCGAGACTCCCGAGATGCGTCGCAATCCCTTCGTACATCCGGGTACCTTCGGCACCGTGCCCCGCCTGATTCGCACTTTCGCGCTGGAGCGGCATACGATCACGCTGCCCCACGCCATCCGGTCGCTCACGGCGCTCCCGGCGCAAATCCTCGGACTCAAGGATCGGGGACGGATCGGCGAAGGGATGCTGGCCGACATCGTCGTCTTCGATCCCGATCTGATTCGGGACAAGGCCACCTACTTCGAGCCGTTCCAGTACAGCGAAGGGATCAGCCACGTGCTGGTGAACGGCGCATTCGTAATCGACGAAGGAAAGCCGACCGCGGCCAGGCCCGGCCGGATGCTGACCCGGCAGCGCACGGCGCGGCGTTCGTGACGGCGGCCGCGCGCCCGGAGCTGGTTCGCACCATCGGCCGGTGGGCCCTCGCCGGCCTGGTCATCAACGGCGTGATCGGCAGCGCGATCTTCGGCATGCCGTCTCTCATCGCCGGCAAGCTCGGCCGCGCCGCGCCCTGGGCGTGGATTCTGGCTGCCGTCCTCATCGGCGTCGTCATCGCCTGCTTTGCCGAGGTGGCTTCCCGGTTTCGCGATGCCGGCGGACCCTACCTCTATGTACGGGAGACGTTCGGACGATTTGCCGGCATCCAGACCGGATGGATGGCCTACCTCGCGCGGCTCACCGCGTCGGCGTCGGTGGCGAACCTGTTCGTGATTTACCTCGGAGAGTTCTGGCCCGGCTTCGCCCGGCGTGAAGTGGGTGTGGCGGTGCTCGCGCTGCTGCTCGGGACGCTCGCGTTCGTCAACTTCCGCGGCGTGGGACAGGGATCCCGGATCAGCAGCGTCATCGCCGCGGCAAAACTCACCGGACTCGGGCTGTTCGTGATCATCGGGCTGGTCTGGATGGGCGGCCATGGCGCGGTGGAGGCACCGCCCGCGCCGGCGGGAACGAGTCCCTGGCTCGAGGCGCTGCTCATCCTGGTGTTCGCGTACGGCGGTTTCGAAGCGGCTCTGATGCCACTCGCCGAGGCCAAGGACCCCGAGCGCGACGCGCCGGTGGCGCTGTTTACCGCCCTGGCCGCCTCGGCGATCATCTACACTCTGGTTCAGGTGGTCGTGACCTGGACGCTCCCCGATGCGGCGGCAGTGCCCCGGCCCGTCGCGGCGGCGGCGGGGGTCTTCCTCGGTCCGGTGGGCGGAGCGCTGATGGCCATCGTGGCCATCACATCCACGTTCGGCTACCTGGCCGGCGGAATGGTGAATGTTCCCCGACTCACCTTTGCGATGGCGGAGCAGGGCGACCTGCCGAAGCCGTTTGCCGCCGTGCACCGGGTATTCCGCACGCCATATCTCTCGATCCTCTGCTATGCATCGCTGACGTTTCTGCTGGCGGTGAACGGGAGCTTCCTCAAGAATCTCACCCTCTCGGTCGTGGCCCGGCTCATCACCTACGGCCTGGTCTGCGCGGCACTGCCTGTGCTTCGCGCGCGCGACGGAACGGCGAAAGCCGCTCCTCGCGCGGCCTTCCGGCTCGGCGCGGGGCCGGTCTTCGCGGTCCTTGGAGTACTGGGAATGGCGGTGGTCGCGACTCAGGTGAGCCGGAACGAAGCGATCGTGATGGCGGTGGTGATTGGTCTCGCGACAGTCCACTACCTGGTTGCGGTGAGCGGTAAGCGGTAAGCGGTTCGGTTGTTTCCAGCACCCAGCACCCAGTACCCAGTACCCAGTACCCAGTACCCAGTACCTAGAATAACTCCGCGATCAAGCACCTCGCCGAGCCCCCGCCGAGTTTCTCGAAAGCAGACAGTTCCGTGTGCAGTATCCTTCCGTGGTTCTCGAGCACGGTCCGATCGGCAGGCGCAAAGTGCCGGTACGCCTGGCTCGACATGACCCAGAGCGGCGTGCCGTCGCCCGCCGACAACGCCAGACAATTCCCGCAAAAATTCGTGGCCTGTTCCTGAGTGAGCGGCAGAATCTCCCGGCCGTCCCTCCGGAGCCGGTGTTCCACCTCGTGCCGCTCCGTCGGCGCCACGATCGAGTCGAGACAGATTCCCGCCAGCCCATGCCCGATGAACATCAGCACATTGGTGTGATAGAAGGGGATCCCCGCCTGATCGATGGCGCGAAAGGCCACCAGCTCGTACGCAAGCGCCTCGGCCCATTCCCGTGCCAGCGAAAGGTCGGTCCGGGGCGACAGTGCCGCGTACGCGACGCGCGCCTCGTGATCCAGCACCAGGCTCCCGGTGCTCTCCAGGAAGCGGGCCCGCTGTTCGTTCGGTGAGAGATCCACTACACGGGCGTAGGCCGGACGAATCAGGGAAACGAGATCGCCGCGCCGCTCGATGCGCCGGTTCTCCGCCATCAGGGGGTAGAGCACCAGCGTCGCAGGCTCCCGGCCAAATGCGGGATGGGTCGAAAACCAGTTGTTGCAGAACGGGGCATCGGGGCTGGTCGCGAGACTTTTTGCCAGGGTGATCGTGACGCCGTGGCCGACCAGGAGGTCGCGCAGCTGATGGTGTTGCTCGACGGCGAGCGCGGAGAGTGCCGCCGCCTCTTCCGCCGGCAGGTCCACCTGAAAGGCGTTGGTGGCCTCTGTTTCCCGGTTGAAACGGAAATTGACCGGCTCGATCAGGAGAGCGTGGGAGGCGGCTCGATCGGCGGCGCTGGCCGGCATCAGCTCGGAGGTGGCTTCGGGGATTCAGTCATGCGCGGACCAAGCATAACGAATCCGATTCGTGCGCGTCCAGACAGGAGTCCCGAGAGCACCTCCCAGGGCACCCAGCATGGGCAGTTCGAATCGCCCTGTTTGAGCCGTCTGTCCCAGCAGCTCGCGGGTGAGCGGCACCGTCCGGCGACGGCGTGATGCGGCGTGTGGACCCGCCCCTCCACCCGGTCCGCGATCCGTTCCCCCTCCCACCACTGGCAAGTCGCACAGCGCCGGGTCGAGGCGAGAAAGTCGTGCACCGCCCACGATGGAGGTGGGGTGTCAACCAAACCTCAAACTCGTCTAGAAGCCGATCTTGAGACCCAGCGACAGCACCGGATGGTATTTGAGATACGACTTGTCCTCGATGTCCGCCCGCACCTCCGCCAGTTCCTGCGCGACCCGCGCGTCGAACTCGGCCTTCTCGGGCCCGGTGAGCGGCGTCTGCCCGATCAGATCGACCCGCGGAGTGCCGGTAAAGCCGACGCCGAGATCGAAGAGAATAGAGATCCGGCCACGCCCGGCAAAACCGATTCCGAGGTAGGGCGCGGTCTTCTTGAAGTCGACGGTACCGACGAGCGACCCGACTTCTGCAGGGGTGTAGGTGCGTCCGCCGATATCGATGTTCGAATTCAGCTTGGCATCGAGCCGGCCCTCGTTGCGATTGAGGAGCAGCCCGCCGGACAGGTGGAATGACCCGCCCATCGGGTAGAAATCGAGAATGGCGGTGCCACTCTCGAACGTGGGCGTGGCCGTGTAGTCGATGTTTTCGATCGTCGCGTCCTTCGAAAACTCGAAGTAGTTCCCCCCGGCGCGGACGCCGACAACGCGGTTTACCCGGTAGGAGACCTCGACGCCGATGCCCAGAGTGGAGCCCCGCGCGGCCAGCCCGAATTGGGCGGCGAGTGCCTGTGGGAGCAGGATTCCGAGCGAGAGACCAACGATTGTCGCCAGGCGAAAGGTCGGGTTCTGCAGGCGCATTCTGCACTCCTTGGAGGGATTTAGGAGTTGGGAGGTCGGGGAAGGGAACGTGAAGCCCCCAATCCCCAGCTCCCAACCGCTGTCCCCCCTTTTCATTGCAACCCGGAGGCCAGAGCGCCCTACATCTCATCTCCCGGCAAGGGCAGCGCCACCAGCACAGCGGTCGCGGCAAGGAGCAGCACGCCGAGCAGGAGCTCGAGACGGGCCGTCGAGCGAAGCCGCGCTTCCCCCGCCGGTCGGGTGAGCGAGGGCTGTACGATGCGCCAGTTGTAGGCCCCGAGTGCGGCGACTCCGGCCAGCGCGGCCAGCTTGATGAAGAGCGCGGTGCCGTAGCGGCTTTCGAACAGGTGGAACAGGAAGCCCCAGCCGAGATACCGGGCGGCGAGCCAGACGCCGAGTCCCACCGCCAGCGGTCCGAAGATCAGTGCGCGCCGGGAGAAATCTGCGACGAGCGTTCGCACCAGTCCCGGGCGTTCGTCGGCCGGGAGGCTCCGGCAGGCCCCGAGTCCGGCGAGGAGCATCACCGCGAGCCCTCCGAGCCAGAACCCGCCGGCCCAGACATGCGCGGCGTCGAGCAGCACGCCAAGCTCGCCGCCTCTCTCTGTGGCGGCGTGTCCGGTCATTCCCGCCACCAGACCGAGCCCTCCGCTCGCTGCAGCCGCCACCATCCAGCCGAATCGCGATGCGCGGATCGCGGCGCCGAACGCCAGGAACGCGATGAGCGCCATCGCCGCCTGGCGGAGCCAGCCTCGGCCCCACCCGCTTCCGATGACCGCACGGAGGAACTCGGAGGTGAGCGGCTCACCCGGATCGAGCAGCGTTCTGCTTTGCAGATAGAGGCGGAGTGCGACAAAGCCGAGCAGGAATCCGGCGGAGGCAAAACCGATCCGGGCTGCGCGTCGTGCCAGATCGAAGGCGAGCTCGGGATGTGTCGCGGCGAGCCCGGTGCGAGCCCGAAAGAGAAAGGGGGCGTAGCTCGACGCCCCCAGCACCAGAAAAACCGTCAGATACCACCCCCATCGAGCCGCCGCATACGCGGCGTCGAGCAGGGTGTACGACTCCGTCACGGAGCGATACTGAATCCGTAGGTACCGCGGATCGCGTGACCGTCCCGGCTGGCGGTCCGCCAGGTGATCAGATACGCCCCGGGAGGCAGCGGCGCGGGAAGGGGCGCGGCGACTTCCATCGAATCAGCGGTTCCGATCGCCTTGATCGTCACGATCTTGGTGCTGTCCGCCCGAAGGATCGTCACGCTGGTAAAGGGGATTTCCGGGCGCTCGTTGAAGAGGAGCCGAACGTCCGCGGGCGACGAGGTGAGGGTTTCACCGGCACCCGGGGTGCTCTTCACGAGATGGTTGTGGAACATGCCGGTCAGGAGGAGCGTTCCGGCGGCCACGAGGCAGAGGCGGGCAGTGGTCGTCATGCCCGAAAGATAATGGAGTGGGGTCCGGACCCCGCTACTTCCCCGGCCAGAGGCGGAGCAAAATCGGGATGTCGGCGGCGAGCACGTCTCTCCCCATTCCCATGGGGTAGACCACATGCGCGGAATCGTCCGGGGTAAAGGCCCAGAGGTGGGCGCCGTGACTGATCGTGTAGCCGGCGCTGTCCGGCGATTGCGCGTCCCTGGTGGCAACCGGCATACCGAGCGAGCGCTGGACGGCCGCGAGCGCCTCGGGTGATCCACGCGCACCGATGAACGTCGAATCGAAATTGGCCAGCCAGCTCGACAGGCGCTCGGGAGTGTCGCGTTCCGGATCGGTGGTGACGAAAACCAGCCGGACCCGCTTGGCCAATTCGGGCGGCAGCTCGCGCAGGACGGCCGCGAGGTTCCCCATATGCAGGGGGCAGACATCGGGACAATTGGTATAGCCGAAGAAGAGAAACGTCAGGGTGCCGTGGGTGTCTGCGCGAAAATCGAGCGGCCGGCCGTCCGTGCGCACGAGTGCGATGTCTGGACGGGGGATCGCCCTGGTCAGCCGCGGCCCGCGCAAATCCTCCGGACGGACCGGGGGCTTGCCCGCTTCACAGCCGGCAACCGAGAGCAGCGAAACGACGAGCAGCACGCGCATGCGAGGATTCACCGGGAATGTGAAGAGATGCGGCTGAAGCCGCGCCAGACCAGAGCGCCGACCAGCCAGCCGGCGAGGGCGGCGCCGACGACGTCACTCAGAAAATGCGCGCGCGCAAGGACTCGCGTCAGCGCGCAGCCCGCCGCCAGAAGGTAGGCCACTGGTGCGGTCCCCGGAAAGAGCCGGGCGAGAATGGCCGCGCCGCCGAACGCCACCATGACGTGACTGCTCGGGAAGCCCAGTGCCGTGGTGCTCCAGGTTCGCTCGGCGAAGGCGCGGAACACGTAGGCACCGTCGGCGAAGGCGGGGCGCTCCCGCCGCACCAGCAGCTTGAGGAGCTCACCGACTCCTCCCGCGAGCGCAGGGCCGATGAGGAGGAGCCAGGCGCGTCCGGGGCGCTCCGAGTCGCTGCGACGGAAGGCGAGCCGGACCGCGACGGCGAGCGGAAACCAGAACACGAGGCTTCCGGTGACGCGAAGCAGGCGCCCCCAGTCTCGATCATGGATTCCGTCGAGCGCGACCTGGCGCCAGACCCAGGGATCGAGGGCGATCGATACTCCCATCGCGACGACCGCCGCCACGGCGCCCAGAAGAACTCTCGAGTGCTTCACGCGAAAGGGATGCGGAGCTCGCCCGCGGCCGCGGCCAGGACCGCCTCGAGGCGCTCGAGTGTGGTGGCTCCTCCAACTCCCTGGAGGATTCGCGTCCCGCCTCCCTTGCCTTGTCCGAGCGTCGCGAGGGTGCGGTCGAACACCGATTTGAGCTCGACCGGGGTGTCTTCCGAGCGAGCGAAGATCAATTGGGTGCGCGCGCCGGCAACTCCGAGAAGTGCCACCACGCCGGGGAGCGTGGTCATCCGGAGCGCGAGCCCCTTCACCTCGTCGATGGCCCGGCCTTCCCATGCCGCGCAGACGATTCGCACGCCGCCTACCCGCTGCGCGGAATCCAGGCGCCGGCCGGCCTCGTTGTCGAGATCGCGCTCCACGAAACCGGAGATCTGCCGGCGGGCATCGATGAGGGCGCTGGAGAGCCGGGCCACAGAGGCACCGAGCTCGGAGGGCGAACAGGTGAGCGAGGTCGAGAGCTCGCGCACCAGCGCATGCTTCCTGGCATAGTCGGCTCGTGCCCGTCCTCCGGCGAGGAACTCCACTCGCACGCCACGGGTGAGCCGTTCGGTTCGGAGGACACTGATGAGGCCGATCTCACCGGTCGCGGCGAGATGGGTGCCGCCGCAGGCGGAGAAATCGAAATCGCCGATGCCGACGACCCGTAGCGCGCCGCGCACGTCGGGGGTCTTTCGAAGCGCGAGCGCCGCGAGCTCCGCTTCGTCGGGGAACCAGGCGCGGACCGGGAGGTTCCGGCTCACCACGTCGTTGGCGAGCGCTTCCGCATCGGCGATCGTGGAGTCGCCCATCCGTGAAGTCTCGAGGTCGATCGACACCATCTCCTGTCCGAGATGAAATCCGATCGTCGGCGCGCCGGCCTGGCGGAGAAACGCCTGGGAGAGGATGTGCTGTCCGGTGTGCTGCTGCATGTGGTCGAGGCGGCGGGGCCAGTCGAGGCTCGCCGCGACCGGCCCCTCGGGAAGGGGCATATCGAGGTGGTGGACGATCGCGCCGTCCGCCTCGCGAATCTCCACGTTGCGCACGGCGGCCGAGCCGATACTTCCGGTGTCGTGCGGCTGCCCGCCCGAGGTCGGGTAGAAGAACGTCTCGTCGAGGACAGCGCTCGGTGCGGCGTCCGGCGAACCGGTCTCGACGACCCGGGCCTCGAAGCGAGCGGTGTAGGAATCGGCGTAGTACCTGCGGATGGTCATGAATGCGCCCTGAGGGACTTGAACCCCCAACCCTCAGATCCGAAGTCTGATGCTCTATCCAATTGAGCTAAGGGCGCGAATTCGGGATACGAGAAAGTAAGTCCATTCCCCGCCGGACACGATCACGGCACCACGGGTGGGGAAACCCGGCTTTTCAAGGAAAGGAACGGACGCTCCACCAGGTAATAGGACGCCATGGCGAGCCCGAGAGTAACCGCGAAGGCAGGGACAATCTGCACGCTCCATCGGAGGCCCGGTGCGTAAGCGTCCACCAGCGCGGCCGCCAGCTTATGGTACAGGTACAGAGGATACGAGATGCGTCCGATGAATCGCACCGGAGGACTGTCGAGCCAGCGCCACGCCGGATGTCCGCTCAGCATGATCGTCTGCACCAGAAAGAGCCCGAAGAGCATTCCGATGATGGAGTATCCGACAGAAGCCATCAAGCCCGCCATGCGTATCTGAAACAGGAGCACTGCGGCGGTGGCGGTGAGGAGCGGGAACACCGCGGAGCGCGAGGCGACGCCGGCGATCCGGTCGAACTCCGGCTGACGGGCGACGATCGCGAGGCCGCAGCCGATCAGCAGCTGATCGACGCGGGTATCGAAGGCATAGTACGTGTAGCTACCATGGCCCAGGGCAAAGAGCATCGTCCGCCACGCGGCGATGCAGACCACGGCCACCCCGAGAATCCCGACCCCGCCCGAGCGGCGCCGGAGAAGCAGCGTGAGACCGAAGGGCCAGAGGAGGTAGAACTGCTCCTCGATCGCCAGAGACCACGAATGGGAGATGAGGTTCGCGCGATCCTGCCCGAAGGCCTGGACGTAATCGTTGTAATAGAGGATGCTGCTGGCCACGAGCCTGGGCGGAAGGGGGATCGCGTGCACCGCCATGTATACGAACGACACCGCGAGGAAGACGTAGTAGGCGGGAAAGATCCGCAGCGCCCGCCGCGCGTAGAATCGGGAGAACGAGATGCCCCCGCCCGTTTCATGCTCACGCAGCAGCAGGTGGGTGATTAGAAAGCCGCTGATCACGAAAAAGAGCGAGACTCCGAGAATCCCGAAGGAAAAACTCAGAAACCCGAAGTGAAACAGGATGACGCCGGCGACGGCGAGCGCCCGCAATCCGTCGAGAGCCGGCAGGTGTTGCTGCCGGATCCGTTGACTGAATGGTACCGAGTACCCCAGAGGCGCCGTTGGCATCACCCTCCCACTAAATTCCCGTCATGAACAGCCCGCCGCACCCGGCGCTCCCATGTTATCCCTGTCCGCATCAGTCGGCTTGTTGCGCCTATGGGGCCACCCTGTCGGATGCGGAAGCGGCGGAGGTGACGGCGGCTCATGGAGCCGCGATGATCTTCCGGACCCGCTGGGGGGAGTGGCGCACCCGGGTCTCGAAGGGCCGCTGCGTTTTTCTCAAGGACAATGCCTGCACCATCTACGGCCGGCCCTACTACCCGGCGGTCTGCCGCGGATTTCCGTTCGTCGACGCCGAAACCGGCGGGCCCTACCAGTTCGATCGCACCATCTGCCCCGAGTTCTCGTCCCGTCCCGAGCTGCTGCAGATCCATCCGTTCAGAACATCCAGCCGAGCCGCGCCTTGAGCACCCGCCGGTTGCCGGCATCCGTCACACCGAAGCCGAGCCCCACGTTCATCACGACATTCTTCGCGAGCTGAAGGTCTCCCCCGCCGAAAAACTGATGGACCTGCTCGTTCGACGGCAGCCACTCGCGCACCGGGCCGAGCGATCCGTAATACTCGACGCTCAGGTCCACGATCGGGCTCACGGTGAGGCCGACCCGCGCGCCGGGCTCGAAATCCCATCCGTCGCCCGAGCCCGGCCCCTTCAACGAGCGGCCGATGACCGGATTGAGGTCGATGAGGATCCGTCCGAATTGCCGCTCGATGATCGGCCGGACCTCGAGGGTCACGTCTTCCTCCTCGTACAGATCCCGCGGAAACGCTACTTCGGTACTGAGGCTCAGGCCGACCGGAAGATTCCAGCGCTCCGGTGCCCGGATCCGGGGGCGAATGCGCCACCCGACGACATCGGGGCTATGACCCTCCCGCCGGGCGAGCACGACATAACCCGCGAGCTCGAACAGGTCGGTGATCCCGCGCGTCAGCTCGAATGTCAGATGCGACTGTCCCTCGCTCGGCGCCACCCTGCCCTGATGCGTCGTCGTCCCCCTGGCGGTGTAGTTGAGATGCGATTCGAGATTCCATCGCCCCTTCGGAGTGGTGACGTACTCGTAGACCTGGATCTCGAAGGGGTCCTGAGCCGCCGCCGGGCATGCAATGATCGTCGCGAGCGAAAGAACGGTGCTGAATCTCACTGGGGTCTTCCCGTTGACCGTTGACCGTTGACCGTTGAGGCTTTCGGCATTGGCCGCAGTATGAAGAAAACCCCGAACGCCACCACCGCCGCTGCGATGCCGAACCACTGCATCGCATAACTCAAGTGCGGCCCCTGATCCATCGGAGGCAGCTCTGCCCGGAAGGGGTATACCGCACCCCGGACGGTATGGGCCGGCGAGGCCGAGTCGGGCTCCGCAAGCAGATAGAGCTCGGCGATGGGGTAGGGAATCCGCCGCCGCAACATCCCGAGATCGAGGGAGTGCCAGCTCTCCCGTCCATTCCGGGTGATGGGTGCGCCGTCACCCCGGTCGGGAATCGGCAGCAGGGTTCCGTGGAATATCCGCCGCTCCTTTTCCGACCAGGACGACGCCCCGGGGTCCACCGCGTCCGGCGCCGGCACGTAGCCGCGGTTCACCAGCAACGCGGTGTCGCTGCCGGGGAGCCGGAGCGGGGTGATCACCATGACGGCAGGGACCCCGGCCACGAGCCGGTTGCGGAGGAGGAACTCGCGCGACTCGTCGAGCATCCCCACCACTATGGCCCTCCGGTTCGGCAGAAGTACCGGCGGCGAGACCGAGTCGCCGACAAGCGGGGGCAGCTCATGTCCGGCAGTGGCGATGCGGTTTCGCTGGGCGCGCTCGGCGTGGCGACCGAGCTGCCAGAAGCCCAGGGCGATCGCGAGTATGCCGATCACAACCGTCGTGATGAAGAGGGCGATGCGACGCACCGGAGCTCCGCGCTGTCTGCTCGAAAGGACACCAGCCGCCCGGAGGATGCACCGGATCGGTTCGCTAAGTAGGCCGCAGGTAAGAAGATACTACCACTTCGGGCGGGCGGCCCATCCCTTGCTCACTGGCAGGCTGTCGGCGACCTGGTGGACGGTCGCGAAACACAAACAACGCATTCCGTGAGGCTCCGCATGAGGAAGACGACGAAGATCCTGCTGGCGCTCGGCGCGGCGATCGTGTTCATCCCCGCTTCCGACGCAACCGCCCAGCGGCGGCGTGGGCTGGTCGACGTATCCCATCGCCACGAGCGACACGGGGCGTGGCTCACCTTCGGACTCGGTGCCGGACGGGAGAGCTTCCGATTCAGCAATGTGCCCGGAGGCTACAGCGACGAGGTCACTAAACCGTCCTTCTGGCTGGCGGCCGGCGGTACCGTGAATCCCAACTTCCGCCTCGGCGGCGAGGTCAACGCCTGGGTCAATCAATTCAACGACGCGGGCGAAGAAATCACCGAGAGCCTCGTGAGCGGGATGCTCACCGGCCAGGTCTTTCCGATTCGCGAGCTGGGTCTCTTCGCCAAGGGAGGACTCGGTATCAGCCGGAGCGGCAGCGATATCGCCGGCGGATTCGGCACCGGCGAAACCGGCTTCGCCTACCTGCTCGGTGCGGGTTATGAAGTCCAGCTGGCCAGGAATTTCTTCCTGGTGCCCTCGGTGAACCTGGTGCAGCACACCTCGAGCGGCGCGCGCAACGACCCCGACGGCAACCTGCACGAGCGGGTGTGGACGCTCGGTGTGGCGCTGACGTTTCAGCCAGGGCGCTAAGGCGTAAAGGCGTTCGGGCGGAAAGTTCCCCACCGCAAACAACCCTCCGATGCCTGTGCACCGGAGGGTTGTTTGCGATGTTGTTTCGTTGCGCCTTTGCGCCTTTGCGCCTTTGCGCCTTTGCGCCTTTGCGCCTTTGCGCCTTCGCGTCCTACCAGAT
>Ga0207646_10003584_pt1 | contig 17418 bp, 18 predicted proteins | sample KBSK5502metaG_FD_184343 | JGI IMG/M metagenome (GOLD analysis project Ga0207646, IMG submission 184343) | Corn, switchgrass and miscanthus rhizosphere microbial communities from Kellogg Biological Station, Michigan, USA - KBS K5-50-2 metaG... | ecosystem: Host-associated > Plants > Roots >... | reverse complement strand
GCGCACTCGCCGAAGAGCGCGCCCGCCGCCCGCTCGCCGTCTGCCTCGCGTCGCACCAGCTGGAGGACGCATACCGCTGGGCGGATGACGTGCGCGCCCTCGCGGAGGGCAGGCTGTCACCGGTCACCCCGGAGAACCTGTTCCGCGTGGACCTGCCCGTGAGTGCAGGCGGCGGCGATCTGAAGCATGTGTGCGTCGGCACTATCGAGATCGCCGCGACGACCGACAAGACGGGTCCCGCGATCCTGGCGGTGCCCCCCACGGACATCTTCGTGAGCCGCGAGCCGCTCGCCTCTTCGGCGCGCAACGTGTTCACGGGGCGCGTGACCCGACTCACGCATCAGCGCCCCGGGACTGTCCAAGTGACGGCGGACGTAGGCGTGGAACTCGTAGCGGTCGTCACGGAGGAGGCAGCGCGGGATCTTGGGCTCACGCCGGGAGGCCCAGTGGTGTTCTCCTTCAAGGCCAGTGCAGTGCGGGTGTTCTAGCCGTGCCGATCAGCTATCTTACACGCATCGTTGAGTTTAGCGCGACGCACTACATCCGGCGGGCCGACTGGCCCGACGAGCGGAACGCCCAGGAGTTCGGGCGGGCGGCGGTCGAGCATGGCCACCGCTACCAGTGCCGGGTCACGGTGCGAGGGCCGCTTGTGGCGGAAGCAGGGGGTGTGATGAGCCTCGAGGCGCTGGATCGTCTGCTGGCCGAGGAAATCACCCGACGTCTCGATGGCCAGAGCATCAACGAGGCGGTCCCCGAGTTCGCTCCCGGGCGCCGGCTCGCGACGGGGGAGGCGCTGGCGGTGTACCTGTGGGAGCGCATCGTGCCCCGGCTCCCGCGCGGCGTCACGTTGCACGCGGTGCGCGTGCAGGAGGGGCCGCACATCTATTCGGAATACTTCGGTGAAAAAGGATGATTCGGAGACCCCACCCTCACGGGTGGGGCAATTGCCCATCGCCCCGGGCGTCAGCCCGGGGAAACCGGAGGCCCCCGCCCCCGGTTCGCGTCGCGGGCGCATGCTCGCCGACTCGGCCGTGGTCGAAGAGCTGCCCGTGTGGCTGGAGGTGAACGGCGAGCCGGCGGTGACCTGGATGTGCACGCCGGATCAGCTGGAGGAACTGGCCACGGGGTGGCTCCACGGCGAGGGCTACATCGAGTCGCTCGACGACCTGGTGAAGCTGCGGCCCTGCGCTCCCGACCTGGGGTTCTGGGCCGAGGTGAAGCCGGAGCGCGTGGCCGCCGTCAAGGGTGAAAACCGCAAGCGGGTGCTCGCATCGGGGTGCGGGGCCGTGTCCACCTTCCTCGCCGATCCGCACCAGGTGGCGCACGCGCCGGCCCGGGGCGAGCCGCCCGCGGCGGAGCGGCTACGCGCCCTCTTCAAGGATCTGTTCGGGCGCGGGGAGCGCTACAATGAGACCGGCGGCATCCACGCCGCCGCCCTCACCGACGACCAGCGCCTGCCGTTCCATGCCGAGGACATCGGGCGCCACAACGCGGTGGACAAGGTGGTGGGCGCGGCGGTCATCGCCCGGGTGCCGATCGCCGGACGCGGGCTGCTCGTGACCGGCCGTATCTCGGCCGAGCTCGCGTACAAGGCCGCGCGCGCCGGGCTCGCGTGGGTCGCGACGCCGAGCGTGCCATCGACCCTGGCGGTGACAATCGCACGGCGCACGGGGATCGTGCTGGTGGGGCGCGCGGTGAGCGGGACGCCGCACGTCCACCGGCCGGACGCGTGACCGCGGCGGCGCTGCGCGACATTCTTGGCACGGCGCGCACGATCGCCGTCGTGGGGCTGTCGCCCAAGTCGACGCGCCCGAGCCACGCGGTCGCACGCTACCTCCAGGGCGCGGGCTACCGCATCGTCCCCGTGAACCCGGGCCACGCCACAATCCTCGGCGAGAAGAGCTACCCCACTCTCACTGCCGCCGCGGCGGACCAGGCGATCGACGTGGTGGACGTGTTTCGGCGCAGCGAGTACGTCGGGACGATCGTAGACGAGGCCATCGGCGTGCAGCCTCCCCCTCAGCTGATCTGGCTCCAGGTGGGCGTGGTCGACGACGCGGCCCGGGCACGGGCACAGGCGGCGGGCATTCCCTGCGTCATGGACCGCTGCCTGATGGTCGACCACCGGGCGCTGGGAGTCTGATAGTGCGCGGCGCCGTCCTCGCCGGCGGCGCGGCGCGCCGCTATGGCGGGCATCCCAAGGGGCTGGTGGAGCTCGGCGGGCGACGCATCCTCGACCGCGTGGTGGACGCCGTGGGCGCCGTGACCGGTGAACCACCGTTGCTGATCGCCAACGCGCCGCAGGGACCCGCCTGGCGGCCCGACCTCCGCACCATTCCCGACGTTCGCCCCGGTGGCGGCAGCCTGGGAGGGATCCACACCGCCATCGTGTCGGGCGCGGGACCGGTGCTGTGCGTCGCGTGGGACATGCCGTTCGTCACCATCGAGCTGCTGCGGGCGCTGGTGGAGGGCTCGACGGGCTGGGACGCGTTCCTCCCCGAAAGCGATGGCCGGCGCGGTGTGGAGCCGCTGTGCGCCGTGTACGGACCAGCATGCGCGGCGGCCATTGAGCGGCAGCTCGCGCTCGGCGACCTGCGGGCGATCGGCTTCCACGCCGATGTGAAGGTCGGTACACTACCGCTCGAACGGGTGCGCGCGCTGGGCGACCCGGGCCTGCTGTTTTTCAACATAAACTCTCCGGCAGATCTCGAACGGGCGGAGGCGGCGTGGCGGCAACGCGGATGATGTCGATCATCGGGCGCAAGAACGCCGGCAAGACCACGCTCCTGGTGGCGCTCGCGGCGGAGCTCGTGCGTCGGAAATTCCGCGTGATGACGATCAAGCACGGCACCCACGCCGCCGACACGGACCAGCGCGGCAAGGATTCCTGGCGCCACTGGCACGAAGGGCACGCCGAGCGCGTCCTCATGGAGGGGCCCGGACAGCGGGTCCTGTGGGAGCGGACGGAGCAGGAGTCGGACCCGATCGCTCTGACTCGCCGCTACCTCGGGGGCGCGGATATCGTGCTGGTCGAGGGTTTCAAGGCCGCTCCGCTGCCGAAGATCGAGGTGTACCGTCTCGCGGCGGGGCCCGACCCGCTGTTCGACCCGGCGATCCACGACCCGGGAGACTGGGTGGCCATGGTGACAGACCATACCAAGTATCGTGCCGACTTCCCGGTGTTCCGCTTCTCGGACACCGCGTGGCTCGTGACGATCGCCAACCTTGCGTGGGACCGGGCCAAGATCCTCCCGCCCTGACATGCTCACGCCGACCGAAGCCGCGCGCCTGATTCTCGAGCACATCGCCCCGCTCCCCACGGCGCGGCGGCCGCTACGTGAGGCGCTGGACCGGATACTCGCCGAGGATGTGAGGAGCCCCATCGACCTCCCGGCCTGGGACAATTCCGCGATGGACGGCTACGCGGCGCGTGCTGTGGACGTGGAAAGCGCCGCGCCGGATCACACGGTGGCGCTCGCGGTGATCGAGGCCGTCGCGGCCGGCCAGTTCCCGACCAAGCCGATCGGCCCGGGTCAGGTCACCCGCATCTTCACCGGGGCACCCTTGCCGACCGGCGCCGACACCGTCGTGCGCCAGGAGGACACCGAGCCCGCGGAGTCCGGGCGTATCAGGGTGGTGACGGGCCGGGACGCTCGGAAGAACGTCCGCTACCGGGGCGAGGACATCAGGAAGGGTGACGCCGTCCTGGGCGCGGGCACGCCCCTCGGCCCGGCCCAGCTGGGCGTCCTCGCGTCCATCGCCCACGCCACCCCCCTCGTCCACGACGCCCCCCGTGTCGCCTTCATGGGCTCGGGCGACGAGATCGTGGACCTGGACCGTGCGGACGATATCCTGTCGGGCAAGAAGGTCGCGACTTCAAACTCCTACACGCTGCACGCACTGATCAAGCAGAACGGCGGGATCCCGGTGGACCTGGGCCTGGCGCGCGATACGAAGGAAAGCCTGCGCGACCATCTCGCCGCAGCGCGGCAGGGCTCGGACCTGCTCGTCACTACCGCCGGGGTCAGTGTGGGGGAGCACGACTTCGTGCGCGAGGTCCTGACCGAGCTCGGGGGCGAGATCAAGCTCTGGCGCATCGCCATGCGCCCCGGCGCCCCGGTCGGATTCGGCCTGCTGGGCGACACGCCATGGATCGGGCTGCCGGGCAATCCGGTGAGCGCGATGGTCACCTTCGAGCTGTTCGTGCGCCCGGCGATCCGGCGCATGCTGGGCCACCGGCTCCCGTTCCGCCGGACCGTGCCCGTCTGCGTGGGCGAGCCGATCAAGCTCGGGCCGAAGCTGCGTCACTTCCTGCGGGCGGTCGTCCAGCCGGAAGGATCAGCCGGAGCCCTGACCGCGCGCTTGACTGGCCCGCAGGGTTCCGGCATCCTCACATCCATGGCTCGCGCCAACGCGCTCCTGATCGTCCCCGAAGACCGGCCCACGGTCGCGGCGGGGGAAACGCTCCCGGCACTGCTGCTGGACGATCCGCACCACGTCGCCGAGGCCCCCTTTTAAGTGGCCGTCCGCGCTGGCCTGCTCCGCGCGCTGCGACTGCTCGGGTGGGCTGCCATTGTCGCGGGCGTCTATGTCCTGCAGGCTCGGACCCCGGGCGAGCTGCGGCTGGAGATCTTGTACGTGATTCCCGTGCTCCTCGCGGCCTGGCACGACGGGATGCACTGGGGCATCGCCTTCGCATTGGCGACCAGTCTGCTGCGCTTCACCGTCGGCATCGACCAGATGCCCGCCACGACGTTGCTCGACTACCGGGTCATTAACGAGCTCGCCTATCTCCTGGTGGTCGCGGTGGCCATCGCCGGCCTGTCCCAGCTGCGGCACACGCACTCTCAACTCGAGCAGTTGGCGACCCAGGACCCGCTCACGAACGTCCTGAATGCGCGCGCGTTCTCCTACGAGCTGGCTCAGGAGCTGAGCCGCAACCGGCGCTACGGCCGGCCCCTGGCCCTGATCTACCTCGACCTGGACGACTTCAAAAACGTCAACGATGCGCACGGCCACGCCACGGGCGACGCCGTGCTGCGGCTCGTGGCCGACGCGATGCGCAGCGCCGTGCGGCAGGCGGACGTCGTGGGCCGGCTGGGCGGCGACGAGTTCGGGGTGCTGATGCCCGAGACCGACGGCGACGTGGCGCACGCCGCGGCCAACCGGCTCGTCAGCGGCATCCGTACCGTCTTCCGGGGGACCCCCTCCGTCACGGCCAGCGTCGGTGTCGTGGCGGTCTCGGGCACCGAGGCCGGAACGGACGAGCTGCTTCGCAAGGCCGACCAGGCCATGTACGCGGCGAAGCGCGCCGGCAAGGATCGTGTGGTGCAGGTCGCGATGTGAGCGATACCCTGAGGACGCTGCAGGACCTGTTCCTCATCTTCACGTCGGTCCTGTTCATTGTCGATCCCCTCACCGCCGTTCCAACGTTCCTGGCCATGACCGCGCGGGACCCACCGGAGGGGCGCCGCCTCATGGCCAAGCGGGGCGCCTGGACCTGCGGCATCACCCTGACGGCGTTCGCTTTGGGTGGCAGCCTCATCTTCCGCCTGTTCGGCATCACGATCGGAGCCTTCAAGATCGCCGGCGGTATCCTGATCGGCCTCAACGCGCTCGACATGGTTCAGGCGCGCCGCAGCCAGCAGCGCGAGACGGCGGTCGAGAAGGCCGAGGGGATAGAGAAAGAAGACGTAGGCATCATGCCACTCGGCGTCCCGATGCTCGCCGGACCGGGGGCGATCTCGACGGTCATGGTGCTGGCGGGGGCGTCGAAGAGCGGGGTGACGACCGTCGGGGTCTACGTAGCGATCGCGCTCACGGCGTTCCTGACCTACGTCACGCTCGCCGCGGCGCCACGGGTAGAGCAGAAGCTCGGCCAGACCGGCATGCGGATCCTGACACGGCTCATGGGTCTCGTGCTGTGCGCCATCGCGGTGCAGTTCATCATCGACGGAATCAAGATGGCAGGTCTATGAACGGCGCAAGGAAGCCCTACAGGTTCAGCCGCTGAAAGCCTTCCGGGTCCGAGTTGCGGCGGCCCGCTTGAGAGCGACGAGGTGCTTGGGCGCGTCGCTCGACCCCACTGCGACGCTCGACCGCCACCTCGACCTTTTCGCGACGGCGATCGCGCACCATGCGGCGGCCGCGATCGGCCCTGCGATCCCAGCCGCGCCGCTTGGGCTGCTCGCCCCGCTTGGTCGTGTCCCGCCTGGCATCATTCGTCATAGAGGGCCTACTTGATCGACTGCATTCTCAATGCCATCGAGCCGGCCAGGCCTCACCGCCTATCGCGTTGTCGCGATTGATGATGCGAGTTGACCAGGAGTTCCGGTGTCTGGACGGAGGGGCTAACTGTTGCCCTCGAGTCGCGCCTGATGCGGCGATGCCAAAGTGGAACACCGTCCTACATCCGTTTGTACTTGGGGCCGCTCCCGCCCTCCCGCGGCGTCCAGCGTGGGCCGAGGACGTCCGTGGCCTTACAATCGACGCAATTCGGGGCATTCACGCGCAGCGTTCCCGCCGTCACCTCGTACACGCCCGCAGGGCACATCTGCGCGTAGAACTCCGCCACGGCCGCAGGCACGTCTTGCCCGACCACCAGGTGGATGGGAATCGTGTCGCGGGTCGCATTGCCGGACTTGAAGACCCCATCGACCTTGGAGAAGGTGAGCTTGCCATCAGGGGTTACTGACCCCGGGCGCAAGCCCGGGGTGAGCCGGCGAGGGGTTTCGGCATCACTCTCCATCGCAATCTTCCGACCCGGGAACCGCCCCCCGGTGAACGTCATCAGCGCCGCCTTGACCCCACCCCAATAGAATCCGTCCTTGAAGGCAAGCCGCATGTTCCGCGTGCGGTGCAGGTCCTTCATGATGAAAGACGTGCTCACCGAGCGGTCGTACTCGGCGAGCCGCGCGGCGGACGCGTCGCCCGCCTTGAGCCCCGCATGGATGGCGCGCGCCGCGAGCATCCCCGACTGCATGGCGTAGTGGATTCCCTTGAGCGACGGGACATCCACGAAGCCCGCCGAGTCGCCCAGGATCACGACACCATCGCCTGAGCGTCGGGCCGGGACCGCGTAGTGGCCGCCCTCGGGGATCGTCTTCGCGCCCCACTCGACCAGCTCGCCGCCCTCCAGGTACTGCCGGAACAGCGGGTGCAGCTTCATCTGTTGGAGCAGCTCGTGGACATCGAGTGCGGCGTCGTGGTAATCGAGCCCCACCACCAGTCCGAGCGCTACCAGGTTGGGCTCGAGTGGGTACATGAAGCTGCCACCGAAGGCATCGGTCGGGACCGGCCAGCCGAGCGTGTGGACGATCGTGTCGAGCGGCCGCTTGGTCTCCCAGATCTCTTTCACGCCGAGCGCGTAGATCTGCGGATTCTGGGACGGCACGGCCTGCCACTCGAGCCACCCCTGCGACAGGCTTCCCCTCGTCCCCTCGGCCAGCACCGTCACCTTGGCGGTGAGATCGTTCGGCGCCATGTAATTCGAGAGCGGCCGCCCTTCGCGGTCGAGGCCGGTGGCCGCTGTCCGCACGCCCGCAACCCGCCGCCCATCCACCAGCAGGCTCGCGGCCGGGAACCCCGTGAAGACGTTCACCCCCAGCGCCGCGGCTCGCTCGCCCAACCAGCGCACGATCTCGCACAACGACGCCACATAGTTCCCGGCGTTGTGCATCGTGGGCGGCGTGGGAAGGGTGAACGCCCGGCGCGAGGTGAGGAAGGCGACCCGTTCCTTCGTGACGGGCCCGCGGAACGGGAAGTCGGCATCCTTCAGGTCGGGGAACAGCTCGCGGAACGCGCGGGGGTTCACGACCGCGCCCGAGAGGCAGTGCTCGCCCAGCGCTTCGGCTTTCTCGAGCACGCCGATGTTCACGTCCGTGTGCTCGCGCTGGGCGAGGCGGGCCAGCTCGATCGCGCAGGCCAGCCCCGCGGGCCCCGCCCCCACGATCAACACGTCGAGCTCCATGCGGTCGCCCGCGCCGGGGGCGCCGACCGGCAGCAGGAGCTTGTCCAGCGGGAGGGGAGGCTGATACCGCGCGGGAATCACCTTTCCCGTTTCCCCTTTCCCCTTTCCCGTCTCATCCATGCAGCTTCTTTATCTCTTCCGTGAGCTTGGGGACGACCTCGAACAAATCCCCCACGATCCCGTAGTCCGCCACCTTGAAGATCGGCGCGTCTTTGTCCTTGTTGATGGCCACGATGACTTTGGACGTACGCATCCCGGCGAGGTGCTGGATCGCGCCTGAAATGCCGACCGCGACGTACAGGGTCGGGCTCACCGTCTTGCCCGTCTGTCCCACCTGATCCGCGTGGGGGCGCCACCCCGCATCGACGACGGCGCGCGATGCACCGACCGCGGCGCGTCCCGCGAAGGCCGCGGCCAGCTCCTCCAACACCTTGAAGTTGGCCGGTTCCTTGAGCCCACGACCCCCGGACACGATGATGGGCGCTTCGGCCACATCGAGCGTGCCCGCTTCCGCCGCCTTGATCGCTTTGACCACCACCCGACCCGCCGGCCCCGCCGCCGCCACAGTCTCCTGCGTCCCCGCTTTCGGCCGCTCGACCGGGGTGAACACATTCGGCCTCAACGAGAGCAGCGCGGGAGTACCGGTAACCTTGAGCTTCAGCAACGCCTTCCCCGCGTACACCGGGCGGATCACCGTGACCGCGCCATTCTCGACCGCGAGGTCGACGACGTCCTGGGCAAGCGGACGCCCCAGCCGCGCGGCCACGCGAGGGGCGAGGTCCTTCCCCGTTGCGCCGGCGGCGAACACCACCGCTCCGTAGCTGCCGCTCGTGATGCGCTCGGCAATGGTGCGCGCATAGCCTTCAGGGGCATACATGCCGAACGCCGCGTTGGTGACTGTGATCACCTTGTCCGCGCCGTGGCGCCCCACCTGCTCCGCGCCCTTCACCGCACCCGACGCGAGGATCAGCGCGTCTACGCTCCCACCGAGCGCGTCGGCCAGCCGGCGAGCACCCGTCACGACCTCGTAGGACACCTTGCGCAGCGCGCCGTCGCGCTGCTCGAGCACCGCGAGGACGTGGCTCACAGAACCTTGGCTTCCTCGCGCAGCAGACGCACCAGCTCGGGCACGGCGGCCGGGCCTTCGCCCACGATTTTCCCCTCCTTGCGCTCCGGGGGAGGCATCAGGGCAAGGATCTCGAGCGCCCCTGGACCGAGCATTGCGGGCTTCACGTCCAGCGGCTTCTTCTTCGCGGCCATGATTCCCTTGAGCGCGGGATAGCGCGGCTCGTTCAGACCTTTATCGGTGGTGAGCACGGCCGGGAGGGGAAACTCCACGACCTCGACACCGCCTTCGATCTCCCGCTCGGCGACACCCCTTATGCCCTCGATCTCGAGGTGCGCCACGGTAGTGACGCACGGCATGTCGAGCAGCTCGGCCACCATGGGGCCGACCTGATGGTTGTAGTCGTCGATCGCCATCTTGCCGAACAGGATGAGATCAAACCCGGCGCCCTTGAGCTCGGCGGCCAGCGCTTTGGCCACTTCCAGACCATCCGTGGGGATCCGGTCCGACTGGAGCAGGACACCTCGGTCCGCGCCCATGGCGAGCGCGGTGCGGATCGTCTCCTGAGCCACGGCGGGGCCGAGCGCGACGACGACGACCTCCCCCGCCCCGGCTTTTTCCTTGCGTCGCAGCGCTTCTTCGACGGCGAACTCGTCGTAGGGATTGAGAATGAATTTGACGCCCGCTTCGTCGAGCGATTTGCCGTCGGCGGCGATCTTGACGCGCGTCTCGGAGTCGGGGACGCGCTTGATGCACACAGCGATCTTCATGGGAGCAGAAAACAAACCCGGCAACCGGCTTCTGGCAACCGCTCGCGGCGGAGAATTCTAGAAGTCGGTACTCAGGCTGACCTGCACATGACGGGGCGGCCCGGGCGTGAGCCAGCGCTGCACGGGCGTGCCGGGCGCTGTGGGATTCTCGGCGAAGGTGCCGAACGTGTAGACGCGCCGGTCGAACAGATTCCGCACCACGCCGCGCAGCTCGAAGTCGCGCCAGTTCAGCGTGAGCGACAGATCGGCGATGGTGTAGTCGGACAGTCGGCGGGTCACGTTCTCCTCGTCCCCCCGCAGCCACTGCCGCCCGATATAGCGGGCGTCCACTGCGGCGGCGAGCGCCACGCCCGTCCCATTCCCCCGGTGACGAAGGATCGGGACCGCGAGCCCCGCATTGACGCGGTGGCGCGGCACGATCGGAAGCTCGTCGCCCGGCGTCACCGTCTCACCGGCCGTGTCGCGCGTGGTGGCGAGCGTGGCGGTCGTCTCGAAGGTGGCTCGGGTGTAGCCGTAGTTCGTGTACGCCCGTACACCCGCCGGGCCCTGCCACTGGAGCGCGAGCTCCACGCCGCTGCGGCGCGTCGCGCCGATGTTCTGGAAGTAGCCGCCGGTGACGGTCGAGGCGATGAAGAAGATGTCGTCTCGCACGTCGGTGCGGTACACGTCGGCGCTGGCGTCGAACCGGCCCGGCGCGCGGACGTGCCATCCCAGCTCGTACGTCGTGGCCACGACGGGCTTCAAGGCGGGGTCGGGTCCGAGGGCGAACGGCAGCGGGCACGCGGTCTGCGGGTCGGCGCACGCCAGCTCGACGATGGCGGGAGCGCGGAACCCACGGCTCACGGACGCGAACACCTCGTGTCCGCCCCCGCCGTTCCAGGTGAGCCCGACGCGCGGGGACAACCGTCGGAAGATGTGCAGGCCGTTCTGCGACGCGTCGATCAAGTCCTCGAACGGCACGCGAATCCAGTCGTAGCGCGCCGCGGCGGTCGCGGTGAGTCGCGGCACGACCTCGAGGTTCACGCCGGCGAAGGCCCCCGCGTTCACCTGATTGGTGCGGACCGACTCCGTGAGCGAATCGGGGGAGCCGCCCCCCGGCACGGCAAAGATGTGGACGGCCACGTGCTCGTAGTCCGCGTCCGCCCCGGCGAGCCAGTGCAGCTCTCTGGCCCCGAGCGGCACCTTGCCCGAGAGCTGCACCGCCCCGCCGCCCATGCGCGTTGCGTTCTGCTGCCGCGAGTCTTCCCCCACGAAGTTCGCGTTGAACTGCTCGCTCGAGAGCGAGCGCCCGAACGCGTTGATAGCGAGCTGCGTGTGGCCGAGCAGGCGCTGCGCGTTCAGGATGACGAGGTGGGCCTGCGGGGCGAAGTAGTCGCCCCCGGTGAAGTTGCGCCGTGGATTCACCACCGCCACGCTCTCGGGAAGGCTGCCGGCCTGGAAGATCTTGTTATCCGCCCCCGAATAGCTGAGCGTGGCGTCCCAGGTGCCGGTCAGGAGCCCGAGCTTCGCGAACAGGGTGCCGATCCGGCTGCGCGTGTCCTCGCGCCAGCCGCCCTCCCGCTCGTAACGTGCGCCCACGTAGTAGTCCCACACCCCATGGCGGGCCGCGGCGCGCGCCTTCAGCTCGTAGCGTCCCCAGCTCCCCGCCGACGCCTCAATTTCCCGCGCCGCCGGGCTCGCGCCCCGGCGGGTCACGAGGTTCACCGCGGCCCCGAGGGCGTTCCGACCGAGCAATACCGACGGGCCGTACACCACTTCCACCCGCTCCACGTCCTCGAGCGGCAACAGGTCGAAGTTCACCTCGTGTGCGTCGGGCTCGTTGGCGCGCACGCCATCCACGTACACCGTCACGCCCTGCGGCACGCCGATTACGGGCGAGACCTGAAACCCGCGGAGCGAAACGTCCATCTGCGCCGTCGCGCCGAGCTCGTCCGACGTGGTCACGCCCGGCAGCTGCTCCAGCGCGTCCGCGAGCGTCCGCACGCCGCGCGCATCCAGGTCCTGGGCGTCGAGCGTGGCGGTCCGCCCGGCGAGGCCGCGTGCCAGCTCGCGCACCGTGGGGAGCCGGACGCCGGTGACGACGACGGGGGCCAGGGCGGTGGTGTCTTTGGGAGTCGAGTCGGGCTGTTGAGCGCCGGCAAGCGGAGGCAGTAGAGCCAGCAGCAACGCGCCCGCTAGCAAATGCGGAATGGGGAATGCGGAATGCGGAATGTCAGTGGAGGCTTCCAGTAGCGAATGACCCTTCCCTTCAATTCCGCATTCCGAATTTCGCATTCCGCATTCAATTGAACGCACTCAGCCCCGTGATTTCCTGGCCCAAGATGAGGGTGTGGACGTCGTGCGTCCCCTCGTACGTATAAACCGACTCGAGGTTCGCGAGGTGGCGCATGGCCTGATACTCCGCCAGGATACCGTTCGCGCCGAGCAGCCGGCGCGTCTCACGCGCCACGTCGGTCGCGATGCTCACATTGTTCCGCTTAGCGAGCGACACCTGTTGCGGTGTGACCTTCCCCTGGTCCTTGAGCCGCCCGAGCTGCAGGCTGAGGAGCTGTGCCTTGGTGATCTCGGTGAGCATCTCGGCGAGCCGCGCCTGCTGCAGCTGGAAGCCGCCGATCGGCTTCCCGAACATCACCCGCGCCTTGGCGTAGCTCACCGCCTCGTCGTAGCACGCCATGGCCGCTCCCACCGCTCCCCACGCGATGCCATAGCGTGCCTGCGTGAGACAGAGCAGCGGAGACTTGAGCCCGCCCGTCTGCGGGAGCAAGGCGTCCTTGGGGACACACACGTCCTGCAGCACCAGCTCGCTCGTGTCGCTGGCGCGCAGGCTGAGCTTGCCCTTCTGGTCCTTGGCCGAGAAGCCCTTGGTGCTGGTCGGAACGATGAAGCCGCGAATCGAGTTCACATCGTCGACCTTGCCGGTCTTGGCCCACACGATGGCCAGCTGCGCGGTGGAGCCGTTGGTGATCCACATCTTGGCGCCGTTCAAGACCCAGCCGTCCTTCGTCTCCTTCGCGACGGTGATCATGCCGGCGGGATTCGATCCGTAGTCCGGCTCCGTGAGGCCGAAGCAGCCGATCACCTCGCCCGACGCCATCTTCGGGAGCCAACGCCGCTTCTGCTCGTCCGAGCCGAAGGCGTAGATCGGATACATGGCCAGCGCGCCCTGGACCGAGGCGAACGAGCGCACCCCCGAGTCGCCGCGCTCGAGCTCCTGCATGATGAGGCCGTAGGCGACGTTGTTCAGCCCGGCGCAGCCGTACTCCTCCGGCAGGTTGGCGCCGAACAGGCCGAGCTCGGCCATCTGTGGAACGAGCTGCTTCGGGAAGCGCCCCTCGATGTAGTGCTCGCCGATGATGGGGATCAGGTTCTCGTCCACCCACGCGCGCACCGTGTCGCGCACGGCGCGCTCTTCCTCGGTGAGCAAGCTGTCGACGTCGTAGAAGTCGACGCCTTGAAACTTGGGTGCCATGGCTGCCTCAGCTGTGGGATGTCGTGTCCGCGGGTACCGGCTGGGCGGGAGGTGGCGCGGGGGCGGGGCCGGAGGAGGCTCCCTTCCCTGCCCGTGCGAATGCGTAGGTGTCCGACGCCCGAAAGCGACGGGACTCGGCGTCCCACCGGAAGTAGGTGATGTGGACCGCCGTCGGCTCGATCGTCACGAAGTTGAAGGTCGACGGCCGCCCGCCACGCGTGCGCTTGCAGAGCGTCCCCGCGGTCGAAACCACCACCCGACCTCCGAGCAGCTCCGCTCCCTCCTGGTGGTCGTGCCCGCACAGAACGACCTCTGCCCCCGAGGCCACGATGCGACGTTGCGCCTGGCGCCAGCGGGCGAGGCCCATCCGCTTCGAGATATCTCCCCGCAGCACGTTGTGATGCAGCACCAGCACCCGGGCCTGCTCTCGCGGGGCGGCTTCGAACAGCCCGCGCACCCGCGCGAACTCGCGCTTCGGGAGGTGCCCCTTCACCGCGAGATCGCGCACCTGTGGCGTGAGCGAGCCCCAGGCCACGCCGTGCGACGTGAGGGCGCTCGCGAGGATGGCCCCGGGGAGCGCCAGCGTGGGCGTCAGGTCCGCGCCGAAGTAGCGCGCGTACTTCGCGTACAACGGCTCCTTGGCAAACGGGATCAACGGTCGCAGCCACCACGCCACGTCGTGGTTGCCGGGGATCACGAGGACCGGCGCGGTGCGGGCCGCGGTCTGCACGAGCGCCCGCGCCCGCTGGAATTCCCCGTGGCGTGCTCGCTGCGACAGGTCGCCCGTGACTACCACCGCATCGGGCCGCAGGTCGGGGAGCATCTGCTCGAGGCTCTCGATCTGATCGAGATCCGCGAGGCCGCCGAAGTGGAGGTCCGAGAGATGCAGCAGCTGGACGGTCACGACTCGGCCTGGACGGTGTAGGTGAGCATCGCGTCCCCGTTTGCGGGGACCGGGATCCGGAACCGGACCTCGGTGGCGGAGAGCTTCTCCGCCGGAACGCTGCTCTCGGTCACGCGCCACACGCCGAACCGCGCCTCGCGCACGTCGACCGTCACGGGCGCAGGCTTCGCGTTCGAGATCGTGACCTTGTAGGACGCGGTGATCCGCTGGCGCGCCGCCATCCCTCGATTGGGGGGCGCCAGCTGCTCTTGCGCGTAGTCCGTCTGCACCCGCTCAGCGGTGATGTCGAAAGCGTCCCCTGACTGAACCCGTAGGTCGCGCCCAGGGGCCGTGTGACCGCTCGTCGCCTCGCCCACGAGCTGGAGTCGGCCGGCGGAGTCGGCCTGATACAGTTGGACCGTCCCTCCGGGCAGGGGCCGGTCGCCGAAGGGCGTGCCGCGACCACGCTTGAGCGTGTACCACACCTGCACCGGCACGCGATTCTCGTCGCCGGGCGTCTGGCCGAGGAACCCGCGCCACGGCAGGGCGCCGGGAACGACGAACTCTTGCGTATACGGCGTCGTGCTTCGCGGGAACAGGGCGACAGTGACGGGAGTCCCGGGCTCGAGCGACAGCCTGCCGGGCAGCTGATACACGTGTGTCTCGCCCACCGTCTCTTCCGAAGTCTCCCCGGCGCTCACCGCGACCTGCGCGAGAGCCACGGCCCCCCGCTGCAGGTAGTCCATCTGACCGGCCTTCGCGGCGGAGCGGGTGCGCCGGATCGCCCCCGCCACGACCTGTACGTCGGCCGAGTCCGCGCGCAGCCCCTGCGACCGGAGCGTCGCGGTACCCGTCACCGATCCATTTGCTGCGCCGATGACGACCTGATAAAGCGCCTCCCACGTCGTACCCTCGGTCACGAACGCAAGCTCGGTGCGGGGTCGATCCCGCGCAGCGTCGAGTACCAGCGTCACCTCGGGTGCCGTGCGCACCAGCTCGGCCGGGAACAGCGGCTCACCCGGGTCGTCCAGGAGCACGCGCCCGTCGGGCAGGCGATACTGCGCCGGGTTGGTTCGCACCACGCTCGCGCGCACTGTATCCGCCCCACCCGCCGCTCGCTCCCGGACAAACGCGAGTGTCTGACCGACGGCCCGTTGTAACGCCGCCTGGCGATCGGTGGGCGGGCGGAGCAGGGCGGAGAGCAGCGTGACCGACGTGTCCGGTGAAAATAGGGTCGCCGGGTCGAGGCCCTCGAGCTTAAGGGCGATCGTGGTGCGCCCTTTCGGCAGAGCTTGCGGCAGGGTGCGGCGCACCACCACGCGCCCGTCACTATAGATGGAAAGGGACGTCTGGCCGGCGAGCGGCATGACAACCGCCGCCATCGCCAGGATTACGAACGCCGTGATTTGAGCCATTCGAACGCGATCCTCTGCACGATGCGAAAGGTCAGCAGGTACCAGGCGACGGCCGACACGGCACCCACGGTACGGGCCGTGGTCTGCGATGCCAGCGGCGTCGATCGGAGCGTGAGCATCAAATACCCCGCCAGGAGGAGTGTGGTCACGATGGCCACGAGACGCCCTATCCGTGACGCTTTTCTCGTCACGTCCCTCGTGCACGCCGCACACAGGTCCCCCGGGGCGATCCCAGCGGTCTGCTGGCCGCAGCGCACGCACGGGTTACTGGATCCGGCGGGCCACAGCCCGGGCGAACTCAGCGGTCGAAGCACTGCCCCCCAAATCCTTGGTGCGGACGTTGTCCTTCACGATCGCCGTTTCGAGCGCCCGGCGCAGCCGGCTCGCGGCCTCGATCTCGCCCACGTGGTCGAGCATCATCGCAGCGGCGAGCAGCTGGGCCGAGGGATTCGCGATTCCCTGCCCCGCGATATCCGGCGCCGAGCCGTGCACCGCTTCGAAGATCGCCGCATGCTCGCCGATATTCGCCCCCGGCGCGAGCCCGAGCCCGCCCACCAGTCCCGATGCCTCGTCGGAGAGGATATCTCCGAACAGGTTGGTCGTGACGATCACGTCGAACTGCGCCGGGTTGATCACCAGCTGCATCGCCGCATTGTCCACGATCTTCTCGTCCGAGGCGATCTGCCCTTCGTACTCCTGGGCGATCATCCTCGCGGTCTCGAGGAACAGCCCCGAGGTCGCCTTGAGGATATTCGCTTTGTGCACCACCGTCACCTTCCGGCGATCGTGCCGGCGGGCATACTCGAACGCATACCGCACGATGCGCCGGCAGCCGTCACGCGTCATCACCGACGTGGCCTGGGCGAGCGCCTTGGGGTCGTTTCCCACTTTGAAGGTGCGGTCGAACCCGACGTACATCCCCTCCGTGTTCTCGCGGATGATGACGAGATCGACGTCGGGGTAGCGGCCACCGGGCACGATCGACTTGACCGGGCGCACGTTGGCATACAGCTCGAACTCCTGACGCAGCGCCACGTTGACGGACCGATAGCCGTCGCCGACGGGCGTGGTCAGGGGGCCCTTCAGCGCCAGGCCGGTACGCCGAATAGAGTCCACCGTGGCGTCGGGGAGCGGGGTCCCCGCCTGCTCCACGGCGCTCATCCCGCCGTATTGCTCGTCCCAGTCGAACGCGACCCCGAGGGCGTCGAGCACCTGCAAGGTCACCAGGGTGATCTCGGGCCCGATGCCATCACCGGCGATGAGGGTCGCCTCACGCGTCACGGCAGCCCCGGCGTGAGGCTCTTCACCGCGCGGGTCAGCGCGGTCCACGGGTCGTCCCCCTCCCCCCGCGCCACGGTGCGGAAACCGACCCGACCGGTGCGGACGTCGGCCAGCACGACCGTCAGTTCCGCGGTGGCGGCCTGGCGGTCAGGCGGTCGGGCGGTCGGGCGCTGCGAATCGGACCGCCCGTCCACCCGTCCGCCCGTCCGTCGGAAGGTCAGCCCCGCCGGAACCAGTGCATACCGCCCCCCGCCGACCAAGGCGGCGAGCGTGCGCAGCTGGCCGCGCAGCGGGTCGGGCACCATTTCCGGGTCTTGCTTGCTCTGGTGGAACAGGATCGCCGTGCCCATCTGATCGGGAGAGGGCGCGATTCCCGGCGCCCGGCGCGCCACCCGCCGCAGCTCGTCCGGCAGTACCCATGTCACCTCGGGCGCCCGTTGCTGGAGCAGCATGCCGATGATGCTGTCGCTCTTCGCGAGCACGACCCGACGCTCGCCCAGGGCAGCCTCCCAGTGGAGCGAGTCTTCCGCCGCGACGAGCGTGAGCGGCAGCACGGCGACCTGTT
>Ga0207646_10003583_pt1 | contig 17424 bp, 16 predicted proteins | sample KBSK5502metaG_FD_184343 | JGI IMG/M metagenome (GOLD analysis project Ga0207646, IMG submission 184343) | Corn, switchgrass and miscanthus rhizosphere microbial communities from Kellogg Biological Station, Michigan, USA - KBS K5-50-2 metaG... | ecosystem: Host-associated > Plants > Roots >... | reverse complement strand
GCCGCGAGGAACAGGAGCGGGTCGCCGCCTGCGACGAACGCGATCGGCATCCGCTCCCCCCGCCCGAGCCAGGCGTCACGGTGCATCCGGCCGTGCTTGCCGGGCGAGATGTAGAAGCCGAGCTTGTTCTTGTCGTGGACCATGACGCGATAGCAGCCGAGGTTCACCCATCCGTTGTCGGGGTCGCGGGTGATGTCGAAGCTTCCGGTCCCGATGTACCGGCCGCCGTCGTTCTCGTGCCACTTCGGCGCGGGGAAGATCGTCATGTCGACGTCCGTGCCGCGCTTGACGTTCTCGAAGATCGGACCGTCCTTCACCTCGATCGACGGGATCGGTGTGATGCCTTCGGATACTCGCTTTTGCCAGGTGCGGACGAGCCCCTCCGGCGACATCTTCGGGTCGAGCCCGAGCGTGAGCGCGAGCCGGGGGAACCAGCCGAGACCATTCGAGAGGACCCGGAAGCCCTTCTTGTAGCCCGGTATTTCGTCGAACAGGAGCGCGGGCGTGCCGTGGACGCGGCCGGCGAGCTCCGTGGCCATGCCGATCTCGTCTTCGGAGCGGGCTCCGCGAACGACACGGAGCTCCCCAAGGTCGTCGATCCGCCTCAGCCAATCACGGAGGTCACGGAAGGTCCGGGTCGGACGCTCGGCGACAGCCATGCCCATCTCCCGTCCCCGCCCTTGCCGGGCGGGGTCCAATTGGCAAATGGTTATACCACTGGGCGTGGGGTGCAGGCGGCGCGCTGCTTGAGGAGCCCGCGGTCGAGCGCGCTTTTCACGAAAGAATCGTCGAGATCTTCGCGGGGTCGACCGTCCTCACCTTGTCATTGACCTTGGCGACGACCGAGCGGATAAGGAGTCGAGGAAGCTACCTACGATCGCGGTGACCTGCGCGGCGGTCGCGCGCGTGCTGTGGGGACTGTGTCCCCCACCCTCGATCATCTCGATACGGGCTGCCGGGACCTCGCGACGTATGCGGTCGAGCTCGCCAGGCTCGGTGCGCGGATCGTCGGCGCCGTGCACGACGAGCATGGGCACGCGCAGCTCGTGGAGACGGTGTTCGTAGAAGTCTTCCTTCGGTGTGGCCGCGATATCGACCCACGCGCGGCCGGCGGCGCGAATGATCGTGCGCCAGTAGTCTTCGCCGTGCTCCTCGGCGAGCTTCCGCGTGACGCGCTCGCCGAACGCGTCCGGGTCGTTCTGCATCTGCAGAAAGAAGGCGCGCGACCGCGGCTTCTCCCGATCGAGGTGGATCGCCTCGACGATGATTCCCTCGTACTGGTCGGGATGCCGCAGCGCCAGGATCGTCGCGATGACCGCGCCGTCGCTGTGGCCCCACAGCACTGGGCGCTCTATCCCCAGCTTGTCGAGAAACTTCTCGGTCTCGATCGCCGCGGCGACGTGGAACTTCGGCGGAAGCTCAGCGATGTGTGGCGAGCCGCCATAGCCTGTGCGGTCAGGGATTAAGAACCGGCGATCCAACCTCGCGATCGCGTCGTCGTGAGGGTAGAAGCCGTAGCCCCAACCGCCGTGCAGAAGTACGAGCGGCGCACCGCGTCCGCCCTCCTGGTAGTGGAGCTCGAGCGGTCTCGTCCCTGGCAGCAGCAGAGAACCGTCGATCGCCAGCTTGAAGGAGGCGAGGTTCGTCAATTCCCTTTGTAGTTCGGCTTCCGCTTCTCCACGAAGGCGGTCACGCCTTCCTTCGCGTCCGCGCTCTTAAACAGCTCGATGAGTAGCTGGCGCTCGAGCTTGAGCCCGTCGTCGAGAGGCAACCCGAACCCCAGCACCGCGGCTTTCTTGATCCGCCCGATCGCGAACGTCGGCCCGGTCGCGTGAACGCGGAGGCGATCGAGCGCGCGGTCGAGCAGCTCGGCCGCGGGTACGACCTCGTCAACAATGCCGGCCGCAAGCGCGTCCTGCGGAGGCATCGTCGTGCCGCGGAGCATGAAGTCGAGCGCCTTCTGCCGTCCGATGAGCCGCGGCAGGCGCTGCGTCCCGCCGGTGCCCGGAAGAAGGCCGAGCGTCACCTCAGGTAGGCCGATGCGGTAGGACCCCTCCGCGGCGATGCGAAAATCGCAGCAGAGCGCCATCTCGAGTCCTCCGCCGAGGCAGTGGCCACCGATCGCCGCGACGACGACCTTGGGCGTGCTCTCGAACCTCGCCATCGCCTCGTTCGCGCAGACCACGAACGCGTTCTGCTCGTCGAGACCGCTCCTCGCGAAGACGGAGACGTCGGCGCCCGCGGAGAAGAACTTCTCGCTGGCGCTCCGTAGAAGGATCGCCTTCACCGCATCGTCGCGGCCCGCCTCCTCGATGGAACGCTCGAGCTCCTCCATGAACGCCTTGTCGTATGAATTAGCGGGCGGCCGATCAAGCACGATGTGCCCGATGGAGTCCTGCTTCTCGAGACGAACAGCCATCAAACCCCCCGCGCTGAAAGTTCCTAGACTTTAGACCGACTGGCGAATGACGCGCGCGCACGCGCGTCGTGGGCGTTCCGCCCACCGAACGGAGGGCTTCTTCATGGCAACGATGCTCATCGACGGCCAGACCGTCGCCGCGCAAACGGGGAAGACGATCGAGGTCAGAAATCCCGCGAACGGCGAGGTCGTCGACACGATCCCCAAGGGCTCCGCGTCGGAGGTCGACGCCGCGGTCGAAGCTGCGGCCAAAGCGCTCCCGGCCTGGGCGTCACTCTCCGGCACCAAGCGCGCCGCCTTCATGCACGCCGCGGCGGTGAAGGTGAAGGCCGCCGTACCCGAGATCGCGAAGCTGCTCACGCTCGAGCAGGGCAAGCCGCTCGCCCACGCCGTGATCGAGGCGACGCGGGTCGCCGAGAACCTCGAGTTCTTCGCGGGATTCGCGGACAAGCTGCGCGGCGACTACGTGCCGCTCGAGGAGCAGAACAAGTTCGGGCTCACCATGCGGCGCCCGGTGGGCGTGGTCGTCGCGATCACGCCGTGGAACTTCCCGCTCACGCTCATGGCGAACAAGGTGTGCCCGGCGCTCGCGGCGGGTTGCACAGTCGTGCTCAAGCCTGCTTCGACGACGCCGCTCGCGACCCAGCGGACGATCGAGATCATCAACTCCGTCGGCATCCCGGCGGGCGTGTTGAACACGGTGCACGGCCCGGGCAGCGAGATCGGCGACGCGCTCGTCTCGCACCCCAAGGTCAACAAGATCGCGTTCACCGGGCAGACCGAGACCGGCAAACGGATCATGAAGCTCGCGGCCGACCACGTGACGCGCGTCACCCTCGAGCTCGGCGGCAGCGACCCCATGATCGTCTGCGACGACGCGGACATCCGGCGCGCGACCGCCGCGACCGCCATCGGACGCTTCTTCAACGCGGGTCAGGCCTGCCTCGCGGTGAAGCGTGTCTACCTCTTCGAGCAGATCGCCGAGGAGTTCATGACCAAGATCGCGGACCGCGCCCGCAAGGAGTGGCCCGTTGGCGACGGCATGAAAGAGGGCGTGAAGATGGGACCGTTGCACACGGAGAAGGGGCGGGCCGATGTGGAGTCGCAGGTCGCGGACGCCGTGAAGCGCGGCGCCAAGGTGCTCGCGGGCGGTAAGCGTCCCGAGGGCAAGGAGTTCGAGAAGGGCTGGTACATGGAGGCGACGGTCCTCCGGGACGTCCCCGAGGATTCGCGGATGTCGACCGAGGAGGTCTTCGGCCCGGCGCTGCCGATCTTCATCGTGAAGGACCTCGACGAGGCGATCGCGAAGGCGAACGCGAGCGTCTACGGCCTCGGGTCATCCATCTGGACCAAGGATCTGGCCAAGGCGCGAAAGGCCGCCGAACTGCTCGAGGCCGGATACACGTGGATCAACGACATTGAGGTCGCGTATGACCAGCTGCCGTTCGGCGGGACGAAGCAGTCGGGATTCGGCAAGGAGCACGGGATCGAGGGCCTCGACGGCTACCTCGAGAAGAAATCGGTGGTGCTCGCGTACTGATGGTCCTCGACCCGAGGCTGCTTATGGCCGACGCCCAGGCGCTGGGACTCTTCCAGCCGCACGGCGCGTTCGAGGTCCACTGCTCGCACTGCCATGCGCGCCTCGACGGCCGTGGCGACTGCGCGACCTGCGGCCTCATCGGCCGACCCGCGTCCGAGCTCGAGCGTCGCGCGCAGACCGATCCCGAGGGCACCGCGAAGCTGCTGCGCGCGGCGATCGAGAAGCGGAAGAACTTCAAACCGGTCGGAGCCAAGGGAGAGAAGTCGCAGGAGCGCTAGCCCGGTACTTTTCCCTCGGCCTCTTTGCGGAACGCATCGTCCGACCACTCGAGCGCCTCGCCGTTCCGCTCCGTCGACGGCAGTGCGAGGTACGCGACGGCGCGCGCGGGCTCCCTCGGATGCTTCAACTTCCCCTCGCGCTGCGCGGCGCGGTACTCGTCGCTGCGCGGAAAGTCCGCGGTCGACGTCCGGCGGATGCGCTCCTGCATATCGGTGTCCATGTATCCCGGGTTGAATGCGTTTGCGGTCACCCCGGTGCCCTCGAGCTCGAGGGCGAGGCTGCGCGTCATCATCACGATCGCCGCCTTGCCCGCCGCGTACGCCGTCCATCCCGCGGACGGGCGCGACGCGGCACCGGACGAGATCGTGATGATGCGTCCGTACCCACGGTCGAGCATCCCGGGCAGGACCGCACGCGTCGCGAGATAGGTGCCGCCGACGTTGATCGCGACGCTGCGCAGCCATAGCGCCGCGTTGGAGCGCGCGAGCGGGACGATCGGGTCGACCATGCCGGCGTTGTTCACGAGGACGGTCGCGGGTCCAACCCAACGCTCGGTCGCGAGAACGAGCTCCTGGACCTGACGCTCGTCCGCGATGTCCGCGGTCTGCGCGAGCGCTTTTCCTCCCGCGCGCTTGATCACCTTGGCGACCTCGTCGAGCTCGGGCGCATTCCGCGACGCAAGCACGACGGCGGCGCCCATCGCCGCGAGGCGCTCCGCGACCGCGCGCCCGAGCCCGCGGCCGGCCCCGGTGACGATCGCGACGTGCCCGGCGAGCTCGGCCATCAGCGGACCGCGACCGCGAGCGTGCGGGCGAATGCGGCGGCGAGGCGGTCGATGTCCTTCTCCTTGTGCAACGCCCAGAACGAGAGGCGGATCGCCTGACCGATACCAGGCTCGTCGATGAGCTTCACCACGATGCGCTCCTCGTCCCACATCCGTTGTACCAACGCGGCGACGTCGCCGCCGCCCTTGGGCTCGACGACGACGATGCCAGTCGGCGCCTGGGGTGTCGATCGCACCGTGAACGGCAGGTCGGCGATACGGTCGAGCAAACGTCGGCGCAGCGCGCGGACCCGCTCGGAGACCCATGAGCCCAGCAGGCGATGCACGAGGAGCGTCTGGCGCAGTCCGACGAACGCGGCGGCGTCGACAGTGCCGGCCTCGAACCGCGTCGCGTTCGGGTTGTAGTCGCGGCTTCCGGTGGGAAGCTCAAGGCGCGAGCGCCATCCGAGCCGCGTGGGAGCGAAGTGCGCGAGGTCGCGCACCCAGAACCCGCCGGTCGCGAGCGGTCCATGCAGCCACTTGTGGCCGAGCGTCACGACCGCATCGGCTCCAAGCTGATTGACGTCGACGGGCACCTGTCCGAGCGCCTGCGCCGCGTCCACGATCGAGATCGCGCCAGCGTCGCGCGCGAGCCCGCATGCCTCGCGGACCGGCAGCACGTCGCCCGTCTTGCACGACACCGCCGATAGCAAGAGCGCACGCGCGCCGTCGCGCATGCCCAAGCGGACTTCGTCCAGGAAGCGGTCTGGGTCGCCGTGCCATTCGATCTCGCGAAGGTGGTCGCCGAGCTCCGCACGCCGGCGCAGGGGATAGAGCGCGCTCCCATGTTCCTCGAGCGTGGTGATGATGAGCGACCGTGGAGGGATAGCCAGACCGGCCACGAGTGTGTTCAGGCCGTCGGTCGCCGATTGCGCGAGCGCGACGCGGGCCGCGCCGTCACGATCCCCGAGCGCCGCCGCGAGGTCAGCACGGGTGACGTCGAGGGCGGCATTGTAGGCGGCGTATCCGAGCTGGCCGAACATCCCGACCTCGTTCAGCCACGCGCGGAAACGCTCGGCGGCCCGCTGCGCGACCGGGAACGTGGGGCCGGAGCCGGCAACGTTGAAGTAGAGGAAGTCCCCCCGCAGCGCCTGCAGAGCCGCGGGCGAGATATCCGGACGCTCGTCGATCGCGGGGGCGATGTCGGTCGTCATGCCGTGATGATGCCCCGGATCGCGAGACCCGCGGTGAAGAGCGCGGCGAACCCCAGGGCCACGGTTTGGCCGCGAGGAGTGCGGTCGCGGACGAGCGATGCGGCAAGCGGCATCGCTAACACGACGGCAAATCCGTACAGGATGTGGAGGGCCTCGCGCGGCTGCCCCGAAAACGCCAGGACCAGAAGTCCGAGGACGCCCTGCGCGATCGACGCAATCACGGCGATGGCAACCGCCCCACGGAAGCCCGGCGTCGGACCGGAGTTACGGACGCCGAGGAAGAGGCCCCAGAGACCCACGGCCGTGTAATAAAGGACGAGCGCTGTGGCCGCGCGCCCGTGCAGCGAGAGAACGAGGTCCACCTCGAACAAAAGCTAGCTCATAACGCCCGTATGCTCGAAGCGTGATCGACGTCCGGCACCTCACGCGCCGTTTCGACGGCACCACGGCGCTCGACGATGTGTCGTTCGAGGTCCATCCCGGTGAGATCGTGGCGCTCCTCGGCCCGAATGGCGCGGGCAAGACGACGGCGAGCCGGATCATCGGCGGGATCCTTGCGCCGAGCCAGGGCGAGGTCCTGGTCGACGGGATCTCTGTGCAGAAGGACGCGAACGCGGTACGCGCGCGCTGCGGCTTCGTCACCGATCAGCCATCGCTGTACGAGCGCATGCCGCTGCGGTCCTATCTCGGCTTCTTCGCACGGCTCTATGACGTTGCGCGCCCTGACGTTCGGTCCGCCGAGCTCGCGAAGCTCCTCGGGCTCGACGACGTCTTCAATCGAAAGCTCGCCACATTCTCGCGCGGCATGCGCCAGAAGGTCGCCATCGCGAGAGCCCTGGTGCACGATCCGCCCGTCCTGCTCCTCGACGAGCCCGCGACCGCGCTCGACCCGGAGATGTCCCAGATGCTGCGCGCGTTCATCATTTCGCTCCGCGCGCGGCACCGCGCGATCCTCCTGACGACACACGACCTCGACGAGGCGCAGCGCATCGCGGACCGCGTGATCGTGCTTTATAAGGGGAAGGTCCTGCGGACGGGCGCGACCTCCGACATCCGCGCGGCCGGCCGCCCGAGCTACACGGTGTCATTCGCCGGCGATGCGACCACGGCGCGCGAAGCGCTTGCTCGTGCCGGCATTCAGGCCGAGACCGCGAGCGCGCGAGACGGCCTCTTCGCGCTGCGCTTCGCCGTGGACGACCCCGCCTCCATGAATCCCACGGCCCTGCGTGCGCTTCTCGACGCCGGCGTGAAGGTCGTCACGCTATCGGCTGAGGAGCGCTCGCTCGAAGACGCGTATCTCAGCATCCTCGCGGAGGCGCGCCGATGAAGTGGTGGCTCATCGCATGGCGCGAGATCCGCTGGGAGGTCTTCCTCGATCGAGCGTCGCTTCTCCGGACCGGGGTTTTCGTCGTGATCCCGCTGTTTTTCGTCCTCTCGAACCGAGGCATCCCGCCGGGATCGGCGGGCGACATCACGCTCATCGGCCTCGCGCTGCAGAGCGTCTTCTTCCCGGCGCTCTCGGGTGTCGCGCTCATCGCGGCGACGTTCTCCGCCGAAAAGGAGAACGGGACGCTGGTGCCCCTCCTCGCAGCGCCGATCCGGGACTTCGACATCGTCCTCGGAAAGCTCGTCGGGATGGTCGTGCCGGTCATGGTCGCCTGCGTCGTCACCCTTGCAGCGGGCTACGCGCTCGCGGCTTATCGCTATGGCACAACGCGCGTCGGGCACGCTCTGACACCGGAGCTCCTGTATGCCCTCGTCGTCCTGTCACTTCTGTATTTGGTCACGACGGGCAGCATCACGATGATCGTCGTCGCGCGCGTGAAGTCGAGCCGCGCGGCGCAGCAGGTCGCCGGGATTGTGATCGCGCTCTCGGCCGCGGTCTTCGCCGGCCTCGGATTCGTGGCCTCGCAGGTCGGGGAGGGCTGGCCGCTCCTCGCGCTCGGCGTCGGTCTCGTCGTCCTGGACATCTTGGCGCTCGAGCTCGCGCGGCGCGTATGGCAGCGCGAAGAAGTAATAGGTCGCGTGTGACCTTGACTGCCACAGAGCCAGCGCCTAGCGTTCCCGTTCTCATGCGCGCTTGTTTCGTCATCGTCATTTTCGGCGAGCTCCTTGTGGGAGCTCGACGGGGAGGCGCGCGCCGCTAACGCGATATCGACCGGCAGCGTGAAGGCCTCCCGAGATGGGGAGGTCTTTTGTTTTCAGGAGGTTGAGATGGCGAGCACGGTGCAGAAACGTCTCGACGAGGTCGCGGCGGTCGGACAAGAGATCGTCGAGACCGGCGTCGCCTACCTCGACGGAAAGTTCACGCCCCTTGCCGATGCGAAGGTCTCCATCGCGACGCACGCACTTCAGTACGGAACCGGCGTCTTCGAAGGGATCCGCGCCTACTGGAACCCGGCGCAGGAGCAGCTCTACGCATTTCGCCTCCAAGAGCACTTCGAGCGCATGGCGCGCTCCGTGCGGATCATGCGGATCGCGCTGCCCGGTGATCCCGACGCCCTCTCCGAGATCGCGCTCGAGCTTCTTCGCAAGAACGGCTTCAAGAGCGACGTCTACGTGCGGCCGCTCGCGTTCAAGGCGGCGCGCTCCGTGAAGGTCGCGCTCCACGGACTCCGCGACGGCTTCGGGATGTACGCGTTCCCGCTCGGCGCGTACCTCCCCACCGGCGGGCTCGCCGCGCGAACAGCGAGCTGGCGCCGCACCTCGGACGACGCGATCCCGGCGCGCGGCAAGCTGACGGGTGCGTACATCAACACCGCGCTCGCGGTCGACGAGGCGCACGACTTCGAGGCCGACGAAGCGATCTTCCTCACCGCCGACGGGCACGTTTCGGAGGGCGGCGGGGCGAACATCTTCATCGTGCGCGACGGCGCCCTCATCACGCCACCCGTGACCAACGACATCCTCGAGGGCATCACGCGCGACTCGATCCTCCAGATCGCGGCCGAGCTCGGCATCCTCGTTCAGGAGCGGCAGATCGACCGCACCGAGCTCTACGTCGCGGAAGAGGTCTTCTTCTGCGGGACCGGCGCGCAGGTCGCGCCGTGCGTCAAGATCGATGGACGCGTCATCGGCGAAGGCGTGATCGGCCCCGGCGCGAAGAAGATCGGCGAGGTCTACTTCGGGATCGCACACGGAGACGACAAGCGCCACGCGGAGTGGCGCACGGCGGTGTACCGCTGACCAGCATCGCCTACCAGGGTCTCGCGGGCGCGTTCTCGGAGGCGGCCGCCGCCGCGCTGTTCCCGGGCGCGAGCCTTCTGCCGCGTCGCACGTTCGCCGAGGTCTTCGCTGCGCTCGAGGCGCATGAGGTGGACGCCGCGGTCGTGCCGGTGGAGAACACACACGCGGGCTCTGTCGCCGACGTCTACGACCTCTTGCGCCAGCACACCGGGGCGAAGGTCGTCGCTGAGGTCATCGTTCGCGTCCGCCACTGCCTGTTGGGGGTGCCGGGCTCGAGCCTGTCGGGCATTCGGATCGCGCGGTCACACCCGCAGGCTCTCGCGCAGGTCGAAGACTTCTTGCGCACGCACCAGATACAGCCGGAGGTCGCCTTCGACACCGCCGGGGCGGCGGCCGAAGTCGCCGAGCTCAGCGACCCGGCTATCGCAGCGGTCGCCAGCCGGCGTGCCGCGGAGCGCTACGGCCTCGACGTGCTCGAGGATTCGATCGAGACTTCGACCGACAACTTCACGCGTTTCTTCGCGGTGGCCCCCGAGGCGGATCGCGAGGTAGCCGCCCTCATTCCCGCGGCGCTTCGCAAAGGGCCGACCAAGACCAGCCTCGTGTACAAGACCGCGAACCTTCCGGGCGCGCTGGTGCGCTCACTACAGCCGTTCGCGACCGCGTGGCTGCAGCTGAGCAAGATCGAGTCACGGCCGAGCCGCTCCGCGCCCTGGGATTACGTCTTCTACCTGGACTTCGAGGGCGACCCGACGGCGTGGCCGGCCAAAGAAGCGCTCGCGCTTATGCGGACGTGTTGCGAATGGATCCAGCAGCTCGGCACATATCAGGCCGCCACGGAAGTACTCGAGCCGGACTAAAGCCGCCGAGCGTCGTCGGCATCCGCGATGATTGCCTACGGCGTCTAGCGAGCGCCCGGCGTGTTCGGCGGTATGTTCTGGTTGATCCGAAAGAGATTGCTTGGGTCATAGCTGTTCTTCAGCTGGACCAGCCGCTCGTAAGTGTCTCTTCCATACGCGGCCCTGACCCGGTCGTTACCTTCCTCGCCGAGGAAGTTCACGTATACGGCCCCTGTCCCGAACCGCGTCATCGACGTGTACACGTTGCGGGTCCAGTCGATATTCGTCTGGGACTGCGCCGGATCGGTCCAGCGAGCGAGGACGTTCAGAAGATAGGGCGCGTTTCGGTGGGTGAATGCGGTCTCGCCCTCGGCGACTCGCGCCACCGCGCCCCCGAAATGATGAAGGTGGATCTCTGAAAGTGGCGACTCGACACGCGCGTGCCAACCGACGAGGGTCTCGATTGCCCCATCGTCCAGTCGCTCCAAATACCCAGACTTGAAATAGTTGTGAGCCCCCGGGCCCCAGTCCGAGTCAACGAGCGTCTGCAGTGCCTCGTATGGCATTGGGCGGATGAGGTCAGCGACCGGAGAGCCGAATTCCCGGAGCGGGCGCAAGAAAGCGGTCGCGTCCTGCAGCTCACCGGCGAAGCAGCTGATCACGATCGCCACCCGCCGGCCGTGAATCGCCGTCGGGAGGAAGGGCGCAGCTGGCGCCGTCGCCAAACTCAGCACAGTCGTGAGTTCGTCTGGCACCACTTGGACCCACCCGCGGTAGAAGCCGAGCAGCTCGCCGGCCTGATCGGCCGGAAAGAAAATGGGGCCGGCCATGACCGTCGGGCCTACGGCATGGAGTCGAAACTCGAACGAGGTCACGATCCCGAAGTTTCCCCCGCCCCCGCGTATGCCCCAGAAGAGGTCGGAGTTCTCGTCGGCGCTCGCCCGTACCACGCGTCCCCCGGCGGTGACGATCTCAGCGGCGAGGAGGTTGTCGCACGCGAGCCCATGCTTGCGCATCAGCCAGCCGATCCCTCCACCCAGGGTGAGTCCGGCGAGTCCGGTGGTCGAGACCATGCCCCCGGTGGTCGCGAGCCCATATGCCTGAATCTCGTGGTCGAGTGCGCCCCATGTCGCTCCGGCTTGGGCCGTGGCCCGGCGCCGCACGAGGTCGAGGCTGATTCCCCTCATGGCGGAAAGATCGATCACCATGCCGCCGTCACATGTCCCATGACCGGCGACGTTATGGCCTCCTCCGCGCACCGCGACCGACAGCTTGTGTTCGTCGGCAAACTCGACGGCCCGGATGACGTCCGCCACGCCGGTGCAGCGGGCGATCAACGCGGGGCGCTTGTCGATGAATGCGTTCCAGACCCGGCGAGCTGTTTCGTATGCGTTGTCCGAGGGGAGCACGAGCTCCCCTCGGAATGAGGCGCGCAGCGAGTCGAGCGCCGATCGCCTCACGGATCGTGCCGCCGTTGTCGATGTGCGTGTGGGCATGCTGAGCGGTCAGAATCCGCAGAAGGGCCCAGGAGCGTCAAGCTCCCGCCGGAATGCAGCACCCACCGGCGCCAGGATCACGCTGATGTCCACGGCCAGCTGACCCGTCTCGTTCCTCCCGATGTGCCCGCGGCCGGAGTCAACGTAGCCGTGACCCGCTGAGACGACGATCGGAGTGCAGCTCGGATCGTCGTACTCGTAGAACGTGACCTGCCCTTGGATGACCGTGATGAAGACCGGGAACGGGTGTGCATGCCATCCCGTGGAGCCGCCGGCCGCGTACTCGTGTCGTCGGACTACCACGTCGATCGGATCCTTCGACTCGGCTTTGAACATGCCAGGGCCTTGCGGATTGGAAATCACCTTGAAGCTGTCGTACGTTCCCCGCGCCAGCACGGTTGGCGTCACCCCCGATGGCGGGGACGCGATCGCCAGAGTGCCAGCGGAAACGAGCAGGGCCACCGCCGCGACCGCGGCAGCTGCCAGGGACTTGGTGCGTCGCATCGGTTTGCCTCCTTATCCTTCGCCAGACTTGTGGGAGCCAGGTTTCGAAACCGCTACGACCGTATGGACGTCCCCTCGGTCCAGCATCCGTACAAGTACTGGACCTGGCCTATCGATTGAGAGGGAACTCGGAAGCGCGCCGGACAAGGTCCAGCTTCGAGCGAACGCCGAGCTTGCCGTACGCGCTCGCGAGGTGAGTCTCGACCGTCCGCTCGCTGATGAACAGTTGCTTCGCGATCTCGCGCGCAGTTTGGCCCTTGAGCGCGAGCCTCGCGATCTGCCGCTCCCGCGGGGAGAGAGCGAGGGGACCGCCCGCTGCGGCGGCCGCTCTTCGGCCGCGCGCCCCCATGGTGCGCAACCGGTCGGCGACGCGATCGCGGCGCCACACGGCGCCGCATGCGTCGAATGCCTTTGCTGCCTCCTCGAGCGCGTTGACTGCGGCCGCCGGGTCGTTGCCGATCAGTGAACGGCCGAGAAGCTCGAGAGCGCGTGCGCGAAACGCTCTGCAGCCCGAATCCGAAAGGAGCCCGACTGCTCGCCGAGCGGCAGCAGCCGCGTCGTCCGATCGGTCGGCGGCCAAACCAGACCACGCCGATCCCATCGCCGCCATCGCCCGGTAGAGGTCACGGTCTACGCTTTCGTCGATCTTGGCGAGCTCGCGTGCTGCGTCCATCGCGACCGCCATGTCGCCCAGCTCGGCGGCGAGTTCGGCGAGGTCGAGCAGGACTACGGCAGCGAACGGCTGTGCGCCGGTCCGGAGAATTCCTGCGGGGGCCTCGCGCGTGCGCGCAAACGCTTCCGCGGTGTTGCCCTGTTGCCAGGCGAGAATGCCCTCGGCATGCGCGCATGCGTGGGTGAAGAATTGCCACTCTCGATCTCCGATCGCGCGCCGGGCTCTGGCCAGATGGCTTCGGGCCTCGCTGGGCTGCTCGGCCTCCACCGCTGCGAGCGCAGCAAAGACCACGCCGATCACACGTCTCTTGCTCAACTCCCCCAGCCTTCCGGCCGCGGCTTCCTGGCCACGGATGAGCGCGGTTCGGAAGTCGCCGGCGAACCAGTGGACGATCGATTCCCACTCCGGGAGGATGCTGTCGCGCCAGCCTGGATTGGCGTCCTTCGCCTCGTCAACGAGGGAGCGCGCCTCTTCCACCCGCCCCTGTAAGGCGAGACAGGTGGCGAGCGAGATGAGCCCGACCGTCAGCCGGTAGACCTTGTGCTCGTCCAGAGCGATCGCGTTGCTGCGGAGGAGTGCGGCCTCTCCCTCAGCGAACCGGCCACGGATCCAGGCAGCGTGTCCCAGGGTGTGCAGTCCCTGAATCGCCGCGATGGTGTCCCGAGCGGTTTCGGCCGCATCGGCAACGCCCTTTCCACCAGCCTCCATCGCCGCATAGTCGCCCTGCAATCCGTGGATCCAGGCGAGCTCGTTGTCGGCGAGCAGGACGCTCGCGGCATCGCCGGCTCGCTTGAATAGCGATCGGCTAGCAGCGCAGGCTCTCTCGGCCTCGTCCAGATCGCCCGATCCCCATCCCAGGAAGTGTGCGAGACGAAACTTGGCGGTCGCGCGTAATGATGGGTTTGGCGAATCGGCCAAGAGCACGTCGATGGCTTTCATCGCCTTGATCCCCAGCAGGGCATGCGTGTCCGCCCGGTGATCGACGACCCACTCCGCGCGCGAGGACAGCACGCGCAGAACGTCGAGCCACCGCTGGTCGCCGGCCGGGATCAGCTCGACCAGCACGCCCAAGATCGTGAGCGCCTCGCGGTATGCCTCACGTGATTCTGCCTGCTGCATGGCGTCGCGAAGCGCTCCGATCGCCTCGTCATCACCGATCGCCGCCGACTGGGCGAAGTGCGGCGCCGCCTCCGCCAATCGCCCCGACGCGAGGAGCACGCGACCGATGCGACGGTGCATTCCCTGGCGCCGGGCGAGGCCGATCCGCTCGTAGATCGACTGCTGGATCAGTGGGTGTGCGATCTCGTACGTGACCTCCCGGCCTCGCTTACCCTCCGCCACCATCCGCAGACGGACGAGCTCCTCTAGGCCAACCGCGAGCCGCGCGATCGGTAATCCGGTGAGCGCAACGAGATCGTGCAGCTCGACGCGTCCTTCGGCGATCGCCAGAGCCTCCAGGGCTGCGAGCTCCCGCTCGTCAAGTCCGCGCATCCGCTGACCGACACGCTCGGCGAGCTCCTCGGGGATCGAGTGCAGCACGGGAGCAGAGAGATCCGCACCCTCATCGATCAGTGCCTGCAGCAAGCCGAGAGCGAAGAGTGCGTTGCCGCGCGAGCGATCGGCGAGCCAGTCGAGTAACGGCTTTGGCGGAACCTCCTCGAGAACCGCCTTCGCAAGATCGGCCAGTGCTTCACCGTCGAGCGGTCGGAGGTGCCGCCGTTGGAGCGCTCCTTCTTGCTCGAGCCCCAGGAGCACCTCGGTTCCGGTCTCGTTTTTAGCGAGCTCGGCCGGTCTCGCCGCAGCCACAACGAGCAACCGCCGCTCCTGAAGGTTGTGGGCAAGGTAGTTGAGGGCCTCCCACGACGACGCATCCGCGGCATGTGCGTCGTCGAGGAAGACGACGAGCGGACGGCGCCTGGCGAGATTTGCAAAGAGGTAGGCGAGACCCTCGAGTGCGCGCATCCGCGGCGGCTCTCGCGACGGGGCCGAGCCTCGGACCGCGGCCACGCTGCGGATCAGCGCGGCGAGGTCGTCGAGAAAGCCGCCACACAGCTCCGAGACTTCCGCCGGCCGGAGCAGCCGGAGATGACCCTCAAGTGCTTCGGACCAGACACCGAAGGGAGCCGTCTCGCCAAGTGGATACGCTCTTGCCGGCAGCGCGGTCGCCGCGCCGCGCCTGCGCGCCATGAAGTCGCGGGCGAGGCGTGTCTTGCCGATTCCTGCGTCGGCAAGCAACAGCACACACCGGAACTGGCCGGCGAGGGCTCGGCGGTACTCACCCTCGAGCTCTGCCATCTCAGCCGACCTGCCCACCAGCGGAGCCGCGCGCAACACTCTCGGATTATGTGGTTGTCGCCAAGGACCTCCGCAGCAGTCACGCGCCCAGATACGTTCGCGCAACACCTTCATCGCGTAGCAGCTCTTGACCGGTCCCGCGCATGACGATCCGCCCGAGCTCCATCACAAATGCCCGGTCCGCGAGCCCAAGCGCTCGCAGCGCGTTCTGCTCCACGAGCAGCATCGTCACGCCCTGACGCTTCAAATCAGCGAGCGTGTCGAAGACGCGTTTCACGATCAGCGGCGCGAGGCCGAGTGAGGGCTCGTCGAGCAAAAGTAATCGAGGCTTCGCGAGAAGCGCGCGCGCGATCGCGAGCATCTGCTGTTCGCCGCCAGACAATGTTCCTGCCGGCAGCGTGCGGCGTTCGCGCAGGATCGGGAAACGCTCGTACGCCGACCCGAGCTCCGACCGGTCGCGTCCTCGAAGGCCCATGAGAAGGTTCTCCTCGACGGTCATCTGAGCGAGGATCTCCCTCCCTTCAGGGACCTGGACGACCCCGGCGCGCACGATCGCGTGCGGCGGCGCGCCCGCGATGTCGCGGCCGTCGAAGCGGATGCGACCGCTCGCCGGGACGAGGCCGCTGATCGCGGCGAGCGTGCTCGACTTCCCAGCCCCGTTCGCGCCGATGAGCGCGGTCGCCTCGCCGGCGTGCACCGCGAAGGACACGCCGTGCACGGCCTCGACGGCGCCGTAGCGCACGCGAAGATCTTCGACCTCGAGCAGCGCCGGACTCACGCGGCGTCCTCGCTCCCGAGATAGGCCTCGCGCACGGCTGGACTCGCCTGGATCTCCGCAGGGGTCCCTTCGGCGATCTTCCGCCCGAAGTTCAGCACGGCGACGCGTTCGCACGTGCCCATCACGAGCCGCACGTCGTGCTCGATCAGCACGATCGTGAGTCCCTCCGTCACCAGGGCTCGCATGAGCTCGCGAAGCCGCGCCGACTCCGCCGGATTCATCCCGGCCGCGGGCTCGTCGAGGATCAAAAGCCGCGGCTCCGACGCGAGCGCTCGTGCGATCTCGAGTCGGCGCTGGTCGCCGTACGCGAGCCCACCGGCAAGAGCGTCCGGACGGCCGAGGCCGAGCCGCTCGAGCAGCTGACTCGCCCGTTCCCGGTCGGAGCGGTCCGGCACCCCGCGCGGCCAGAGTCGGCGCAGCGCATCCGCACGCATGCGCGTGTGACGGCCGACGAGCACGTTCTCCAAAGCGGTGAGCCCTTTGAAGAGCCGCACGCCCTGGAAGGTGCGTGCGATGCCGCGGGCGGTGAGCGCGTGTGGCGCGAGGCGCGTGACCTCCGCGCCTGCGAGCCGGATCGCGCCGCTGTCGACGCGAAGGTGACCGCTGATGAGATTGACGAGCGTCGTCTTGCCGGCGCCATTGGGCCCGATGAGACCGAAGACCTGACCGGGGGCGATCGCGAGATCGATTTCCGCGACCGCATGGACCCCGCCAAATCGCTTTGAGATCCGGACGCACTCAAGCAACATCGGCCGCCCCGATCTCCTGCAATCGTCTGGTCTTTCGCAGCTCGGCGAGCGTCACGAGGCCACGCGGCAGATAGATGATCACGAGCATCAAGATGAGGCCGGCGAAGATGTCGCGGTATTCCTTCAGCGGGCGAAGAACTTCGGGTAGGGCCGTGAGGAGCGTCGCGCCGAAGATCGGGCCGGCGACGCTGGGCGTTCCGCCGACCACCGCGAAGACCAGAATCTGGACCGCGCGAGTGAAACCGAAGTCACCCGGCTCGATCGAAAAGTTCAGATGCGCCGATAGCCCGCCGGCCCACGCAGCGAGAGCCGCGCCGGCGACGAACGCGGCGAGCTTGTAGCGACGGACGGCGATGCCCTGGCTTGCGGCGGCGATCTCGTCCTCGCGAATCGCGGCCCACGCGCGCCCGACGGTCGAACCCTGCACGCGCCACAACACGTAGGCGACCACCGCGAGCGAGAGATAGATGTGCCAGAGCTCGGTGATCGGCGGGATGCCGTTCAAGCCGAGCGCCTTCCCCGTGAATGGCAGCGTGAGCAGGACGACGCGCACGACCTCGCCGAATCCGATCGTCGCGATGGCGAGGTACACCCCGCGGAGCCGGAAGACCGCGAGTCCAAGGGGCAGCGCCAGCACCGCTGAGAGAAGCGCGCCCATGGCAAGACCCGCCGGAAACGCGACGCCGGCG
>Ga0207646_10003580_pt1 | contig 17428 bp, 15 predicted proteins | sample KBSK5502metaG_FD_184343 | JGI IMG/M metagenome (GOLD analysis project Ga0207646, IMG submission 184343) | Corn, switchgrass and miscanthus rhizosphere microbial communities from Kellogg Biological Station, Michigan, USA - KBS K5-50-2 metaG... | ecosystem: Host-associated > Plants > Roots >... | reverse complement strand
GGTTGCCCTCGATCTGGGTGGGGCGGCCGAGGTGGCTCTCCACGAGGACGCCCTTGGCGTAGCCGCCGTCCAGGACCGCGGTGGCGAAGAAGAGCGGGCGTCCGGGCACCACGTCCTCCGGCGGCTTCACGTAGGGGACGATCTTCTCCTCCGGCTGGCGGGTGCAGGCGGCGAGGCCGGCGAGCGCCAGCGAGGCGCCCATCAGCGTCAGGAACTGCCGGCGGCCGACGGGATCGTCGAAGAGCGAAGCCTGCTCGGGGAACTCGCGCCGGAGCATCTCCTCGACCGCGGGGTCGCCCGCCAGCTCCTCCAGGCTCTTCCAGTACGTGCGGCCCGTCGCGCTCTCCAGCCGGCGACGGACGCCGGCCAGCTCCACGGGCACCGCCTTCATCCCGCCTTCCGCCTCGCGCGTCATCGGTGGCAGGTGGAGCAGCTCGTGCGGGTGTGGATGCCGTATTCCTTCACGAGCCGGCTCCCCAGCGCGCTCTGGTCCGGGGGGGGCTCGTAGGCGGCGTCGAAGACCGCGGCCTCAGGCCGCACGTAGCGCTCGGGGTTGCGGTGGCACTGCAGGCACCATTCCATCTGGAGCGAGGCGGCCTGGGCCATGAGCGGCATGCGGTCCACGCGCCCGTGACAGGTCGAGCACCCCACGCCGCGGTTCACGTGGGCCGAATGGTTGAAGTAGACGAAGTCGGGCAGATCGTTGACCTTCGTCCACTCGATCGGGGTGTCGTTGCGGAAGCTGGCCCGCACCGGCTCCAGCATCGGGCTGTTGCTCCAGATCTGGGAATGGCAGTTCATGCAGGTCTTGGTCGGAGGGATGCCCGCGGTGGCCGACACCTCCACGGAGGTGTGGCAGTACCGGCAGTCGATGCCCATGCCCCCGACGTGGTGCTGGTGGCTGAAGGGCACCGGCTGCTCGCGCGCCACGCCTTCCTGGGTCACGTACGGTGAGCGATTGACCTCGACGGTCACCCACAGCGCGCCGATCACCAGGAACAGCGCCCCGAAGATGCTCAGCTTGGAGAGGGTATTGGTGCTGTGATGGAAGGTCTGGGACATGCCGTGGCTCGAACGAGCCACTCTATATCACGTACCAAAAAGGCGGTCACCAAAATCGCCGAGGCCGGGGACGATGTACTTCCGGTCGTTGAGCGCGCGGTCGAGGGCCGCGGTGTAGACGATGGCCTCCGGCACCGCCGACTCGAGATGGGCCACGCCTTCGGGCGCGGCGACGATCGACAGCAGACGCACCTGCCGCGCGCCCAGCCCCCGCAGGCCGTCCACCGCCATCGCCGCCGACCCGCCGGTGGCCAGCATGGGGTCGAGAAGGAACACCACGGCGCTCGCGAGGTCCTTCGGCACCTTCTCGTAGTAGCGGCGGGCGGCGGCGGTCTCCTCGTTGCGCTCGAGGCCGAAGTAGCCCACCTGCGCCTCGGGCACCAGCTCGAGGAACGCCTCCAGCATCCCGAGGCCCGCGCGCAGGACGGGCACCGCCACCACCCGGGACGCGATGCGCCGCACGACCGTGCGCTCGAGCGGCGTCTCCACCTCGGTCGGGGCGAGCGCGAGGTCGCGGGTCGCCTCCGCGGCCAGGAGGAGGCTCACGCGGCGGGCGAGCCGGCGGAACTCGTCGCACGGAGTGTCGCGGTCGCGGAGCCGCGCCAGGCTGTCCTCGATCACCGGATGGGCGACCAGCCGGAGCGGCATGCGGCGCGAGGATAGCACACGCCTCCGTTGACTCCGCGGCGGGAGGAGCGTACCGTCGAGTGCGGGACCCCTCCTTCGGAAGCGCGGCCGCAGGTCACAGAGGTGCTGGTCGTGGGCAGCTACGCGGGGCCGATCCCCAAGATCACGATCGATGCCGGCAGCGCGCACGACCGGGAGCGGGTCGAGTCCATCGTGCGCGAGGCCCTCCACCGCCGACCGCAATCGGAGCCGTGGGCGGTGATCCTCCACGAGCTTCGCCCCGGGTGGTCGGTCTTCATCGACGGCCCCGACCAGGAGCTGTGCGCCGAGATCAAGTCGCGGCTGGCCGCCGCCGGGTACGCGCCCATACCCGGACCCTGCCCGCAGTAAGTTATACTGACCCCTTCGATGCGGCTGACCTCCGACGAGATCGAGTACATCTCCCGCAAGATCGTGAAGACCCTCTCCTCGGAGGGCAAGCTCGAGATGGACTCCGACGCCCGCGTGGTGGAGGCCATCGCCCGGGTGATCACCGAAGAGCTGATGGTCGAGGACAAGCTCAACGAGGAGGTCCGCGAAGTCCTCATCCAGCACGCCTCCGAGATGGAGCGGTCGAACATCACCTACACCGAGATGTTCAAGATGGTGAAGAAGAAGCTGGCCCGGGAGAAGGGCATCATCCTGTGACCGCCGAAGGGAGACGGTGAAACTCTCCCGGGAGAAGGTCATCCGGCTCTCCCATCTCATCTTCAACCAGCTCAACCAGGACGAGGAGGTCGAGTTCTACGCCGACCCCCAGGAGATCCGCCAGCAGATCTTCAAGATCATCTCGGACGAGATGCGGTCCGACGAGGCCATCGACGCCCTCGTGCGGCGGAAGATCGAGAGCCAGAAGCGCCCCATCGTGGAGGGCTCCGACGAGTGGGACGTGCTCTACCGCAAGTACTATGAAGAAGAAGTGGCGCGGCACCGCAAGGTGATGCCCTAGGGCCAGGGCCGCTGGCCTGCAATCAGGCATCGCTGCGAGCGAAGCGGGATTCACTCCCGCGAGCGAGCGGGGGTCCAAGGGGGCGCGCCGCAGCGCCCCCTTGCCCATTGACGAAGAGGAAGTGGCACGGCACCGCAAGGTGATGCCCCGTCAGCGGGCGGGAGCTAGCTGGAGTTGTAGCTGGTGGCGGCCGGGCGCGGTCGTGAGCGCCGCATAGTCATCCTCACCCACCGTCTCGATCCGGACCGCCCGCGCCTGCCCGTCGGCGACCGCCGAAGCCAGCCGCGTCCCCGGCGGCAGCCGCACCCGCAGCGTGCCCGGACGGCGGGCTCCCGACGAGTAGCTGAGCCGCAGCGTCCGCGACGACGGATCGTAGGCGCTCGCACATGCGACGTCCGTTCCGGTGGCGGGCTCGCGCAGCCGCAGCTCGCTCGCCTCGTCCCCGAGCCGCACCGTCAGGTCCAGGCGGCCCTCGTGCAGGTCGACTCCGAACAGCCCGGCGACGAGCGCCGCTCCGAGAGCGCCGGCGCTACCCGCGTAGGCGGCGCTGCCCCGTCCCGCCCCGTCGCGGGTCGCCCACTCGCGCAGTCCCCCGCCGCGCACCACGCGGCGCGCGATCTCGCCGAGCTGCCGCCGAGCCGCCGCGGCGTGGCCCCGCTCGAACTCGGCCAGGATCAGCCTCCCCGCGAACCAGTCCCACTGCCCGCCGTTCTGGTAGGTATAGGGCTCGCGCAGGATCGGGTGCCGGAAGAAGCCGGAGGGATAGGGAGGAAGGAGCGTGCCCGCCACGGTGGAGACGCCGAAGCGCCGCCGCCGCTCCTCGGCGGTCGCGAAGATCCTCGCGGCCTGCGGCGCGTCGGCCACACCGTAGAGCGCGGCCACCGCGTTGCCGCCGAGGGCGAAGACGTCGGCGTCCTCCGGCGGAGTCCATCCCGCGGGCCCCGACTCGACGAGATGCACGCGAAAGAAGCCGCGTTCCGCCTGCCAGAAGTGGCGGGTGATCGCGGCCCGCACGCTCCGGGCCTGCGCCGCCCAGAAACGGGCGCGCGCGGGACGGCCGGCGGCATCGAGCATCGCCTCCAGGTCGCGCGCGGCGCGATCGAAGAGGACGTTGGTATAGAGGCCCACGACGACGGGCGTCTCGTCGTCGAGGTAGATGGCGCGCTGATCCCCGTAGACCGGGCTCACGTCGCCCCAGTCGGCGGTGAAGGCGTTGGTCACCAGGCCGAACCGCTGGCTGAAGCGCCGACGGAGCAGGAAAGAGAGCGCGGCGTCGAGCCGGTCCACCAGCGGACGCCCGGCCACGGCGCTCTTCAGCCAACCGCGGTCTCCGGTGATGCGGAAGACCTGGTAGGCGGCCTCGACCGCGCTCGTCTCCTGGTCCGCCTCGGTCGTGTTGCGATCGGCGCTGATCGCCACCGGACCCGCGCGATAGACGGCCTGCACGCGGGGCGCGTCGTTGCGGAAGGCCGAGGGCTCGCCGGCGGCGATCCAGTCCCTGAGCGCCCCGTCGTCCTGCTGATGAGCGAGGTGCTCCACGAGCCAGGAATCGAGATGATCCCTCGGGTAGAGGAAGCGGGAGAGGGGAACCAGCGTCGCGCTGTCGCGGAGCCAGATCTGCGGGTACACCGCCCCCGCGCCGAAGCCACGCACGAGGCCGGTCCGTCCGCGGAGCTCCTTGCGGTTGGCCTCCAGCGTCGGGGCCAGGCGTGCGGCCAGCGCCTGGAGCGCCGGATCGGCCAGGCGCCACGTGACCTCGGCCCGCGCGCCGACGCCGCACGCCAGGAAGACACCGGCGAAGAGCACGCGGCGGCGGCGGGAGCCTACGGGCACGGCGGATTCTAGCCCGCCCGCCGCGGCCCCGTGGTACGCTCCGGCCACCGAAGCATGCCGAGCGCCGAGGACCTCGAGGCCGCCATTCGAACGCGGGACGCGGAGAAGGTCCGCGCCCTCCTTCGCGAGGACCCCAGCCTGGCCGGCTGCCGCCTTCCCGACGGCGGCACGCCGGCGCTGCTCGCGATCTATTACGGCGCCGCCGACGTCCTCGAGGCCCTCGTAGCCCGGGGCGTGAAGCTCGACGTCTTCGAAGCCTCCGCCGCCGGCGAGACGTCCCGCGTGCGTGCGCTGCTCGACGCCGATCCCACGCTCGTCACGCAGCGCAGCCACGACGGCTGGACGCCCCTCCACCTCGCCGCGCACTTCGGGCGCGTGGAGACGATGCGGCTGCTCATCGACCACGGCGGCGACGTGCATGCCCGCTCCTCGAACGACATGCACAACACGCCGCTGCACGCGGCCGCCGCGGGCGGACGGACGGAAGCGGCCGCGGAGCTGCTCGCCCGCCGGGCCGACCCCGACGCGCGGCAGCACGGAGGCTGGGCGGCACTGCACTCCGCCGCCCAGTCGGGCCGGCTCGAGCTCGCCCGCCTGCTCCTCGACCGCGGGGCCGACGCCAGCCCCCGCACCGACGATGGCATCACACCTCTCGACCTGGCCGAGGAGAAGGGCCACCGGGAGGTCGCGGCGCTGCTCCGCGAGCGCGGCGCGGAAGAAGGCGACGCTGGCTAGGCAACGAAGCACCTTTTCAACGCGGAGGTCGCGGCGACGGCCAGACACGTGTGTCTGGCCGGTGCAAATTCTACAATGCGTGCGGTGTCAAGCGGCCCCACGAGGGCTTTCGACGGTCGGCCAGGGGCCGTGAGCGGCGGCCGTCGGCGGCCCACTCGTCTCGCCTCATGCGGGCGCCGGCAGCCACAGCAACTTGTTGACCCGCTGCTTCCCGCCACTCCAGGAAGTGTCTGGCGGTGTTGGACTCAGCCCGAAAATGCCGTGCACCGGCCGACCGGGGAATCTCGCACGAATCTTGCATCGGCGTGGCCCTGTTGGAACGAAGCAGCTAGTATGAAACTTCCTATTGGTGAGCACGCGCCATGAGGCGCCTCTTTGCCCTTCTCGTGCTGCTCGTCCTGGTCGGGGTCGGCTTGTATTACTGGAAGTACAGGCCGGCGGGAGCGAGTCCCCAGCAAGCGCTCGGCTCGGTCGGCGAGAAGCTCCGCGGCGCCAAGACGACCGGCGAGGTCAAGGCCGCGCTGGAGCTGAACCGCAACCTCAAGCCCTATCCCATCGACGTCGACACCACGGGCGACGGCGTGGTGGCGCTGAAGGGCGAGGTGCCGCGGGAGGACTTCAAGGCGGAGGCCGGACGGTTGGCGGCGGCGGTCCCCGGCGTCCGCGAGGTCCGCAACGAGATCCGCATCGACCCCGCTCTCCCCCCGCCCGCGGAGGGCGGCCGCACGCTCGGCGAGAACTTCGACGACAAGGCGCTCGAGGCCAAGGTCAAGCTGGCCTTCTCGCTCAACAAGGGCCTCGACGGCACCCACCTCTCCGTGCGCGCGTACCGGCGCGAGGTCACGGTCGGGGGCACCGTCGAGACTCCCGAGCAGCACCAGCTCGCCCTGAAGCTGGCCAGCGAGACGAGCGACGTCATCAAGGTCGACGACGAGATCCAGCGGCCCGGACAGAGCGCCGCCCCCGTGGCGGCCGCGTCCCCGGCGGCCCCCGCCGCGGCGCCGGGCGATCGGGCGAAGGCCGCCCAGCGGGCGCTGGCCGCCACCCCGAGCCTGGCCGGGTACGACATCCAGGTCCGCGAGGAGGGAGGCCGGCTGGTCCTCAGCGGACGTGTAAAGACGGCCGCGGAAAAGGATCTGGCCGGCCTTGTGGCCCGCGACGCCACGGGGGCGCCGATCGACAACGCCTTGGAGGTCCGGCTCTGAACCCTGCTACACTTGGAGCTATAGTAGCCATAGCTTTGAAGAGCGAGTAAAAGGAGGACGTTCCATGAGACGACCACTGACGACCTGGCTGCTCGGCGGGGTCTTCGCCCTGTCGGCCACGGCGTGGGCCCAGGCGCCGCCGGCCGGCGAGGAGACCCAGAACCAGACCACCACCACGACCCAGACCACCACCACCACGACGGAGCACACGAGCAGCGGTCACACCGTGCGTCGGGAGGACGTCAAGACGTGGACCATGACCATCGACTCCAAGGAGTACGAGGTCCATCCGGCGACCCCCGCCTACGAAGGCGAGACCGGGCTCTTCCACATGCCCACCGCCTACACGCTGCCCAAGGGAAAGTTCTCCTTCAGTCTGTTCCGTGACAACCTCGACCGCGATCCCAAGGATCTGGACATCTCGATCCACGGTGTGTCGCTCGCCGTCGGGGCCACGAACCGTCTCGAGATCTACGGCAACTTCGGCCTCCAGAACCGCATCGACGCGGATGCGCTCTTCCAGGCGGGCTTCTTCAACGACTATCCCTTCGTCAACACGCCCTGGCAGACCGGAGCCGGCGACCTGAAGCTCGGCCTGAAGTACGGCTTCCTCAACGACTACATGGGCGACGGCGTCGGCCTGGCCGTCCGCGGCTTCGTGAAGATCGCCACCGCCGACGACAAGAAGGGACTGGGGACGGGCAAGAGCTCGTTCGGCGCGGACCTGATCCTCTCGAAGAACATCGACGAGAAGCTGGATATCCACGGCTCGATCGGTTATCAGTGGAACGGCGACCCCGATACGCCGACTCGCGTCAACATCGCCAACGCCCTCAAGTGGGCGGTGGGCCTGAACGTGCCCGCGTGCCGGACGGTGCAGCTCCAGGCCGAGCTGATGGGCACCAAGTACTCGGGGGACGTCGACTTCAAGCAGACGAACCCGCTGGACCTCGTGGTCGGCCCCGTGTTCTGGATCAAGGGCTTCTTCATCCGGCCCGCCATCTCGTGGAACCTCAACTTCGACGACCGGGGGCTCAACTCCAGCTCCAAGAGCTGGACCGGCCGCCACATCTCGATCGGCTGGCATCCGGGCTTCGGCTGCCGCGAGATCGAGACGTTCGTGCCGCCTCCGCCGCCTCCGCCGCCGGCGGCCAACCGGAACCCGACGGTCAACTGCGAGATCGAGCGCTCGGTGATCTCGCCGGGTGAGAGCGTGCGTGTGCGCGCCAACGCCGCCGACGCCGACGGCGACACCCTGACCTACGAGTGGAGCACCACCGCCGGCCGCATCGTCGGCACCGGCGCGTCGGTCACCTTCGAGAGCACCGGCATGGCTCCCGGCTCCTCCGCCACCATCACCGTCCGCGTCTCGGACGGCCGCGGCGGCTCGGCGGAGTCCACGTGCAGCGTGCGGACGCGCGCGCCCGAAGTCCGGGCCGAGGCGATCACCTGCACCTCCGGCGGCTTCCCGCGGAACCTCGCCCGCCTGAACAACGTCGACAAGGCGTGCCTGGACGACGTGGCCTCCCGCCTGCGGCAGGATCCGCGCAGCCGGGTGATCATCGTCGGCCACGCCGACAGCGGCGAGCGCTATCCCGAGGTCATCGCCCGGCGACGTGCCGAGGCGGTGAAGACCTATCTGGTCAAGGAGAAGGGCATCGAGGAGTCGCGCATCACGACCAGGAGCGCCGGCGCCACCAAGCCCCTCGACACGGGCAAGGACGCCATGGCCCGCGCCAAGAACCGCCGGGTCGAGGTGATCTTCGTCCCGGAGGGCGCGACGGTGCCGGAGGACGACGACTAGACGCATCACATCCAGGAATTCGAACTGGGCGCGGCCGCAAGGCCGCGCCCTTTCTTTTTTCTTGAGCTGGGGGGTGCTAGCGGCGCACCCCCCAGACCCCCCCTCGCTCCGGGCGAATGAATCGCGCTACGCTCGCGGTTCTGGCTGATTGCCGTAGCGGCGCACCCCCAGACCCCCCGTCCGCGGTTTCTTGCTCTCTCTATCTCTTCTGACAAACTTGTCTGACAAATATTTGCAGAACCGATGGGGGCCGGCGTGATAAGACGTTGACTTCCATGACGAGGCTCGCGCTCCTGCTCGTGGCGGCACTCTCGGCCGTTGCCGCCGCGGACGAGCCGACGCCCGCCGTCCCTCCGCCCATTCCTCTTCCGCGCGTCTCCGGCCCCATCGTGATCGACGGCGACCTCTCCGATCCCGGCTGGAAGGGCGCGGCCGTCATCGACACGTTCTTCGAGACGGTGTTCGGAGACAACCGCGCTCCGAGCGTCACGACCGTGGCGTGGCTGACCTACGACGACCGGTATCTCTACATCGCCCTCCGCTGCGACGACCCCGATCCGCGCAGGATCCGCGCGCCCTACGTGGACCGGGACCAGGTCATCGGCACCGACGACAACGTGGCCATCTTCCTGGACACGCGCAACGACCGCCGCTCGGCCCAGGAGTTCCGGGTCAGCCCGCGCGGCATCCAGGCCGACGGCATCTTCAACGACGCCAGCGGCAACGAGGACTTCTCGCCCGACTTCTATTACGACACCGCGGGCCGGATCACGGAGAAGGGATGGCAGGCCGAGGTGCGCATCCCGCTCTCCTCGCTCCGCTATCCGCACGCCGATCCGCAGAAGTGGGGCATCATCATCTGGCGCAACTACCCGCGCGACTTCCGTTACGCGATCTACAGCAGCCCGCAGCCCCGCGGCGCCAACTGCCTGGTCTGTCTCTCCCGGGAGGTGACGGGCCTGACGGGCCTGCCCTCGTCGAGTCACGTCGTGGTCGCGCCCTACGTGAGCGCGCAGGACGTCGCGCAGGCGGACGCGCCCGGCCGGCCGCTCGGCCACGGCCGGACCGACAAGCGCATCGGCCTCGACGTGAAGTGGAATCCCTCGGCCGGCACCGCCCTCGACGCGACGATCAACCCCGACTTCTCCCAGGTCGAGGCCGACGTCGCCCAGATCGCGGTCAACAACCGCTTCGCCCTCTTCTTCCCCGAGAAGCGGCCCTTCTTCCTGGAGGGCGTGGACCTGTTCGACACGCCCATCCAGGCCGTATACACGCGCACCATCACGTCGCCCCGCTGGGGGGGGCGCACCACGGGCAAGCTCGGCGCCTCTTCCTACACCGTCCTCGTCACCCAGGACCGCGGCGGCGGCAGCGTGCTCCGGCCGGGTCCGACCGGCTCCGACTTCGCGCCCCAGGACTTCTCGTCCGTCGTGGGGATCGCGCGCATGCGGCGCGACTTCGGCCGCTCGTACCTGGGGCTCCTCTACACGGGACGGGAGAACCAGGGCCGTGGCCACAACCACGTCGTCGGGCCGGACGGCCAGTGGCGCCCCAACGACAAGGACATCCTGGCCGGGCAGCTTCTCGTGAGCGACACCATCACTCCGAATCTCGGGGCGGGGGGGGACGGGCGCACGCTCACGTCCCACGCCCTGGAGACGTCGTGGAGACACAGCACGCGAGGGCTCGATTGGTCCGCGCGCTACCGTGACTTCGGCGACGGCTTCCGCGCCGACGAGGGCTTCGTGCCGCAGGTCGGCTACCGCGAGGGCACCCTGAACCCGGGTTACAAGTTCTTTCCGAAGGGCGTGTTCAGCTTCGTGGGCCCGTTCCTCAACCTGGAGTACGCGGCCGATCGCCGGGGCCGGCTCATCACGCGCCAGGTGGACCCGGGCGTCCTCCTGCTCGGCCGCCACAACCTCCAGGCCAACGTCCAGCTCCAGATCCGCCGCGAGCGCACCGCCGATCAGCTGCAGTCGTTCACGCGGCTCAGCTACGTGGTCCAGATCGATCCCTCGCGCCGCTTCACGCGGGTGGGGGCGAGCGGCCTCGCCGGCCAGGACGTCGACGTGCTCAACGTGAGGGTGGGACGCGGCTTCAGCGTCACCGGATTCGCGACGGTGCGTCCCACCGACCATCTGACCCTCGACGCGAACACCGCGTTGTCGTGGCTGAACGTGGACCGCCGCGTCACGCCCTCGGGGGCGCCGGCCGGGAATGGCCGGCTCTTCACGGCCCAGGTGCAGCGCCTGAAGGCCACCTACAACTTCAACCCCCGCGTCTTCCTTCGCCTCGTCGGCCAGTACGTGAGCACGCGTCGCGACACGTCGCTGTACGCGGTCGCGATTCCCCGCCGGAGCGGTGACTTCTCGGGGTCGGCGCTGTTCAGCTACCGCCTGAACTGGCAGACCGCGCTCTTCGTCGGTTACGGCGACGAACGCGCCCTCGACGAGCGCGAGCGGCTGGCGCGTACCGAGCGTCAGTTGTTCGTGAAGCTCTCCTACGCGTTCCAGCGGTAGCGGCGGCATACTTTTTGCTGTAATGACGGGCGCTTAGCCCGCGTAGGGTGAAAATCGTTATCGCACAACCCGTGAACCCGCTACACTTGCGCAGAGACATGCACCGACCGAGTGTCCACCGGACCTGTCTGGCCTCGCTGGTCCTCGTCCTTCTTGCAACGCCGCGCCTGCAGGCGCAGAGCTGGGTTCCCGTCGGCCCCCCGGGGGGCGACGTGCGCGAGCTCGCCGCCGACCCCCGCGACCCGCGCCGGATCTACCTCGGCACCGCCGACGGGATCCTGTACCGGTCGGACGACGGCGGGCTGAAGTGGCGCCGGCTGAGCCCCGGTTTCCCCCACCGGGGCGCGAGCCTCGACGAGATCGTGGTGGACCCGCGCGGCGCGGTGCTCGTCGGCTACTGGGACGTGGCGGGAAGCGGCGGCGGGATCGCCCGCAGCGACGACGGCGGCAAGACCTTCACCATGCTGCCGGGCATTGCCGGGCAGTCCGTGCGGGCCCTCGCGCAGTCCGCATCGCATCCCGACGTGCTCGTGGCCGGCACCATCGGCGGCGTCTTCCGCTCCGTCGACTTCGGCAAGACCTGGCAGCGCATCAGCCCCGAGGACCAGGCGGAGCTGAGGAACGTCGAGTCGGTGGCCGTGGATCCCGCGAACCCGGACGTGATCTACATCGGGACCTGGCACCTGCCCTGGAAGACGAGCGACGGCGGCGCGAACTGGGAGCTGATCCACACCGGGATGATCGACGACTCGGACGTGTTCACGATGACCGTCGACCGCTGGAACGCGCGCAAGGTCTACGCGACCGCCTGCAGCGGCATCTACCGCTCCGCCGACGGCGCCGCCAAGTGGACCCGCATCCGCGGCATCCCCGCGTCGAGCCGGCGCACGCGCGCGTTCGCGCAGAACCCGGACAACCAGGACGTCTTCTATGCCGGCACCACCGAGGGCCTGTGGATCTCGGAGGACGGCACCGCGACGTGGCGCCAGGCGACCCCGAAGTCGGTGGTCGTGAACTCGGTGCTGGTGCAGGTGGGAGGGTTGCTGCTCCTCGGGACCGAAGGGGCGGGCGTGTTGCGCAGCGCCGACGGCGGCCGGAGCTGGGTCACGTCGAACCAGGGTTTCTCCGAGCGCTTCGTCTCCCGCATCGTCTTCGATCCGGCCGGCCGGCGCGTGCTGACCGGGATCTGGGGTGATCGCAACCATGGCGGCGTCTTCGCCGCCCCCACGCCGCGCGGCCCCTGGACCCGCATCGGTCCCGGCCTCGAGGGACGCGAGGTGCTTTCGCTGGCGGTCGCGGGCGGCCAGATCCTCGCCGGAACCGACGACGGCCTGTTCCTGTCCCCGGATCCGGTCGCACCCTGGCGCCGCCTGCCGACCCTCGTCGGCGGCATCGATCTCCATCCTCGCGTCACGGACGTCGTGGCGCTCTCCGACCAGGTCTTCCTCGCGGCGAGCCTTCAGGGCATCCTGCGCAGCGTCGACGGCGGCGCGACGTGGCGCCGTCCGAGCCTCGGCATGTGGGGCCCGGCCTCTTCGCTCGCGGTCTCGGGCCGGACCCTCGGGCTCGTGCTGGCGTCGACGCCGCTCGGCTTCTTCAGGAGCGTGGACGGCGGCGACCGCTGGGTCCTCGTATCGCGCGGTCTCGGACCGACCGAGGCCCACACGATCGCCTTCGTGCCGTCGGACGACCGCATGGTCTACGCGACGTCCACCCGCGGCCTCTTCCGATCGAAGGACCAGGGAGCGACCTGGTCGCAGGTGACGGGCGGCATCCCTTTCACCGACATCACGGGCCTCGCGATCCGGCCCGACGGCCGCACGCTCTACGCGAGCGACTTCACATGGGGCGGGATCTTCCGGAGCCGGGACGGTGGCGAGACGTGGGAGCGCTTGTCCGCGGAAGGGCTCGTCTCCGACCGGGTATGGACCCTGAGCGTGGACCCCACCGCCCCCGACCGCATCCTCGTCGCTTCCCCGAGCGGCGGGCTGCACATGCTCGCACCGCCGCCGCCCCCCGTCGCGGCCGCGGGCGGATCCGCGTCGCCGCAGTAGCGTGAGCCGGGTCACGTCAGGGTGCCGGCGATCGTTTAGACTGGAATTGCTCGTTTAGACTCGACTCGCTCCGGGACGTCCCCGGGGCAAAGGAGGAGGTCCCCATGATTCTCCCCGCCCTGCTTCTCTCCACCCTCCTCGGCCCATCGGCCCAGGAGCCACCGGCCCCCGCCCCGGCGGCGCACTCGACCGCGTCGGCCGACTCCCACATCGACGCCGGCCTGGCCGCCTTCAAGAAGAAGCGCTTCCGGCAGGCCGAGATCGAGTTCCGCCAGGCCGTCGACGCGGACCCCAACAACGCCGCCGCCACCTGGTACCTCGGGTACACCTACTACAAGATCGCGGAGCCGAAGCGCCCCTTCGATCCGGGCAAGCAGAAGGCCGCCGAGCTGTTCGCCAAGGCCTACCAGCTCGACCCGCAGTTCAAGCCGGTGTGGTCGCCCTCCGCTCCGGGCGGGGGCGGCGCGCGCCGCAGCCACCGGGCGAAGCCGCCCGCCGAGCCGAAGCCCGCCGCCGCGAAGCAGGGCTGATCGCGGCCCCACGCCCCAAGAGCTCAAGAGCAACGGCCGCGAGCGGAGCGGGATTCACCCCCGCGGAGCGAGCGGGTGGTCTGGGGGGCGCGCCGCTAGCGCCCCCCAGCTCAAGGAAGATACTTCCCGAGCCAGCTCGTCTTGCTGAGGTCCGAGTAAAGCACCAGCCCGATCAGCAGGAACAGGACCATCGCCCCCGCATTCAGGATCCAGCCCTTGGCGGCGGCGCTGAAGTCGCGGCGGCGCAATCCCTCGCCGGCCAGGATCGCGAGGTGACCTCCGTCGAGGGGCGGCAGCGGAAAGAGGTTCAAGATCCCCACGCTCACGCTCAGGCTCGCGACCAGGAACAACAGCGCGCGGATGCCGCTGCGGGCGGCGTCGCCGGACGCCTTGGCGATGCCCAGCGGTCCGGTGAGGGCGGCCTTGGGCGAGATGCTCGCGGTGATGAGCCCCTTCAGGATCACGAAGGTCTGGCGCACGAGGTTCCAGGTGGCCGCCGTGGCCTCGCGCACGGCGGGCACGAAGCTCAGCTTCTTCGTGATCGTCTTGTTGGCGATGCCGAGCCGGCCGTTCTCCGGAGTGATCGTCACGTCGAAGATCGATCCCTGCCGCCACATCTGCAGTCCCAATGGGCCCTTGGGCGCCGAGGCGATGAGGGCGGGGATGTCGGCGAAGGACGCGACCGGCTTGCCGTTCACGCTCAGGATGCCGTCGTCGGGCTTGAGGCCCGCTCGTTCCGCGGGGCTGCCCGGTAGCACCTGGCCGATGCGCACGAGCGGTGTGACCCCGATCTGGCCCATCTTCTGGGTCGAGTTCGACGTCGACTGGACGGCGAACTCCTTCTCCTCCCCGCCGCGCCGCACGCGGATCCGCAGCGTCCGGTCGGGCCGGATCACGATGGCCACGAGCGCGTCTTCCCAGTTCGCCTTGGCCGCGCCGTCGATGGAGAGGATCTCGTCCCCCGGCTGCAGCCCGGCCGCGGCCGCCGGCGAGCCCGACTCCACCGCGCCGATCACGGGCGGATCGGTGAGCACGGCGTCGATCCCGTAGCCCACCATGTAGAGCGCGGCGAAGCCGGCGATCGCCAGCACGCCGTTCATGACCGGACCGGCCAGATAGACGACGAAACGCTGCCATCGCGGGCGGGTGGTGAAGTCCTTGCCGTCACCGAGCGCGGCCGTGTTCTCGCTGACGTGGTCCTCGGGCTCGCCCTCGAGCTTCACGTAGCCGCCGAGGGGAATGGCGGAGACGCGCAGGTCGGTGTCCCCCCACTTGAAGCCGGCGAGGCGGGGCCCGAAGCCGAACGAGAAGATGAAGACGCGCATCCCGAAGGCCTTGGCGGTGATGAAGTGGCCGAACTCGTGGAAGAAGATGATGACGCCGAGGACGAGGACGAAAGGCAGCAGGTAGCTGAGGGCACCCATTTTAGACCGTCTCCATGGCCCGCCGCTTGAGCGCCGCCCGGGTCCGCTCCCGGGCCCAGGCGTCGGCGGCGAGCACGTCGTCCAAGGTAGCCACCGCCCGGGGCGGGTGATCGTCCATCACCTCGCGGATGGCCTCGGGAATGGCGGGAAAGCCGATGCGGCCGTCGAGGAAGGCGGCCACCGCCTCCTCGTTGGCGGCGTTGAGCACCGCGGGCAGCGAGCCGCCGCCCTCCAGGGCCCGATACGCGAGGCGCAGGCACGGGAAGCGCTCGTGGTCGGGGGCCTCGAACTCGAGGCGCAGGCCGCGGGTGAAGTCGATGCCGGGGATGGCCGCCTCCCAGCGCTCCGGATAGCTGAGCGCGTACTGGATCGGCAGCCGCATGTCGGTCACGCCGAGCTGGGCGAGGACGGTCCCGTCCACGAACTCCACCATGGAGTGGACGACCGATTGCGGATGGATGAGCACCTCCACCCGATGGCCGCTGACGCCGAAGAGCCACCGGGCCTCGATCACCTCCAGCCCCTTGTTCATCAGCGTGGCCGAGTCGATCGTGATCTTCCGTCCCATGGACCAGGTGGGATGGGCGAGAGCCTCGGCCGGGGTGACGCGGTCGAAGCTGTCGCGCGCGCGCGTGCGGAAGGGCCCGCCGGAGGCGGTGAGGACCAGGCGCCGGACCTCGTCGGGCCGCCGGCCGTCGAGGCACTGGTGGAGCGCGCAGTGCTCGCTGTCGATGGGCAGCAGCTTGCCCCCGCGAGCGCGCGCCTGGGCCACCATCAGCTCCCCGGCCATGACCAGCGTCTCCTTGTTGGCGAGGGCGACGTCCTTGCCCGCCTGCAGGGCCCGGTAGGTCGGTACCAGGCCCACGGCCCCGACCGCCGAGGCCACCACCACGTGCGCGTCCGGGTGCGTCGCGACCTCCACCGCGCCCTCCTCGCCGACGACCACGCGGGTGGCGCCGAGGTCGAGGAGACGGCCGAGCGCGTCCCGGGTCGAGGCGCTCCGCACCGAGACGACGCGGGGACGATGGCGGGCCACCTGCTCGGCGAGCTTCTCGACGTTGTCGCCGGCGGCGAGGCCCACGACGGTGAACCGGCCGGGGAACGCGTCCACGATCCGGAGCACGTTCGTGCCCACGGAGCCGGTGGCGCCGAGGATGGAGAGCCCCTTCACGCCCTAAGTATTGACGAGGGCGAAGTAGTAGTACAGCACGGGCGCCCCGAAGAGGATGCTGTCGAGCCGGTCGAGCATCCCGCCGTGCCCGGGGAACAGGACGCCGGAGTCCTTCACCCCGGCCCACCGCTTGAGCAGGCTTTCCACGAGATCGCCGGCGATGCCGAGCCCGGCGACCGCCAGGCCCAGGAGCAGGGCATGGCCGAGGGGGACGAACGGGAGCCCGAGGGCCCGGACGACGGCCGCGGCGGCGACGCCGCCCGCCAGGCCGCCCGCCGCGCCTTCGACTGTCTTGCCGGGCGAGATGGCGGGCGCCAGCTTCCGGCGGCCGGCCGCGTTGCCGACGAAGAACGCGGCGGTGTCCGCGACCATGACGATGGAGAGCAGGAGGACGAGCCGCCATGCCCCGTCCCGGTCGGGAGGGAGGACGCGCAGGGCGGCGACGGCCCCGCCGAGCGATCCGAGGTACGCGGCGCCGAGCAGCGTGAGAGCGGCGGAAGGAACGGTGGAGGAGAAGTCCGGGCCCCGCGGCAGGAGGCCGATGAGGGTGACGAGAGCGACCGCCGGCCAGAGCGAGGCCGGGACCACCGGCCGAGCCACCTCGACGAAGACCGCGGCCAGGAGGACGACGCCGGGGACATGAAAGGGCGCCAGCCCGCGCGCTTTCATGAGGGCGAAGAACTCCCACAAGCCGACGAGGACGGCCACGGCCACGATGCCCGCGGTGAGGAGCGCCGGCCCCAGGAAGAAGGCGGCCAGCAGCAGGGGGAGGGCCACGGCGGCGGTGGCCACGCGCCGGGCCAGGTTGGCCCGGAAGCCGGAAGGGGTCACGTGCCGATGCCGCCGTACCTCCGCTCGCGCTTCTGGAAGTCGGCGACGGCCTGGAGCAGATGCTTCCGCCGGAAGTCGGGCCACAGGACGTCGGTCACCCAGATCTCGGCGTAGGCGATCTGCCACAGCAGGAAGTTGCTCACCCGCATCTCGCCACTCGTGCGGATGAGCAGGTCGGGATCGGGCAGGCCGGCGGTGTAGAGATAGGACGAGACCGTGTCCTCGTCGATGGCGCCGGGCTCGCGGCGGCCGGCGGCCACGTCCGCGGCCAGGCGGCGGACCGCATCGATGATCTCCGTGCGGCCGCCGTAGTTGAGGGCGATGTTGAACAGGAGGCCGGTGCGATCCGCCGTCCTCTCCATGCCTCGGCGCAGCTCGTCCTGCACGTCGGCGGGCAGCTCCCCCATGCGTCCGATGACCCGGAAGCGGATGTTGTTGCGGAGCAGCGTGTCCAGCTCCGAGCGCAGGTACCGCTTCAGCAGGCCCATCAGCGTCGTCACCTCGCTCTGGGGCCGCTTCCAGTTCTCCACCGAGAACGCGTACAGCGTCAGCACCTGCAGGCCGAGCCGGGCCGAGGTCTCCACGACGTCGCGCACCGACGCGATGCCGGCCCGATGTCCCTCGACGCGCGGCTTGTGCCGCAGC
>Ga0207646_10003577_pt1 | contig 17440 bp, 16 predicted proteins | sample KBSK5502metaG_FD_184343 | JGI IMG/M metagenome (GOLD analysis project Ga0207646, IMG submission 184343) | Corn, switchgrass and miscanthus rhizosphere microbial communities from Kellogg Biological Station, Michigan, USA - KBS K5-50-2 metaG... | ecosystem: Host-associated > Plants > Roots >... | reverse complement strand
GGATAGTTCTGGGCAGCACCGCGCACAAGGTGATCCACCTCAGCGACCGGCCGGTACTCGTCGTCCGCTAAACAGACCAAGCGGTCGAACCGGACTCAGGCGGGACTGTGCTCGGCAGGGCATGCAGTGCGTTCCGGCGCAGATCTGGGGATCGCTTGCCCACGCCCGGTCTGAGGCCTCGCGTCTCATGCGCCCCTTAGCTGCCAAGTTGTCTCTCCGGCAACACGCGCCTGCCGCAGAAAGTGGACGAATCTTGCGTATATCGGACGTATCGGCGGTTCGACTAATCAGGTTGATCTATTGACACTCATTCCCGTCCTGACCTAAATTGACCGGCAATACAGCAGCCCAAATGGCCAATCCAACCGTCACCGAACGGATCTCAGCAGGCGAACCTCGAGCAGCGCCGAGACGCACGGCCGCTGGGACCGACCGCGCGACCGCGGTAGGCACCGCCTCGGGGAGCGAGGTCGCCGGTGTCGGCGCAGCGTGCCAGGTACGGGACTAGCCGGAGAGGCGGACGCGACATGCCGGACGTCGAGGGCGAGCTTAGGGCGAGAGCAGCGGAGGACGGAGTCGAGTTCTTCTTCGCCCTGTTCGTCGACATGCACGGGAGGCCGTGCGCCAAGATGGTCCCGGTCGAAGCACTCGGCGTCATGCTCGGCGGTGGCTCGGGCTTCGCCGGATTCGCCGCGGGCCCCATGGGTCAGAGTCCCGCGGACCCCGACATGATCGCCGTGCCCGACGTGGCGTCTTACACCCTGGCACCGTGGCAGCCCGGTCTCGCGGTCCTGCACTGCGACATCAGCGTCGAGGGCGAGCCCTGGCCCTATACCCCGCGACTCATTCTGAAGCGAATGCTCGAGAAGGCTCGCGCGCGCGGCCTTGACTACCAGGTGGGAGTTGAGGCCGAGTATTTCCTCGTCCGGCGGGACGGCGATAACGGGATCGAGGTCGCCGATCCGCTCGACCGGATGGCGGGGCCCTGCTATGACGCCAAGGGCCTCACCCGGATGTATGACCATCTGACGACCGTGTCCAGGTACATGAACCAGCTCGGATGGGAGAACTACGCAAACGACCACGAAGATGCCAATGGCCAGTTCGAGCAGAATTTCCACTTCGCGGACGCGCTGACCAGCGCCGACCGGCTCATCTTCTTCCGTTACATGGTGCACACGATCGCCCACAACTCCGGCCTTGCCGCGACATTCATGCCGAAGCCGTTCGCGAACCTGACTGGCTCAGGACTGCACCTGCATTCGAGCCTGTGGGATGCATCGACCGGCGCAGAACTGTTCGCCGATCTGGCCGACTCGCGCGGGCTCGGCATGTCGCAGTTGGGCTACCAGTACATCGCCGGGCTGATCGATCATGGTCGAGCGCTAGCCGGGATTACCTGCCCGACGGTGAACTCCTACAAGCGGATGGGCGTTGGAGCGCCGCAGTCGGGGGCCACCTGGGCCCCGGCCTACGCCACCTATGGCGGCAACAACCGCACCCAGATGCTCCGAGTGCCCGAGTCCGGCCGCGTGGAGAACCGGGCGGTCGACGGCTCGGCGAACCCTTATCTAGCCATGGCCGCTCAGCTTGCCGCCGGCCTCGACGGCATCGACCGCGGACTGGACCCCGGCGAGCCGAATCAGGACAACCTGTACCTGCTTTCGGCCGACGAAGTCGGCGGCCGGGGCATCCGTACCTTGCCGCCGACCCTGCTGCACGCGATGGACGAGCTTGTCGCTGACGACGTGATGCGCGACGCGCTCGGCAAGACGGCCGACGGTGACTATGTCGATTACTACGCGAAGGTCAAGCGCGAGGAGTTCCACGCCTGGCACTCCGTCGTGAGCGATTGGGAGGTTGAGCGTTACCTGACGCTCTTCTAGCGAGAATTTCCGGGCCGGCGCTCTCCAGCGCTGCGTGAGCGGGTGGAAGGGGTAGACATGGCCTCGGTCATTGAGGGGTCACTGCCGGAGAAGGGCCTGGTCAAGGGCACGAACTGGTGGGGTGCATTCGTGATCGGCCTCGCCGGTACCATCCTGGTCACCGGCATCGCGCCGTATGTCGTTCAGGGAACCGGCGCGCTTGGCATCATCCTGATGGGCACGATGACCATCGCGGGCGCCTTCTTGTGCTTCTGCCTCGCCGAACTCGCGACCATGTGGCCCGACCGGACCGGTGGCATTCCGTCATTCGCGACAGAATCGTTCCGTCCGCTGGTCGGTGACACCTGGGCCCGGCACATCGGCGGCACGTCTGGCTGGGCGTACTGGCTCGGCTGGTTCCCGGTCGCACCCATTAACGTGATCCTGACAGCCTCCTATCTTGCCGTGCTGTTCAACTTCAGCCCGGGGCATCTCATTCAGCCGGTGGGAAGCACCTGGGGCGCGCCGATCGGCATCATCCTTATTGTCATCTGCTTCGCGCTGCTGATCGCGATCTTCATCCCTGCCTACCTGGGAATCAGGCTGGGCGCGGCGTTCGCGACCTTCCTCGGCGTGCTGTCCATGCTGCCGATCACGGCGATGATCTTCCTGCCGTTCTTCAAGTCGGGAGCTGTGCACTGGGGCAATGTGGCCGGCTTCCACGTGCCGCCCGGTGTGCACGTCAGCCCGACGTTCGTCTTCGCGTGGTTCTTCCCGATCCTGTGGAACGTGATCGCGATGGAAGCAGCGGCCTGCTACGTCGGTGAGTGCCGGGGCGGCGCCAGGGACGCCAAGATCGCGCTGACCGCCGAGGGGCTGTTCGGGGTCTTCATCTACATCATGACGCCGCTCATGTTCGTCGCGGTGCTTGGCCTCGCGCTGAACACCTTCGACCCCCTGACGCTGTACCTCCAGTACACTAACCACATCTTTGGGCCAGGGTCCTGGGAGAAGTGGTTCATCGGGCTTCCGCTGGTCCTGGCGCTCGCGCTTTCCGTCCTGAACGCGATCATGGGCGTGGGCAGGTCGCTGTACCAGGCAGCCGAGGACGGCTTGCTGCCCCGTTGGTTCGAGCACAAGAACCGGCACGGAGTGCCCGATTACGCCATGGGCTTCAACGTGGTGTGCTCGATGCTGCTGGTCTTGCTCGGGTCACCGGTGCGGATCTACATCATCTCCAACGGCGGGTACCTGCTGTCTTGCGCGCTGGCCTTCGCGGGCTACTTCGTCTACCGGCAGCTGCGCCCGGACGTAGAGCGGCCGTTCCGGCTGCCAACCGTGGCTAAGTGGTTCGCGCTTGCCATCTTCATCATCTGGATGGCGATCTACTTCTTCGGCGGCTGGAATTCGCCGAAGATCGTGGTTGGCCCCACTCAGGGCCCCGGCCTCTACTTGCTCGGGCTGCTCATCGTGGCCCTGTACGCGCCGCTGTACTGGTGGCGGGCCTGGCAGGACCGGAGGCTTGCCGCGGCCGCCGGCGGCCTCGCCCGCCCGGCCAGGGTCGCCGCCAGCGCGGAACCGGCCGACGGTGGTCCTGATTCGGCAGGCAGTGCCGGCGAATCGACGGTTGCCGTTGCCGATCCGAGCGCCGACGCTGAATCGTCCGGCGAGCCGCCGGCCGTCAGCTAAGGAACAGGCAGCATGCCGCTCCTGCGACGTCAACGCTGGGATCCTCAGCCGACCTCGCAGGCAGCGGTCCTGCTGGCGTCGTCGGGTGCGCCGTTCAGCGGGGCGGCGCTGCGGCGGGCCCGCGAGCTCGCAGGCGGCCAGCCGGTCGCCGTCCTGTCGATACTCAAGATCTACGGATCGAGCTTCGGACTGCCCAATCCTGGCCTGATGCCCACCCGTTCCCAACGCGAGGAGCAAGTCCAGATTGTCACGAAGGCTATTAACGAGCTCGAGCGGCGCGGCTGTTCGGCCGACGGGCAGGTCGCCGCGACCCGCAGCGCTGGCCGGATGATCGCGAAGGTAGCACGGACCCGGCAGGTACGGTACGTCGTCATGGATGCGCATCCGGTCACCGGAGTCCGCAGGATCATCGAGGGACAGCTGACAAGTAACGTCAGGCGCGGACTGAAGAATGCCGCCGCACTTGAGATAGTGGGCGAGAAACCTTAACGGTTTCCATACGCGCCTGCGTCCCTGGCATTGCGGCCCGCGAGCGATGATGGAAGTAGAGCCGAATGCGTGGCGCCGAGCTAGTAGGCGCGGCGGAAGCAGGGCCGCGTGAGGTGAGATGTTCGCGAAGATCCTCGTGGCGATCGATGACTTCGGCCGCAGCCAGGACGTCCTTGACGTGGTGAAAGGCATCGCCACCGAGGGAGTCACCGAGGTGCACGCCCTGCATTGCCGGGTACGCGAGCTGTCTGGCTACTCCTGGTATGCCAGGGAGAACCGCAACGAGGCCGCGTTCCAGGCCGAGGCGGCCGTCTTCGACTTGCGGATGGCCGGGCTCGCGGCTGGCGCCGACGTACGATTCGCGATCGTGGACCGGGTAGCCGAGGCAATCCTGGACGAGGCCAGGGCCTTCGGCGCTGACCTGATCGTGCTTGGCCCTCCCCGCAGGCGTGAGGTCGCGGCGCGGATGTTCGGGAGCATCACCCAGCGGGTCATCCAGCGCGCTGCCTGCCCCGTGCTCGTCTCGCCACGCGCGCCCGGCAGATCCGGGCGGTCCATCCAAACCGGCACCCCGGCTTCCGGCCACCAATCCTGACCCGTCGCCGCAATTCCGCCGGCCAGAGGGCTCAGCCTAGGCCGATCAGCACGAGGCCGGCGATGATCCCGGCCACTCCGGCCAGCTGCCTGCGGGTGAGCTGCTCGCCGAAAAGCAGGATGCCCGCCAAGAGGGGGATGACCGGGTAGACGCTGGATACGGCTGCGGTCACGGCGACCTGGCCAGCCTGGCCGCCCCGGGAGAAGGCCAGCAGCCCCACCGCATCGGTGAGGCCGGCCGCGCCCGCCCAGATCACGCCGGAGGCGCTGCCGCGCCAGGCTTGCCGCCGACCAAGCAATGGGAGCGCGATCAGCAGCGCCGTGACCGAAGCCCCGTGCGCCACGAGCGCCGCGACCAGCCATCCGGCACGTGCGCTGTATTCGCCAAGCACCAATCCGCCGAACCCGTAGGACAAGGCGCTGGCGATGGCCAGCGGAACGCCCGCCCGGGAGAGGCTCCGGATCCGTGATGGCGCCGGCGCGACGCCGACGATCGGCTCGCCGACCGCGAGGGAAGCCTCCGCGGCGGTGGCAGGACGCGCGGCGGCCAGCGCAATGCCGGCAACAGCCAGTGCCACGCCGAAGGCTCCGAGTCCGGCGAGCCGTTCACCGAGCAAGACCACGGCCAGGACTGTCGTTACTCCGCCGTAGGTCGCGCTGATCGCGCTCACCAGGCCGACGCCGCCGCCGTACTCGAGGGCTCGGTAGAAGGCGAGGTAGCCAAGCAGGCCGAGTAGCCCGGCACCCGCCAGACTCAGCGCGACGGTTCCTTCGGCGGCCGCAAAGGAGGGCCGCAACAGTGCGGCCAGCAATAGCAGTACGAGAACGCCGAGCCCTTGCCCGCTGAGCACCGCGAGATATGTTCCCGCCCGCCTGGCAGCATTCGTGGCTGCTACCGCCGAAAGGCCCCACCCCAAGGCCGCGATCAACCCGTAGACCACGCCCCAGCCTCCGGTGCGCCGCATCGTGCCGGTCTCCGCTCGGCTGCCGAGACCGCGTGGCCAGCACTATATTCGCATCAGCCGAAAGCCCGGCGAACCGGGAAGTAAGGACGCTAAGGGCATAGTTATCTGAAACCGGGTTCGGCCCGCGAATCTCCCGCTGCCAAGAATGACGGATCTCCCCCCCGAGGGGGCTAGTGGTTGGACTTGATCGTGCCGCCGTCGATCTGGAAGACGGCGCCGGTGATATATGAGGCGCGCTCCGACGCAAGGAAGGCAACCAGGTCGCCGAGCTCGATCGGTCGGCCCAGGCGGCCAACCGGGATCGTCGCGGCAACGGGAGCGAACTGAGCCTCGATCTCTGCTATTTCGGCCGCCGTCCGGCTCTCCAGGTCGGGGCTGATCCTGGAGGTCAGAAACGAGCCAGGCAGCACGAGGTTGATCGTGATGCCGTCCGTGGCTAGTTCCGGCATGATCGCCTTCGCCAGTCCGGCGATGCCCGGGCGGATTCCATTTGACAGGTCGATGCCTTGGGCCGGCTGCTTCACCGATGTCGACTGGATCCCGATGATGCGCCCCCACCGCCGCTCGCGCATGTACGGCACCACCTCACGGAGGAAACGAACGAAGTTCAGCGTGGTCACCTCGAACGCCTGCCGCCAGTCATCGTCGGTGAAGTCCCAGAACGTGCCTAGGGCCGGGCCGCCCGAGTTATTGACCAGTACGTCGATGTTGCCGAACCGCTCGACGGTCGCTGCGACCACGCTGCCGATGCCCGCCGCGGTGGTCAGGTCGGCCGGGACAGCGAGTACCTCGGCGCTCGTGGCGCTCCTGATCTCATCGGCGGCTGATTGCAGCAGAGCCTCGGTACGCGCGCAGATCGCCACGCGCGCGCCCTCGCGCGCCAGAGCCAGGGCCGACGCCCTGCCCAGTCCCTTGCTCGATGCCGCCACGAGCGCAACCTTGCCATCCAGCCCCAGATCCATGTAACGCTCCAAGTCCGGTCACGATGCAATGACCAGTCGGCGAGTAGCAAAACATTGTTACGGAGTCTGTACTACTGGCAGGGCCCCTGCGGGATAGTTGAGAGCGAGCCATAACGTTGTGTCACAAGGCGTGAGCACAGACTCTTTAGGAGGGTCAGCGATGACCGGTCAGCTTGCGGTAAAGGCGGTCACTGGCGGTCGCGGCCGTGGACCGCGAGGGCAGCTGGCCACGTTATGGTCCGGGGCTGACTGGTGCCCGATCCCACGGTGCCGCCAGCAGATCGACCCGTCGCGCCTGATGTGCCGCTCGCACTGGTACACAGTGCCGAAGGAGCTTCGCGACCAGGTGTGGGCGACCTGGCGGTCTGGCCAGGGTGCCCGCAGCGCTGACCATATGGGAGCCGTGCACAGGGCGATTATCGCGGTGCTCGCTGCAATCGGCGAGATCGCGCCGTCGCCGGACTGATCAGGATGAGCAGGAGCCTTCCCCGCCAGCGGGAAGTCCGCCCGCCGCATCATCGGGGCTACCCGCGACCGTGAACCGGTCAGCGAGGCCGGTCTCCTTGAGGTGCAAAGCGAGCTGGTCTGGCATGTCTGCCAGGATCAGGCTGGCGCCTGCGCTTGCCGCTACCCTGGCCTGCACCCGTAGCAGGCCAGCCAGGCCGAAGGCGTCCCAGAACGTCAGGCCGGCCAGGTCGATGACCAGGCGCGCCTCCGGATCCCCTGCGAGCAAGCGCTCGACAGCGTCGGTGAGCTCTCCGGCCAAGTTCAGGTCAAGGTTCCCGGTCGCGGCGAGAATCATGGATCCGCTGCTCGAGCGCTCGGCGAGGGTGAACGTCTCAGCCGAGCCAGGATGCCCGAGGGCAAAGCTGATCTTCGCGGTCGAGCCGCTGGTTCCCGGATGCAGGCTGGTCCGGTCGGCCAGCTGGCGGACAAGCCAGAGCCCGTGCCCTGGCTCGATTCGCCAGGTTGGCTTACCGGGTACCGATCCAGCGTCCGTGTTGCGCCCGGATTCCTCGGTGCCATCCGCGGTCTCGGCGATGCCCTCATCGGTGACCTGGCAATGCAGCATCTGCTCGTGTTTCCAGAGCCGCAGCCGGCCGCGGCCGCTGCCATGGCGCACCACATTGGCGGCGAGCTCGTGCGCGGCGATCACAAGGTCATCGGCACGGCATTGGGACAGGCCGGCCTGAACGGCATGGGCGGCTACCGAGGCTCGCAGCCGGTACAGCGAGTCGACGTCAAGGGCCTGTTCCAGGATCGGCTGCACTGCTTCGGCGGGCGCCCTGTGCGCTGGAGCATCTGGCACGCCGCCAGCTGAGTGCCCGGGCGGCTGCGGCACGCCGGTCGCGTTACCTCTCATCGACCGTCACCAGGCTGACACTGCGGATGCGGTCCGCGCCGAACAACGTGAACTTGGCTGCGATCGCGGGCGAGCATTGGAGGATGACCTGGCGCGGCATGGGGAGGCTGCGCGCCAGGTTAACGATCATGCGCATGGACGAGACATCGATGAAGGTGAGGTTGGCCATGTTGATCGTGATGTCGCCGTCGATGCGCAGCGCCTCCGCGAGCGCCAGCGCGAGAGGTTCCTCGGCGTGGAAGTCGATCTCACCCGCCAAGCGGATTCCCGGCGGAGCGTACTGGCGGCAAATCCGCAGCACTGCGTCCTGGTAGTAGGTGGCCGCCGCAACGGAGCGGTTGTGCCGCCCGGCCACAGAGGCGAGGGTTACCGGGTCGAACCGTTCCCTGTCGTACTGGCACAGCACCGAGGCGGCCGTTTCTGCCAGCACCGCGGCCACTCCGTCCTCGAAATCAGGCAGTTGCTCGACCCCGGCGATCGGCCGCAGTGCCCAGCTCATGTCCAGCGCCACCCGCAGGCCCGGGAATCCTGCATCCGTGCAAGCCACCACCTGCTCGCTCAGCCAGCTCATCGCGTAGCCGGCCGCGAATGCCTGCGCGGACAGCAGGTAGTCCTCACACGCCAATGCGGTCATCTGACCCTCTGCAAGCGCGGACTCGATGGCGATTCCGCGCCTGGACAGTTGCGTAGCCGCACGCCGCGGCGCCGAGTCGGTGAGCCACAGTACTTTCAGGCCACCGGCCAGCCCGTCCCTGATGAACGCCGCCGTCAGATCGAAAAGCTCCTCGGTCTCGCCGAAGGTAAGGCATGCGTGATCGTTTACCGAGAGGTCGGTGATCTGCGTGTCGGCACCGACCGTCACCGGCACCACCGCAGCCCGGTCGCCTTGCCCTTCGTCATCAGCCTCACCAGCCCATCGCATGTCCGGTTGGCGTTCTACCCAAAGCATTACCCCTCATTCGACTATTCGCAGGCCAAACGCGCCTCAGCCGCACAGTCCTGGCTTATACGCTCTGCCTGGTGCCTGGGTACACCGGTGCACGCGGCTAGGAGGAAGGCGGGAGATGGCGCTGCTGCTGCCTGATGCGGACGGGATCGCCGGATACGTCGCACGCCAGGTTCCGCAGGCAGCGGTGCTCAGCTACGGCTCGGCCGATCGCGGTCGCCTGGACGACGTCACGTTCTACTGCCTGCCCTACATGGGCGATGCCGCCAGCGTCGCCCTCATCAGCGGGTTGCCCGCGCTGACGGTCATCCAGAGCCTGAGCAGCGGAGTCGATGATGTGCTCGCGGCTGTACCCAGGCACGTCACACTGTGCAACGGGCACGGGCTTGGCCACGAAGAAGGCACCGCCGAGCTGGCGCTTGCCCTGATCCTGGCCAGCATGCGGAAGATTCCATGGTTCGCTGCTCAGCAGTCACGGCGTGCCTGGTCGCACATGCGCACTGAGTCGCTTGACGGCAAGCACGTCCTCCTGGTGGGCCACGGCGCCATCGGCAGGCAGATCGAGCAACGGCTCGCCGCGTTTAGCGCCAAGGTCAGCCGGGTCTCGAGGACCCCAAGGGATGGCGTCAGCGGACTGGCTGAGTTGCCGGCGCTGGCGTCGGCTGCCGACATCCTGGTGATCTGCATCGCGCTGCACCCGGGAACCCGCGGCCTGATCGACCGGCAGGTCCTGGCTGCCCTGCCTGACGGCGCTCTGGTCGTCAACGTCGCAAGGGGCCCGGTCGTGGATGCTGATGCTCTGGCTGGCGAGCTCAGCTCGGGCCGGCTTCGTGCCGCCCTCGATGTCACAGACCCCGAGCCGTTGCCGGCCGACCGGCCGGAGTGGACCTGGCCCAATGTGCTGATCACCCCGCATATCGGCGGAGATACGGCCGTCTTCGCTAACCGGGCACCAGCCTTCGTGGCGGATCAGGCAGCTCGCCACCTCACCGGGCGCCCACTGCAGAACGTCGTTCGCGCCGCGGCCGAATGAGCAGCCGCCAGATTGCGCCGTCGTCTGGACGCGGCGCAGTCAGTGCGGCAGACTGCTGGAACAGTTGCTGAGCCAGCCGGGATTCCGGGCCGGCTCGTAAGGATTGCGCCGCCCGCGATCATGGCGCAATCTCCGGGGGGTGGCGGTGCATTTCGTGCATGATCGGCAGACAGATTCGGGGCCCCTCCTGGCTGTCTCCGCCGCGGCCGCGTGGACGCAAAGTCTGGCGGCCCGGGCCGTTTCCCGCGGTGACAGCGGGGCAGAAGGCGCCAGCAATCGGATCTCAGCCGGTCAGAAAGCTTGGAGCACCACCATGTCCGCCGCCGATACCGTGCGCTCAGCATCGGATACCACGTTGCCAGCTCCGGAGAGTAGCTGGCGTTCATCCGACCGTCATCAGCCGGCCGTTAACACGGGCTGGCCGGAGCGCAGCACAGCCAGGGAGGCGTCTGGGACGGGCTGGCCCGCTGTCGATCCGGCGCTGCCAGAATCGGACCATCGCAGTCCAGCCCTGCGCCCAGAGGCTTACCGCCACCCCTGGCAGCCCATAGGGCGTAAGCCGCCGCCGCGCCAGGCGCTGGGTCGCCCCTATGTCTGGGACGGGGGCCAAGACGGTCAGAACGGCGGACCAGACACAGGTCACGGCCAGGATGCAGCAGCCGGGCTGACGGCCGGCCCGAGCGCTCAAGAAAGACCGGACAGCGCTCTTACTCATGCAAGCCCGGACGGCGCCGAAGCGCTGACTGGTGCGGCAGTAAGCACCGAGCGCGCGGTCATCGGGGATGAGATCCGCCAGCTCGCTGTATGGTGCGAGATCGGCGCGTGCATATCCAGGCACACCGACCCCGCGGCGATTGGTGAGGCCGATATCCGCAGCAGGGCCGTGGCTTCCGGGTGGTGCCTGGACGTCGTCGGCCGGCTCGTATGTCCGTCCTGTCAGCAGCTTTATCCGGTCTGGAGCGCACGGCCACCGGCGCCTCGGGCCCTGGCTGGCTGGCAGCGTGGCGCCGCGAGCATCCAGGTCGGACAACACCGGCGGACGTACAAATAACGCTCGCGCGGACATGACGCCTGGCCGTGGGCCCGGCGATGCCGGAGCTAGCGCTGCCGACGTGGCCGCACGCCTCCGACAGACGGCCAGGCAGACGACAATCCCGACTAATAAAGCATGAGCGTGGAGCTAAAATTGACTCGTACCGGGCGCCTTGACGAACCAGGGTCGTCCAGCGATTTTGTTGCCGACCCTGGGAAGGCGGTGCGGTTGTTGCTTGAGAACGAAAGCCGCGCTTCGCCCGCCGTCCCGCCTGACTGGACCGAGAAGCTCCGCGGCATCCAGTCGATCATCGATCGCGCCTTGTCCGGGCTTGATCCGCAAGAGCTGCTCGTGGCGCTGGTCGAACGCGTCCGCGATGCCCTCCAGGCCGATACGGCCGCTGTCCTGCTACTCGACCGTCAATCAGGACAGCTGGTAGCGACTGCGGCGAGCGGACTGGAGGAGGAAGTACAGCAGGGCGTCAGGATCCAGATCGGCCGCGGTTTCGCCGGCCGCATCGCGGCGGAGGGCCGCCCCGTCATACTGAACGAGGTTGACCATACGAAAGTCGTCAACCCGATCCTCCTCACCAAGGGCATCCGGTCGTTGATGGGTGCCCCGCTGCTGGCCGACGGTGCCGTCATTGGCGTCCTGCACGTCGGTACCCTCAGTCCTCGGACGTTCACCAATACCGATGTCGACCTGCTCCAGCTGGCCGCTGACCGGGCTGCGATGGCGGTACAGGCGCTGACCGCAAACCTTGATCGGGCGGCCGCTTCCGCGCTGCAGCGGAGCCTGCTGCCGGCCGCGCTGCCGTTCGTCAAAGATATGCAGATGGCCGCCAGGTACGTTCCCGGGTCCGGAAACGTCGGCGGCGACTGGTATGACGTCCTGATCCTGCCCTCGGGAGAGCTCTGCGCGGTCATCGGAGACGTAGCCGGCAGCGGGCTGAGAGCCGCCGCGATTATGGGCCGCATCCGCAGCGCGCTGCGAGCTTACGCGCTCGAAACGAGCGATCCGGCCGACATACTGACCCGGCTTGGGCACAACATGCACTACTTCGAGCCCGACGTGCTGGTGACCGTCTTGTGCGCTGTCTTCAGCCCGTGCCTGGATCGCGTTCGCATCTCAAGCGCGGGTCATATGCCGCCGGTGCTCGCCCGTCCGGGAGAGCCGGCCGGGCCCGTATCGATGGTGTCTGACCTCCTCATCGGTGTCCCAGCCGAGCGCGGCCGGCACGGCACCGCCATTGGATTCCCGCCTGGTGCCATGCTCTGCCTGTATACCGATGGGCTGGTCGAGCGCCGCGACCGGCCCATCGACGATGGCATCGCCCGGCTGAGCGCGGTCCTCACGCCTAGTGATCCGGAGACCGTTTGCGCATGTGTGATGGCCGCCATGGCCGATTGGAGCCCGCATAGCGACGATGTCGCCTTGCTGATAGTGCGCCGGGATCCGACCCCGGGTAGCGAACCCGATGCCGCCAGCGTCGGCAGCACGGCATGACCGCCGCCGAATTCGACGTTCGGTGGACCGGCCGGCATGCCGTTGTGACAATGCCTGCGGAGATCGACCTAACCAACTCCTCCAGCGTGGACAGCGTGCTGTCCACGGTTGCCGGTCAGCATCCTGAGGTCATCACCGCCGACATGACGGGCACCTTGTTCTGCGATTCGAGCGGGATTCATGCACTGGCACGCGCCCACAAGTTGGTGACCTCCGACGGAGGCGAACTGCGCCTGGCGATTGGTGCCTCGCTTGCGAGGCGGGTGCTCGAGTTCACCGGGCTGGATCAGGTGCTGCCGATTTACGCCGATGTCCGGCAATCTCTGGCCGCGCCGCCCGGGCCCTGATCACGCGGCCCGCAGGCGCGCGGTCTCCTCCCCGACCCAGAGCGTCACCAGGCCGCGCAGGTGCGCGATGAACTGGTCGTGCTCGGCTGGCGGATACACCGACCTGACGGTCTGGATCAGCAGCTGATCAAAGTCCGGCCCTGCCACCCAGTCCAGGACAACATCGTCGATGCCGCCGAGGCTGCCTGCGCAGAAGTCGAGATACCGCTCCGTATCGAAGTACGCGTCAGCCAGATCGCGGTATGCCGCCAGCTTGTCGGCGTAGGTTGTGCCGGTGTCGTCGGCGATCTCGAAGTACCGGTCGGCATCAAGGTCGAGCTTGGGCCTGCGACCCGTCACCAGCGCGAAGACACACCATTTCACCAGTGCCTTGATGGCCCATGGAAAGTAGTAATGCAGGCTCGTGAGGGCGACGTCGGGGCAGGCGTTGGCGTAGTCGATGGGATAGACCTCGCCGCCAGCCACCAGGGTCTCGCAGGAGTTGAATTCCCACCGGAAAAACGCGTTGACGAGCCGTCCGATGGTCACGACCTCGGCTCCGGCGCTCGGCGACAGGAAGCTGTGCTCGACCGCATAGCGCAGGTGCATGGGCTGGTCAGGCTGAAAGCGCATGACCATCGTCTCGGCCCCGATCGACAACGAGCGGGCGAACACGTCGTAGTCCTCGACCGCCTTCTGCAGGTGCATGAGCATCTCGCCGCTCTGGTCATACGCGGCGTGCAGGTCCGCCGGGTTCCTGATCCGGGACACGCCGCGCCAGGCGCCGCCGTCGTACGGTTTCATATACAGCGGGTAACCGATCCGCTCCGCGATGGCGTCTAGGTCGAAAGGTCTGTTGTATCTGGCGGCCGTGTAGGCGTAACGCGCGTTATCGACCGGGTTCTTGAACGGCACGAGCACGGTCTCAGGCACCTTCAGACCCAGCCGTATCATCGCGCAGTAAGCCGCATGCTTTTCCATCGACTGGAAGGTGAACGGGCTGTTCAGCAGGTATACGTTGTCCATCAGCGCGACCTTCTTCAGCCACTCCCTCGGGTGGTAGTACCAGTACGCGAGCCGGTCGACAACCAGGCCGTAGCGTGGGTGGTCGCGCAGGCTGAACGGCTCGATGGCGATTCGCTCGCAATCGAAGGCATGCCGGGAGCCGCCGGGACCAGTCACCGGGCCTAGCCGGCGCATGATCTCTTCGAAGGCCCGGGGCCAGTCCTCCTCGGTTCCGAGCAGCAAGCCGATCAGGTGCCTGGTCTGGGTCACTTGGGGCTCCCTAGCAGAATCGCGGCATGTGGTGAGCTAGCTGGGCACGCCAGGAAGGCCAGTCGTGCGGCACATCGTGGCCCCACAGGTCCAGTTCGTGGCTGATGCCCTTGCAGGCGAGCAGCGCGGCGAACTGCCTGGTGCTCGGTAGCGCTCCGGTCGTGTCTTCCCATTGGCCCTGGCCGCAGACGAGCAGCAGCTTGACCCGGCCGCGCAGCCACTCGAGGTGGTCGCCGTGTAGGTGGCCGACGTAGTCGAGCGGATTGTTGAAGTAGGTGGCCGTCCCGCGCTCGCCCCATCCGTTCCACGCGGCGGGGTCATAGTTACCTGAGAAGCACATCGCGAGCGGGAAGAGGTCGGCCCGCTTGAGCGCGAAGTTCGCGGCGTGAAAGGCGCCGAGGCTGCAGCCGAGCGTAACGACCTCGACGGCGCCGCCGCAGTCCGCGCGGATCCACGGCACGACGTGCTCGGTGACCCAGGACTCGTAACGACCATGCTGCAGCGCCCGTTCTTCGAGCGGAATGGCTGAGTCCGACCACGACTGCGCGTCATAGCTGTCGACGCAGTAGAGCTTCAGCCGTCCCGCATCGAGCAGGCCGGCCACCGCGCCGACCATGCCGTTGCTCTCGAAGTCCCATGCCTTGCCCTGCTCCGAAGGAAAGACGAGTACGGCCCGGCCCCAATGGCCGTACCGGATGACGGTTCCCGGCGCTCCGATGGCTTCCGCCCACAGCTCGGTGACCTCCCGGTTCATGGGACCATCCGCCGCAGCAGCCGGGTGAGATGCGGGTCGAAGGAGTCCCGCCAGGCCGTGTAGTTGTGCACGTCGGCGACCTCATGCAAGGTCGCGTCGTAGTCGTGCTCGCGCAGGACGCGCGTGATGAGGCGGTTGCTGGGTGCATTCTCTTCGATCGCGCCGCAGGTCAGGACCACGGGAACTGGCCTGCCAGGCAAGCGGCCCGCGTGCACGTCGGCCACGAAAGCGGTAATGCGCCGGTAATAGGGAAACCGCCGTTCGTGGCTATCGAGGCGCGGCAGAAAGAAGCTAGCCGACTGCAGGAACAGCGCATCGAACGCATCGGGATACCGGCAGTGAGAGTGCAGCATCGCTACGGCCCCCAGGCTCGCGCCCATGCCGATCCTGGTGCTTGACGGCCACAGGTCCGACAGGGCCGGGATCACGGTCGTCCGCAGTGCCCGAGCGTAGCCCGGGTTGGCCGAGTACCAGCGGTCGCGCGGGCCCGGGCCGAGCAGCGCCGCACGTAGGCGGGGCAGCCATGTCCCTGTGATGCCGGCCGATAGGTAGCGGGTCATGCTCGCCAGCGCGTCATACTCGGGTCCGTCGTGCACCAGCAGCAGCGGCAGCGGCTCGTCCTCACGTGTGCCGGCAGGCGCCCAGGTCAGCAGGGAGATAGGCGCGCCAAGGGATCGGACCGGCAGATCGATTGTCTTGGTGACGCCTGGCTCGGCCGGGGCGGTCAGCCAGCCCGGCGGGCGATAGCCGGGAAATTCAAGGACGCTTTTCATTCCGAACGCACCCCACACCAGCCGCGGGTTCGCGACGTCAGTGCCGATCTCGCTGCTGCCATCGACATGACGCAGCTCGAGCAGGTATTCCATCCGGTTCACCGCAGGCCGCGGGATGAGCAGTTCCCAGTCATCGGCGCCACGGCGGAAATCGAGCAGGCGGCCAGCGATGCGCACGTCCTGCACCAGGCGAACGCCGATCAGCTTGTGATCAGGATCCGGCACCCGCAGCGTGAGTGCGCCGCCGCTCACGCCGCTGTCCTGGCCGACAGCAGCGCACCAGGTACCGCGATCATTCGCACATCCTGCCTGCCTGGCGCCGTGATGACAATGGCTCGGGAACCCTGCTGGCGCAACCTCGTTTGACATGACACCGTGTAGGAGAGGTGCTAGGAAGACTCGCGCCATCGGTATCTACCAGAGCCCTATCTAACTGAGCGAGATCACATGGGCCGTGACATTCACGCGATCAAGATCAGCGGCGAGGACAGGTGGAATTACCGCGAGAAGTTGCGCCGCTCGCTTGACGTCTTCGACCGGATGCTGCGCGAGAGCATCTTCGACACGAATCTGTCGCTGGTCGGCCAGGAGATCGAACTGAATCTCGTGGACGAGCGCGGCGAGCCATCCATGCGCAACGCCGCCGTCCTTGATGCGATCGCCAATCCGGCCTGGGCGACCGAGCTCGGCCAGTTCAACATCGAGATCAACGTGCCGCCCAGGGCACTCAGCGGCGATGCGCTCGCCGCTCTGGAGGACGAGATCCGCGCCGACCTCAACGCGGCGGACACCAAGGCCCGCGGCAGCGACAGCCGCCTGGTCATGATCGGCATCCTCCCAACGCTGCGCCAGGATGACGTGCACGAGGGCACGCTGTCCTCCAATGAGCGCTACCGCGTCATGAACGAGCAGATTTTCGCTGCCCGCGGCGAGGACATCAGGATCGCGATCGAAGGGAGCGAGCAGCTGCTCACCCACGCGGACAGCATCACCCCTGAAGCGGCCTGCACGAGTGTGCAGTTGCACGTCCAGGTCAGCCCTGAGGCATTCGCGAGCTACTGGAACGCCGCCCAGGCCATCGCTGGGGTCCAGGTCGCGCTCGGCGCCAATTCGCCGTTCCTGTTCGGCAGGCAACTCTGGCACGAGACCAGGATCACGCTGTTCGAGCAGGCTACCGACACCCGGCCCGAGGAGCTTAAGGAGCAGGGCGTACGGCCGCGCGTCTGGTTCGGCGAGCGCTGGATCACCTCGGTGTTCGACCTGTTCGAGGAGAACATCAGGTATTTTCCCGCGCTGTTGCCCATCTGCGAAGACGAGGATCCCCTGGCGGCACTGCAGAGCGGCAGCTGTCCAAGGCTGGATGAGATGACTTTGCATAACGGGACGATCTACCGCTGGAACCGGCCGGTTTACGCCGCCGTGGACGGCAAGCCACACCTGCGGGTGGAGAACCGGGTGCTGCCGGCGGGCCCGTCGGTGGCTGACACCGTCGCGAACGCGGCGTTCTATTACGGGCTCGTGCGCGCACTCGCCGAGGCACAGCGCCCTATCTGGACGCAGATGTCATTCGCGACCGCCGCGGAGAACCTGCACGCGGCGGCCAGGCACGGCATCGACGCGCAACTCTACTGGCCTGGCCTGGGCGAAGCCCCGGCGGCTGAACTCGTACTGCGCCGTCTGCTTCCACTTGCCAGAGCAGGTCTGGGTCGATGGGGCGTCAACCAGGCCGACGCAGACCGGCTGCTCGGCATCATCGAGCAGCGCTGCCTGACGGGGAAGACCGGAGCGGCCTGGCAGATCGCGGCGGTCGAAACCGAGTCCGACCGCCTTGAGGCGCTACGCCTGATGACGCAGCGCTACGTCGAGC
>Ga0207646_10003576_pt1 | contig 17442 bp, 22 predicted proteins | sample KBSK5502metaG_FD_184343 | JGI IMG/M metagenome (GOLD analysis project Ga0207646, IMG submission 184343) | Corn, switchgrass and miscanthus rhizosphere microbial communities from Kellogg Biological Station, Michigan, USA - KBS K5-50-2 metaG... | ecosystem: Host-associated > Plants > Roots >... | reverse complement strand
GCCGAAGGCGAGCTGAAGTCAAGGGGCGATTGATGAGTTGATGCCTGCATACCTCCGCAAAAACGGTCAACAATGTTTCAATCGTTGCATCGGACAACCGCGCCTCGGCCGTCACGCGACGAACAAATCGGGCCGCGATGATGGAGGCCTCTTGTTCACTGAGTCGATCTACCGCAGCGCCACGATACCAACCTGCACCCGAGGAGAAGTCTCTCAGAGTGCTATCCCGAGCAGCGCCGGTTAGTTCCGGTGCTGCAAGCCCCTGCTTCGTCAGGATCGAGCGGACGCGCGTGCCCCGGACCTTAGGGTCGGAACGTTCTGCCCACAGCACTGCGACGGTCGTCCCAGTGTGATTGAGCCACGCTTGTGCCACGGAAGGTTGGTCCGCCAAGGTTTGCAGAATCGGTTTCGCTCTCACGCCGCAACCCAACCCGGCGACCGCTTCACAACCGAGAGGTACTTTAAACAGGCCGATGCGCTCGGGAGTTAGCTCACGATGCTCCACGTCGGCCGACCGAGCGCGGCAAGCGGATGGCAATTGCGGCTTGGCAGTCACTTGCTACCCGGCGCGATTTCCAATGCGCTACAAGGCCTTTGAGCACATAGCATCAGCCCGTCGACGATGCTGTGGCAATAGAACAAAGTCGTCATCCCCGCCTGACAAAAGAGCGGCAAGCGATGGGAAAGACTCTAACACCTGTACCGTAGTACGGAGTCAAGCCCGCGGCAGTTTGCAATCGGGACGCCGTCGCGGCTTTGTGCTCGTCGCAACACCCATGATGCGCATCTGATCCAAATCATCAGTTGGGGGTCACGCCGGCCGCCTTCATGACGCGGCCCAGGGATATGTACTCTTCGCGCATATAGGCGTCGAACTGCGCCGGGCTCATCGGCATCGGGGCTACACCGAGCGCTGCCAGACGCTGCCTGACCTCGGGCTCGGCCAGGATATGCGCGATCTCACTATTGAGCTTAGCGACGATCATCCCCGGTGTTTTCGCCGGCACGAGCAAGCCGATCCAGAAGTCGAATTCCGCGCCCGGCACGCCGGCTTCTGCGATCGTCGGTAGCTCCGGCAACGCCGCCGAGCGTCGGCCAGAGCTGACCGCGAGCGCGACCAGCTTTCCGTCGCGGATCATAGGTAATGCGGCGATGATCGGGTAGAAGCCGAACTGCGTGCGCCCGGTCATCGTCTCGACCATCATCTCCTGAGCACCCTTCGTCGGCACGTGGACGACGTCGATGCCGGTGGCGGCTCGAAATGTCTCCGCATTGATGTGCGACGCGCTGCCGACGCCCCCCGACGCGTAATTGAGCGCGCCCGGCCGTGCCTTGGCCATCGCGATGAGCTCAGCTACGGATTTCACGGCCAGCGACGGTGGTACCGCGAGCACACTGGGCAGGTTACCAAACGGAATTACGCCGGCGAAATCGTGCAACGTGTCATACGGCAGATTGCCGTAGATTTGCGGATTCACGACGTGGCCCACGGAGACGACGACCAACGTGTAGCCGTCGGGCTCGGCCTTAGCGACGACCGCCGCGCCAATCGTGCCACCTGCCCCGGGCCGGTTCTCGACGACAACCGGCTGGCCCCAACGCATCGCCAGCCGGTCGCCTATGATGCGCGCAAGAATATCGGTCGCGCTGCCTGGCGTGAATGGCACGACGAACTTGATCGCCTTGGCAGGATATGAAGACGCGGCGACGCTCGCTGCAGGTTGCGGCCAGGCAACGGACGCCGACATGCCCAGCAGGCACGCAACACCACGATAGAGAATCGGCGACACGCTATCTAGTCCCGGCAGCGGCTACCAATCCAACATTATCGCGCGAAGCCGGCCCTTGCGGCGGTGCGCGGAGCTCGCCCTAGCCGCTCGTCGGGCTGCATCTCGTCGAGTGGAACTCACCAGTGTTGCATTGATTACTAGAGAAGCGGAGGGTATCGTGAAACCGCCAACGTCCTCGAGCAAGGCCGCGAGAAGCGGCCAGGCCAAACCGCGCAGGAGCTCCCCCGTGCGAGAGATTTTTCAGTGCGCCGCCCTGGCGGCGGTGGTGCTTCTGAACCATGCGGCTGCGCCCGAAGCTCTCATCGCAGGCAATGGTGTGACCAAACCCCCTGGGGCCGCCCAGGAGAAGCCCGCTTACACCAACCGTCTGATCGACTCCAACGATCCGTACCTGCTGCTGCATGCGCATAATCCGGTCGACTGGTACCCGTGGGGACGCGAGGCGCTGACTAGGGCAAAACGCGAAAACCGGCCGATTTTCGTATCCATCGGCTACAGCACCTGTTACTGGTGCCACGTTGCGGAACGAATGATCTATTCCGATCCGGCGATCGCCAAGCTGATGAACGAATGGTTCGTCAACATCAAGATCGATCGCGAGCAGCGCCCGGACGTCGACAGCGTGTACATGCTGGCGACGCAGCTCATGAGCGACCACGGCGGCTGGCCGAACAACGTGTTCCTGACACCGGACTTGAAGCCGTTTTTTGCGGGAAGCTACTTCCCTCCCGCCGACGACGCGTTCGGCCGCCCCGGGTTTCCGACCATCTTAAAATCACTGCACGAGGCGTGGACCAATCGCAGGCAGGACGTGGAGCGACAAGCCGACAAAATCTACCAGGCGATGCTGCAGGCACAGCAACGGACCAATGCGAGCATGCTGGCGCCGATCAAGCCTGCGGACTGGCTGAATCAGGCGCGCGAAGCGCTCTTGCGCAGTCAGGATCCTAGCCGGGGTGGATTGAGCAACGGCGCGACGAAGTTTCCGCAGGAGCCCGCTCTCAACCTGCTACTGACAGAGTTCGTCAAGAACCGCGACCCCAAGGTGCGCGACGCTTTGACCAGGGCACTGGACGCGATGGCGTTTGGCGGCATCCATGATCACCTGGGTGGTGGCTTCCACCGCTACAGCACGGAGCCAACGTGGTCGATCCCGCATTTCGAGAAGATGCTCTACGACAATGCGCAGTTGCTCAAGATCTACGTGGAGGCCTATCAGGCAACGAGCATCCCGCTGTACCGGCAGGTCGCGGAGGACGTGGCGACGTACCTTTCGCAGCAGATGGCAGCGCCAGCGGGCGGATTCTACGCCGCGCAGGACGCCGAGGTCGCCGGCCAGGAAGGCGTGAGCTATCTGTGGACGCGGCGCGAGATAGAGTCAGTCCTCGGCAAGGAAGCCGCGGCAAGGTTCTTCCAGGTCTACGGGCTGGCCCCTCTCCCGGCGCAAGCGGCGACAACGCTCGAACCCGGTAAGGGGGAAGGAGTGCTCCGCGTGCGCGTGCCGATCACCGAGACGTTGCGCCGCGCCGGTGGCAAGGACATGAGTCAAGTGCTGACCTCGCTGGCGCCCGCTCGGTCCAGGCTATTCGCCGCGCGCGAGCGCCGGCCGCAGCCCGCCCGTGACGAAAAGATCATCGTCGCCTGGAATGCCATGACGATCGACGCCTTGGTCCGCAGCGGCGAGATCCTGGATAAGCCAGGCTACACCAAGCTCGCCCGACAGGCCGCGGAGGCGCTGTGGCAAGCGGCGTACGATCCGAAGACACAGGAGTTGAAGCATGAAATCTTTCGCGGGCGCGCTCAGACTGAGGGGTACCTCGATGACTATGCACTGCTGGGTATCGCCTTCCTGAGCTTGGGCGAGTCGACCCGAGAGCCCGTGTGGCGCGACCGGGCCGAACAACTCGCCACGGCCATGCTGCGCCGCTTCTCCAAGGGCGATGCGTTCGCCAGCACTGTAGCCACCGATGAGTTGCTGATTCCGCCGCCGGACCATGGCGACAAGACCGCGCCTTCGGGAACCTCCGCCGCGGTGGAGCTGCTGGCGCGACTCTATGCGACGACCGATAATGTTGAGTACCGGCATGCGGCAGCACGCGCCGTCGCGCACCTGAGCGGCGACGTGCGGCAGTATCCAACGATGTGGGCAACCGCCATCGTCGCGGTGAACCGATACCCGTTCCTGGTGAGCACGGAAACACCGCAGGTTACGGCGAAGGCGAACAGCGGCGCCGGAGTGACGACACCCAGTAGCGCCGATCAAGTTCGCGTCAACGCCTTCGCGCGCAGCGTCCGTGACCACGACGAGATAACGGTCACGATCGACGTCGCCAAGGGCTATCACGTGAACGCAAACCCCGCGTCGTTCGACTATCTCATTCCGACGAGCTTCGCGGTCGACGGCGTATCCGGCGCGCAAGTTACCTATCCCGACGCGACCCTGATCAGGCCCAGATTCGCGCCCGAAGGGTTGAATGTCTACGAGGGCACGGTCACGTTGACGGCAATCATGCCGCGGGGGAGTCTGGCGGACCTTGATCCGATCCGAGCCGAGCTGCGGGTTCAGGCGTGCACCGACGAGATTTGTCTGCCACCGGCGACGCTGCCTCTGGTGGCTCAGCGCCGGTAGGTGAGCCATTGCCACCCTCGCGAGCAGCATGTGAACGCGCGACCACCTTGTTCGGAGCTCCGACCTTGATGGATACGCGGTGAAGCGACTGGCTCGCGTTGTCTTTACGCTTACCCTGTTGCTCTGGGTTAATCATGGGGCTCTGGCGGGCACGCGAGACGAACTCAGGGAGGGCAAAGATTTCGTGCGGCTGACCGCGCCGCTGCCGCTCGCTCACGGCGACAAGATCGAGGTCTTGGAGTTCTTCTCCTACGGGGGCACGCATTCCCAAGAATTCGAGCCGTATGTTTCGGCGTGGCGGGCAATGCTACCTGTGGACGTAGAGTTCCATCGGGTACCGGTGCTCTTCGCCAGCCGCTGGCTTGAACTGGCCAAGGTCTTCTACACCCTCGAGGCACTCGACATGGAACGCGCTCTATCAAGCGACGTTTTCTTTGCGGTCCATCACGACGGTCTGCCGCTGTTCAAGGAGCAGGCGTTTCTCGACTGGGCCGTGCGGAAAGGCCTCGACCGGGCCAAGGTTGCCGAGCTATACAACGCTTCTACGACCACCGACAAGGTCAACGAAGCAAGGTCCCTCGCGCAGGCGTACAACGTCCAAGTTGTGCCCATGATCGTTGTCGACGGCAAATTTGCCACCAATTACGAGCGTGCCAGGACGCATTCGCACTTCCTCACCGTGCTCGATCAGCTCATCGCCCGAGCTCGACTGGAGCGGGCGCAGGCCCTGGAGTCACGCCGGAACGACAGTCCACCTGTGCGCTGAGACCAACCGTTTCCGCTCATTGCACGCAGTCTCCGGTCACGGCAGGAGCAGCGGATCCGCGGGATTCGCTATTTCAGCGAGAGCACGTACTGGACCAGGGTCTTGATGTCGGCGTCCTTGACGGTGACGTTCGGCGGCATGGGCACTGTGCCCCAGACGCCCGAGCCACCTTTCTTGACCTTGGCGATGAGCTTCGCTTCGGCCGCGGGATCGCTGGCGTACTTCTTAGGAGGTTAGTTCGCAAGAAGACGGCGGGTGGTTACACGGCCCGGCACAATTCGTTTCATTCCGGTGCCCGGCGTTGCCTCACACCGCAGCGAATTTTTTTGCGGTTCGCGCGGCCGCATTTCGATGCGATCCTGCAGAGGACCGATTTCGTGGTAGCTAACGACTATCGGGCGGGCGGGGACGTCTGATGCAGGACGATGCGCGCGCGGCCGGCAGTGCAGTGCTCCAATGCGTTCGCAGCGGTGATTACCAGCGGAGCACGATGGGGCCGAGCAACGCCCCGGCGGCAGCCGGGATCAGCATCCCCGCGACGTACCAGACGCCGAGGAACGGCGCCTCCATCTCGGGGCAATGTAGCGCGTAGACCAGCGCGCCGAGCGCACCCGCGAGCAATCCGGCCGCAGCTCCGGCGAGTGCCAGGCGCGTCGGTGCGAGCCCCTTCATCGCCCACAGCGTGGCGACAAGTACAGGCAGCGACAGCATCGGAACACTTAACAAGCAGTACTCCCAGGTGCGGCCCATGATGAGCTCCGCGCGTTCCGGCTGCGGCGTAGCGAGCAGCACGTATACGGTCAGCAGCCAGACCGCGAGCACGGGCGCCACGAGTGCCCCCGGTACCCACCCGAGCCGCACACCCGGGCGCGACAGCCGCGCTGCCGCGAACAGGCTCGCGACCGTCACGGATGCGGGGAAGGCGAGCTTGATCCAGAACATCGGCAGCCGCGCGGCTGCGTCGATGTCCGGGCGCACGCCGAGCAGGATTACCATCAGCAATGTCGCGCCGAACGCGCCCCAGCCAAGGGCGGTCGCGTGGCGCCGCGAACTTGCGTCGAGCTCGACCGCCTCAGCACCGGTGGCGAGCAGCGTTACGAGTTCGTCGGTTTTCATCGTCGCGTTCTTATCATCGCCGCGAGCGCTTTCAAGCCGCGGTGCACGCCCACCTTGACTGCCGATTCCGACATCCCGGTCACGCGTGCCGCCTCCACTACCGACATCCCCTCCAACTTCATGCAGACAATCGGCAAGCGCTGGCGGGCGGGCAGCCGCAGCAGCAGTTTTGCCAAGTCGAGGCGCGCGGCGGTGGCCTCGGCGTCATTATGCGCCAGCACGTCGAGTTCCTCGTCGAGCGGATCGTTGCGGAGGTCACGACCGGCGCGCCGACGCAACAGGTCCACCAGCTTGTACTTTCCGATCGCGTACACCCACGCCGTCAGCGGCTGCGTGGGATCGTAGGTATGGCGCTGGTTATGCACGGCGAGCAGCGTCTCCTGCACGAGATCCTCCACTTCATCCGGCAAGCCGGACAGTCGCCTTCTAAAAAAGGCGCGCAAATGCGTGCTCAGCTCCGTCAGAAAAGCGTGGTAGGCCGCGGCATCACCGGCGAGTCCGCAGACCAGCAGGGCACGCAACCGGTCCTCGTTGGTGTTCGCCCGGCCATTATTAGGGATTCGTTGCGTCACGGTGTTCGGTTACAGCCACGAACGAGCGGAAAGGCTCGGCCGGAGGCGAATTGTGCCCGTCCCTGTAACCATTCGCCAATCGCTTTCGAACTTTCCCTGCGGACGGCGCGCGACCACGCCGGCGTCTGGACGGTGCAAATTTAATTTCGTGCGGCCCGTAACCTTTCGTCGCCCTGCGCCGAATTTACTGTCACGGTCCCGTTTCTGGGGCCTCCTACATGACGAGGAGTAACGATGAATCGATATGTCTTGGCAGCTTCGACCCTTTCGACCGCCGTGGGGCTTGCGTTCGCGATGCAGGCGTTGCCGGTCCAGGCACAACCACAAGTCGTCAAGGACAACATGATGAAAATGGAGAAGAACAAGCTCGAGAAGTGCTACGGCATCAACGCCGCCGCAAAGAATGACTGTGCCGAAGGCGCTCACTCCTGCGCGGGGCAAGCCACCCAAGCACGCGACGCTAAATCGTTCGTGCTGCTTCCCGCGGGCGATTGCTCGAAGATCCAGGGCGGCAAGACCACGGCGACCTGACCGCGGTTGAACTCTTTCGCTGCCGTGCCGCAATCCAGGCGCGGCTCGATTCCCGCGAAGGCCGGGATCGGGCTGCGCTTCCCGCATCATCAGGCGGTGGTCGATGCGCGGCCCGAGGTCGCGTGGCTCGAGGCCCACACCGAGAACTACATGGGCGGCGGAACGTCGCTCCGCTACCTCGAGACGATCCGCGGCGATTATCCGCTCTCGCTACACGGCGTCGGCTTGTCGCTCGGTAGCGCGGAGGGGATCGACGCGGCGCATCTGGAACGCGTGCGGCGCGTCGTCGAGAGAATCGAGCCGGGGCTCGTCTCCGAGCATCTATCGTGGAGCGTCGTCGGCGGCGCCTATCTCGCCGACCTGCTTCCTTTGCCGATGACCGAAGAAGCGCTCGATGTCGTTTGCCGGCACGTCGATCAGGCGCAGGCTTGTCTCAACCGCCGCCTGCTGATCGAGAATCCCTCCACCTACCTGCGCTTCCGGCATTCGGCGATTCCGGAATGGGAATTCCTCGCTCGGGTGGTGGAGCGCACGGGCTGCGGGATCCTGTGCGACGTCAATAACATCTACGTGAGCTGCTGCAATCACGGCTGGGATGCTGCGACCTACCTCGCCGCGTTGCCGCCGGCGGCGGTCGCCGAAATCCATCTCGCCGGCCACGCTGTTAAGAAGCTCGACGACGGGCAGGTGCTGCGCATCGACGACCACGGCTCGCGTGTCGCGCCCGCGGTCTGGGCGCTCTACGCGGAGGCACTCGCGCGCTTCGGTCCGGTGCCGACGCTCGTCGAGTGGGATACGAACGTGCCGCCGCTCGAGGTGCTGCTCGGGGAAGCGACACACGCCGAGATGGTCCTCCGTCAAGTTGAACATGAACACGCCTGCGCCGACGCTGCTTGAGCTTCAGCACGCCTTGTATCGCAGCATCGTCGAGCATGACGAAGCCGAGGCGGCCGCCTCCATCGTCGTCGACGGCATCGATCCGGCGGCGCGGCTCGGCATTTATCGCAACACGTTCGCGAGCGTACTCACCAACGCGCTGCGGTTGTCGTATCCGGCCGTGCTTCGGCTGGTCGCGGCCGAATGTTTCGAGGGCGCCGCACGCCTGTTCATGGAGGAGCAGCCGCCGCAGTCCGCAAACCTCGACGACTACGGTGTGGCCTTCCCGGAATTCCTGAGTCGGTTCGAGCCGGTCTCCGCGCTCGCCTATCTGCTCGACGTCGCCCGGCTCGAATGGGCGGTGAGCCGCGCACTGCACGCGCCGGACGCGCCGCCGCTCGACCTCGGTCGCCTTGCCGCACTGACGGAGGACGAGCAGGCGCATGTCTGCTTCACACCTCATCCTTCCGCAGGGCTTGTGCGCGCCGATCATCCCGCCGATAGCATCTGGCGCGCGGTGCTTGCTCAGGATGAAGCGGCGCTCGCGGCGATCGATCCGTCGAGCGAGCCGGTGTGGCTGCTCGTGCATCGCACCGAGCGTGACGTCGAGGTGACGCGTTTGAGCGAAGCCGCGTGGCGCTTCACCGATGCGCTATTTGCCGGGCGTCCATTGCACTCCGTGCTGGAGGAGGCGCCCGGCGCCGAAGCATCTGCGCTCCTCGCCGAGCATCTCGCTGCCGGGCGCTTCGCCGCATTCAGCGTCAGCGATACCGCCATCTCGTGACAGCGAGGGGTTTGCCATGCCGACTCTTGCAGCTTCTTCGCCCGGGCGCCGTATCCCGGCGTTGATCGGGCGAGTCATTCGCTGGCTCGATGGTGTTCCCTACTCGGTGCTCGCCGTTCCGCTGCGGTTCGCGGTTGCGACGGTGTTTTGGAGCTCCGCCATGACCAAGCTCGCAAACTGGGACACGGCGATCGCGCTCTTCGTCGACGAGTACAAGCTGCCGCTGCTAGCGCCGGAAATCGCCGCGTACATCACAGTCACGATCGAGCTGACGACGCCGGTGCTGCTCGTGCTCGGGCTGGCCACGCGGCTCGTGGCACTCGTCCTGCTCGGGATGACGACTGTGATCGAGGTTTTCGTCTATCCGCTGGCTTGGCCGACGCACATCCAGTGGGCGGCGATGCTGCTCGTGCTGCTCTGCCGCGGCCCGGGGGAGTTGTCGCTCGACGAACTGATACGGCGACGCTTCAAGATCTGATCGTCGCTCGTCAGCGTGGGCCTTAACCTTGCTTCACTGCAACCAGGGAAACGCTCTTGACGCCAAACTTCCTGCTCGCAGCCTTGGCGTTATCGGAGATAAACCGGTAGCTCGGATTCTCCTCGATCGTTCGGATGCTGAAACCCGCCGCCTCGATTGCCGAACGGTAGTCGTCCTGCAGCATGGCCCCGCCAATGCAGGCGGCCCACAGCGTCGAGTCGCAGACGATTCCGTCCGGTAGTTGCTTCCGGGTGCAGCGCCACCGCGCGATACATGTCCTGGACCTTGGTTTCAAGCTCGGCGCGGTCAACCTTTGCCGATGATGTCATGTTGCTCTCCTCAATGTGATCTGGCGGCCGCTGCGGGTTACTCAAGCTCCTGCCGACAAGGTTGCGATAATGGGACACGAGCGCGGCCGCTTGCCGGATTCGCATTCGGCGATGAGGCCTTTGAGCAGCTTGCGCATACGCGCCAGATCGGCGAGTCGCGCTTCGATCACGGCCAGTTTTTTCTCCGCCAGTCGCCGCGTATCGCGGCAACTCTGTCCGTCATCCAGTGCGAGGAGACCGCGTACCTCGTCCAGGGTAAAGCCCAGATTCTGCGCACGCTTGATAAAACGCACGCGCTTCACCGCTTCGGGGCTATAGCGACGGTGTCCACCCAGGGGCTTGACCGGTTCACCGACCAGCCCGCGCCGCTGATAGTAGCGGATGGTCTCGACGTTCACCGCGGCCGCCTGCGCCAGGCGTCCGATCGTGATGGAATCGGTCATCGGTCTCACCCCTTGACTCCGTACCACGGTACGGGTTTTATGATAGAGCAAATGCAAAAGGTTTGGAGCAGGCGATGACCGCATTCGATGCCAAGGGTTCGCTGGTGGCCGGCGCGTTGGCGGCTATCGGGGCTTCGTTGTGCTGCGTCGTGCCGTTGGTGTTGCTGGCGCTCGGTATCGGCGGAGCGTGGATCGGCAATCTGACCGCGCTGGAGCCCTATCGCCCGATCTTCATTGGCTTGACCTTGCTGTTCCTGGGATTGGCGTTTCGCGAGCTCTACGTAACCGCTCCGGTCTGTGCTCCCGGCACGGCATGTGCCGACCCTAAGGTTTTGGCGCGGCAACGCACCGTTTTCTGGGTGGTCGTCGTGCTCTTAGGCGCCCTGCTGGCTGTGCCCTGGCTCGCCCCGCTGTTCTATTGAAAGGAGAAAATATCGTGCGTCGACTTCATGCTCTAGCTTCTGTTCTTGTGCTGGCGGTTAGTCCCGTCTTTGCAGCTGCAACGCAAACCGTCGTGCTCGACGTCCAGAACATGACCTGCGAGTTGTGTCCGATCACGGTCAAAAAGTCGCTGGAGCAGGTGCAGGGCGTCGTGAGCGCCAAGGTCGACCTCGACAAGAGGACCGCGACCGTGCAGTTCGATCCGGACAAGGCAGCGCCCACGGTTCTAGTCAAGGCCACGACGAATGCGGGCTTCCCGTCTGCCCTACATAAGTGAGCAACGCGTGAATACTCTCGAATCCGTGGTGACCTGTCCAGAATGCGGATTCAAGAAGCGGGAGACCATGCCTGTCGACGCCTGCCAGTTCTACTACGAATGCACGGCCTGCAAGACGCTGCTGCGACCGCGGCCTGGCGATTGCTGCGTGTTTTGCTCCTATGGCTCAGTCAAGTGCCCGTCGATCCAGAAGCAATACAGTCAATCGTCCGGCACTGTCGGGCGATGACATGAGCACCATCCGACGTGCCGTCTTCTGGGGCTACGCGAAGAAGGAAGAATGACCCAGCCTAGTGGTGCATCCGGTGCTGGCCGGCGGGGGCGACCGTGCCGTCCGAGTATCCGCGCAGCACGTCATACCTGGAAATCTGGTCGGCGGAAAGAACGGAGCGCATCGCGAGATGCGCCGACAGATGCGTGTACCGCAAATCCGCCTGCAATCGAGCGAGTTCGTCGAGCATGGTTCGCGTATCGGCCGGCGTAGCTTCTCCGCTTGCGTAGCTCGTTTCCAGCGCTGCCTCCTTGGCGACGATCGTCTCACCCAGCGCTCTTGCCTTTACGTCCATCGCTTGCCAGATCTCTCTGGCCTTGGCGAGTTGCGTAGGGGATAGCCCGAGGTCGTGGGCTTGGTCGAGTACGTGCCTGGGCCCGGGGTAATGGTTGAGCTCCGCGACCTTGGATAGACCCATGCCGTACCCCTGCAGGTAGTCGGCAATCTCCTGGTCGGAAAGCGCCTTGATGTTCCGGGTTTGCTGACCCGCGTACGGCTGGTCGGCCGCGTACGCGCCGGCGGCGAAGACAAGCGCGAAGGTCAGAACCCCTTGCTGTCTCGAATATCTTCATCGGATCTCCCGTAATGAATTGCTGAGTATTTAGTCGACCGACAAAAAAGGTCGACGTCGCGGTTCAGAACTCGACGCTCGCTGCCGCGGCGAGCTCCCGTTTTGCATCTGCATCCGACCCGCCGCCGTTGAACAGCGCATTGAGCAGCACCGCGCTGATCGCGGCCAGCGTGATGCCGCTGTTCACAAGCGGCGCGAGCCACTTGGGCACTTGGGCGAAGAACGTCGGCGCGACTAGCGGGATCATGCCGACCGCGATGCTGATGGCGATGATGAGGAGGTTATGGCGGGGGCCGTAATCGACGCGGGCGAGGATCTTGATCCCCGTCGCCGCGACCATGCCGAACATGACCAGGCCCGCGCCTCCCAGCACCGGCTGCGGGATCGACGCCACGATCGTGCCAAGCTTGGGCAACAGCCCCAGGGCGATCAGGATGCCGCCGGCGACGGCGACGACCCAGCGGCTGCGGACACCGGTGACGCCGACGAGGCCGACATTCTGCGAAAACGAAGTGTACGGAAACGTGTTGAACACGCCGCCGATAATCGTGCCCAGGCCGTCGGCCGCGAGGCCGCGCGCGATCTCGGGCGGCCCGATCTTCTTTCCGCAGATCTCGCCCAGCGCGAGAAACATGCCGGTCGACTCGACCATGACCACGATCATCACGATGCACAGCGAGACGATCGCGCCGAACTCGAAGCGCGGCGTGCCGAAACGGAAAGGGTAGATGAGCGCGACCCAATCGGCGTCGTACACGCCCGCGAAGTCGACGATGCCGAGGGCCATTGCCGCCGCGAAGCCGAGAATGAGGCCGAGCAGCACGGCGATGTTGGCGACGAAGCCGGTAAAGAGCTTGTTGATCACGAGAATCGTCGCCAGCACCAGCGCCACGAGGCCGAGATTGATCGGGTCGCCGAAATTCTTTGCGCCCACGCCGCCCCCGGCCCAGTTGATGCCGATGCGCAGGAGGGTAATGCCGATCACGGTGATGATCGTGCCGGTGACGAGCGGTGGAAAATAGCGCACCAGCCGACTCGCGAACGGCGCAACCAGCACCGTGAATACGCCGGCGACGATCACCGCACCGAAGATCCCCGTGATGTCGACGCCGCTCGTGGCCATCGCCACCAGCGGGCCGACGGCGGCGAACGTGACGCCCATGACTACCGGCAAACGGATGCCGAAGCGCCAGAAGCCGATGCACTGGATCAGCGTCGCGAGGCCGCAGGCGAAGAGATCCGCGTTGATCAGGAATGCGATCTGCTCCTTCGGTAGCCGCAACGCGCCGCCGACGATCAGCGGCACCGCGATCGCGCCGGCGTACATCACCAGGACGTGCTGCAGGCCTACTGCAGCCATCTCGCCGTAAGGCAGTACCTCGTCGACGGGGTGGACGCTTGGCGTTGTTGTCGTCACTTCTTGGGCTATTCTTCGACCAGCGCCTCCAGGCGCAACCACGCGATGCGCGCGATCTGCTGCAGCGCTTCCTCGAACTCGGTGGCGCGATCGCGCTCGAGGCGCTCGGCGAAGCGGGCGATGATGGCCGCCCGCTCGAGACCCTTCACCGCGATGATGAACGGAAATCCGAACTTGGCGTTATAGAGGCGATTGAGCTCCTGCAGCCGAGTGAATTCCTGCGGCGAGCATTGGTTGAGCCTGGCGCCTGATTGCTCAGCCTTCGAATCTGCCGTCAACTGGCCGCGGATGGCCGCCTTGCCGGCCAGCTCCGGATGCGCGCGAATGAGCGTGAGCTGTGCGTCTTCCCCCACGCCGCGAACGGCATCCACCATCGCGCGGTAGAGCGCGTCGAGCGTCGCGAATGGGTGTCGCGGCCAGGCGGCTTCCGCGACCCACGGCGAATCCTCGAAGACGCCTCCGAGCGCGACGACAAAGCCGCGGCGGTCGCGCGCATTGAGCTCCGCGAGCGTCACGGTTTCGCCGCGTACGGATGCGTCGCGATCCAATGCCGCGCAATGTCGATGCGGCGCGCGATCCAGACGGCGTCGTGACGCTGGAGGTAATCGAGGAAGCGGGCGAGCGCCGCGAGCCGGCCCGGCCGGCCGGCGATCCGGCAGTGCAGCCCGATCGACAGCATCTTGGGCGCATCGAGCCCCGCGGGGTCGCCTTCCGCATAGAGCACGTTGAACGCGTCGCGCAGGTAGGCGAAGAACTGCCCGCCGCTGTTGAAGCCCTGCGGCGTTGCGAAGCGCATGTCGTTGGTGTCGAGCGTGTAGGGCACGACGAGATGCGGCTTCACGCCGCTCTTGGTTTCGACCTCGGCCCAGTAGGGCAGGTCGTCGGCGTAGGAGTCGGCATCGTAGACGAAGCCCCCGTGCTCGACGACGAGCCGCCGCGTGTTCGGGCTGTCGCGCCCGGTGTACCAGCCTTCGGGCGCCTTGCCGGTGAGCCGCTTGATCACGACGACCGCGCGAGAGACGTGCTCGCGCTCGGTTCTTTCGTCCATCTGCTGGTAGGAAATCCAACGCCAGCCATGGCTCGCGATTTCATGGCCGTCCTCGAGCATCACCTCGACCGCGGCGGGATTGCGCTCGAGCGCCATCGCCACGCCGAAGATCGTCACCGGGATGCGCCGCTCGCGAAACAGGCGCAGCAAGCGCCACAGCCCGGCGCGCGAGCCGTACTCGTAGAGCGACTCCATACTCAGGTGGCGCATCGCAAACGGCTGCGCTCCGATGATCTCGGACAGGAACGTCTCCGATGCCCCGTCGCCGTGGAGAATGCAGTTCTCGGCGCCTTCCTCGTAATTGAGGACAATCTGCACCGCGATGCGCGCGCCGCCCGGCCAGCGCGCATGCGGCGGGTGCGCGCCATAGCCGATCAAGTCGCGCGGGTAGCGATCCACGGGAGGCATCGTCGTCGTCGTGAGCGGCAGGCGAGGCGGAATAGAATACGCCCTAAATGAGGGCCCGGAGCCAAGCTTGACAAGCGTTATGACTTACCATAAAGTAAGGAATACACAATAAGGAAGGCAAGATGTCCACGGCAACCCTCACAAGCAAAGGCCAAATCACTATCCCGCTCCCGGTACGCCGGAAGCTTGGCCTCGACGCCGGTGACCGGGTCGAGTTTGTCGAGCTTGCTCCCGGCGAATTCGCGTTGAAGCCGGCAACGGAAGATGTTCGCTCGCTCAGAGGCATGATCCGTAGACCTGTCCGGGCGGTATCGATTGGCGCGATGAACGCCGCCATCAAGCGTCGGGGATCCGGCCGGTGATTGGGCTGGATACGAACGTCCTCCTGCGGTACCTTGCGCAGGACGATCCTCGGCAAGCAGCGAAGGCGGTTCACCTGATCGAAAGAGAATGCAGCGAATCGCGCCCCGGTTTCATTGCTGCCCTTGTGCTGGCAGAGCTGGTGTGGGTGTTGGAGAGCTGCTATGGGGGTGCCAAGACCGAGATCGTCGCCGTATTGCAGCGGATTTTGCGGACCAAGCAGCTGGTCGTGCAGGACGCCGAGACTGTCTGGAAAGCGGTGCGATTATTCGAAACGAGCAAGGCGGATTTTGCGGATTGTCTGATCGAACGTATCGGCGGAACGCACGACTGCGAGTACTCGGCAACGTTCGACAAAGGCGCCGCCGACGCCGGCATGCGCTTGATCGCGTAAATAGCCGCTTCCGGCGCAGTCAGTCGCTCCAGCGCAGCGGTCAACGCGCGATCAGGCTTCCGAATCAACCTCCAACACCACGCCCTCCAACATGCTCACCGCCGTCTTCGCCACCTGCAGCGTATCGAAATACGCGTAGCCCGCCACCGCTGCGGCGCCGACGACCGGCAGCCAGCGGCTCGCCGTCGTGCCGGCGACGCGCTGCGTCACCGATATCCCTACGCCGGTAAGCATGCTCCGCAACGCTCCGCCGGATAACTGTTGGATGACGACGCGCTCGCCGGCGCGCACGACGAAGTCGCGCGTGAGCTGGCTCGCCGCGTGCCGGAACAGGCAGTACAGCATGTGCGTGCGCGTGAGCTGCATGTCCTTGCCGTAGAGCCCGGCGATGTCGGCGACGAGCTGCGCCTGGATGCGCCAGATCGCGACCAGATCCGGCAGCACCGTCAACAGTCCAAAAAAGCCGGGCGGGAGCGCGAGCGCGCCCGACAGCGCGGCGGCCCGTCTCGCGGCCTTGCGCGCCAGCCGGCGCGCCGCGGCATCAGGATCCTCCACTGAACGCTCGCGGCTTTCGGGCACGCCGCTGACGACGTTCTCGATCGCATCGGCCACGCTGCCGAGCAGCGGTTGGACCGCAAGGGAATACGAATGCGCCATGATCCATTCACCCAATGAGCAGCGACGGCGTGCGTCACGCTAGGGCAACGCCGGGGATTCGTTGTGCTCTTCCCCGGGCATCGCTCCGCTCAGCCCGGGCTACGTCGCTTCCCCGGACATCGCGCTGCGCGCTCAGCCCGGGCTACGTCGCGTCGCGTGCCGGTCGTGCAGACGCCGCTAGTATACGGGTTACAATCGGCGCCAGAAAACCATGGGGGGAGCGATGCGCACGACGCATCGGCCTGTGCTCGCAGCCGCGATAACCGGCGACCACGAGTGAAACGTACGCCGCAGATCTTTCCGTACTCGAACTCGCACACCGGGTATGTCGAGTACGATCCCGGCGCGATCGGCGCCGCGGCGCGGGCCGGCGCGCTCCTCGAAGCCGCGGCGCCGTGGACGGATGTCGAGCACATCGGCAGCACTGCCATTCCCGGTTGCGCGGGCAAGGGCATCGTCGATCTGATGGCGATGTATCCGCCGGGCAAGCTGGAGGCGACGCGCGAGGCGATCGACGCGCTCGGCTTCCAGCACCAGATCGTGGGCCACATTTTTCCCGAGGAGCGGCCGATGCGCGTCGGCGCGATCCAGTACGCCGGCAAGCGCTATCGTCTGCACGTGCACTTGATCGCCATGAACAGTCCAGAAAAGGAAACGCTGCGGCGCTTCCGCGACGTGCTGCGCGCCGACCCCGCGCTGCGCGATGCCTATCAGGCGAAGAAACGCGCGATTCTGCAGTTGGGCGTCCGCGATCCCAAGGACTACACCTACGCCAAGCGTGAGTTCATCACCTCGGTCATCGGACAGCATTGAGCAACCCGGCGATGCGCGTATTCGGATTCGCGGGCTGGTCCGGCAGCGGCAAGACGACGCTCATCGAGCAATTGATCCCGCGCTTCATCGCGCACGGGCTGACGGTGTCGCTGGTCAAGCACGCGCATCACGAGTTCGACCTCGACCAGCCGGGTAAGGATTCGTTCCGGCATCGCGAAGCGGGATGCCGCGAGGTGCTGGTGACCTCTGCTGTACGCTGGGCGTTGCAGCACGAGTTGCGGGGGGCGCCGGAACTCACGCTCGACGAGGCGCTCCAACGGCTGTCACCCTGCGACCTGGCGTTGGTCGAGGGTTTCAAGGGCTCCCCGATCCCAAAGCTCGAGGTCTACCGGGAGAGCGTCGGGAAGCCATTGCTGCACCCGCGCGACCCGGAGATCGTCGCGGTGGCGACTGACGGGCCGTTGGCGACTGCGCTCCCGGTCCTGCCCTTGGGGGACCCTGACGCCGTTG
>Ga0207646_10003574_pt1 | contig 17447 bp, 11 predicted proteins | sample KBSK5502metaG_FD_184343 | JGI IMG/M metagenome (GOLD analysis project Ga0207646, IMG submission 184343) | Corn, switchgrass and miscanthus rhizosphere microbial communities from Kellogg Biological Station, Michigan, USA - KBS K5-50-2 metaG... | ecosystem: Host-associated > Plants > Roots >... | reverse complement strand
GCCACGAAGAAAGCATCTCCCTGTGTATCGACCTCGTAGCCATTCCACTCCTGGAACGCTGCGCGCAGCATGCTTCGACACTCCGCCAGCACGCTCGCATAGCGGTCACCCAACTGCTGGAGCAGGTGCGTGGATTCCTCGATGTCGCTGAAGAGCAAGGTGACCGTTCCTGCCGGAAGGTTGCGCATGGTAGGTTTACTATACCCGCTTTCGGCAGGATGTTCAGAAGCAGGAGTAAAGAGAGCTCGTCCAGTCGATTCAGCCTTGGAGACCTCCTCTAAAGCTACGGCAAAGTCTTGTACATGCGCAAAACGAGGCTCGGGGTCCTTGGCCAGAGCCTTCAGTACAACATGCTCAACGGCAGATGAGATTATTGGCACTTTTGTACGCAGGGGAGGCGGAGGAGCAGATAGATGCTGACTGGCTATCTGCTGAACCGACCCGGAAAAAGGAGGATCGCCGCTCAGCCACTCGTAGACCGCCACAGCTAGGGCATACTGGTCACTGGCAGGGCGTGGTTTCCCCCTCAGTTGCTCAGGCGCCATGTAGGTGACAGACCCGACCACCTCCTGGGTCTGCTGCGAACGCGTGCTCTGGGCAATGATGGCAATGCCAAATTCAGTGAGCAAGACCTCATCGTTACGCCCCAGCAGCATGTTCTCCGGTTTGACATCGCGATGGATCAGTTTTTGCGTATGGATATACTGCAATGCCCCGGCCACTTGCTTGACGTAGGAGACAACAATGTCTAACGGCACCCTTGTGCCTTTCGGATGGCGTTGGCGCAACGTGCCATTGGGGGCGTACTCCATGACGAGAAAGGGGACGCCATCTTCTACATCAAAATCGAGGATGCGCACGATATGGGGATGCACGAGGCGAGCAACCGTGCGTGCCTCCGTAGAGAATCGCTCCCTGTCCTCGCTAGTGAACTGAGCATGCAGCACTTTGATGGCCGCCTGCGTGTTGAGGTGCAGGTGTTCCCCCAGGTAGACGTCGGCAAAGCTACCCTGCCCGATCAGATGACTCAGGCGATAGTTGCCCAGCTGCTGTCCCACACGCTCGCTCATCCTCCATCTCCTTCATGGAAGCCAAGCCTGGCGACCGCAAGGGTCGCCACTACATTTCGCCCCTCAATTGAAGAGTAGCAGAGCACTACTCTCTTGTGAATTCTGCCACATTCACTATACTCTACTGTGGGCAGAACTTCAACATTCGCTCGACAAAAACATCTCTCCTCCTTTGGCAGTTTTTCTTACTGGTGCCCCGGGACATCTCGTTTCTCGTTGGCATTCACGCATACGCATAGGTGATTCTACTCAGAACTCCTCTTCATACACGCTTGACATAAATACTTTTCCTCTTTACAATGCACATATACTCATCTGAACAATCAATCAACCTGCATGTATACTTGCCTCTGACTGAACATTAGGAGGCCGAAGATGGCAGATCGCACTGGACAGCAATTTGGCAACTACCGCCTGGTCGCCCTGTTGGGTCAGGGCGGCTATGCAGAGGTGTACCTCGGCCAACACGTGCGGTTCAATCAGCAAGCGGCCATCAAGGTGTTGCATGCCCACCTGAGCGGCCAAGAGGCCGAGCACTTCCAGCACGAAGCCGAGACCATCGCGACCCTTGCGCATCCTTCCATTGTGCGTGTGTTCGATTTTGATGTGCAAGACGGCGTGCCTTTCCTGGTGATGGATTACGCCCCCAATGGCTCCCTGCGGCGGCGCTACCCCAAGGGAAGCCTGGTGCCCTTGCCCCAGATCGTCTCCTCGGTCAAGCAGGTAGCCGACGCCTTGCAGTACGCGCACGAGCAGAAACTCATCCACCGCGATGTCAAGCCGGAGAACATGCTGCTGGGCCGGCGAGACGAGGTGGTGCTCTCGGACTTTGGCATTGCCACCGTTATCCACAGCAGCGCTTCGTTCAGCACGCAGGGCGCCGTGGGCACCCTGGCCTACATGGCGCCTGAACAGATCGAGGGACACCCCCGCGCGGCCAGCGACCAGTATGCGCTGGGCGTGGTGGTCTACGAATGGCTCTGTGGCAGCCGTCCCTTTGGGGGCTCGCCGACCGAGATGATGGTGCAGCAGTTGAGCATGCCACCGCAAGGCTTACGAGAGCGCATCCCCACGATCCCAGCGCAGGTCGAGCAGGTGGTATTGCGAGCGCTGGCCAAAGATCCCAAAGCACGCTTCGCCTCGGTGCGAGACTTTGCCACGGCATTGGAGCAGGCCAGCCAGCACACCCTCTCCCCTACCGCGCAACTTTCCAGCGAACAGCCCGCCCCAGCTGCGGCTTCCGCCGCCTTTGTAACGGTTGCGGCGCCAACGAGTCAGCCTGTCCTGCCCAACGAGACTCCCTCTGAGCAGGCCGTACCGGCAGAATCGCCGCAGATGCCACCGGACATGGCCAGGAGGATGATTCCTGGATTAACCCCATCGGCTGCGCCACTGGCTGCGGCGACGCTCTTGCCTCCTGTCCTGCCACCTCCTCTTGAGCCAACCATGCCCGTCCAGCGGAAGGTCAGGCGCCCGCCTAGAACCACCGCAGCGCTGCTCATCGGACTGGCGGTCGTTATCATCGCAGCAGGGGTGCTGGGGAGCCTCAGCCTGCTCGCGCACTTCGGGGTGCTCGGCCAACACAGCGGTCCCCCGGCAGTCCAGGTGGCTCGGGGAGGCACCTGGACGGAAGACGACACTGATAATGCAGATTCGCTCATCCCCAATGGTGGCAGCAATGGACCTTGGATTGACCAGGCGCTGTACCTGCCGCTCTTCTATGGTGACGCGCAGGGCGTGATTCACGCCGGAGCAGCGAGCGAGGTGCCCACCGTGCAAAATGGGGGCATCAGCGCTGATGCTAAAACCTGGACCTTCCATCTGCGACCCCACCTGGTCTGGTCGGATGGGCAGCCCTACGATGCCCGCGACGTGGACTTCACCTGGCAGCTCTGGCTCAATCCCAAGTTTGGTGCTGCTTCTACCCAGGGCTTCAACCTGATCAGCTCGGCACAGGTCTCGGCGGACGACCTCTCGATCACCTTCCACCTCAAGCAAGCCTATGTTCCTTTCCTCTCACTGTGGGTGGATGGCGCGAATGCCCCGCTGCCCGCGCACCATTTCAGCGCGATGGCGCCTGAGGCCATCTTAAAGTCACCCGATAATCTGAACCCGAAGGTCACGAGCGGCCCCTTTATGATAAGTGAGAGCCTGCCCGCAGATCACTACACGCTGGTACGTGTCATTTAAAGTAATTCATGGCGCGTTTGTATCATAAAACTTGCCCAAGGTTGGCTTGAAAAGCGCACCCAGGCGATTTTTGAGCCAACGGTCTCTCGCATAAACTGGCGAGACATCTTATCTCATCCATTCAGCGCTATTCAGAAACGATGAAACAACCAGTTTTTCTCGTATAAATTGGCGTGTGCCGCCTAGAATCCGCTTCTGGAGAGGCATCCTTTTTCTCTCGCATAAATTGGCGCAAAGCTGAAAAGAGAGTCGACTTACAGGCAAAGCAAGCTTCCATTGCTCAAGTGCCAAAGCTACGCCAGTTTATACGAGAAAACTGATCCTCTGAATGCGCTTGGCTGCGTGGCAAGTTTTCTGAGAAACCCGCGCAGAATTACTCAGCGTGTTGAAAAACTCCAAGTGGTAGGTGGAAAGAAGATCAGATCAAGATCCAAATGTCATTGAAGTCTGGCGGTTCGTAACATTTTTCGTAACGATTAGAAGACGTTTCTCCCGTATACTAATAGAGAAATGTACAGGTATCCCAAGAAAGGAACTTAAAGCATCTTTTGTTTACGCGAAAGAGGAGGCAGCTATGACGATCCCATCAACCCCTTCTGAGGAGAGACAGCCGCGAGATGCTGCCTCTGCGTCGTCTGGGGACAAGAGAGGCAAGAGACCGCCCCACCACCATACCCTCTCCTTGCTTGGCAGTGCAAGCGAGATACAGCGCGATCCCCTGGGGTTTTTGATCAGGACGCAACAGTTAGGGGAGGTGGTGCGCTTGCGCTTCCTCTTCTCGCCCGCGTACCTGATCTCTCACCCGGAGAGCATCAAGTACGTGCTGCAGCAGCATGCGCGCAACTACAACAAAGACCTCATCACGTACACGATGTTCCAGCCGATGCTCGGACAGGGACTCTTGATCAACGACGGGCCATCCTGGCTGCACCAGCGTCGCCTCATGCAACCGGCCTTCCATCGCACGCGCCTCTCTACTTATGGCACACTGATGACCGAGGCGACCGTCGCGATGCTCGAAGGGTGGCAGGCTTGCTCCGAACGAGGGATGCCGTTGCATATGGCCGAGGAGATGATGCGACTGACCCTGCGGATCGTGGGCCAGGCGCTCTTTACCCTCGACCTGAACCCGGAGGTCGGCACCGTTGGCTACGCAGTGACGACGGTACTGGAACTGTTCGGCGATTACGTCTTTCGGCCCTTCCCGCCACTGGGCGTCCCCACCCCACGCAACCGTCGTCTGCAGCGGGCGATCCACGCGCTTGACCAGGTAGTCTACCGCATGATTGCTGAGCGCCGAACGCTTCAGACCGAGGGGCGTGATCTGCTCGCGATGCTCTTGTTGGCGCAGGATGAGGAGACAGGCCAGGGGATGAATGACCGGCAAGTGCGCGACGAAGTCATGACGCTCCTGCTTGCTGGTCACGAAACCACGGCCAATACCCTGACGTGGACCTGGTACCTGCTCTCGCAGTCTCCCGCGATCGAGCGCCGTCTGCATGCGGAGCTGAACGAGGTCCTTGGTGGCCGCGTGCCAACCTTTGCGGACCTTCCCGAGCTGAAGTACACGCGCATGGTCATTGAGGAAGCGTTGCGTCTCTATCCACCCGCCCCTATCCTCAGCCGCAAAGCCATCGCTGCTGACGAACTGCAGGGGTATCCGATTGCGGCCAACAGTATGATCATGATCAGCCCCTATGCGGTCCATCGCCATCCTGCCTTGTGGGAGGAGCCTGAGCGGTTCGAGCCGGAGCGTTTTACGCCAGAACGCTCTGCTATTCGTCCTGCCTATGCCTACTTCCCCTTTGGAGGGGGACCACGCGTGTGCATTGGCAACAGCTTTGCGATGATGGAAGCCCAATTGATCCTCTCGACCGTTGCTCAACGCTATCAGTTGCGCCTGATCCCTGGTCACCCGGTCGAGCCCCAGATGGTGGTGACCTTGCGTCCCCGCTATGGCTTACCGATGACCATCTATGCGAGAGAACGGACGATGGGTCGGCAGTGATGCAGTCGTTGCCAGATGAAACATTCGATGCGTCAACCCTCCAAGAAAGGTATCTGCACCGAACGTCACTGAGGTCTGGGAATTTCGTAACGCTTTTGAGACGGACGTATGGTATGATCTGGGAGAGGAGAGCACACACAACCGTACCTGAATACGTGCCATCCTCTTGCTGTCGCAATGATTGCTCTAGAGGCTGTACGAAAAGGCCAGAGAAGCCATTTCCCATTGTTGGGTTTCCATTGGCTTCTTGAGCCACTTGCTCTGCAAGCGAAGGCCCATTTGAACGAAAACATCTCTTATTGGCTTCTGGAATGGCTTGCCAGGGCGAAACAACTCATCAATGCAACCTGGCTCCAGAAGGCTTTTCGTACAGCCTCTAGCGTCGAGAGAAGGAGCACAACGATGAGATCACTGCCCGGTGCGCGGTTGCGGCCATTGGCCTCGCGCACCTCTTCTGCGCGTCTCTCCGGCCGCTGGCTGATCCTGGCTAGAGCCGCATGGGTGGTGTGCGCTTTGCTGCTGCTGGCGAACTTTGTGGCGAGTATTCGGGGTTTGCCCATGGTAGGAACAGAAAGTTGGAATAGGAATGTAGCCCAAAAGGGTCATGGCTCTCTGGAAAGACCTTAGAAAAGCTCTTCAGACAAGGAGGAGGGTTGTCGAAGCGGGCGATGGTGGCCCTGGGCAACGGTTTCTGGGAGGATGAAATGGTATTTGCCATGAACATTGATATGTTGGAAACGCAGCGGAGCTAAGTGTTCCACGTCCTCCGGTCGAACCTCTTGCCCGCTGCGCCGCCATTCATCGAGCGCATCTTGCTTATACCAGGTATTCCAGAGCACGATCATATTCACGACCAGCCCCAGCACACCCAGTTGATCTTCTTGCCCTTGTCGGTACCGTTGACGCAGCTCACCTCGCTGGCCATGAAACACATGACGGGCGACACCGTGCCGTCCCTCGCCACGATTCAATTGCGTTTGAATGCGTCGGCGATAGTATTCGTCGTCAAGAAAGTTGAGCATATGGAGTGTTTTCGGAATCCGGCCAAGCTCGGCGATGGCTCGCCCCAGGGTCGTGGGGTGCCCTCCGCGCTGCAAGGCCTGCACCAGCGTCGAGGCATGCACCGTTCCCACTTTGAGCGATCCGGCAACGCGCAAGATATCATCCCAGTTAGTGGCAATCAGATTCGGATTAATCCGGTGCCGTGCCAGGCCATTCAAGGGGCCATAATCGGCTGCCGGGTCCATGCGCCAGAAACGGGCATCTTTCAACTCGGCCAACCGAGGGCTGAACTGATAGCCCAGACTCCAGAACAAACCGAACATTAAGTCACTGTAAGACCCGGAGTCACTCATAATCTCCGTGGGGGTCAGTCCGCTTTCTTGTTCGAGTAGGGCTTCCAGCACGTAGACCGAATCACGGATGGTGCCAGGGATGACCAACCCACCCAGTCCGGTAAATTGGTCGCTTGTGTAGTTGAGATAGGTCACTCCGCGACCTTGCCCAAAATAGCGCGGGTTCGGACCAGTATTTACCGACCGCACTGGGACCACAAAGCGCAGACCGTCCACCGAGGCCACATAGCCTCCACCCCAGATTTGTGCCAGTGGAATGTCTCGTTGAGCCTGGACCAGACAGGCGTTCGCTCGCGTGATGGTCTCCGCTCGGAGGAAATAATGCCGGACCCAGGACAAGCGGTCACGGGTGAGGGCTGGGATCTCGGGATGAATGACGGGTGTCAGGCCAATATTGCACGCTTCCGCCAGCAGGACCGCGCTCAACGAGAGCTCTAAATCCTCCACATAGGCGCTGCTATCACTGACATGGGTAAATTGAGACAGAAAGCCAGTGTGGTGGGCTACTTCCAGAATTACTTCTGGCAAATCGACGAGCGGCAGACTCGCTCCGATCGATGCACGCAGGATGCGCAAGCTCTCTGGTTCGGCCACTCGTTCGAGGCGCTCCAGGTTGGGGACGTCTACCCCATCCTGCTGCTCGATCTGCAAGGCGGTGTTGGTGGGCAGGTGGGCAGCCACGCGCCGGTAGGCTTCCTCGACTTGCTGTCCAAGCTGCTCTAATGCTCGCGAGGCTTCCAACTCTCGACCTAACGTCTGACAGATCTGGGCCCGAATCCCCTCCCATTGCTCCGGTTGCAGTAACTTGGCTCGCGCATCCCCCCAGCGTTCACTGGGATCCACAAAGAGATCATGACGACGTAATGCCTCGTGGAGCCGTTCGACGACGCACACGGTATACGCCGGACGATCCACGCGTGCTGCCCGTTGCCCATCTTGCTGTGAGGTGCCACGCGGCAGCTCATAGCGCTGCCAGGAGCGCGGGATCACTGCGCGCGGCGCGGCTTGCATGGAGGCTCGTGGCCGCCCCTCCATGCGTTGCAAGAACTGGACGGCGTGCAACGTCGGTCTGCCGCCCGGCGTCGATTCAAAGTCCAGCGTGCGCCAAAACGTGGGCAAGAAGCGACGCATCATCAGATAACGGCCCAGCAGTTCTTGCGCGTAGGTATCTTCCGGTGGGCGTGTTAGTTCCCCAATCGTCGTCACGGCTGCCTGCAAGTGCTCCGCCGACACACGGGTGTAGATGCGCTCACGCAGGGTGGCGGAATCTTGCGTCTCATCAAGGACGACCTGGCAGGCTTCGCTTAGCACCTGCGCGGCGGCGTCCAGATCATGGATCGTGCGCAAGCGTGCTTGTTGCCCTTCTCGTGTGGCCTGAGAAGAGGCCGTTCGCATGAGGGCGTCGAAGAGGTCTAAGGCATCATCATGGACCACTGCCAGGTAGGTATGGGCGAAGGCGAGCAAGGTCGCGATCCGATGATCCTGCGCGAGCTGGCGCAAGTTGTGAACCAGAGCGGTGGTAGCATAACGCGCCAGGACTTTCACGCGTCCCTTCGGGACAAAGGAGAGGTCCAGGTGTTCCACCTCAAACAGGCGGATGGCATCCACGCGGTGCAACGCCTGGACAAGCGCGGGACCGCTCACCCGCGTCGGTCCGCGGCGCAGACGGTCCAACGGGGTCTGTCGTTCTCCTTCGGGAACCACCAGTAACGTTTCCAACAGCGCCTGTTGTGGCGGTGTCGGAAGCTGGGCGAGGAGCCGCCAGAGACGCATGGATGCATGTTCGCGCACGCTGGAGACGACCCGCTCCAGCACACTGACCCCTGGCAAGAGCACTTTGCGATCAACGAGATGGGCCATGGCCAGATCAAAGAGGACCGTGAGGCGCTCTTCGCTCCACCAGGCGCGCGTGTAGAGCCAGCGCAGAAAGCGAAAGTGTTCGGGCTGGGAAGAAAAGTTTTGGTAGCCATACTCCTGCATGATTTCGTGGACATGATCGTGGCGCATCAGGCCCTCGCGATAGCTGGCCAAGACCGTCGGATCGGCAATGTTGAGCTGGGAAGCGAGCGTCAGGATGACACCGTGAGGAACATCGGTCGGATCGGACAAGAAGGTACCCAGGAACCGAACCGTACAGAGCTGCAGGGCGAAGCCCAGGCGCGTATGGTCATGACGTCGGGGTTCCAATAAGGCGCGGTCGCGATCGTCGAGGTGAAAATAGAGAGCGAGTTGTTCTGGCGATGGCTCTCCGGCATAGCAGCCATAGCGGCTTCGTTGCTCGGCCGTCAAAAATGCAACTGGCATGCACAAGACTCCTTTTCCATAGGTTCTCTCGTATAAACTGTACATGTGCATGGATTTCTGCTAAGATACCTTTACGGAAATAAAACAGGCAATTGACCAGGACTTATTTCTGCTAACGTTGCCGATATCCCTCGAATCGTCTTTCTGCTAAGGTCCTCTGAAAAGAGGAGGTGCTTTATGAGGCGGTCAGCCAATCCCCCGCTTTCATCTTTGGGGGAAGCAACAGCGGCACACTACCGAAAAGTTCTTTGGGAACAGGAGGATCTGACCGACGCATCTCGGCGGAACTATCTGAGCGACCTCCGCCATTTCATCGCCTGGTATGAAGCCAATTCCATCCGGAGAACGAGCGAGACAGATTCATCTCGAACCGAATTCGACCCGCAAGCCATCACCACACCAGCACTGACCCGCTATCGTGCCTACCTTCAAAAAGACCTTCATCAGAAGCCTAATTCGGTGAATAGAGCATTGATCAGTTTAAAACGCTATTTTAGTTGGGCGATGCAGAAGCAGCTCATCTTCTACAATCCTTCGGTTCCGGTTAAACTGGTTGGCGAAGAGGAGCGTGCTCCCCGCCATCTGGAGGACGAGGAAGAACAAGCGTTGGTCGCAGCTGTCACCAATGAGGGGACGCTCAGAGACCGTGTCCTGATTGTCTTGCTTCTGCATACGGGATTGCGAGCCAGAGAAATCTGTCAACTGCGACGGGACCAGGTCAAGCTGGGCAAACGAAGCGGGACGCTGGAAGTCGTTGGCAAACGCAATAAATATCGCGAGGTTCCACTCAACGCGACCGCTCGCAAAGTGCTAGAGGAATATCTTCCAACTCTTCCTCCTGATGTCGCATGTTTGTTCTCATCAGGGAAAACGAAGCAGGCCTTGTCAGAACGCGCCCTGGGCTATATCGTCAAAAAATATGCCCAGGCAGCAAAACTCCTTGATGTCAGTCCTCACGATTTGCGGCACCGTTTCGGCTACCGGATGGCAGAGTCGGTGCCCCTGCACCGATTGGCTCAAATTATGGGGCATGACTCATTGGACACCACCAGACTCTACATCCAGGGGACGAGGCACGATTTGCAGCAAGCCGTCGAGACGATCGCGTGGACATGAGGAGAGGGACTGGAGATGCAGGACAACATCATCGTCTTTCCGGAGCCACCGCCAGGTGACAGAGCCCATCTCGTCACGCCTGCCCTGCCGAGCCCGCTCACTCCGCTCGTTGGCCGTGAGCGGGAAGTCGCTGCCGTCTGTGCTCTGCTCTGGCGTCCTGAGGTGCGCCTGGTCACGCTGACCGGGACCGGAGGTGTCGGCAAAACGCGCCTGGCCCTGGGAGTGGCAGCGGCAGCGAGCTCCGCCTTCGCTGATGGGATCTGCTTCGTCGCCCTGGCCCCCCTGACCGACCCGGCGTTGGTCATCTCGACCATCGCTCAGGCGCTCGGTGTGCGGGAACAGGGGAGTCGACCGTTGCTGGATGAGCTGCAAGACCACCTGCGGGAGCGGCAGCTGTTGCTCTTGCTGGACAACTTCGAACAGGTCGTCTCAGCCGCCCCCGTCGTCGCCGAGTTGCTCGTGGCCGCGCCCCGCTTGCACGTGCTGGTCACCAGCCGGACATCGCTCCATCTCTCCGGCGAGCACGAGTTCGTCGTGCCGCCCCTCGCGCTACCTGACCTGCGGGACCCGCCGCCCCTCGACCGCCTGATCCAGTACGGGGCCGTCCGCCTCTTCGTAGAGCGAGCCCAGGCGGTGCAATCCGCCTTTGCCCTGACTGGTGAGAATGCTCCTGCCATCGCGGCGATTTGCCAGCAGGTGGACGGCCTCCCCCTGGCCATCGAACTGGCAGCAGGGCGCAGCAAGCTCTTCTCGCCCCAGGCGCTGCTGCCACGTTTGAAGAGCCGGCTCAAGCTGCTGGTCGGAGGAGCACAGGATCTGCCGGTGCGCCAGCAGACGCTCCGTGGGACCATCGCCTGGAGCTATGACCTGCTGGAGGAGGACGAAAAGACCCTGTTTCGGCGGCTTGCAGTGTTTGTCGGGGGCTGTACGCTCGAGGCAGCCGAAGCCGTCTGCAATGCCAATCGAAACCTGGAGGAAGACGTGTTGGACGCTGTGGCGGGACTCGTGGACAAGAGCTTGCTGCAGCAAGGGGCTGAGATTGAAGGCGAGCCGCGCCTGCTGATGCTGGAGACCATTCGCGAATACGCCCTGGAATGCCTCGAAGCAAGCGGAGAGGCAGAAGCCATGCGGCGGCAGCATGCGACCTTCTTCCTGCAGCTTGCGGAGGAGTCCTTTCCGAAGATGAACAGCGCCGAGCAATTCACCTGGTTCAAGCGGCTGGAGGCCGACCACGACAACCTGCGGGCAGCCCTGCGCTGGACGCTGGCGCGCCAGGAGACCGAGATGGGCTTGCAGCTGGCAGGTGTGCTCTCCAGGGGTTTCTGGATATCCTGCAATCACGAGCGTGAAGGGCGCAGCTGGCTCGAGCAGGTGCTGGCACAACCAGGTGCACAGACGCGCACGATCGCACGCGCGAAGGCGCTCCGAGGGTTGGGGCTGCTGGCATTCAACCAGGGCGACTTCCCAGAGGCGCAGCGGCTGCTTGAGGAGAGCGTGTCGATTGGACGGGAGATGGGCGCAGCAGGCATGTTCGACCTTGCGGGCGCACTGGCAACGCTGGCATTTGTGGCGCTGTTACAAGGCAACCCCGGCGACACGCGTGAGCTGGCAGGAGAGAGTCTGCGGTTGTTCCAGGAGCTAGGGGTGGCGTGGGGCGCTGCCCTGGCGCTCTGTCACCTCGGCAAAGCCACGGCAGAGCTGGGTGACCCTGGAGCCGCACGCCCCCTCCTCGAGGAGAGCGCGAAGCTGTTTCGTGTGGCAGGGGACAGGCACCTTCAGGTGTTGTCGATTGATGCCCTGGGACTGGTGGCCTTGCAACAGGGGGATTATGCGGGTGCGCGCACCTCCTTCGAGGAAGCCCTGGCCCTGGCAGTCGCACAGAGGGAGACAGGGAGCAAGAAATTCACCGCCGACGCGCTGGCCCATCTGGGAACCGTCGCCCTGCGCATGGGCGAGTATCACGAGTCCCTCTCGTTCTACCAGCAGAGCCTTGCGCTCAACCGGGAACAGGGCTACAAGGAGAGTATTGCCGAAGACCTGGCAGGATTGGCGGAAGTGGCCAGCCTGCTCGGGCAGCCTGAGCGGGCGGCATGGCTGTTCGGGGCAGTCGAGGCGTTGCGCGAGGCAAGAGGCATCAGGCTTTCGCCTCTGCGTCGCGCGGAGTATGACCGCACCATCGATGGCATCCGAGCCCAACTGGACGATGCGACGTTTGCGGAGGCCTGGAACGAGGGGCGTGCGATGCCGCTCGATGAAGTTCTTGCCGCTCAAGGAGCGCTCATGGGAACAGCACCCTTTCCCCCAGAACAGCCATCACCCTCTTCAGCGAAATCAGCACCAACCTATCCCCATGACCTGACCCAGCGTGAGGTCGAAGTGTTACGGCTGGTCGCGGCTGGCTCGAGCAATCAAGAAATCGCTGACACGCTGGTGATTAGCGAACGCACCGTCAATAGCCATCTGGTGCATATCTTCAACAAGCTGGGCGTGAACAGCCGTGCGGCCGCCGCCGCTTTTGCCATCCGGCAGAAGTTGGCCGAATAGCCCCTCCCCTTCGCCCAGTTGATACGCTCCTCTTCTTCCGTCTTGGCTCTGTAGAGCGAACGCTCTATAGAGCCAAAATGCTTCCCTCTCCCTCACATGCGTCATTTATGCGATGTCTCCCCCCCATTCCTTCGGGTATGCTTCAGGTGGAAAGCGGCGCAGCAATGCTGACACTACGAGGACTGCTAGCAAGCCCGCTTGAAGACTTTGTCTTTGTAGAACGGAAGCATAGATGGAGAGATATGTGAAAGGAGGCACACGATGCTTTTTCTCTTGCTCTTCTGGATGGCTCTTCTGCTCCTCGTAGCTATTGGTACCTTTATCAGCACGCAATTACATAGGCTCTACAGGAAGGGCTATGTGTAGTAGGTAGAGGGACTGGAGGAGAGGGGTATGTTGAAAGGAGAAACGAGATGGTCCCTGATACCTCATACCCGTGAGAAATTGGCGCTTGAGCATCGTCAGACATTGCTTTGTGAATATGACCCATCATCAGGAGAAACTCTCATGAGAAAACCTACGTACTTCTTTGTCGCGACCTTGAGCATGCTCGTGTCCCTGAGCCTCGCCTTCGCTGCGTGCGGCAGGAACACCATCCAGTCTTCTGCTGGTCCTGCTCCCTCGCCCGCTCGCGACCCGGTCAACCAGGTGTATGCTCTGGCGTGGTCGCCCAATGGCGCAGAGCTGGCAACTGGCGGCAAGAACGGCGTCATCCAGCTCTGGACTAGCAAGAACAAGACTCTGCTCCTCAGCACTGAGCAGCGTTTCGGCGAGGTCTACGCGCTGGCCTGGTCACCCGATGGCAAGTACCTGGCCGCTGGCCACAACCTCGGCATCGGGCAAGTCTGGGATACCACCTCGCACACCCTGGTAGCGGCCTTTAGCAATTTCACCGGCGAGGATGAAGTGACGGCTCTGGCCTGGTCACCCCATGGACAGCGTCTGGCTTCGGCGAGTACGGATCGGACCGTTCACGTCTGGGATATCCTGACCGGCTCACCCCCGCTCGCCTATCGCGGTCATCAGGATGAAGTGTGGTCCATCACGTGGTCGCCCAATGGCAGCTCCCTGGCCTCCGGTTCCTGGGATGGCACGGTGCAGGTGTGGGACGCGCAGACAGGACGGACGCGGTTGACCTACCGTGGGCAGAGCGCGGGCGTCTGGGATATCTCCTGGTCACCCAATGGCACCTACCTCGCGTCGGCGAGTAAGGACCATACCGTGCAGATCTGGGAGGCACTGACAGGAAAGCTTCTCTTGACCTATCGTGGGCATAGGTCTGAGGTAACGAAAGTCTCCTGGTCGCCTGACGGCAAGTACATCGCCTCGGTCAGCGACGGGGGAGTGGTCCAACTCTGGAATGCGACTACAGGCAAGCAAGCCTGGCTGCTTCACCTCTAGCGACGTCCAACGTATGCACCATGACAAAGCAGGCTCTGTGCGCTGTAGAGACTCTTTGCTGCATGGTGAGCAGAACCTGGCCGACGAACGAGCACTGGTCAACCTGCTTCAGGACGTCTTCACCCTGGAATTTCAAGAACAGCCCAGGCTGTTGAAAAACCCTTCAACGGATGGAGTTAGCCTCTTATCAGTCCTTCGTTGTGGTTTATGTGACTGAAAAGAGGCATCTCAAAACTCCATGATGAGCAATTGTTGTAGAGTTTGCGGCTTCCTACATTGATCTCATGATGGAATAGAATGTCTTCAATTGAGTTTTGACAGTTTTTGGGGGAGAGAAGTACCAATGAGTGAGCAAGACGGAAGACAGGCAATTGTTCGGCAGCGACCCACCACACATGATCAAGATGCATGGGAAGCCTACTGGAAAGCATGAGGACAACCCTGGCGAACTGTGCCAGAAATTGATGCGGAACGGCAGAAGTATCTTGCTGAGCGGTGTAGCATCACTCCTGATATCAAGAAAGGCATGTACCCTTTTAAGAATATCAAACTGAGTCGTGCTGATATCGAATAGCTGAGAGCCTCGCACGAAAATGGACGTGGGCCGGTGGATTGGAACGATGCGAGCCAGCGGCAACGTGAAGGGGTGGACTTGCGCGGAGCAGACTTGCAAAAAGTCAATGTGAGTGGTTTACCACTTGCAGGTATGCTTGGGGGACTGACGGGGAGGACCTGGTTTTATGCGAGCCCTGAGCAATGCGAGAGAGCAGCAGTACGAATGCACGGGGCTCTCCTCATTCAAGCGCAACTCGCAGGAGCGAAACTCAATCAGGCCTATCTCGAACAAGCGAATCTTTTTCGGTCTAACTTAGAGCAAGCCGAGCTGTGGGGAGCTTCCCTCAAAGCAGCTTACCTGAATGAGACCAGGCTTGGAGGAGCCCTTCTCAAGCGGGCCCATCTGGAAGGTGTCCATCTCGGCAGTGCACACCTTGAGGGAGTATCCACCCCACCTGCTGATCTGACTTGGTCCATCTTTGATAGCACCACCGTCCTGAGAGGCGTCACCTTGGGCAACGCAGCTCACGGATATGTTCAGGTCGCTGACGTGAATTGGGGTGGCGTCAATCTTTCCGGAATTGATTGGTCACCGATACGCATGCTCGGTGACGAGTACGAAGCACGACAGTCAAAAAATAGGAAGGGCCAGCAGAAAGAGAGGAAGACTCGATTCGAGGAGTATGCTCAAGCTGTGCGCGCCAACCGCCAACTGGCTCTCGCACTTCGCGAACAAGGAATGAACGAAATGGCGAGCAGATTTTCCTATCGTGCACAACTCATGCAGCGCAAAGTGTTCTGGTATCAGCGTCAGTTCGGGCAATATCTCTTCTCTCTCTTCCTCAGTCTTCTGGCGGGTTATGGCTACAAACCCTGGCGGAGTTTTGTGGCCTATCTTCTGGTGATTACCGCATTTGCTACCGCTTACTTTCTCATTGGGCGGATGGTTGGGCCAGTTCTCTCACCCGTCGGCTCGTTCGTCTTCAGTATGACCTCGTTTCATGGACGAGGATTTTTCCCTGGTGGTATTGGGCTTGACGATCCCCTCACAATCCTTGCCGCTCTTGAGGCCTTTGTCGGGCTGCTGATCGAAGTCACATTTATTGCACGCTCACCCAACGTCTCTTTGGGAGGGGATCACCTCCCTCTCCTTCTCCTTTCGCTCGTATCTAAAAAGATTTCCGCTCAGCCCCGTTCGTGGCAATGCAAAGCTGACGCGCGGAAGCACGGAGAGAGCGCATTGCGCACGAGGAGGGTGAATGACTACAGGGAAGCGGCTCCGACTTGCCTGGCGAATTTCTATCGGGTGCTCGCCCGATCGCGAGCCTGCAGCGGATGGCTTTCGTTCTGGCAGGCGTGATTCCCACCCTTCGCGCCGATTTCCCATCGCTTCCGTCCACCATCTGCTCACTCTTCAGTCAAGTTATCATCCTCTTTCTCGAAGAAGATTTTCGGGACAGAGAGACCTTTTAGCCCTTTCGGGCTAGGTTGCTATTCCAACTTTCTGTTCCAACCATGGGCAAGCCCCGAGTACCCGCAAGCCAAAACTCATGGGACACCTGCATCAATATAGGACGGAATTTTTGATTGTCGATGATGCACACGACCTCTCGCTTGAGCATCTGATGTTGCTCAAAGAAGTGACGGACCAGGGGCGGTTGCAGTACGATCATCCGCTTGGGTTGTGTCTGGTGGCCGCCGGGCGCGGAGACACGATTCCCTTGAAGGAAACGTTCGATTTGCCCGATCCGACGTGGCTGCAATTTCGTCGTCGTTTCGACAAATTGGCCCCTTTCTGCCGCATCGCTAGCCACACGTCAGAAGAAGTCCGTGACATTCTCTCTACCCTGGAGCAGGAGTACCAGCCACTCTTCCCGCAGCTCAACTTGCGCCAATGGACCAGTTCGATCTACGCTTGGCTCACCCATCCGGTCCTCGACCCGACCCGCTCAGGCCGTGTCACGATGGACAATTTGATGAAGCTGGTCGTGACTGCTCTGGAATGGTCGTATCTGGACGGGGAAACCGATGTGGCCTCCTCGCGGCTCAAGTCCGCCGCAGAGCTGCTGGTGCTGCGCCATGATACGCTCAAGCTCGTTGATGGAGCTGGTCCTAACACTCTTGCACAGGATCAGAACAAGGCGGAAGAGCCAGGTGTGAATGGGAAAGAACCCGAACGGCAAACCGTCCCGGAAAACGAGCGACGCGATCCGTCCCAACAGCTTGAGCAGGCGAAAGAACCGGTGCAAACGAACACCTCTCCCAAATGCCCGTTTTCTCGAACGGTGCTTCCCATCGATCTCAAACGATTTACGGAAAGTTCCGTTCCATCGGTGGAATGTCCTCTTTGCGGAAGAACGCTCTCGCTTTCCCCGGTCAAGGGCGTGCTCCGGTTCCCTCCGCACGAGCCGCGCAAAATCCAGACCGAGGTGAAGGGCAAGCGTTGGTCTACAACAGGAAAAACGGATTGGGGCGTGGTCGGAGGGTAAAGGATGAACGGCGAGAACAGTTGCACCCATGAAACTTTTTTACCTCTTCTTTCGTGAAACCAACGACGAACTCTTTCGGTGCAGACCGAAAAAATGGAGGAGAAAGACATGCAAGACGCCCCGCACCAGACATATCTCGTCATATGATGCTTGAAGGGGGCACGCACTCGAATTGGGCAAAAAACGTCACTTGGGAAGATGAAGCCGTCGATATGAGGGTAGATCCTGACCACTTTTGGTGGTAACATGTCGAGAAAAGAAGCAAAAAGGAACACACATTATGGCTGAACAAACGATGGAGACAACGTTGCGCACTGCTCTGTGGCAGCAGTTCGGTGCGGCCATCGACATGCTCGAAAACGCCCTGCTGGCCTGCCCAAGCGCTCAGTGGAATGGACTGCTCTGGAAGGATCCG
>Ga0207646_10003572_pt1 | contig 17448 bp, 17 predicted proteins | sample KBSK5502metaG_FD_184343 | JGI IMG/M metagenome (GOLD analysis project Ga0207646, IMG submission 184343) | Corn, switchgrass and miscanthus rhizosphere microbial communities from Kellogg Biological Station, Michigan, USA - KBS K5-50-2 metaG... | ecosystem: Host-associated > Plants > Roots >... | reverse complement strand
TCCTTCATGCGACTTGCCGGGCGCCGCCTCCACCTGCTCGAACTCCTCGAACACGCGCGCGATGTCGTCGCGGGCGATCCCGACGCCCGTGTCGCGGACCGCGAGCGTCACCTCTTGCGGGCGCCTCCGGCAGTAGACGTCGACCCGCCCCCCGGGCTCGGTGAACTTGATGGCGTTGGACACCAGGTTGATCAGCATCTGCTTGACCTTGGCCTGGTCGGCCAGGATGCTGGCGGCCTCGGTCGCCAGCCGAAGGTTGATCTGCTTGCGGTCGGCCAGCGGCCGCACCAAGTCGAGCACCTCGCGCGCGACTCGCTCCACATCCACCGCCTCCAGGTAGAGCTCGGTCTGGCCGGCCTCGACCTTGGCCAGGTCCAGGATGTCGTTGATCAAGCCCAGGAGGTGCCTGCCGCTGGTGTGGATGTTGTTCAGGAAACCGAGCCGCATCTCGGGCGTGAGCTGGCCGTCGTCGTCGATCAGGAGCTCGGAGAAGCCGAGGATGGCGTTGAGCGGCGTCCGCAGCTCGTGGCTCATGCTGGCCAGGAACTTGCTCTTGTGGCTGCTGGCCTCCTCCAGGTCGGCATTGGTCTGGCGGAGCTGCTCGACCAGCGCGACCCGGTCCAGCGCGGGCGCCACCGTGACCGCGTACTGCTCGGCCCGCTGGCGCTCGTCCGCCCCGAAGACCGGCGAGAAGGCGCCCGCGGCCAGCCCCAACCAGCCCTGGCCGTCCGAGAACGCGAGTGGGATGACGATGTCCGCCGCCGAGGAGCGCTCGGAGGCCACCAGGGCGGCGGCGGCATCGGGGTCCAGGCCCCGAACCGCCACCAGGCGGCCGCCCGCGTCCTGGATGACGCCCGCCTCGGCGCCCACCAGGCGCAGGGCCCAGCGCAGCGCCAGCTCCGCGGCGGCGTTGGTGGAAGCGGCGGTGAGCAGGTCGTGGGTGGCGGCGCGGAAGGCCTCCTCCTCCCGGGACCGCCACAGGCGGCGCAGCCAGCCGGGTGGGGCGAAGCTGACGTAGAGCAGGGGCACGATCGCCAGCGCCAGCAGCTGCAGGGCCACCTGCACGGCGGGGACCTTGGCGGCGCTGCCCGCCACCACCGCCAGCACGATCACCAGCAGGAGGCCGGCGAAGCCGCCGCTCAGCGCCCGCAGGCGGGCCCGCTGCACGGCCGGGCGGTGGCGTGCGACCTGCCACAGGCGCAGGCTCGGCTCCGCCACCATCAGGCACCAGGCCCCGAGCGCCCCCAGCGTGAACCAGGTCAGCGGCGAGGCCGCGCCACCGTGGCCGTCGACCAGGACCAGGGCCAGGAGCACCGCGGCGGCGGCCGCCGCCACTCCCAGCACCGCCCGCTGCCAGCGCGGCGACACGGGCAGGAAGGCCGCCCGGAACCGGAAGAGGGCGTAACCCGAGCCCACGAAGGCCAGCGCCGACAGGGCGCCCATGAAGCGCCCCCCGAGCAGCGGCTGCAGCGCCGACAGGCCGGACACCGACGCCAGCAGCACGATGGCCAGGACCAGCCAGCCGCGCTCACGGTCGCGCGTGCGCAGCCAGTCCGCTCCCACCAGGATCCCGAGCAGGACGAACGCCGCCAGCACCGCGTGCTGGAGCCAGGCCAGGACCTCGCTCACGCGACTCCGCTGCCCGCGGTTTGCAGGCTGTCGACGAAGACGTCGACGAGGTCGGCGTCCCACTGCTTGCCGCGGCCGTCCAGGAGGATGTCGACGGCCTCCCGCGGCGGCCGGCCGCGCCGGTAGGGCCGGGTGCTGGTGAGGGCGTCGAAGCTGTCGCAGACGGCCACGATGCGGGCGGCCAGGGGGATCTCCTGGCCGCGCAGCCGGTCCGGGTAGCCGCTGCCGTCGTAAGCCTCGTGGTGGTGGCGGATGATCGGCAGCAGGTCGCCGGCCGAGCCCAGGGGACGCGCGATGCGCTCGCCCAGCTCCGGGTGCCGCTGGATTTCGCGCTGCTCCTCGGCGGTGAGCAGCCCCGGCTTCTGGAGGATGGCGTCGGGAATCCCGATCTTGCCGATGTCGTGGATCATGCCTCCCCGCAGCAGGGCGTCCAGCTCGGCCTCGCCCAGCCCGATGCGCTGCCCCAAGCGGCGCGAGGAGAGGCCCACGCGCTGGGTGTGGGCTTCGGTGTACGAGTCCTTGGCCTCGACGGCCGCGGCCAGCGCGTAGATCACGCGCTCCGCGCTCTCCAGGCTGTCGTAGGTGGCCTTGAGTCGGAGGGCCGAGCGGGTGCGGGCGACCAGCTCGCTGCGCTCGACCGGCTTGGTCATGAAGTCGTCGGCGCCCGCCTCCAGTGCGGTCACCCGGTCCTCGACCTGGCTGAGCGCGGTGATCATGACCACCGGCACCAGCCGGCCCGCGGCGGTCGACTTGAGGCGGCGGCAGACCTCGAAGCCATCCATGCCCGGCATGTCCACGTCGAGCAGGACCAGGTCGGGGCGCTGCTCGGCGCAGATGTCGAGCGCGTCGCGACCCGAGGCCGCGGTCAGCACCGAGCAGTCGACGTTGCCCAGGTAGGCCTGCAGCAGCTGGCGGTTGATGGGGTGGTCGTCGACGACCAGGACTCGGGCGGGCTGATCCGGCATGGGGAACCTCCATCGTGAGTGGGCCCCGGCATCGATCCGGAGTCATCCCCCGATCGCCCCAACGTCAATCGGCGACGATTGCGACGGCCTCCACCTCGATCAGGCACTCCGGACGGAACAGGCCCTTGACCTCGACCAGCGTGCTTGCGGGCCGCTCGGCGCTCAGGTAGCGATCGCGTACGGCGCGCACCGTCTGCAGGCCGCCGATGTCGGTCAGGTAGTAGTTGAGCTTGACCACGTCCTCGAAGATGGCGCCGGCGGCGCGCAGTGCGCGCTCGAGGTTGGCGAAGACCTGCTCGGCCTGCGCCCCGATGTCGTCGCCGCCGACCAGGTTGCCCTGTTCGTCGAGCGCGACCTGCCCGGCGACGAAGACCATGCGCCCGGAGCCGGTCACGACGTGGCTGTAGCCGGGGCCCGGCGCCAGGCCGGGAGGTGCGGTGAGGTGACGGTTGCTGGCTGGCATGCAGCAAAGTAGACACCGATGGCTGACCACGACCCCGGGCTGGAGGTGGCCGGCAAGCGCGGAGACCAGGCCGCCGAGTTCGCGCGCGGCCCGCTGCGGATCGGCAAGGGGAAGGTGCGCACCGGCACCGCGAGCTGGACCGACCCCACCATGACCGCGCCCGGCGTCTTCTATCCCAAGGGCGCCGACAGCGCCGAGGAGCGCCTGCGCCACTACGCGGCCCAGTTCCCGGTGGTCGAGGTCGACGCCACCTACTACGCCCTTCCGTACAAGCGCATGGCCGAGGCCTGGGCGGAGCGCACGCCCGCCGACTTCGTCTTCGACGTCAAGGCGCACGCCCTCATGACCGGCCAGCCGACCGAGGTTTCGCGGCTGCCCAAGACGATCCGCGAAGAGCTGCCCGCCGAACAGAAGGAGAAGAAGCGGATCTACGGCAAGGACCTGCCCAAGGACCTCATGGACGCCGTCTACGAGACCTTCCACGTCGGGCTGAGCCCGATCATCGACGCGGGCAGGCTGGGCGCGATCTTCCTGCAGTTCCCGAAGTGGGTGTTCCCCTCCAACGAGGCGCGGGACCTGATCCTGGAGAACCGGGAGCGGCTGGGGCTGCCGGTCGCGGTGGAGTTCCGGCACGGGTCCTGGTTCAACGAGAAGAACGCCGAGCGCACGGTGCGCTTCCTGCAGGACAACAAGATTCCCTACGTGGCGGTGGACGAGCCGCAGGGCTTCAAGTCGTCGGTTCCGCCGGTGGTCGTGGAGACCTCACACGAGCTGGCCGTCTTCAGGTTCCACGGACGCAACGCGGAGAACTGGGAGAAGAAGGACATCCCGCCCTCCGAGCGCTTCCGCTACCTCTACGACGAGGACGAGCTCGCCGACTGGACGCCGCAGATCCGGGCGGTGGCCCAGAAAACCAGGGAGACGCACGCGATCTTCAACAACTGCTTCTCGAACTACGGCACCACCAACGCGCGCGAGCTGGCGAGGCTGCTGGCCGAATACCAGTCATAGGGCGGGGCAAGCCCCGCCCCTACGGGTGCGGGTCCAGGAGCAGGGGCGGCCTCGGAGCCTGGTTGAAGTCGAAGTCCAGGGCCAGGTCGCCCAGGACGCTCGCGTTCTCGCGCACGTCGGGGCGCGGGTCGGGACGCCCGTCGGTCTTAGGATCGAGGCGCTGGCCGTTCAAGAACACGTCCTCGATGAACTTGTCGTGGGCGTCGAAGCTGAGGACCTGGTGGTCGACCAGGCCCTGGCGGGCGTAGGGGCTGATCACGATGCCCGGCACCCGCAGGCCGTACCCGTTCTGGTCGACCGCCGGCGGCTGCACGTGATCGTAGAAGCCGCCCCAGTCGTCCCAGGCCAGGAAGATGGCGGTCGAGCTCCAGTCGGAGCTGTGCATGACCGCGTTGATGAGCGTGGTGACGTAGGTCTGGCCCTCGCTGACCAGCGCGGTCGGGTGCTCGCTGACCTTGCCGTTGGGCACCACCCAGGACACCGCCGGCAGCCGGCCGGCCTTGGCGTCCGCGTAGAAGTGGTCGATGGTCTGGATGTTGCCCAGCTGGCCGTCCTGCTTGACTGTCGTGAACCACGGCAGGGGGTTCCAGATCTCCGGTGTGCCCACCGTCTGCAGCCCCGGGTTGCAGGTGGCCTGGTCGTCCTCGCAGTCGGGCTGGGTGCCTTCGGCCACGTAGTACTTCCAGCTCACGTGGCTGCGGTAGAGCAGGTAGGTGAGGTCCGTCCAGGCGTAGTTGGGATCCGGCACGCCGGCCTTCTTCTTGCCGCCCGTCTGCCGCGGTGACTGCAGCTCGTTGACGCAGCTCATGGGGTCGCCCGGACGGCTGCAGAGCGCCGACCACTCGCTGACCATGAACAGGTGCTCCGGCAGCGACCAGGAGGCGTTGGGCTCGAACATGTGGTCCTGGAGGACGAAGTTCTGGGCGTAGCTCCAGTAGTTGGGGATCTCGCGCGCGTCGTGGTAGCCCATGACGTCGCTGCCGCCGGAGCGCCCGTTGCCGCCGCAGCGCGGATCGTCGGGCGTGCTGCAGACGGCCGTTTGACCCTTCAAGGCCTGCGCGATGAAGCCGTCCATCTTGCCGCCGTTGATGTCGGCGGTGGCGTCGGTGGCGCCGTGCGGGCCGCCGTAGTTGAGGTCAGAGGCATCGTGGTAGGGCTTGACGCAGGCCCTGGTCGCGGGGTCGGGGACGCAGACCGTGAACTGGCCGTTCTGGCTGGGCAGTCCGTCCGCGCCGGGGAAGGTGCCGAAGTAGGAGTCGAAGCTCCGGTTCTCCTGCATGACCACGATCACGTGCTTGATCTTGTGGAGTCCGCCGGCCGCGACCGCCGGGCTGCCGGAGGCTGCGGCTGACGGGCTGCTGGAAGGTCCCGCGCAGGCGGCCAGCAGGGAGCCCGCCAGCAGGAGTCCGAGCCGCGGATTCAGAGTGCTCATGCTCCTATTCCGCGGCCCGATTCGCCTGCCGTTGTTTATCGGCGCGTAAGGCTTGTGTACGAGGCGAGGACCTCCTCCAGGCGGTCCATCGTCTCCGCAGCCCCGCTTTCCATGCCCGAGGCGGCGGCCGCGTCGCGGTCGGCGACCGACTGGAAGACGCTGTGTGTGGTCAGCCGGGTGCGGCCGCCAAGGTCCTCCAGGGTCGTGGTCTCCAGGGCCACGTGGCCGGGCATGCCTTCGAACTCGAAGGTGTCGACCACCCGCTCCGGGCCCGCGATCTCGTGGTAGACGCCGTGGAAGCCGAACTCGCTGCCGTCCGGCGCGCGCTGGACGAAGCGCCACTGGCCGCCCGGGCGCACGTCCATCTCGTCGACGGTGGTCGTCAGGTACCGCGGCCCCCACCACCTGGGCAGCAGCTCCGGGTCGGTGTAGACCTTGAAGACCAGGTCACGGGGTGCATCGAACTCACGGGTCAGGCTGAGCTCGTGAGTCCCCGGCTCGATCGTGAAAGCGGTCTTGTTCACTGCGGTTTCTCCTCCTGTTGAATTTCGCGCAGGAACTCGCCCAGGCGATCCATGCGCCCTTCCCAGTGCCGGCGATAGCTCTCGACGAACTCGGCCACTTCCTTCAGGGGCTCCGGCTCGAGGCGGCAGGGCCGCCACTGCGCCTTGCGCCCCTGGCTGACCAGCCCGGCCTTCTGGAGCACCTTCAGGTGCTTGGAGACCGTGGGCAGCTTCAGCTGGAAGGGCTCGGCCAGCTGCAGCACGGTCGCCTCGCCGCGCCCCAGCCGGGCCAGGATGGCCCGCCGGGTCGGATCCGAGAGTGCGGCCAGGGTCACGCTCAGCTGGTCATTCGCCATCGCATTTCACCACTTGGCTAATTAGCCACAGAGGAGAATAAGCAAGTTGCCCGGCCGCTGTCAACACCCTCGCTCCTCGACCTCGCGCACGCGCGTCTTCAGAACCTTGCGGATCAGGGGCAGCGGCAGCGGCTCCGCGTACGGAAAGCGGAGCGTGCTCTTGGCGCCCAGGTATGGCTCGAGCTCGTCCGCGTAGTCCGTCAGCGCCCTGCCGACGGAATACACGCCGACGTGGTTCTTGAAGGCCCCGAAGTAGATCAGCCGGCCCCGGTATTCGTAGTAGGGCATGCCGTAGCTGATCTTCTCTTCGGCCTTCGGGGCCGCCGCCCTGATCTCCGCGCGCAGCCGGCGAAGGTGGGCGCGCGCCGGCTCCGGAGCGGCCTCGACATAGGCATCCACGCTGGTCGGAGCTTTCTCGGGCATCATGAATCAGTTTCCATGCGCAAGGTGTACCGCGGCACCGACGTCGAGGTCAGCTTCGACCTCGACATCTGCATCCACATCGGCGAGTGCCTGCGCGGCCAGCGGCAGGTCTTCCAGCTGAAGCGGCGACCCTGGCTGCTGCCGGATGCCGCCGACGCCGATTCCGTGGTCGAGGTGGTCGAGCGCTGCCCGAGCGGCGCGCTCCAGTACCGCCGGCTGGACGGCGCGCCCGACGAGCACCGCGAGGGGGTCAAGGTGACCGCCATCCGGGACGGGCCCCTGCTGGTGGTCGGCGAGATCGAGGTGCGGCGCGAGGACGGGACCACCGAGACGCTGCCCCGGGCGACGCTCTGCCGCTGCGGGCAGTCATTGCACAAGCCGTTCTGCGACAACCAGCACCTGAAGATCGGCTTCCAGGCGCCGGGGCAGGCCTTCAAGATCCACATCTCGGAGGTGCGCCCGCGACTGCGCGAGCCCATCACCAAGGCCGAGGACCCGCGGCGGCTGGGCTGAAAGCGTGCCGTCCAAAAAGCCGGAGCGGACGATCTCGCTCCTTTTCGACCTCTTCGTGCTCAACCAGCACCTGCGCCGGCTGCTGGCGGCGGGGCTGGCCGGCGCCCCCCTGCGCGCGGACGAGTACGCCGTCTACAGCCTCCTCTTCGAGCAGGGCCCGCTCACCTCGACCGACATGAGCCGCCGCCTCGGCCTGCCCCTGACCACACTGCTCGACTACCTGCGGGCCATGGACGAACGCGGGCACCTGCGCCGGCGCCCGCACCCGCGCGACGGCAGAGCGCAGCACCTGGAGCTGACGCTGAAGGGCCTCAGCGCCCAGCGCCGCACCAACGCTCACTGGGAGCTGGTGCGCGCGCAGCTCGAGGATTCCCTGGCCATGCCTCGCGGCGAGGTGCGTCGCGCGCTGCAGGCTCTGGACGACGCGGCGCTCTCCGCGTTGACCGCGCTGGAGACCCGGGGCCAGGTCGGATAGCACGGAGCCGTGGCATTTACCACGAATCCGTGGTAGATTGCCCGCCCGGTGCGATTGCTCACGGCGCTGGCGGCCGGGCTCGCGGTGGCCGCTTGCGCGTCGCAGCCTCCGCCACCGCCGGTCGCGGCGAGCGCACCGCGCCTCCCCACCGCAGGGGCCTTCGACGGCTGGTACGGGAGCTACCGCACGGACGCCGGCGACCTGCTGCTGGTGACCAGGCTGGGCTGGTTCGCCGACCTCGGCGACAGCACGTACCGAACCGTCTATGCGGGGGCCTCACCGGCGCGCTTCAGCATCGGCCCGGGGTTTAGGGTGCCGGCGCCGGTCGCGGCCACGCTGGAATTCGATCCGGCCGGGCTGACGGTCACCCGCGCCGGACGCACGGCGCACGCGTCGCGTGTGGCCATGCAGCGGACGGACGTGACCATTCCCGCGGGCCGCGCGACGCTGGCCGGGACGATCACGCAGGCCGAGGGCGCGGGCCCGCATCCCGGCATCGTCGTCGTCCACGGCTCCGAGCCCGGCCAGCGCTACTACTACGACTTCTGGGTCGGCCTCTATACCAGCCTCGGCCTCACGGTCCTCACCTACGACAAGCGCGGCCAGGGCGCCTCGACGGGCAGCTACCCCGGCGAATACCCGACCGCCGAAGCGCTCGGCATTTACGCCGACGACGCCGGCGCCGCCCTTCGCTTCCTCGCCGCCTGGCCGGGAGTGGATCCCAACCGGGTCGGCTTCCACGGCGGTAGCCAGGGCGGCTGGACCGTGCCCCTGGCCATCGCCAGGCACGGCCAGGCCGCGTTCGCGGTCTTGGTCTCGGCGCCGGCGGTCACGGTCGGCCAGCAGGGGGTCTGGAGCGACTTCAGCGGAGGCGGCGCCCGGCTCCCCGCAGGGACGCCCGCGGAGATGAACGCGGCCGTGCGCGCCGACCACTCGGGCTACGACCCCGCGCCCGCGCTGGCCTCACTCCAGGTGCCGGCGCTCTGGCTGCTCGGCCGCAGCGACCGGACGGTCCCGACCGAGGTGTCGGTCGAGAACCTGATGGCGCTCAAGAAGCCGAACCTTCGGGTCGAGCTGGCGACCAGCGGCCACGCCCTGCTCCTCAACCAGACCGGGCTGACGGCCGAAGACGACGCCGCCCCGGGCCTGGCGCCGGAGGTGATCGCCTCGATCAGGGCCTGGGCGCAAGCCCAGGGCCTCTCCTCCCCGCTCCGCGGGGAGGTCCCTCCGCGCAGCGGAGGGGGAGGGGCTCGGCGGGACCCCTCCGCCGCCTTCGGCGGCACCCCCCCGGCGGGGGGAGGAGCTAAGCCCGAGAGAGCCTGACGCGTCCGTCAGGGACCGCGCCGATTCGGGCGGCGCCAGCGATCAGGGCGAAACTCGGCGCCCGGCGGTGCCACCAGGTCGAAACCACCGTCGGCCCGGGGTTCCAACCGGTAGCCGCCTTCCGTGACCTGCGGGTGATGTTTTCGCCGGCACAGGGGCACCCCGTGTCTGGCGTCGGTGTCGCCGCCTTCGGCAACCGGGAGCATGTGGTGGATCTCGCACTCGCGGATGGGCACGTCGCAGTTGCCGCCAACACAGGTCGGGTAGCGGGTGGCGATGTCCTCGCGCTGGGGCTCGCTGTGCAAGCGGCGCGCCCGCCCGAAGTTGAGCGTCACCCCGCGACCGTCCACCTTCTGCCTGCGCTGGACGTGGTTCTGGCCGCGCAGCCGGGCCAGGGTGCCCAGGCTGATCGGACCCACACCCTCCAGCTCGGCTGAGACCTCGGAGCCGGCCTGGCTGCGCACGATCACGGTCAGCTGGGGCCGGCGCCCGGCCTGGCGGGGCAGCTGGCCGGAGCCGATGGCCCGCGCGGAGAGCTCGATCAGGGCGTCCGCCTGGCGCTGCTGCTGGCTGCGTCGGTCGCCCTTGGCCGGAATGCCGATCAGCGACTCCAGGCAGAGCCGCAGCTTCATGCCCTCGGGCGCCGGCAGGGCGCCCTCCAGTCCCAGCATGCCATCGGCATGGTCGAAGAGACGCAGCCACCGCTTCTGGTGCTGGCGGTAGGCCTGGCGGGCGGCGCCCTCGGGATCCTCGCGATGCCGGATCTCCAGGGCCAGCTTGCGCAGCTCCCGGGGATCGCTCGCGGCCGCCGCCCGCAGCAGCTCGGCCTGGGCCTGTACAGCAGTGGCTTCGGGGAGGTCGCTGACCTGGCGGGCGATCAGGAGCGCGTGCTCGAACGAGATCTCGCCCTGCTGGACCGCCTCCATGGTGGGCTCCAGGGTCTCCAGCTGGCGGGCCAGCGTCACCTGGCAATCCGCGCTCGCAGCCGAGGTGTGGGTGTTGGCGCGCATCCAGTCGACCGTCGAGTGTTCGCCCAGCTCATAGAAGGCCTGGCGGCGGTCGAACTCGGCCACCCATCGAGCTTTCTGCAGCTCGACCAGGTCGGCCGTGGAGCAGAGGAACTTGATCCCGGCGCCGAGCTCCTCAGGCGAGACGCACTCGACATCGACCGCCTCCAGCTGCTCCAGCATGGCATTGCGGTGCCGGATCGCCGAGGCGGTGGAGTGCTGCCCCCAACCCCCATTCAACATGAGCCAATTTTACTACATCTGCGAACAGATGTACGCCCTTAACAGTCTCCCACGGATGCCTCTTAGACCGCGGCCGCGGGCACCCCCGCCACACAGCGCGAGGCGTCCAGCGGCCGGCCCGACTCGGCGAACAGGTTCGCGGCCTCGCGCATCAGCGCCGCGGCCTGGCCGGCGTCCCCTTCCGCCAGCCGGAGCTGTGCCCGCGCCTCCCAGGTGGCGGCCACCCAGGGGCCGCCGCGCCAGAGCCCGGCCAGGCGCTCGGCCTCGTTCAGGCTCTTGCGTGCCCGCGCGATCTCGCCGGAATCGGCGGAGACGATGGCCGACGCCACCCGGAAGCCGATCGAGCAGGGGCCGCAGACCCGCATCCGTGCCAGCGGGACCGGCAGGTGGTCGCCTACTGCCGGATCGGCGAGCGCAGCGCGCACACGTGGTTTGTCCGGCACGAGCTCCTCGGCTCCCCGGCCGTGCGTACCCTATGACGGCTCATGAACCGAGTGGGGTTCGCTGGTCGGGGTCCCGATAGAACGCTGATGGCCGCGGCTGTCTGCACGGAGGCCGACCTCGAGGCGCAGCGCGGGCTGCTGACCGCCAACAAGCGCTTTTACGTGCGCAACAACTTCCCCTATCCGGAGGGCTGGTCGGGCCTCCTGCTGGGAGGCGCCGTGGCGCGGCCCCGGCGCCTGGCCCTCGCCGAGCTCGGCCGGCTCCCGGCCCGGGAGCTGGTCGTGACGATGGAGTGCGCGGGGAACGGGCGGGCCTTCCTGGATCCGCCCGTTGAAGGTGAGCAGTGGGCGCTGGGTGCGGTGTCCACCGCCCGCTGGGCGGGCGTCTCGCTGGCGGACGTCCTGGGCACCGCCGGACTGCGGGAAGGAGTGAGGGAGATCGGCTTCGAAGGAGCGGACGGGTTCGCCCGCTCCCTCCCGCTGGAGGTGGCCCTCCACCCGGACACGCTGCTGGCCACGAGGATGAACGGCGCGCCGCTCCCGATGGAGCATGGCGGGCCGCTGCGGCTGGTCGTCCCGCGCTGGTATGGGATGGCCGCGGTGAAGTGGCTGCAGTCGGTGAACGCCCTGCGAAAGCGGTTCCGCGGACACTTCCAGGTCGAGCGCTACGTCATCGACGGCCGGCCGGTGCGGGAGATGCGGGTGCGCGCCGTGATAACCGAGGCCGGAGCCGGCCGGGTTGCCGGCTACGCCTGGACGGGAACCGGCCGGATCACAGGGGTGGAGCTCTCAGACGACGCGGGCTCGACCTGGTGCTCGGCCGAGCTCAAGGAGTCTGCCGAGCCGTACGGCTGGACGCGCTGGGAGGCCAGGGGCGCGTGGCATGGCCAGGTGCTCGTGCGCGCCTCCGACAGCGTGGGCAACGTGCAGCCGCTGGCGCAGGTCTGGAACGAGCTCGGCTACTGCAACAACGCGGCCGTCCCCCAGCGCCTCAGCGCTGGTTGAGGCGGACCCGGAAGCGCAGCGCCTGGACCTCGCGGTCGTCGATCCGGATCTTGAAGACGTAGGCGCCCGCCCGCTCGAATGTCAGCCCGTCCAGGTTGATGGCCAGCGCCACCAGCTGCTCGTCGCCCGGCGAGATGCCGGGCGGCCGGCCCACCGTGAACGAACCCTCGATTCGGCCGGCGCCGTTGGGGTCGCCGATCCGGATCTGGTTGCCGTCCTCGTCCTCCAGGGTGAGGGTGAACTTCTTGGCCTCGTTGTCGGCCAGCGCGTAGGGGACCCGCACCACCAGCGCGATCCCGATCCGGGGGTGGCGGGCGGGCAGGGCGCTGGCGAAGATCGTGTTCCAGGCGCCGCCCTGAATGTAGATCTTGTGATCGGCCACGACCACCGAGTCGGCCAGCAGCGCCTCGGCCGTGACGTCCTCGGCCAGCAGCCGCTCAGCGTTCATCTGAAGCTACAGGCTAGCCGACCTCCGGAGGGTGCACGAGGGCGTACTCGCGCAGCTCGTCGAGACGCTCGGCCACCATCGGCCAGGCCCGCTGCGCCAGCCGCCGGTAGTAGGTCTGCCGGCTCATGTGCAGGCGCTCCATGACCTGCTCGTGGGTGCCGCTGCGCTTCACGTAGTACTCGAGCAGGATCTTGCCGGCCTCGGCGTCTCGGGCGTCTCGCGCGGCCGCCTTCTCGCGCACGATGTCGATCAGCAGCTCGCGCAGCTCCTCGCCGGCGCCGGCGCGCCCGGCCAGGAAGGGCAACGAGCCGAGGGCGCTCTCGGCGAGCTCGCGCGGCCGCCCGAGCTGCTCGAGCGCCTCCCGCACCTGGTCGGGCGTGATCTCGGCGTGGTGCGCCGGCCAGGAGGCGACCGCGGCGGGGACGCGCCGGGTCGGCGCCACCACCAGGAAGCTGAGCAGCCAGCCAAAGGCCGCCGACGAGACCACGGTCCCGGTCCAGGCATAGGCGTCCCACCAGATGCCCTGGGTCGCGATCAGCACCAGGAAGTAGGAGAGGGCGAAGGTGCCGGGCACGGCGACAGCCACCAGGCGCAGCGCGACGACCCCGTGACCGGGGCGCAGGCGCCAGACCAGCAGGTCCGCGACCAGCCCGGTGACCGCGGCCACCGCCAGCATTTCCCAGTGGCCTTTGAGAGCGACCAGCAGTGCGCCGTTGACCAGGAAGATGAAGGTGAAGCTGCCCGGCCGCACCTGGAACCGGCGGAGCAGGAGGAGCGTGAAGCCGGCCAGGATCCCGGCCTGTAGGAGGATGCCGGTGACCCCGAAATCCTCCAGCACCCAGGCCGTGATGCCGGCTCGGTGTTCGGCCGCGCCCGCCCAGGGATCCCGGAAGGGGTGCGCGAATTGGGTGAAAAAGGTCAGCGCCGAAAGCAGCATGGCGGCCGAGACCACCCCGGCCGCCCCCAGCGCCAGGTCTCCCCGCTGCCAGGCGGCGCGCACCGGGCCGCTGACCATCAGCACCGCCGTCACCATCTGGCCGATGCGGGTGGGGCTGAGCAGGTTGTCGAGCGATTTCTCGGTGCCCGCAACCAGCTGCAGGTAGTAGTCGATCAGGCTCACGGCCCCGAAGCCGAGGCAGCCCACCAGTGCCTGCTCGTAGCCGGGCGGCACCGCGGCCGCCCACGGGCGGCCGCCGGCGATCGCGGTGACGACGGGCCCGAAAAGCCAGCCCGTCAGCGCCAGCCAGGCCACGATCAGGGCCACGTCCTGCCAGGGCGCGATCGAGCTGTAGCCCGACGGGTTGTTTACGTACGTCCAGGCGTCGAAGTAGGCCGCCGCCGCGACCGCCAGCGAGAGGAGCGCGGACCCGCCGGCGTAGGTGCTGGCCTTCGTCGGTGCGCGCTCGCCCATAGCCTTACTTGGGCGGTAAGGATGGCCCGCTCGCGGGCGTAAAACAAGCTGTCGGCGGGCCAGGGCGGTGCCAGCAAGGACTCGATGTCGAAAAGGCGCATGTGGGAACACCTCCTGGGCCGGGAGGCTCGCGTGCGGGCGGTACCAATCGCAGTCCCGCCACGGTCTCAAATTTGAATTAGGCTTGCGCGCCAGGTGAGAGAGGGAGGGGTGCGCCTCGCGCGCACCTGGCTGCCTGCGTGTATGGCGCTGGTCGCGGCGCTGTTGCTGCCGGTGTCCGCGCAGGCGGTGACGCCGGCTCGGCAGCCGGCGCCCCTGGCCACGGTCGACCACCCGCCGGTCGACGGCGTGAACTCCTTCGACAACGGTTCCCGGGACGTCCCGCGCGTGGCGCTGACGTTCGACGCCGACATGACCCAGGGGATGCTGGCCCAGCTTCGGAGCGGCCAGGTCCGCAGCTGGTACAACCGCGAGGTCCGGGACATCCTCGACGCCGAGGGCGTCCGGGCCACCATGTTCCTGACCGGGCTCTGGGTTCAGGCCTATCCCGACGTCGCACGCTCGCTGGCGCACGATCCGCTGTTCGAGATCGGCAGCCACACCTACGACCACGCAGCCTTCCGGACGCCCTGTTACAGCCTTCCGGCGGCCGCCGACCGCACGGGTGAGATCGTGCGTGCGCAGGAGCAGATCGAGGCTGCGGCAGGAGTGCGGCCCACGCTGCTCCGCTTCCCTGGTGACTGCTACGACCGCTCCGACGTCGCACTCGCCCGCCAGCTCGGCCTGAGCGTGATCTCGGGCGACGTGCGCAGCGGAGACGCCTTCAACACTTCGGCCGCCTCCGTGACCGCGGTCGTGCTCCGGAATCTGAAACCGGGCTCGATCGTGCTCATGCACCTGCACGGCGGACCCAACGCGCCCATGACCGCCCCGGCGCTGCGGGGGATCATCCAGGGGGCGCGGGCGCGCGGGCTGGGCTTCGGTACGGTGTCGCAGGTGCTGGGCTGGCCCGACCAGCCCTTGGCCGCGCCGCCCACGGCTCGCCAGCTCTTGGAGCCGCTGCGCGCGCTCAAGCTGGAGTGGCCGGGGCGAGCCGACCAGGTGCTGGCGCCCTACCGGCTGCGCCGGCTGAGGGGTCCCCGATCCCCTGGCAGGGGTCTCCCGGGCCAGCCGGTACAGTAGATTTCGTGGGCCGCCTGCCAGCCTTCGTGCTGGCTGTGCTGCTGGTAGCCGCCGCCTGTTCGACCTCCGCGCCGGCGTCGCTCCGGACGCAGAGCCAGAGCCTTGCCGCCGACCAGACGCTGCGCGTGCGCCTGCCCGAGGGACCCCGCAGCCTCGACCCGGCCCTGGTCCAGGACGAGCGCGAGCTGGCCGTGGTCCGGCAGTTCTCGGAACCGCTGCTGAAGGCCACGGCCGACCAGCGCGGGGTCCAGCCGGCGGCGGCAGAGTCCTACACCGTGTCCGCCGACGGGCTCACCTACACCTTCCGCCTTCGCTCCAACGGCCGCTACGCCGACGGCCAGCCGGTGCGCGCGCCGGACTTCGTGTTCGCCTGGCAGCGGCTGATCGATCCCCGCACGGCGGCGCCGCACGCCGATTTCTTCGCCCGCATCGTGCGGGGCGGGGAAGAGGCCAACGCCCTCGACCCCCGCCACGACGCCGACCGCATCGACCCCGCCCTGGCCGCGCTGGGTCTGCAGGCGCCCGACGACCTCACGTTCGCGGTCACCCTGCCCACGCCGCTGGCTTCGGCTCGGTGGATCGCCGCCATGCCCGAAGGCGGTCCCCTCCGCCCGGAGATGCTGAAGGCTCCCGGCACCAACGGCAACGGGCCCTTCCGGGTGTCGGAGACGGCCAAGGACCACGTCACCCTGGCGCCCAACAACAGCTACTGGGGCGGCCGGCCCACCCTGTCGGTCCTCAACTTCACGTTCGGCTCGGACGCGGCCGCGGTGAGCAAGTACCGCGCCGGGGAGCTGGACATCGTGGTGAACCCGCCCGACCCCGTCTCCGGCGACCTCGTCAAGGTGCCGGAGCTGACGACCTTCTGGATCGACTTCAACGTGGAGCGCGCGCCCTTCCAGGACGGCCGCGTGCGCCAGGCGCTGGCGCTTGCGATCGACCGGGAGGCGCTGGTCAACGACGTCTTCCAAGGCCGGGCCGAGGTCGCCACGACCCTGATCCCGCGCGGCATGGCCGGCTATCACCCGGAGGACGGCAAGCCCCAGGAGACCAACCCGTCGGCGGCCAAACAGGTGCTGGACGCGACCGGGGTCTCCAAGGAGTCGCTGGCCGGGCTGCCCATGATCGTCCACGACCGCCCGCTCGACCGCGCCATCGCCGAGGCGGTCACCGCCCAGTGGGGCAAGGCGCTGGGCGTGAGCGTGTCCATCGAGCCCCTGAACCCGGTCGACTACGGTCGGCGCCTGCGCTCGGGCAACTTCGCGCTCGCGGGGCCGACGGGCTGGACGGCGGACTATCCCGACCCCCAGGACTTCTTCGACCTGTTCCGCGCCAACGACGGCAACAACGGTGCCCGCTGGCGCAGCGCGCGCTACGACTCCCTGGTCCGGATCGCCGACATCGAGCAGGACGAGTCGCGGCGCGACGCCCTCTACAACCAGGCCCACCAGCTGCTCACCTCGGACGCGCCGGCGGCCTTCCTGGTCCAGCGCTGGGACTGGAGCTTACAGCGGGCTTACGTGAAGGGAGCCCCGATCCTGCCGCAGGACGAGTGGCCGGGCGCAACCTATTCCAATCTGCTTTATGTAGCCGCACACTAGCGCCCGTGCGCTGGGGCGCCGCGGGGGCGGCGAGGGCTGAGGTGGCGGGGCCGCCGAGACGAAGGAACCGCGGAGCACGGGAGGGAGCGCATCAAAAGATGCGCGACCGACCGCGCGCACGAGGTGACGCACGTATCGGCGAGCACCGGCGACTCAGGACCGCCGATCCCGCGGGGCTCCAGCGCTAGTGAAAGGCGACGAGTTGACCCGGATGCTGAAGGCATCGGGTGCCCTACCCACCGGCGAGGTGGTCGCCGTCGAATCGAAGCCAACCACCGCCTTCAACTCGGACGTCTCCCGGCTCCGGCTCACCTACTCGGCGGACGCCCCGGCGGAGGCCCCGAAGGAGCTGATCCTTAAGGTCTCGCTGAAGAAGGACTGGGCGACGCGGGCGGGCGCGATCGAGGTCTCCTTCTACCAGCACGCCCGCAAGCGCGAACTGCCGATGATCGCCCACTGCTACCTGGCCTACCAGGACCCCCAGACCGGGCGCTCGATGCTCCTCCTCCAGGATTTGAGCCTCACGCACGAGATCCCGGTCACGCGGCGTGGCTTGATCGACGGGCACGGCGTGCCGACCAGGGCGCGCTTGCGAGCGATCGTCGACTCGCTGGCCGACTTCCACCACGCCTGGCGCGGCCGGGCCTCGCTCCGGACGGGCCTGCCCGAAGCCTTCTGGCTGCAGGGGCCGACCGCCTTCGGGCGCTTCGCCGACGCCTGCCGGAAGGAGCTGAACAGCTTCCGGCGCACCGCCGGCAACCGGGTGGACGACGCCGATTGGGCCGCCTGCGAGTCGGTGGTCGACTCGCTGCGGTCGGTCTGGGGGCGCTGGCTGATCAAGCGCGGGGGCCGGGTTTCGCACCTGGTGCTGGCGCACGGCGACTGCTATCTGAGCAACTGGCTGGTGGCCCGGCCCGAGGCCGGCGGCAGCCCCCACCTGATCGACTTCCAGCACGCGCACATAGACACCCCGGGCGAGGACCTGGCTTTTCTGCTGGGCACTTTCTGGACCGCC